>Ga0105044_10000827_pt1 | contig 39521 bp, 38 predicted proteins | sample MAT01_FD_78092 | JGI IMG/M metagenome (GOLD analysis project Ga0105044, IMG submission 78092) | Freshwater microbial communities from Lake Fryxell liftoff mats and glacier meltwater in Antarctica - MAT-01 | ecosystem: Environmental > Aquatic > Freshwater > Ice > Liftoff microbial mat | place...
AAAAGAAATCTTCTTAAAATTATATGTGATAATTTTGAATGTTATTTATTTTTCAAAGCTGATGCCGGTTCCGGAACCCAGTGATGAAGCCCGCCTGCCAGACTGTCATTAAATGTTGTCGGAATATTTCCGGATTCAGTTCTTTCCTTCCATGTTTCATATTTATTACCATCATCTTTTCTTATCATTGAAATGCAACTCTCTACCGGACAAACCAATGAACATAAATTACAACCAACACAGTTTTCTTCTATGATATACGGAACTCTTGTGCCGTTCCTGGATAATCCAATCGCCTGATGTGCTCCGTCTTCACAGGCTATATAACAAAGCTGACAACCTATACATTTTTCTTTATTTATTTCTGCAATAATTTTATAATCGAGATTTAAATTTTCCCAGTTTGTAATATTTGGCAAGGCTCTTCCAATCATTTCATCAATTGTTTTGAATCCTTTATCCGTCATATATAATTCTAACCCTGAAATCATCTCACGTATAATTCCGAATCCGTAATGCATAACTGCAGTACAAACCTGAACTGTTCCCGCTCCCAGTAAAATAAACTCAACTGCATCACGCCAGTTTTCTACTCCGCCGATTCCGGAAATAGGTAAATTTACATCCGGATGCTGTGCACAATTCTTCAACATATTAAGTGCAATCGGCTTAACAGCAGGTCCGCAGTAACCCCCATTAGTACTCTTACCATCTACTATCGGGTAGGGAACAAAATTATCTATATCAACACCGATTATACTTTGTATTGTATTAATTAATGATATTGCATCACCGCCGCCCTGTCTTGCTGCAATTGCCGGATCAGTAATATCGGAAATGTTTGGTGTTAATTTTACTATCACAGGTTTCGTCGCAACTTCCTTCACCCAGCTGACTATCAGTTTCAAAACTTCCGGTTCCTGTCCGACAGCCGAGCCCATTCCTCTTTCACACATACCATGAGGACAGCCGAAGTTTAATTCAAGCCCATCTGCTCCTGCATTCTCAGCATCTTTTACAATCTGATGCCACTGCTCCCTCGTCTCCACCATTAGTGAAGCAATTACTGCATGATTTGGAAAATATTTTTTTACTTCTTCAATTTCTTTTAAATTATCTTTAAGAGGTCTGTCTGTTATAAGCTCAATATTATTAAATCCCATCATTCGTGTGTCCCTGTAATTCACACTTCCGTATCTGCTCGAAACATTTATCACCGGCACACCTAATGTTTTCCAAACTGCTCCTCCCCATCCTGCTTCAAATGCTTTCATAACCTGATAACCGGAATTAGTCGGCGGTGCTGATGCCAGCCAAAAAGGATTCGGAGACTTTATTCCTGCAAAATTTACTGAAATGTCGGGCATAAAATTTATAGAATTTAGTTTGTTAAAATATTTGCTTCACAAATTTCACCAAGAACAGGCTTAACTCCGTCTGTTTCTGTTAAATTAATTTTTAAAACTTTGTTTTCGATGGAATCAATATTAACAATATTATTAGTATTATCTGAACTGATTTTTACTCTGATATAATTCGTCGTTAATCCTTCTATGAAATCATCGCTCTTTCTTGATTCAAATAATACACTTTGGTCTGTTCCGATAAATTTCGTATAAAAATCAAAACGTTTTTTATTCGAAAGATTTCTGAGTAATTCACTTCTTCTTTTTCTTTCTCTGATATCAACTTTGCCCGGAAGCAATGTTGCATCTGTATTTTTTCTTTCTGAATAATTAAATACATGAAGATAGCTTACAGGTAATGATTCTAAAAAATTAAATGTATTCAAAAAATGCACTTCAGTTTCTCCCGGAAATCCTGTGATTACATCTACTCCGATTCCGACTTCTTCTATTTCTTCATTTAATCTATGAATTAAATCAAAGTAATATTCTCTGTTATATCTGCGCCGCATTAACTTTAATATTTCATTGTCTCCGCTTTGCATTGGAATATGAAAATGATTACAGAATTTATCTGAATATTTTACAATTGAAATTATTTCATCGGTAAGAAGATTTGGTTCAATCGAACTGATTCTGATTCTTTCAATATTTAATTTATCTAATTCAGTTAAAACATTTATTAATCTGAAATTTTTATTTCCGTAATTGTAATCATAATCACCAGTATTTACGCCTGTCAGAACGATTTCTTTATATCCGGCATCAATAATTTTATTCGCATTATCAATCACCTTTTCAATATCAAGACTACGCGATTTTCCTCTTGCCATCGGAATTGTACAGAAAGAACATTTATAATTACATCCATCCTGAATTTTTAAAAATGCTCTTGTACGTGAATCAGTATCTGCTGAGAATGCTTCATCAAAATCACTTACTTCATGAATAGGAGTTATGTAAATACATGACAAATCTTTCTTCTCATAATTTTCTATATAATCAAAGAGTTTGAATTTTTCATTTATTCCCAACACCAGATCAACACCTTCTATCTTTGCAATTTCTTCCGGCTGAAGCTGAGCGTAACATCCTGTAACAATTACATAAGTCTCAGGATTGTTACGGATTATACTTCGGACAATCTGTCTGCATTCTTTATCTGCATTATCTGTTACCGAGCATGTGTTTAAAACAAACACATCAGAGATTTCTCCGTAATTTTTCAAAAGAAATCCTTTTGAAGAAAAATCCTTTGCAATAGTCGAAGTCTCGCTGTAATTGAGTTTACAACCGAGAGTATGTAATGATACGCTTTTCATTTATTTTAATTTAAACATTTCAAAATGTAATTTGTATGTGAAAAAAAATTACACAATATTATTTTGATTTATTAATCTCAAACACCAGACAAAGTCAATATTAAATTTCTTCTTCTGCCATGATTTCTGTGTTCGCAAAGATAAATTCCCTGCCATATACCAATATTTAATTCTCCGTCAGTAACCGGAATATTAAGACTGCAGCCGAGTATAGAAGATTTAATATGTGAAGTCATATCATCTGTACCTTCATCGGTGTGCAAAAACTTACCGGAATCTTCAGGGACCATTTCGTTAAAATGCGATTCAAAATCCTTTCTGACGTCAGGATCTGCATTTTCATTTATAGTCAGAGAAGCTGATGTATGCTGAATAAAAACATTAAGCATGCCAGTTTTAATGTTCGCAATTTCCGGAAGATGTTTCAAAATTTCATTTGTTATAATATGAAAACCTCTCGTCTTTTCAGACAAAGTAATATTTTTTTGAAAAAAGTTCATAAATTTATTTGTTTAATTTTGTTTGTAAATTTAATAATTAACAACAATTAAAAAAGCATTGTATGCAAATTAAAGAAATTATACTTCAAACGCATTTAATAAATGAATTAAAAAATTTTTATCTGAATACAATCGGATTAAAGTTATTGAATGAAAATGATAAATCATTTTCAGTAAAAGCCGGTTCATCTGTAATAAAATTTAATAAGTTTAAATTAAATAAAAATGAATTTCCATTTTATCATTTTGCATTTAACATCCCGCAAAATCAGTTTAGTGAAGCAAAAAAATGGTTAGCTGCAAAAGTTCAGTTAATAAAACTTGATGGAGAAGATGAATTTCACTTCAAAAGCTGGAATGCACATTCAATTTATTTTTATGATCCGGCAGGAAACATTATAGAATTAATTGCAAGACATAATTTAACAAATTCCACTGATTTATTATTTTCAGGAGAAAGCCTTTTATGCATAAGTGAAATTGGTATTCCTGTTATAAATTTAAAAGGGTTTCTTAACAGACTTTCAGAAGATGTGCATCTGCCATTATTCAGCGGTGATAATGAAACATTCTCGGCTATCGGAAATGAAGAAGGTTTGTTTATATTGGTTAATAAAGGCAGAAAATGGTATCCGGATTGTCCTGAAGCAGAAATATTTCCTTTATCAGTAGAAATTAATTCTGATAAAGAATCTGAAATAATAATTGATGAAATAAATTTTAAAATAAAATTAACAAAAAAAAGTGACTGAATATTCTAAAACAAAATTATCTTACAAACTCGGATTTAAGCCGGGGATTTCAGTATATCTTGTAAATCCGCCGGAAAATTATTTTGAACTTTTAGGTGAACTCCCCGGCGATATAATTTTTCTGAATAAAATTAAAAGCAATACAGACTTTATACATTTTTTTACAAAAGAAAAATCAGAGCTTGAAAGTAATTTTTTTGTATTAAAAAAGAATCTTTCAAAAAACTGAATATTATGGGTTTCATGGCAAAAGAAAGCATCAAGAGTTACAACTAACCTGAGTGATTCAATAGTAAGAGAAACCGGTTTGAGAGAAGGACTTGTTGATATAAAAGTATGCTCAATAGATAAAATATGGTCAGGTTTAAAATTTATGTACAGACTTAAAGACAGGTAATAAATTAATTGGAGTTTCAAAAAAGCGTCAATATACTAACTTGATAAAGCAAATGCATTATGTTAATTTTACACTTAATTAACAATATTTCATAATAATCTTTAAATTAAAAAGTAAATGCCAGAAGAATACAAAGAACCTGCGCCATATAGAAAAGGAGAAGCAAACCCTTTCGAATCAATGATGATCAGATTCGATAAAGCCTGTGAACTTTATAATCTTGATGAAGGATTGTACAACTATCTTGCAGCTCCTGTAAAACAGATAATAGTTTCTATTCCAGTTAAAATGGATAACGGAAAGCTGGAAGTATTTGAAGGATACAGAGTAATACATGATAATATTTTAGGACCGTCAAAAGGCGGAATTCGTTATTCTCCAGATGTTGATATTGAAGAAGTTAAAGCATTAGCTTCATGGATGACATGGAAGTGTGCAATTGCAAACATTCCTTTTGGCGGAGCAAAAGGTGCTGTAAAATGTGATCCAAAAAAATTATCTCTGAGAGAACTTGAGTTAATAACAAGAAGATACACAGTAAATATGTTAGAGGTTTTCGGTCCTGATTCTGACATTCCTGCACCTGATATGAACACAGACGAGCAGATAATGGCATGGATAATGGATACATACAGTATGCATAAAAAAGAAACCGTAACCGGAGTGGTTACCGGTAAACCAATTATTATAGGCGGTTCACTAGGAAGAAGAGAAGCTACAGGAAGAGGTGTTATGATTGCAACAATGGCAGCTTTAAAAACTCAGGAACTTGATCCCTCAACATTAACCTGTGTAGTTCAGGGATTTGGAAATGTAGGATCAGTAAGTGCACAGTTATTAAATGAAAAAGGAATAAAAATTATCGGTATCAGTGATGTTTCAGGGGGATATTATGATCCTAATGGAATAGATGTAAATAAAGCAATTCTATACAGTTCAAAAAACAAATCTCTTGAAGGCGGGAATTTCGGCACACCTGTAACAAATGAGGAACTTTTAGAATTGGAATGCGACATTCTTGTTCCGGCTGCAAAAGAAGATCAGATTACAGCACACAATGCTTCCAGAATCAAAGCAAGACTTATAGTCGAAGGTGCAAACGGACCTATTTCTGCTGATGCAGACGATATCATTGCAAGAAACGGTACGAGAGTTATTCCTGATATACTTGCAAATTCCGGAGGTGTTATTGTTTCTTATTTTGAATGGGTTCAGGACAGAATCGGATATTTTTGGGAAGAAGATGATGTAAACAACAGATTAAACAGAATGATGAGTGAAGCATTTGATGCAGTTTACAATACTGCATTGAAATATGATACTACATTCAGACTTGGTGCTTATATTTATGCAATTGACAAAGTTTCAAAAGTATTAAAGCTCAGAGGCATTTACGGTTAAAATATGAATTTAAAATACCTCTTTTGTATTTTATTTATTATTTTAATAATAATTACAACCAGAGCTATTTTGTTTTCTCAGGAAAACAATAGAACCAATTTATTTTTAATTGACAGATTAGTTAATGAAAGTTTAATTCCTCTGGGAAATGAATTGACAATTCTTGGGAAAGAGAACTTATATAATTTGTATATTGAGGGAAATGATGAGCAAAGGGCATATTTGAATACTGCTGCAAAACTAAAATTTGCAGACTATAGAATCATTATCACTTCAGACACTCTGAATTTATCAGATAATATTACCGATAGCGCAGATTACAACATCATAATTAAAAATACCGGGCTCAGAACTAATTACAGCAGTATTTTTACGGATAAAATTTTGGGTATGAAGAAATTGGAAAGAATAATTACAGTTTCTTATACTCTGAGTATCAGGAAAAATGATGCTGCATTTCTAATAAATGAAATGAACATTAAGAAAAGCTTTAAGGACAGTATAAATCTCGGCGACCAGAATCAGTTAGAAGATAAAAGATATACTTTTTCGCAAGATGAACTGCCGTTAGAAAATTCAGTAAACAATTTATTATTTCCTGCAATATTAATTCTTTCATCTGCTGCAGCTATAATACTTTTTTTTGTAATTCGAAGTAAATAATTAATACATTTTAAAATTAAGATTGGAGAGATTGAGATTATTCAGTTTATTAAAAAGTTTTTACAATGACTTTGTAAAAAGTTACATAAAAACAATTCTTACAATATTTATTCTTGCAATATTTCCGTCAGCGTTTAATTCATGCAGCTCATCCGGTGAGAGCAAGATAGTTACTGATAATCCTGAAACTGCATACCTGCTTGCAAAATCAAATTATGATAAAAAAGAATATATTGATGCAATAGATGATTTTAATCTGATAAAATTAAAATTTTCCGGAAGCAGTATAATAGACAAGGCAGTTTATTATCTCGGAATGAGTTATTTAAAAAGAGAAGAATATATTCTTGCCGAGTATGAATTTGAAACAGTTATAAAAAGTTATCCTTCAAGTAAATTCAGTGAAGACTCCAGATATAATCTTGCTTTATGTTATTATTTGCTGTCACCTAAATACAATCTTGACCAGACATATACAAGATATGCAATAACTGAATTTCAGAATTTCCTTGAAATTTATCCCAAAAGCAAATATTCACCTGAAGCAGAAAAAAGAATAACTGAATTAAAGAATAAACTTGCTTTCAAAATGTATAAAAGTGCTGAGATGTATTTTGGTCTTGGTAAATACAAATCTGCTATTGTTTATGATAATTTTATACTTGATGAATATTTTGATTCAGATTATGCAGATGATGCATTATACGGGAAGATACAGGCACTTATGAAAAAGAAGTTGTATGAAGAAGCAAAAACCGAAATTACAAGATTTGAAAAGTTTTTTTCTTCAAGTCCATATCTTTCCAAAGTAAAATCAATTAAATCACAAATTCCTTATTGAAATCATGAATAAGAAAACAGTAAAAAATTCACAGATAGAAATGATAGAACTTGTACTTCCCAATGATACAAATGTTTTAGGGAATTTACTTGGAGGAAGATTAATGCACTGGATAGATATCTCAGCAGCTCTTGCAGCTGCCAGACATTGTAACACGGTAGCTGTTACTGCTGCTGTTGACAATCTGAATTTTCACTTACCCATACATCTGGGCAATATAGTCAGACTAAAAGCATCAGTGAACCGGGCATTTAATACTTCTATGGAAGTCGGTGTCAGAGTGGAAGTAGAAGAAATTGAAACTGGAAAAGTTTATCATTCCAACAGTGCCTATCTTACATTTGTCAGTATAGATTCTGTGACAAAAAATAAATTAAAAGTACCTGCGGTAACTCCCGAAACAGAAGTTGAAATAAGAAGATATGAACAGGCATTAAAAAGACGCGAGCAAAGATTATCTGAAACACACGGAATAATACAGGTATAGTTGTTTTAAATATAATACTAATATTAAAATTTTATTTGCCAATAATATCTTTCACAGATGGACAATGTTGAGATAATTTGTAATAATTTATCCAAATCATTTCCCGGAAATTCTATTTTTAAAAACCTCAGTTTTAAAACAGAGACAAAAAAATCTATCAGCATTGTTGGCAGTAATGGCTCAGGGAAGTCTACACTTGTAAAAATACTTGCAAATCTGATACAGCCTTCTAAAGGCAGCGTTGAGATTTTCCGAAACAAGACCTTACTTCCAAAGGAAAAGTTACTTTATAAAATCAGTTTGATTTCACCGTATTTTAATTTATATGATGAGTTATCGGGTTTTGAAAATCTGGATTTTGTTTACGAATTAAAAGTTTCAAACTCAGATAAAAACAATAATTCCGATACGTCAGAAAAAGAAGAAAAGATTGGAGCACTTTTAAAAGAAGTTAATTTATACGAAAAAAGAAATGAACCCGTAAAAAATTATTCATCCGGTATGAAGCAAAGATTGAAACTTGCATTTTCCGTTATTAATGATCCGGATATACTTTTAATGGATGAGCCGCGGTCAAATCTTGATAAAGCCGGAATACACATTATGTACGGTATTGCTGAGCGTCAGAAGGAAAAAGGAATTTTAATTATTGCTACAAATGAAGATGAAGATAAATTAATTTGTGAAGATTCGATAAACATAGAAGATTATAAATAATGTCTAATATATTAAAAACATCATTATTAATTTTCAAAAAAGATTTAAAATCAGAATTAAGAACAAGATATGTAATTAACTCACTGATAATGTTTGTGTTAGTTACAATATCGGTAATACGATTTGCAGTTGGCGACGAAGAAATCGGGAATGAAATTCTTACAGGATTGCTTTGGATTTCGATTTTCTTCTCGACATCAAACGGTTTATCCCGGACATTTATAAAAGAGGAAGAAAAAGAAACTTCAGTTGTATTAAAGTTATCGGCTGATTCAACGAGTGTGCTCACAGGTAAATTAATTTTCAACCTTGTTCTTACATTTACATTAAATTTTTTTATAATTTTTTTGTTTATAATTATAACTGATTATAAAATTGTAAATGTCGGAGGATTTTTGATCTCTATTTTTATCGGAAATTTCGGATTAGTATCCGCATCGACAATTATAGCAGCAATAATTTCCAAAGCAAATTCCAAAGGAACACTTTACCCTGTACTTACGTTTCCTATATTAATTCCACTTTTAGTGACAGTAATCAATTCAACAAAACTGGCAAGCATAGGAGTAGAAACAGATAAATTATATTCCGAAATTCTGATTCTTGTATCTTATTCTATTGTTATAACAATTGCTGCATTTTTGTTATTCAGATTTATCTGGGAAGATTAGATTTATTTTAAGACTAATATATTGAATTTTCTTAATGAGAATTTTTGAGTAATTTACATCATCCGATACAAGATCAAATTAATTTTAAATTTTAATAATTTATGAAAAATATTTTATATGCCGCAATATTCATAGTATTTATTTCCGGGTGTTCTAAAATGGAAGAAAAGAAACCTAATGTAGAATCGAAAAGCCCTGTTAAAGAAAATTCTAAAATGCCGGGCACAGAAAACAAACCTCAGAATAGTGACAGTGATGAGCAGCTCAAAGATGAGAAAGCAGAAACACTTGTCAAAAGTGCTGATGATGCTGTTGCAAAATATACAAGCGACAATTCAGATGGCAATAAAAAAAATGTAGTTTCTTCCTGTATGGCTGCCGCAAATTACCTTATGTTTGAAGCCGGTTTACCTCCAAAAGAAAAATACAGACCTGCTTTGAAGTATTACAGAGAAGTACTGAAAGCTGATCCTGAGAATGAAGAAGCATTGAAGAATAAGAAACAGATTGAAGATATTTATGAAAGCATGGGAATGCCGATACCAAAATAGAAAATTTTTTAACAATAAAATAATTTGAATAAAATATTCAAAATATCAATTTTTGTTTTAGTCACAGGTGTAATTTATGCAGGTATTGTATTTCCAATACCATATATTCCTGCTTTAGGTGATAAAGCCCGGGTACTTTATTTTCATGTTCCAATGTCATGGATTTCAGTACTTGCGTTTTTTATGTCAATGTGGTATTCAATAAAGTATCTGAAAACCAGGGATCTTGATTATGATATTAAATCTTATTCATCAGCTCAGCTTGGTTTTTTATTCTGTATTCTGGCTACTGCAACCGGATCATTATGGGCAAAGTTTAACTGGGGATCATTCTGGAACTGGGATCCGAGACAGACTTCTATTTTTATTTTACTTATGATTTATGGTGCTTACTTTGCTTTAAGATCAGCTATAGATTCAGATGAACAGCGTGCTAAATTGTCTTCCGTTTATTCTATACTTGCAGCAGTAACTGTTCCATTTTTTGTTTTCATTATGCCAAGAATTGTAGAAAGTCTTCATCCCGATCCGATAATAAATTCACAGGGTAAAATTAATATGGAAAGCACAATGTTTACAATTTTTCTTACTTCATTAGCCGGATTTACAATGTTGTATTTATGGATATTAAATTTAAAAATCAGAATAGAAAGAATTCAATATAAATTTCAAAATCAAAACGGAGAACGGACAATTTAAATGAGTTCATTATATAGTTTTCTCGAAGTAAATTCGATTTATGTGGTTTTATTAATTGTAATGATTATCTGGGTAGGAATTTTCGGATATTTGTGGAATATGGATAAGAAGGTTAAAGAATTAGAAAATAAAAATCATTAAATTTTTTTTAAATTAATTTTTTGAAAATGACAAAGAAATCGAAAACAATAACAGGCATACTTATTATATTGGTATTTCTGACAATAGGATTTGTTTCCTTTATGGACAGTAAAATTGAGTATGTAAATTTCGCAGAAGCAAAAAGCAGAATGCGGACTGTTGAAGTTAAAGGACAATGGATAAAAGATATGGATTCAAAATTCGATCAGACTACAAATACGTTTTCATTTTATATGAAGGATGACTTTAATAATGAAATGAAAGTTATACTCGAAGGTGCAAAGCCGAATAATTTTGATGTTGCTGAAGCCGTTGTGGCAAAGGGTAAAATGAAAGATGGTTACTTTCATGCAAAGGCAGTACTGACTAAATGTCCGTCAAAGTATGAAGCAGACGGCAAGGAAGTTCAACAAAAAACAGGAATTTAAAATAATATTATGACAGGCAGAATTTTTATTTACACATTTTTTGCAACAGCATTACTATCGAGTGCATGCTTTTTTCTTACTCACCTTGGAAAAGAAAAACTACTGAAATTCGGTCGTATATTTTTCCATTTAACTATTATTGGAGTATTATCTACCGCAGGATTTCTAATGTACCTGATACTAACTCATCAGTTTCAGTTTGCTTATGTATGGGAACAAAGCAGCACCGATCTTCAGCTTCCAATGCTTATGTCAACTTTCTATTCCGGTCAGGAAGGAAGTTTTATGTTATGGACAACTATGACAGCAATTATCGGAATTTTTCTGTTAAACTATGTTTCAAAAGGTGACAGATTAGAGCCACAAGTAATGAGTATCTTCAGCTTAATTATAGCATTTCTAGGATTTATAATGATTTTAAAATCACCATTTTTATATGTCTGGGAAAAATTTGCAGGTGATGTGGAAGTTGGATATATACCGGCTGAAGGAAGAGGATTAAATCCTCTGCTTCAGAATTACTGGATCGTAATTCATCCGCCAACATTGTTTGTGGGTTTTTCATCTCTTGCTGTTCCGTTTTGTTTTGCTATCGGTACACTAATGAAGAACCGTTATAATGACTGGATTAAATTTTCTATGCCGTGGCTTTTATTTTCCGGAATGATTCTTGGACTTGGTATAATGATGGGCGGTTACTGGGCTTATGGTGTTTTAGGATGGGGTGGTTACTGGGCATGGGATCCTGTAGAAAACTCTTCATTAGTACCCTGGATAGTTATAGTAGCTGCAATACATACAATGATTGCACAAAAAAGAACTGGCGGATTCAAGAAGACTAATCTGATTTTGTGTATTATTGCATATCTTCTTGTTTTGTATTCGACATTTCTGACAAGAAGCGGAATACTCGGAGACTCTTCAGTTCATTCTTTTGTTGATCCGGGATACGAAGTATACCTTTCTTTAATTGTATTTATATCATTGTTTACTTTAATTTCTTTGTCAGCAATTTTATACCGGTACAAAGAATTAAAAGCTTTAAATTCTGAAACAAATAAAATGTTGTCACGAGAGTCAACTTTATTTATCGGCTCCATAACTTTATGTGCTGCAGCTTTGGTAATTCTTGCAGGAACTACATGGCCGATTTTTCAGAAAGGAACTATTGATGCTCAGTTTTACAACAGAATGAATTTACCGATTGCAATTCTAATATCATTAATTAATGGTATAAGTTTACTTTTAAAATGGAAACAAAATGATGAGAAGAAATTTTTTCAGAGTTTAATATTTCCTCTTTCACTTGCGTTTGTTGTAACAACAGGATTGGTTATTGTCGGCGTTCAGGATTTCCTAATTGCTTTATTAGCACTTTCAGCTTTGTTTACTTTTTTTGTAAATGCAGAGCTAGCAATAAATGCTTTCAGAAAAAATAAATCCTCTATCGGAGCTTACATTGCTCATATAGGACTGGCATTGGTTTTCCTCGGAATAATTGCTTCTTCAAAATATAGTCAGGAAGAAAATATTTCACTTGAGCTAAACACCCCTGTTAATGCATTTGGTTATACAATGACCTATATCGGAGCAACTCCTTTTAAAGATCCGAATAACAGTAAGGATACAAAATACCACTTTAATGTAAGAATTGAAAAAGACAATAAAGAAATGATTCTTCAGCCGGTTATGTATTACAGTGAATATTCAAAAGGAGTAATGAAAAATCCTGATATTGCAAATTTTGTAAATAAAGATCTTTATCTTTCACCAATGGGTCTTGTAGAGCCGGAAATTTTCTCTGAAGATGAAATGATTGAATTGAAAAAAGGTGAAGAGAAAAAAATCGGTGATGTCAGTGTGCAGTTCAGTGATTTTGATTTTGGAAATATTCAGCAGGGCGGAGAAGAAATGCAAACAGGAAATTATATTATAGGAGCATTAATTAAAGTTAAGGACAGCAAGTTTACCGAAAATCTCGAACCGAAAATCAAATACACCGATGGTAATCCGGAATATTTAGTTTCACGAATTACAGGTAATGATACATATGCTTTTTACTTTGTTAAAATGTCTGTAAAAGGTCAGGATGAAGGAGGGGCAACAGCTACTATTGCAGTTGTCAATACCAAACATTCATCTATGAAACCAAAAACAGATGAAACGTTGGTTCTGGAAGCATCCATAAAACCATTTATTAATGTGCTATGGGTTGGAACAGGAGTATTGGTGCTTGGGTTCTTTCTTTCTATTTTGAAGAGAAGGAAAGAGTTGTTAAAGTAAATTTGTCTTATAAATTAATTGATATAATTTTTTAAAAAGGCTAAGTTATTAAAAAATAATTTATGCTTACAAAAGAAAAAGTCTTGGAATCAATGAAAGATCTGCCGCATAAATTTTCAGCAGACTAGTTAATTGAGAGAATAATTTTTTTGCAAAAGATTGATACCGGTCTTCAGCAGTCACTTAAAGGAAAATCAATTCCCACCAAAGATGCAAAAGAGCAACTTTCGAAATGGTTAAAATAAACTGGACACCTCAATCATCATATGATATAGATAATATTGCTGAGTTTATTGCAAAAGATTCTGAAAAATATGCCAAAATCCAAACCACCTGATTTTTTAATTCAGTAAAAATATTAATTTCCCACCCTAAAGCAGGAAGGATTGTTCCGGAAATTTCACAGGAAAAAATCTGAGAGCTTATTAACGGCAATTATAGAATGGTAAACAGAATTATTGATGAAACCCATATCGATATTTTAACAATTAATCACAGCAAAAGACTATTATCAAACAATCCTATATTTGAAGAAGATATTTAATGAAAAATGAATTATCTCCGAATCATAATTCATATTATTTAGTTGCAACTTCATTCTTTACAGATTCCGGGGCAATGACTTGACCGGCACAAGGATATTTGTACTTAGATTTTTTCTTTCGAATTTAAAAAGAAGAATAGAGTTATTGATGTAGGTTTAGTTCAATAGTTTTTGATAAAATTATTTATAAAAATCAAAATTCTCTCTTACTTACAAAATCAACAAACTCAATCATCGAATCTTTTGCATCACTCTTTTTAAATTCATTAAGCGAATTTTTTGCAATTGACGAGTATTCGTTTACTTTCTGAACTGCATAATCGATACCGCCATTCTGAATTACGAACTCATATACTTCATCAAACTTTTTTGTGCGGTCACTTTTTATAAGTTTCATAATTTCATTTGATCTTTTCTTAGGTGCATTTCGAAGAGCAACTATTAGCGGAAGTGTGAATTTTTTTTCTTTCAAATCATTGCCTGTAGATTTTCCGAGAAGTTTTTTTCTGCCTGTGTAGTCAAGTATATCGTCTCTCAACTGAAATGAGATACCTAAATTCTCACCAAAGATCCCAAGTTTTTCCACATCGGATTTGTTTTTTGCTGTGCTCATCGCTCCGAGTTTACAGCATGTTTTTATAAGTGATGCCGTCTTATCCGAAATAACTTTGAAATATGTTTCTTCAGTCGCATCAAAGTTTCTTGCTTTCTGAATTTGCAATAGCTCTCCTTCACTCATTCTTCTCACAGCTTCCGATGTCAATTGCAGGAAGTCATATTCGTTATTTTCCAGTGAAAGCAGCAATCCTTTTGACAATAAATAATCACCAACAAGAACAGAAGCTTTATTTTTCCATACAGCATTTATAGAAGCAAGCCCTCTTCTGGTTTTTGCATCATCTACCACATCATCATGAATTAACGTAGCTGTATGAAGAAGCTCAACTAAATTGGCTGCAATATATGTCCGGCTACTGATTTCTCCACAGATTTTAGCAGAAAGTAAAACAAGTATAGGTCTGACTTTCTTTCCTTTCTGCTTTAGAATATATTTTGTGATAATATCTATAAGTGCAACTTTGGATTTAAGAACATTTGAAAATTGATTCTCAAATTCTTTTAATTCAAATTTAACCGGCTCTGAGATTTTATTTAAATCCAATATCTTTTAATAATAAAATTTAATTTGTAAAATTATTATACTGCGAGTGAATCAGATTCTTTCTTTTGAGAAAACTTACAAATGATAATACTTATTTCATAGAGAATGAACAATGGCACAGCAAGCAGAAGCTGGCTTGTAATATCAGGGCTTGGTGTCAATATTCCTGCAACTAATAATATAAATATCATTGAATGCTTTCTGTATTTCCTCATGAATTGCGGTTTTAAAATTCCGATCTTTGAAAGAAAAAAAGACAGCATTGGAAGTTCGAATACTACTCCGGCAGCAAGCATTGTAGAAATTATGAAGCTGAAATATTCATCAATGGCAATATTATTGTCAATAACTGACGAACCGAAATTTGCAAAAAATGATAACGATGTCGGAAGTAAAACAAAATATGCAAAGGCAACTCCTGACAGAAAACATAATGAAGAAAAGAAAACTATTGATGAAATATATTTTCTCTCATTTGATTTTAATGCAGGCTCTATAAATTTCCAGAACTGATAAATAATATTCGGTAAACTAAGAATCATGCCTCCGAAAATAATTACTTCCATATAAAGAGAAAATTGTCCGAAAGGTTTTATATTCTGAAGTTTTAAAGGCGGGATTGTTTTCGTAGCAGGACTCAGTAAAATATCATCCATTATCCAGTTAATAAAAATGCCGGCTATAATACCTCCTATTATTATTCCGATTGCAGATTTAATTATTCTCCATCTGAACTCTTCGAGATGATCGAGAAATGACATCTCATTTTCTTCTGTCGTATTGTTGGTATTACTATTATCAGGATCTGTTATCATAATTCAAACATAAATAAGCTATACATTAACCTATTTTTAAATCATCATAAAGTTTAAATTTTGAAGAAAGATTTTTAACCTCTTCACTGACTTCCGTTTTTACATTTTCATCTTTTGGATTAGTAAGAATTTTATTTATTAACTCAGCAATTTCTTCCATATCAGATTCTTTCATTCCTCTTGTTGTCAAAGCAGGTGTACCTATTCTGATTCCGCTTGTAATCAAAGGACTTTTATCATCAAACGGAACAGCATTTTTATTACATGTAATACCAACTTCATCTAATGTCTCCTGTGCTGCTTTTCCTGAAATATTCTTGTTGCGCAGATCAGCTAATAATAAATGATTATCAGTTCCACCGGAAATAATTTTATAGTCGAGTGAAATTAATTTATTTGCAAATGCCTGAGCATTTAAAATTACCTGTTTACCGTATTCCAGAAAACTATCTTCCAGTGCTTCTTTGAAAGATACAGCTTTAGCAGCAATCACATTCATTAATGGACCACCCTGAATTCCCGGCATAACCTTAGAATCGAGTAGTTCACTCATCATTTTTGTCCTTCCAGATTTCGGAGCTTTTAAACCAAAAGGATTTTCAAAATCTTTTCCCATTAAAATCATTCCGCCTCTGGGACCTCTGAGAGTTTTATGAGTCGTAGTAGTAACTACATGACAATATGGAATCGGATCATTTAATAATTTTTTTGCAATTAATCCTGCAGGATGTGCAATGTCAGCCCAAAGAAAAGCACCGACTTTATCTGCAATCTCTCTGAATTTCTTATAATCAATATTTCTTGAATATGCACTTGCACCTACAGTTATCATTTTAGGTTTTTCTTTCAATACTACCTGTTCGATTAAATCATAATCAAGTAATTCGGTTTTTGGATCAATACCGTATTGAGTAAAATTATAAAATTGTCCGGAAAAATTAACAGGTGAGCCGTGAGTCAGATGTCCTCCATGTGATAAATCCATTCCCATTAATTTATCACCCGGTTTTACAAAAGTGAAATAAACTGCCATATTTGCCTGACTGCCTGAGTGAGGCTGTACATTCACATATTCTGCTCCGAATAATATTTTTGCACGGTCTCTTGCAAGATCTTCTGCAACATCTACAAATTCACATCCGCCGTAATATCTCTTACCCGGATAGCCTTCTGCATATTTATTTGTAAGTGTAGATCCAAGTGCCTGAATTACTGCATAGGATACAAAATTTTCTGAAGCTATAAGTTCGAGTTTCTCTGCCTGTCTGTGTGTTTCATTTGTTATAACATCAAAAATTTCTTTGTCGTAATCTTTAAGATTGTGTTTGTTAGTATCCATTTTAAAATTTTTTACAATTATTATTTTTTATTATAAATTACAATATTAAGCTATTTACTGATCTTCGTCTCTTGGTCTTATGAACCATAATTCACCGAAATTTACAGCGATCGTAAAATTAATAAGCTGATCTTTAATTATTTCGTTATCCGGTTTTCCTCTTTGTGAATAATTCATTCCGAAATCAATAGAATTATATTTGCTAATCGGAATATTTACACCTGCTCTCAGACCGAATCCAAGAATATCCTGATTTGCAACTCTGTAAAAAGCTTTCTCATAAAATCCGCCAAATCTGTATGACATTCTTCCGAAAACAGAAATACTGTTTGGATTTGGTAAAACTTCAAACCCAAGCCCTGCTCTGTATGAAGTAGTGAAATTAGAATTACTTATTCCGAATTCTGAATAATTTGACCAATCCTGAAAAAGAACATCTCCGCTGACTATAAATTTATTATTGAAATTATTTGATATTCCAATGCTGTATGAATCCGGTATTTCAATTTTACCCGACTGCAAAGCTACTGTATCAGCACCGGTTGATGTTCTGTAAATAGCATTCTGATTTGAATTTAAATTCATTCCTGACTGATAAAAAAGTCCTAATGATAAATCTCTCAAAGCTAAATTATTAATAAGTTTACCAATTTCAAAAATGATTCCGCCTTTTAGAAAAGATTTTTGCATATCAGTTTCTTTTCTTACTAAAGTATTTGTATAAGAAATATTATTAAAATTTATATAATCTAATCTTTGTATATCTCCAAATGCAAAATCATACTCAAAACCAATACTTATCTTTCTGAATAAATTATAACTCATTCCTGTGCTGATTCTGGAAAGTCCGCCATTGCCCGAATAAGTCTGAGTATAGTCCTGACCACCTACATTATTCTTTACAAGAATTTTATAATTTACAAGTGTAGCAGGATTGAATCCTAAAGATAATGTCCAGCCTCTGTCCTGATCAAACGGAATTCCGATATTAAGCCCAAGTACATTACCGTCTGAAATTTCATTCTGAGAAACATTATTTGATGATCTTAAAAATCCATAATTAAAATTTGTTGTAATGATTGTGTTTTGAAGTTTAGTCAGAGCAGCAGGATTATAAGTATTGACATAATTTCCAAACAGAGAAGTTCCCAGAATCCCCATAGAATAAGTTCTGGTGCTTGTATAATAATTCACATCACCGATTCCGAATATTGAATACGGGGAACCACCGTCAAACTCTGTTGTTACCTGAGCTTTACACAATGGTGATATTATAAGTACAAATAATATTAATATTAATTTCTTTTTAATCATTAATTTTTTTCTATTCTGATTTCTTTTCAATTTATTTGTAACTTTTTTTATCTCTATTTTTATCTCTACTTTTATCTTCTACTTTTATCTTCTACTTTTATCTTCTACTTTTATCTTCTACTTTTATCTTCTACTTTTATCTCTACTTTTATCTCTACTTTTATCTCTACTTTTATCTCTACTTTTATCTTCTTGGTGTATATGTAATTTTCAATCTCGGTCTTTTTGTAATATCAGCAGCAGTAGGAGAAAAGATGGAATAATTATCTATATTTTTTCTTTCCTCAATATTCCTGATTGTAATTCCAAGATTAGGCATTACACCGTTACTCCACCTTTGGAAAACACTATTAAGACTTACTGAATAAACAATACTGTCAAGTAAAAATGCATCATTGAAAACACTGTCTTTTTTATTTACACTGTCAGTTACCATTCCGATTATCATACTCTTAACTGCATTTTCTGAAATAAATGAATTTGCTTTATCAGTTGTAAATTGTAATAATGCATTATTAATAATAATATTCGAAGGAAGTTTTGTTAAATCAAAATTCAGAATGCTCCTGAATGCAATTCCATTTTGCAATAAAAATGTTCCGGGGGAAATCGAAGTTAAAGGCGCATCATTTATTGAAACCGCAAGAGAAGTATTTAAAACCAATGTATCCGTCATCCCATTTTTTGTAAAAATCACATTTATTGTAGGGATGTAATTAACATCATCATTTAACAGATAAAATCCCTTTATTGTTGTTGAGCTGAAATTCGGAAACATAGCTATGCCGTAATTTTTATTTATGTAAGATGTATCTGCTGCATATTCAAGCCAGTCTTTAATTAAATTGTTTTCAAGAGGAAAACTAATTGAAGCAGAATCAGCCACAACTCCGCTGTAATTTCCCAAAGTCTTGCTTCCAAAATCTGAAGGTGAAATCGAATCAGCAGTTATAGTCGCATAATTAAGATCACTTATTACTTTGTAAACATTAAAATCAGTTAACCCGGTTTTATCTTTGAAGTAATAATTTGAATATCTTAGTTTTAAAGAAGCCGAAACAATAGTTGAACTGTCAAGGTCAGTTGGTATCTGATAAAATTTCAGCAGCGTTTTGGAATCATAACTCTGATATTTCCCTACAAGCATAATATTAGCAAGATAATCATTTACTGACAGCTTATAATTATTGCTGGTGATATTCATAGTATCAATCTCGGAATCAAGAAAATACACTCCTGTAGTATCATCTGCCGGCACATATTGAATGCCAAGATCGTTTGGATTATTTTCGCAACTATAGAAAGTTGTTGTAATTATTATTATAATTACAACTGCCGCTGCAAAGAAGATGTTTAATTTTCTGTTAAGAATAATTTTAATTTTTTAGATTGTGAAATAAATTACAAAAAAACTGAGTTATTTTTTAATTCTAACTTATAGGATTTCTTTTTCTTTCCTAATTTGAATTGCAAATAAATTCAGACGCTTCAAACAAATTTCCTGCAAAAAAATCTATCGAAATATTTCCAGAAATACATTTTTTAATTGTTTCTTCGCCATAACCTGTTTTAACAAGTATTTTTTTTAATCCTGAATTCTCTGCACATTGCATATCTACCAAACTGTCACCAATTAAATATGATTCCTTTAAGTCTATATTGTATTTTTCTTTTGCTTTTAAAATCAAGCCGGTACCGGGTTTTCTATCAGGACTATCTTTTTTATATTTTTCAATTATTCCTTCCGGATGATAAGGCGAATAAAAAATATCATCAATTAAACCATCATTATCATCACTAAGTAGTTTTCTGAATTCAGAGTGAATATTATTTAATTCTTCTTCACTCAGAAATCCCCTTGCTACTCCGGATTGATTTGTAATTATAATATTTAAATATCCAAGGGTTTTGAAATTTCGAAGAGCTTCTATTGTATTGGGAAAAATCCTGATGTCTTTTATGAATTTTAAATAATTTACTTCTTCATTAATTGTACCGTCTCTGTCAAGAAATATTGCCTTGTTCATTTTTACTTATATGCAAAAAATCTATTTTTATTTCTAATAATGGATCTGAATAATAAATGAATCATAATTAATCCAATCCTTGTCATTTTTTTGAAGTAACTTCTTTGTATAGTTTCATATATTTTTGTGCAGAAACTTTCCATGAAAAATCTAATGACATACCTTCTCTTACAAGTTTATTCCATTTATTTTTGTCTTTATACAAACTCAAAGCAGTTTGTATAGCTTTAAAAAGTTCATCTGCATCATATTTTTCAAATAAAAATCCGTTACCGCCTGGTTTTCTGTAATCAATTATTGTATCTGATAATCCTCCGGTATTTCTTACAACCGGAACAGTTCCATACCTCAAACTATACATTTGATTAAGTCCGCATGGCTCATATTTAGATGGCATTAAAAACATATCTGAGGCAGCTTCAATCTGATGAGCAAGCTCTTCATCAAATCCAATATGAATTGCAAGCTTTGATTTGTATTTTTTCTCGGCGTTTTTAAGATACTTATGATATTTTTCTTCACCAATTCCCAGTATAATCATCTGTACTTTTTCTTTCATAAGCTGCGGCATAATTTTTTCTATTAAATCAAATCCTTTCTGATCTACCAATCTGCTTATAACTCCTATCAAAGGAGTTTCTTCATCAAAATCAATTTTGTATTTACCGAGTAACTCTCTTTTATTTTCATATTTAAGCGGAACTTCCTGATATGTGTATCTGTATGGAATCAATTTATCAACTGTCGGATTCCATATTGAATAATCTATTCCGTTAAGTATTCCGACTATATCTTTCTTTCTTGAATTCAATACATCTTCAAGTCCGCACCCGTATTCCTTGTCAGTTCGTATTTCCTCTGCATATTTTTCGCTGACGGTACTGATTTTATCTGCATAATTCAAACCGGTTTTAAGATAACTGAACTGACCGAAGTGTAACCCGCCTTTTTCAGTTAATACCGAATCAGGCATTTCTGTTTTTGCAAATGATGTTTTCGGAAAATTACCCTGATAAGCAAGATTGTGAATTGTAAATACTGTCTTTATATCATTTAAATATGGATTATCCTTATAAACTGTTTTGATAAACGCAGGAATTAAACCTGTCTGCCAGTCATTACAATGAATAACGTCAGGCTTCCATTGAAGTATTTCAAGAATTTCAATTACAGCTTTACAAAAAAATAAATATCTTTCATCATTATTCGAAAAGTCTTTCTTCGTTTTGGAATTTTGATAGATTCCTTTATTTTTAAAGTAATCATTGCTTTCCATCAGATACATCTGCGCTTTTGTATTTTTTCCGTGTATAAAAGAAGATTTAATGCTAAACTTCGTATCTTTACCGTTTACATTAATTTTTAACTCTTTCAGACGTTTAATTTCATGAATCTGCAAACGTCTTTCATCAAGCTGTCCGTACTTGGGACTTATTATTCTCACGTCATTTCCTAAAGAATTTAATGATTGCGGAAGGGAGTTTGATACGTCTGCCAAGCCACCTGTCTTTGAATAAGGAAAAACTTCGCTTGTTACAAATAGAACGTTGAAACCTTTAGCCATTAAGGATTTGTTTTATGTAAAAATACTCATTATGTCTTTGATTAGCAATGTAATTCAAACCTGTATTAGGCGAAAAATTAATTTACTTCTTCAAAAACCTATGGAAATTTAAACAAGTTTGTTCACAATTAAATTAAAAAAATAAATTAAAATTAAATAAATTCAATTATAAAAAGCAAAACAAATTGTCATCCCAGACAGGAAATATCATTTTAAGGGAAATTAACGTGCTTTATATTTAATTAACTAAAATTGAAAAACTTATGAAGATAGTTGAATTTGTTTTGACTAAAATATTCTTATTCTTTAGTATCTGGACTTTTGCCTTTGACGAAAGTAAGATCGGTTTTTTTGAAAAAAGAGCTTTGAATCTTCAGGGAAAAAGCAAAATCACTTGTGCCACATTTTAAAATGTGGCACACCTGTATTTTATATTAATAATATTGTCAGATTAAATTTTAAAGTTTCAACTAAATTTTGTTTTAATTAAACCAAAACACCCCGACTCTGTCTAAAACATGAATTTTTAAAAATCACTTAATTTATAAACGAAAGGAACATTTATGAAATCAATAAAAAATATTTTCAGCTTTACCATTGTTTTAAGTCTGATTCTAATTTCAGTTTATTTGTCCGGCTGCAACAATGATAATAACAATGGACTTTCATCAAACCTGACAGAAGATGAATATTTAACTTCAGCAGCAATAAATACTGCTTTCAGCAATGACGCTGATGATGATGATAATTTATTTTCAAATGAAATCAGTGATTTTGATTCTGAAGGAGCCGTTACTGATGATGACTCAGGTTTTGATATTCCGGTTGATTCTTTGTTAAAATGGGGAAGAAGAATTACCAATTCAAATGTGAATACAAATATTACTACTATAGGTGACACAATTAAAAATGTAACTGTTACAAGAACAATTAATGGAAATTTTATTATTGTCGGTTATATTAACGGCGTTTTAGATTCTACTTCAAAGCCATATTCTCAGGTACAAAAAAGACTTGTTTCATTTAAAAGAATTCAGAGAAAATCTAATCCTAAATTTAACTGGAGAGTTTATCAGTATTCAGCTATTGACGGTGAAACAAAAATGCCTCAAGTCGGAAAAGATAATATTATCATAAACAAAGTTGAGTTTTATAAAAACAACAATCTTTTCCTTACACTGAATGGTCCTGACTTTACAACAAACATTTTTAATTCAAGATTCTTCGGAGGAAACGGATTGTTTGAAGTTAACAGAGGTGATGAGGTCAGAACAAAAGTTTATGTAACAAGTAATCAAAACGATACTGATATTGTAGCATTTCACTGGGCTAGAAATTCATTTGGATTTCACAGAGAGAGTTTTACAATGACATCACAAACACCTAATGGCTCTGGCTTTGACAGAACTTATGAAAAGACATTTGAAATTTATTCACAGCATAACAGAGGAATACATAATTCTTTTATTAGCGCAAATACAAGAAATTCTTTGTATGATAATTCATTATCACTTTTTTCATCAACTTATCTTGGAATTCCTTACAGAGTTCGTCCATAAATATCAAAACTAAAACTTTCTGAATACTTCTGACGTCGGAGCAGCTTGTGTGTATAGCTGCTCCTTCCGTTTAAATAAAAAATAATTTATTTGACAATTTCCCCGAAAGCAATATCATAACCGTCCGGATCATTTATTCCGAATTCCTTTACTCCATAAGATGTAAGATAGAGTGTGTAGTCAATAGTTGCACCATTTTTAATAAATTCATTGTAAATAGATTCGACATCATTCACCCAAAAATAAACATTCCACATTTTTTCAACTATTTTCCAGTGAGGTTTAATTTCGGATTTATCCTTTACCTGTGAAAGCATCAAATGAAAATTATCTCTTTCCAAAATACAAAAACCCGGAGGATCACCATAGAATTGTTCATAGCTGAATCCAAGTTTATCACGATACCAGTTAGCAGAATTTACAACATCTGAAACAAGCAATACCGGAGCACTACCGGTGATTTTAGATTCGTTCATAAACTTTTTTAAATAAAATATTTCCGATTACAGGTATTCTGATAAGTTTACCTTCGTAGGATTTTATTGCAAGATAAATTGAATATGCAACGCCTCCGATTGCTAAAATAAATATTCCTCCATAAAGTATTACCAGCATTATTATAAAAAACACAGGCATTTCTTTTCCTCCTGATATTTGTGATTCTGAAAATGAATTTATTCCTATTCCTGAAATTAGTAATACAATTCCGATTACTATAACAAAAATTATAATTATTGCAGCCAATGAAAGTTGGAAAAATATTGCCTGCAAGGAATGAAACCTTACAAACTTCGATTTGCCTTTTTGAGTTATCCAGATTATAAAAGGTAAAAGTATGCCACCAAGTAATACAGATAAATGAGATAACATTGCTAAAAGTTTTTCATCACTTGCGACTTCCGTAGGTGTATCATTAAATTGTTTTTCCATAATTTAGTATTTTAAATTAAATTTTTAATAGCGCGGAATTAAGTGTATATGTGAATGCATAACAATCTGACCGGCTTCTTTTCCTGCATTAACAATGACATTATAAGCTTTCGGATTAAACTCTTTGTCTGAAAATTCTTTCATTTTATACAAAAGTTCGGATATAGCTTCAAGCTCTTCTTTAGTTGAATCAAAATAGTTTTCAAAATGTCTGTAAGGAATAATCAGAACATGACCTTTGCTTTGCGGAAATTTATCCTTTAAAACAAATGCTAATTCATTATTGATAATAATAACTTCTTTAGCCATATTGCAAAACACACAATCCATAATTTGTTTTTTACAATATAAATAATTTTATTTTTTTAAAACTCTTAAAATGTACTGACCATAATTAATTTTACTGCAATATTAATTTAAATTATTAGTAACTATATTGTTAACAATCAAAATTAATAATCATGAAAAAAGTTTTATCAAAAGGGTTTATTTTATTAACCTTTATGTTTTTATTATATTCAGGCAATATTTATTCGCAGGACACTGTAAAAGTCATGGCTTACAATCTTCTGAATTATAACGGAAGTGTTATAAAAGATCAGAGTTTCAGAAAAATAGTTGGGTTTGTAAGTCCCGATATTTTTGTTGCAGGAGAAGTGATATCACAGTCTGCTGTTACTAATCTGACTGAAGTTATGAATTCTTATAATCCGGGACTATATGCTTCCGGAACATTCTTCAACGGATTTGATACTGACAATGCGGTTTTTTATAAACCCTCGAAGTTTACCTTTCTATATAATTTTGTAATTCAGACTACATTAAGAACTATAAATCTTTTCGGATTGGTTCATAATCAGACCGGACAGACAATTAAATTATTTGCTGTACACTTAAAAGCAAGTAACTCTACATCCGATCAGCAGCAGAGATTAAGTGAAGTTAATGTCTTAAGAGAATTTACAAATTCTTTACCAAACGGAAGTGAGTTTGCAGTACTTGGAGATTTTAATATTTATACATCTACTGAACCGGCTTATCAGAGATTGCTTCAGATTGATGCCGGCAGTGAAGGATATTTTATTGATATGCTAAATTTAAGCGGAACCTGGAATAATGCAGCTTATGCTCCTTATCATACACAGTCTTCAAGGACAGCATCTTTAGGTGACAGCGGAGCTACAGGCGGACTTGACGACAGATTTGATATGATTTTAAATTCAAAAGGTCTGGTGGATGACGGCGGTATAAAATATATTCCGGGCTCATTGAAATCGATTGGCAATGACGGAAATCACTATAACAGCAGCATGAATGTATTTCCCAACGCTTCTGTTCCTGATAGCGTTGCTCTTGCATTATATTATGGTTCGGATCATTTACCTGTTACTGTACTTTATAAATTTGATATGAGTTCTTCAGTAAAAAATATTTCGGGAATAATTCCGGAAACTTTCAAAGTTTATCAGAATTATCCTAATCCATTTAATCCGTCAACAAAAATTAAATTTGATATTCCAAACTCTGTGATAAGTGGATTTGGTATTATAGCAGACGTAAAACTTACAATTTATAATTCTCTCGGAGTTGAAATAAATACCTTAGTCAATGAAAAACTTTCTGCAGGAGTTTATGAAGTTGAGTTTGAAGGATTAAATTATTCCAGCGGTATTTATTTCTATAAATTTACTGCAGAAAATTTTACTCAGACTAAAAGTATGATGCTTGTTAAATAGATTTTAATATTATTTCAGAAAAATAAAAAAACCGGAGAAAATTAATTCACCGGTTTTTTTTATATGAAAACTTAAACCTTTCCACTTACGGATTCATTACTGCCGCAGGAATAAATGAATTGTTTTCCACAATTGATACATCACCTGAATCAACGAAATCATCTCCCGTTAAATCTGTAATTACATAGCCGGACAACGCAATTGATGCATCATTATCTACAGCACTTATGTCTCCTGCATCTACTATCCCGTCTTTATTGACATCACCGCCATATATACAATACTTTGACAATTTTAAAACTTCGTTATTGCCATAAGCTTTATTTGCAGCTGTAGAAAAATTATAAACTTTTACTACACCCGGAGCAAATGTCTGTGGAGTATTACTCCATGTATCAATTGAATTTCTGTGATCAACAACGATATAGTATGAGCCGCCTGCTGCTGAAAAGAAACAATAGTTACCGATTCCGTTACTGTTTAATTCAGCTTTAGAAAAATCGACAATTGCATAAGGGAAAGCAGAATTTCTCAGATAAACTTTTGCTGTATCTTTTACCATTGATGTACCGTCCCAAAATCCCTCAATAAAAGATGTAAGATTAAGACTTAATGAATTAGTTGTATATGTAACCGTCAAAACCGGTCTGTTGGCTGATGTAATGTTTTCATGTGTATCAAACCGTTTTGCCGAGGCAGTTGAAGATTCATCACCAAGCAAAAGCCAGCCGAAATTATTCGAAGGACTGTTTTTCCATGACTGTACATCATTTATCATTTGAGATGTCGAACCCCATGTATAAAAACCAACTCCACCAACTCCCAGACTTGCACTCGATGTATCAGAAAAAACTCCTCCATCTCTTTCCCAATCGACTGTGTCATAAAATGAATATACCCATGTAGCATCTCCGGCTTCTGCAAATGCCCCGAAACCTTCTTCTCCGCCGGGAGCTGATGCTCCTTCACCCCAGTCCTGACTGACTTTTCTTAATTGAACAGTTTTAATTCCTGAAATTGTTTTAGATAAATGAAGTTTAAGAGTTACAGCTGTAATCGTAGCACATGATGGGATTGCCGAAAGATCAAATTTTATTAATCCTCTTCTGACAAGGTCAACTGCTGTCTTTCCTGCAAAAAAATACTGCCCAGCTCCGTTACTGGTCGTACCTGAAATATCTTCATATAATGTATTGTCGTTTGCCAGAGTAATATTTATCGTAGTTTGTGAATTTGATTCATCGAATGAAAAGAATGTCAATAGAAGAAACATTGGCAATGTTTTTAAAAACAAACGTAAAGATGATTGAAATTTATTTTTCATATAATAATTTGTTTAAATTTTTTATTTGTTAAATATACTTATTCTGTATTTCTGTTTAAATGTACAATTTTAATAAAACTATTTATTACAGGGACATTTGTCACTATTTCATTAATATCATCTTTTTTGTATCTGTGTAATTTCCGCTTTTAATTGAATAAAAATAAACCCCGCTTGGATAATTTGAAGCATTCCAATCCACCGTATAACTTCCGGCATTTTGCTTTCCATTAACAAGTACTTGAACTTCTTTTCCTAATGAATTATAGATAATTAATTTTACATCTTGCGTCTCGCGTCTTGCATCTCGCCGGATTTCGTAATTAATCTTAGTCGCCGGATTAAAAGGATTCGGATAATTCTGAGACAAAGAAAAATTATTTACTGTCAGATTTTCATTCGAATTTATTCCGACTACACTGTTCATATCTATTTTATACATCGACCTTCCGTGAGTTCCTATGACTAAATAATAGGCAGTCGGATGTATTTTCATATCATATACAGATACCATCGGAAGTCCCGTACCAAGGAACTGCCAGCTCTGTCCTGTGTTTGTACTGTAATAACATCCGACATCAGATCCGGCAATGAGCACATTTGTTCTCAGAGGATCTATTGCAAAAGCATTAACAGGTGCATCAGGAAGGTTGCCGCTAATGTCAGTCCAGGTTTGACCTTTATTGGTAGTTCTGAATATATGCGGCTGCGGATCTCTCCATTTAAGTCCGTTAAAAGTTACATAAGCTATATATTCATTCGTCGGATCTATTGCTACTCTTGTAATCCATCTGTACGGAAGCGTTGCTGATACTTTAGTCCAGTTGGTTCCGTTATTCGAAGTTATCCACACATTTGCATCATCTGTTCCCGCTATAATTACATTTGAATTTGTTTTTGAAACATCAATTGTCGTAACTGTTCCCAATCTTGTTTGATTACCATTTGTAAGATCCGGACTCACCGCTGTCCAGTTTGCTGCTGCATTAGTTGTTCTGTAAATTTTATTCGTTCCGAAATATAAGACGTTATTATTATTCGGATCCATTACAACAGGTGTCGACCAGTTTCTTTTTTCAGATGAATTTATTCCTGCCGTTGCACCGGTAAATGAATTTCCCCCGTCAGTTGATTTTCCTAATCCTCCGTTTTGTGATTCTGCATATATCACATTTGGATTTGTATAATCCACTATGACATAAAATCCATCACCACCGTAAATGCTTTCCCAGTCATTGTTTGCACCAGTTGTTGTTCTGTTAGTTCCGTTGTCCTGAGTTCCTCCGTATAATCTCTCCGGATTATTTTTGTCAATTCCGATTTCGTAAAACTGCGTAAATGGCAGCTCTGCTACTTTCGTAAATGAATTTCCTCCGTTAGATGAATTATATATTCCTCCGTCATTTCCTTCTATAATTCTCTCAGGATTTCCAGGCTTGAATGCAAGTGCATGATTATCAACATGTATACCAGATGACCCTGTCAAATCAATCCATGTAGTTCCTGAATTTGTTGTTTTCATTAATAAAAAATCCAGTACATATACTGTATTCGGATCTGAAGGATGAACTCTCACCTGTCCGAAATACCAGCTGAATGTCGAAAATCCTGTTTGTAACGCTCCTCCCGGATTTGCATTTGTCCAGTTGAGTCCGCCGTTTATTGTTTTAAAAAATCCAAGATATGAAAATCCGTTTGTGTATAAAGCATAAGCAATGTTGGGACTTGATTTCGAAATGCTGATTCCGATTCTTCCTACATTCGTTGTAGATGAGTTTGGTAAACCGTTAGCTGCACCCAAAGCTGTCCAGTTGTTACCGCCGTTTGTTGATTTATAAATTCCACTCGTAGCACCGTATAAAGCTCCGCCGTTTGGATAACGTGTTTTCTGCCACATCGCCGCCAGTAAGTTATTCGGATTTACAGGATCAATTGCAATGTCTATTGCTCCTGTCGAATCTGTAAGAAATAAAATCTTTGTCCAGCTTGTTCCTCCGTTATCACTTCTGTAAATTCCCCTGTCCGGATTTGGTCCGAAATAAGAACCGACGGCTGCTGCATAAACTTTAAGTGGGTTTGTTGGATCAATAACAATTCTTCCGATTGAAACCGTATTCTGTAAACCAATCATCTGCCAGCTCTGACCTCCGTTTGTAGATTTGTATATTCCGCCTCCGGCAAAATTATTGTGTCCGCCGTTTGCTTCGCCTGTTCCGACATATACAATATTCGAATTTACAGGATCTACAGCAATATCACCAATCGGTAAAACTGCCAGATCATCAAATATTGAAAAGAAATTTAATCCGCCGTTTGTTGATTTAAAAACTCCACCCGTCGCCGCACCTGCATAAATAATTTCAGGATTATTCGGATCATATTCTAAATCTGATGTCCTTCCTCCTATGTTTACAGGACCGGCAAATTCCCACTGCGGATTTGAATTATTATTATCTGCCGTCTTTCTCATTTCCTGTCCCTGCCTTAAAGCTTCAAGGTGTGCATCAGGATCAGCCTGCCCGAATGGGAATGTTCGTTTTATGTACTCTATGTCATTGGGATATTTTTCATCTGTTTCATTTTTTTCATTATTTATTTCATTACTTTTTTCATTATTTACTTCAACAGACTTATTTTCATTATTTAAATTTTTCTTTTCAATTTCTGTCTTGAAATAAAAAAAAGATGTTACAATTATTAATGTAAGTGCAGGAATTCCAAATACCTTTTTCATTTTTATTATTTTATTTTCAAATCCGGTTTTTTATTTAATCAAAAACATTTTCCTTGTTTGCGTATACTCAGATTTATCACCTTTAGCTTTTAATGTATAAAAATAAATACCGGATGATAAAGCTTGTCCGCTACTGTATTGACCTGCATCAAAATTAACTGTGTATAATCCCGCTTCCTGTTTTTCATTTACAAGTTCTGCAATCTGATTACCAAGTATATTATATACTTTTAAAGTTACAAAATTTGAATTGGGAACCTGATAGGTAATTGAAGTTGAAGGATTAAACGGATTTGGATAATTCTGACCTAGTATATATTGATCCGGTATTTCTGTCTGAATATTTCCAACTGAAACTAAATTTGTCAGCGTAAAATTGTAATTCGATATATCAAAAAATATATTGTCTGCTGCTTCTACTTTTATTCTTCCCAGTGTTGAAGAAACATCAGGCAGATTCACTGTTTGTGAGCCGTCATTCGCTGTATTCGAGGCAAGTGTATATATATATGTTATTCCGCCATCAACTGATAATTTTATATTTACATTCAGACAATTTACCGGAGCTGTGTTTGTATTATTTACATTCCATGTTATAGTCTGCGGTAAATTTGTATTCCATATAATTGCTGTGGTATCCGGCAAAGTAACTCTGAAAGGTCCGGCTGTATTGGTTACATTAAATTCAACCAATTCATAATTATTTCCCCCGCCTGCAATGTTATTGTCTCTTACTGTCAATCGAAAACTCAATGATCTTGTATATGTCGGAAGAATTTCACCTATAGTCTGAGTATTATTCAGAAGATTACTAAGTTTTGGAAAAGTTCTTGACGGGATTGTATCCGGTTTAAATGATCTGAAAATTGGTGCATTACCTGATGGACTATTTGGTACTCCAGCAGGACCCAGATCCATTTGCTCCCAGCAATATGTCAGACTGTTTTGATTTTCTGCATCTGAAGCAGAACCCGTAAGTTTGAAAGGAGTTCTTACAGGAATTGTAAATCCTCCGGCTGGAACAGTTACTAACGGCGGTGTATTACCTGTTGCCGTTATTAAAGGGCAAGTGCTCCCACTTCCAAACTGAACAAATGATTCCATCTCTGTGAAATTTCCTGTATGAAAAAATGGATCACTGTTACTCTGCAAATTACTTGATCCGCAAATCCCTGCATATCCCATTATTGTTGATGCACTTCCCGGTTCCCATGCTGTTGATGCATTCCTGTTTCCTCCACCGCATGAAGATGTCGTGCTGTTAAACGAATGATTTCCTCTGAATTGATGCCCCATCTCATGTGCTACATAATCTATATCAAATGGATCACCTATTGGTGCACCTGACCCCGTTACTCCTCCGGCTTTCTGACCGTTTACACATACGACTCCTAGATTTGCAACTCCTCCGCCACCCGTACTGACGACATGCCCGAAATCATAATTTGCGCTACCTATTACATTATCAATAGTTGTCTGATTCTGACTGAGCATTGTAACTCCATTGCTGTTTGTATATGGATCTGTCGCTGCGTTTGTATAAACTAATAGATTATTATTTCCAACTAATACCATTCTCACTGATAAATCTTTTTCATAAACTCCGTTTACTCTGTTTACAGTCGTTACAATTCCTGCTAATCCCCCTGATACTGTCCCGCCGTGGTATGCTGTATATTCACCTGTAGATGCACAAGCAAGTCTGTAAGTTCTTAACTCTGAACCTGAAGTTATAGATCCGTTAATTTTTAATGGCTCGGAATCTTTACTTAAATTATCTTCACTTATATTACATTCAAAAATTTTGTTTGTAATAAAATCACTTCTGAAATAACTTATATATATTTCATTTTCATTCATACTGTAAGGGTCAATAAAATAATCACCTCTTGCACTCAATATCATTGCATGAAATCCATGCATTGTAATATCAATTTTACCTGTCGCATAAGGATCATCAATTCCTTTAATATTGTAGGTTTTAATATCAGGATACTTATCGGCAAGTGAAAGCTCCATCATTGAATATTCAGTTATAGAAAATTTTGACATCCTTCCATCAGGATTCGGCAGCTCAATTATGTATTCTGAATTAGCCGAATTTTCTAAAGGAGATTTTGCAAGCATTAATACTACGCCGTTTAAATCAGCTTTGACAGTTCTGTATCTTAATGGAATAATTTCCCTGCTTCCTTTTGGTATAAAATCTCTTTCAGAAATGTCTGTCCATATTGCCTGATTATTTGCAGCAGTAAGAGGTGCTGCGTTAAAGTTATTTCCTTTTTTATTACCTGCAAAAAATATTATCACTGCTGATATAACAAGTAACGGGAATATTGATTTAATAAAGTTTTTCATTTTATTTTTTTTTATTAAAAGGTTAATATAAATTATTCTGAAAATTTATTTCAATAAAATCATTCTTTTTGTTTGTGTGAAGTCACCAGATCCGCTTTGTGATGATGTCTCTAATCTGTAAAAGTATACTCCGCTTGGAAGGTTATCTGCAATATATTTAAATTCATAACTACCCGGCTGAAGTTTTTCATTCACCAAAACAGCAACTTCCCTCCCTTTTAAATCATAAATTTTTAATGAAGCCAAAGATACATTTGCAATGTTGAATTTTATTTTTGTAGAAGGATTAAATGGATTTGGATAATTATTCTCAAGACTGAATTTGTCCGGAACAGAATTAGAAATCGTTGTAATTCCGACTGTTGTTCTGACAAATGTTATAAGGAATAAATTACCGCTTTGTGAAGAATCAATTCCGTTATAACTCCATACTCTCCATGTACTTCTTACTGAATCTCCGTTTGTTCCCATTACAGAAGCAAGTGTATCAAGAAAACTTTTTCTTATAGATATTAATGTATCGCTGCCGGAGTTATTGCTTAAGTATGAATAATCTGTAATCGAACCTATTTTTCTGAATTTAATCCTGTACTTAATAGTTGGATTTGTACCGGAACTGCTCCAGTTAAAATCAGTTGTTTCAGTATTATTGAGTCCGACAAGCAGCCTTGTAAATGATGGAGGTGAAATTATGCTGTAAGGAACTAAGCTCATTACTATTGTAAATGGAGCATTGCATGTATCTCCTGAACTATTATTTGAAGAATTTATTATTCTGATCTTGGATTGAATTGTAGAAGACATATAAGGAATCGTCCAGTCATAAACTCTTGTTTGTGCAGGAAAATTGTTTTGAATTATCTGCCAGCTCGAACCATTGTTTGTAGATAATTCTATATTTACATTTCCTGTTATTGATGCTCCCCAGTATATCTGTCTTGTTTCACCGGTTCTGAAAGATTCACCTCCGTTTGGATATCCAATCTGAACCTCTCTCGCTGAAACATACATACAACCTGCTGATTCAGCACCGTTTCTTAATACTGCTTTCGGCTGAGGTCCGAATCCTTTTGTAAGACTTATCGAACCGTTAAGATGGCAATAACTCATTATTGTTCCAACCCTTGCAATCGCCGGTCCTGTATAACATCCTCCTTCAGTTGCATAACAACTGTCTATCGGACCGCCAACCCATCCGCAATTATGTGTATGATTTGAACCGAAATTATGTCCAATCTCATGAGATACTACCATCGAATTCCAGCTGTATGCAGGTAAAGGCTGAATTGTTCCATCTGTATTACTGAATCCGTATCCGTAACTTGTATTGCATAGTTGTCCAACCCATGCTATTCCTCCCATATTTCCCGATCTTCTTGTAATAAAATGAGCAAGAGTTCTCTGCACAGACTGCTGATTTGCATTCCATTCATTTCTAAACTGATTTAATATTGTATTTGAATTTGTACCTGTATAAGGATCTGACGTAGTCCATACTCTTAAATAAGGTATTACAAATTTTATATTTACTTCTTTCATGTAAATTGCAGATGTTGTTGACATAAGCATTATTGCATAGTTCGCCGCATTTGTTACAGATTGACTGAATAAATTGTAAGTAATAAAATCAATTTCTATTGCAATCTCTGCAATATATAAATCAGTAGATGAAGCTTCATTTAAACTTTTCATAATTACATTTCGCATCTTTTCTGTGTATTCCGGTGATAAGTTATCTTCAGTAAAACATGAAAAATTATTTTTTATTTTCAAATCACTGTCTTTAAATAATATATAATTATCACTCTCTCTTCCTATGTTGTCTTTCAATGCACCAAGATTATAATTTTCATCACCTGTAACAATAACTCCTTTTACCTTATCTCCTGTAAAGTTTATGGATACCAGCGAATTTTTAATGCCTTCTATACTTCCTGTATAACATACTGCAAGATCATTAATCTTTACTTCCTCATTTCCTCTTTCTGTCCTTGTTACTATTTTTGCATCCGGTGTAAGTATATCAAATCTTTTCAAATTTAATCTTACATTTTCGAATTTTTCTGATGGAAGACTAACTGATATTTCGGGTAATCTGTTTCTGTGAATTTCAGCAAGCTCATTTTTGTCAATACTTAATATCTCTGCATTACTGACAGATTCTTTTATATCCTGTCTGTTTAAAATTGAATTATCATTTTCTTTTGAGAATAAATTGTAATCTTTTTTTATCTGTGAAAATGAATTGCTGTAACATAATACAATAATTAAAATGATCTTTACAAAAAACGAAAGTTTTGTTCGCATAATTGGTTTTGTTTAAATTGTTTTTTAAAATTATTTGATATTAAATTTTAATATAAATTTGAATCAGTTTTAAAACTTTTTTATTGATTTTCTGATTCCCATTTCTTTATTAATTCAGTTTCTCTTTCAGTTTTCAATCCTGCTTTTAGTGTGTAATCTTTTTTTGAATTTATAAATTCCATCGAATCTTTTAATGTTTCTTCAAGTAGTCTGAATGTAAGTCCCTTTCCAATAGCTTTACTGACATCACAATTGTTTCCTCCATCCATTTCGTCGGGAAGCCATAATGGAAGTTCTACATAAGCTCCTGCATTTTCATTCATCAGAAATCTCTGATCAATCCAGACTATCTCAGCATTGCTGCCCGATACTTTTTTACAATCATCAATTAATTTTTCAAATGTTAAATTATAATCAGGTCCCGTTGCACTGTATGTACCTATATTTTTTTCTTCAACCATTTTTATTGTCCAGTCTGCAAGATCTTTTACATCTATAAACTGTACATTTTTTTCCTTCGGTCCCGGTGCCAGTACTTTTCCGCCTTTATTAATTCTGTAAATCCAGTATCCGAATCTATCCGAAGGATCATCTTCTCCCACTATCAGTCCGGGTCTTATATTTAAAGCCCTTTCTTTATAAATCTCCTCTACTGTCTTCTCACATAAATATTTTAAAGGTCCGTATGATTCACCTGTGATTTCTTCAGTTGTTTCATCTTCAATAGTTCCTGCTGCGGAATTCTCATTCATTCCCATTTCAGAAAAATCTTTATAAACTGATATGCTCGAAATAAAAGTATAATTATCTGTTTTATTTTTCATAAATTCTGCTGAAAGTTTAACTATTCTCGGTACATATCCGCTTGTGTCTATCACTGCATCAAATGTTCTTCCTTTTAATGATTCAAAATCTCCGTCCCTGTCTCCTTTTAGCTTTTCCACATTCGGAAACCAGTCAGGATTATGCTTTCCTCTGTTAAATAAAGTAACTTCATGACCTTTTTTCTGTGCAGAATTGACTAAGTGCTTTCCAAGAAAAATTGTTCCTCCAAGTATTAAGATTTTCATTTTACTTTTAGATTAATTTGTAAAATTATTTAACCTGAACGATTTATTATTTCACAGGTCACAATTTAAAATAATTGCTGCTTAAATTTGTAGATTTTAAAATGTGAATTGTTTAGTTTTAAACAAGTTTAAAAAAATTTTATTGAAAAATTTCCGAATTATTCTGAAAGATAAAAAAGAAATCTGTGAAAACACACTTGCTTTTTATTTTGATACTACAAATTCCGGATTTACTTTTGAAGCCGGTCAGTATGCACACTTCACTATAAATGATCCAAAATTTCATGATGAAAAAGGTGATACCAGACCTTTTTCGATTGCAAATTCACCGCATATAAAAAACGAAATTATAATCTCTGCGAGAATAAATTCGTCGGTTTTTATAAACAATCTGTCACATTTGAGTCCTGGAGCTGAAATACATGTCAGCAATCCTGAAGGAAACTTTAGGTTTGATAATGATCTGTCTTTAACTTCAGTTTTTATTACCGGTGGAATTGGAATAACTCCCGTAAGAAGTTTAATTGAAAATGAAATTTATAAATCAGGCAATCGAAAAATATTTTTATTCTACTCAAATAAAACTGAATCCCAGACTGCTTTTTTTGATGACTTTAAAAACTGGTCAGAAAGTTTTACAAACTTCAAATTCATTCCTTTAATTGAAGACTTAAATAATGAAAACTGGAAATATGAATTTGGAAATGTTACTGAAATTATAATGCTAAAACATTTAGATAATTTTTTTAATAAAGTTTATTATATGACAGGTCCTCAGACAATGGTTAAATCAGTTAAGAATATACTTTTAAAAAATAAAGTAAGTCCTGATAATATTCAAACCGAACAATTTAATTAACATTTTCTTAAGTTCAGTGAATCATATTTAATCGGATTTTTACTTTTGAAAATTTACAATATCACCTTCTGATATTTTATACCTGTCAGTAAATCCCGCTGCAACTTCCACTACATATTTCGCCGGCGCCCCTGACGGTATTGACTTTTCTGAAAAAGGAATGGTACTCTTAAATATTTTTACAATTTCCTTTTTTGAATTCACATACATTATATCAAGAGACATTATTGTATTTTTCATCCAGAATGACTGCGGCTCTTCCGTTTCAAAAATAAATAACATTCCTTTGTCATCGTCCATTGATTTTCTATACATCAGTCCCTGCATTCTTTCATCATCATTCTCGGCTATTTCTATATCGATTTTTCTTATTTCTGTTTTTCCGTCACTCTTGTAAAACTCAAGCTGTCCTTCTTTTTTAAACATCGGCTCCTTTACATTTTTTATTCTTTCTTTTGGATCTACAATAACTGTTTTGTTATCTGTTGAAATATCCTTTGTGAAAAGTTTTGTATAACCGAAATATCCAATTGCCAGAACTAAAACTCCTATGAATATATACTTTGTATCAAAGGAAGAACCTTTATCTGACTTCGTTTTTATATTTTTATCCTGTGCCAAATTTTTTTAAATTACTTTTTTAAAAACTCTTTTATTGATATAATCAAATACTCGTTCTGCTCTCTTGTACCAAGTGTAATTCTTGTCTCAGTTTTAAAAGCCTCTTCATCTAAAAACTTTATTAACAAATTTCTTTCTTTTAAAAATTTATCCAGATCTTTTCTGATTTCAATAGGCATATCCACCATCATGAAGTTTGCATAAGATTTATATGGAGTAAATCCTTTCATCTTTGAAAATTCTTTGTAAAACATTTCTTTATCTTCCTGCATTAACCTGGTAACTTTCTGATAGTATTCCTTATCATCCAAAGCTATCATCGCAAGATTTTCTGAAATTAAATTGTATCCTAAATATCTTGTTGTGTATCCTTTGAGATCTTCAAGATTATTTCCCGCAAAGCTGAATCCGATTCTGCTTCCTGCCATTGCAAAATATTTTGAGAATGTTCTGCAGATTATCAGGTTTGGAAATTCATCTATATATGATTTTACATAGCTATTGTCAGTCGAGCCAAATCCCCAGTATGCCTCATCTATCATCACGATTGCTCCGCGACATGCATCAAGAAATCTGTATAAATCTTCACTCGAAATTTTATTTCCTGTCGGATTATTCGGTGATGCAATAATTACGACTCTCGGTCTCTCCCTATCGTAAATTTGTATCATTTTATCTACATCATATAAATAAGAATCTATTCCGTCAATTTTTCCCTTCACCATCGGATACTCTACATTAAATCCGCCGACTTCATAAGCAACCTTTTTGTAATACCACCATGCTTCTTTTGGAATTAATATTTTATCTCCTCTTAATATGTATCTGTGAATCAATTGCTTCAGTATATCTTCACTTCCATATGACAAAATAATCTGACTCTCCTTGAATCCAAAATCTTTCGCTATTCTTTCAGATAATTTAGACTTCACTCCCCTTGCAAAATCTCTCGAATACCATGACAAATCTTCTATAGTTACGGTTTTTAAATAATCAAAACACTTTGGCGTCGGACCATACTGCGATTCATTTCTGTCTAAATACTGGATTGTTGAATATTTTTTTTCTGACATTTTAAATTTTTATTTTTTTTTATTTTCTATTTTCAATAGCATTAAAAAGCATTTCTAAAAAAGGCAAACAAAAATCATAATTTGTTTCATGATAATTCGGTCCGAGATTTATATTTGAATAATATTCCGAAATGTTTTCCTTGTAATATTTTTCTGATTTTATTTTCCACACTTTAGCACCAAGCTTCTGAGATAAAAACCATTTTTCTAAAAGTCTGGCTGCTCTTCCATTCCCATCCATAAAAGGATGAATCAAAACAAACACTAAATGAATCATAGACGCATAATAAAAACATTCTTCTAAATTTAAATTTAAATCTGAATTCAATTCTTTTATATCTGAGAAAAGTTTTTTCATTTCTTTCTCTGCAAACTCAGGCTCAATAGTAAGATATACCAAACCCTTCGAATCGAAAACTCCAACTCTCTCTTCTCTGTATTTTCCTCTTTTACTTTTTATTAAGATTTTATTTGAAAAAATTCTGTGAGCTTCTAAAAAATTTTTATTGTTAAGTCTGCTTTCTTTTGCAAAGTCATATCCCTTTATCAAATCCAATATCTCAACAGTTTCTTTATTCTTAATTTTATGTTTTTGCAATTTTGAATTCATAAAAGAATTCAAGTCTATACTGTTCCCTTCAATGTTACAGGAATATACAGCCGATGACTCTATATAATATTCAAAATTATTCTGTTCAGTATTATTTTCTAATTCTTTATATTTTAGTTTAAGTTTATTTCCGACAAGTTTCCTATAATCTTTTAAATATTTATCGGTTAATAATTTCATTTAATTAACAAACTTTAAATTTCCATATTTCAACTTACAACTTTTAACTTTTAACTTTTAACTTTTAACTTTTAACTTTTAACTTTTAACTTTTAACTTTTAACTTTTAACTTTTAACTTTTAACTTTTAACTTTT
>Ga0105044_10000828_pt1 | contig 39516 bp, 28 predicted proteins | sample MAT01_FD_78092 | JGI IMG/M metagenome (GOLD analysis project Ga0105044, IMG submission 78092) | Freshwater microbial communities from Lake Fryxell liftoff mats and glacier meltwater in Antarctica - MAT-01 | ecosystem: Environmental > Aquatic > Freshwater > Ice > Liftoff microbial mat | place...
CGTCCACTGGGCGTCGACAATGGCGAAGTCTGTTGGCGCGATTGGGTCGACGCTGATGGTGGCAACTGCGATCCGGCTGTCGACACTCGCGGTGACCGTCGCCGTTCCCGGCGCGATTGCAATGACGGTGGCCAACTCGCCATTGCCGGCGGGGGTCACGCTGACGATGGTCGATGCCGATGACTGCCACGCGATGTTGCGCCCCGAAAGGAGATTCCCGTCGGTGGCCCGCACCACAGCGGACAGGCTCCGCTGCTGGCCAACCATCATTGCGACGCTGGCTGGCTCGATGACCACCGTCGCCACCGTAGGCGTTGTCACGACGGGTAACTTGGGCGCGGTACTGCGTTCACCGCACGCGGCGACGCTGCTGGCGACCACGCCGAGTGTCAGCACCGCACGGCACAAGCGGGCGCCACGCGCGGGGAATGCGCTGCGGGTATTCGCAGCGGTCGATTGGTACCGATCCTTCCCCACGGTGAACAACTCTTTCGCCACCGTGCTGAGCCAGCCCATGCGGACGGTGTCCACGAGTTTCATTGTGAAATTTTGAGCAGTGAAATGTTGAACTGCGTCAACGCTTGTACTCACTCACGCGACGTGAAGAAGTAATTGCGGGATAGCAATCTCGACCGAGGTCGCGGGAGAATGTCGAGAGAGCGTACGTGGCGCAAGGAACGACCGCGTTCTACTTCAGTCGCACGTTCGGGTTATGGGTTACGCGGTGGGACGCGTGCGGAGAGCGGACGCGGGGCGTAGGCCGGGAGGAAGCGACAGCCGGTTTCGGGAGCGAATACCGACTCGACAGTCCTGCATTGCTCGGCGACGCCTGCGGGTGTGGGCTTGGTACCACGTTCCACCCACGCGAGCAGTGCGCGCATCGCCGCAACGTTCTGCGCGTCGCTCAGGTAGCTGTGGTCACGGTCATCGGTGAAGAGTTGCACGAGACCTTTGGCGCTTCCGCCGCGTTGCATCGTTGCGCGAAACACCGACTCGAGCTCTACGAACGCAGTGGGATCGTTGATGGCGTGCATGGTGAGCACGGGGACGGCAATGCGGCCCGTGAGGTCGGCGTCGGCCGCAAAGTCGGCGCGTGCTGCGGAGTCGGCGCGCACGCGGAACACCCGTGCGTTGAGCGCGACATCGTCATGTGAGCCCGAGTAGCGCACGCGGTCATTGCTGAACGGATTGCGTCCGACCAGTCGTCGAAAGACGACGTCCTGAAAGTGCCACGTGCCCCAGTTGAGATGGGCGATGAGCGAACTCTCCGCGATGGCCACGGCGCCCATAGTGTCAGCGAGATTCTGCCGCTGTTGCGGCGTGCGCTGCGCCGCAGGGAGTCGAACACCCGTGCATTCGTCCACGCGTGAAGCCAGCTGTGCGCGCGTGAGTGTTGCGTTGAGCGGGAGTCCCTGCCAGAGCGGATACGAGGGTTCGTCTGCGCGCGGATGATTGCCGCACACGGCCTGATACACGACGCGCAGATCGAATCGGAAATCGTACGACAGCGAGCCACCTCCGAGCACACCACTTGTGAGCAGCACGGCGTCGTACGGCGACTTTCCGTTGACGCTCGTCGCGTAGCGTTCTGCGGTTTTGGCCGCAACGCTGGCGCCCCACGACTGGCCGTGGAGGATGGTGCGCGTTGGTGCACCGATCTGCTGCACGAACAGTTGGCGGACATGTTCGACATCATCGGCGGCGCGGATGGTCGAACCCGGTCGTCGACGCGGTACTCCACCATCGGCATCAGCGTCTCGAATCCGCGTTTCCGCAGACGGCCAGGTCCACGATTGCCATACACCGAGCTCGGTGCGGCGAGCTTGACCGCGACGCGACTCGACGTCCGATAGCCAAACTGCCAGCCGAACGCGATGCCAGTGCTTTGCGGAGCCTTCTGCGCCGAGCCCGCCGTCCTTTACCCCAGCGCGAGCAAGCCGCCAGCACTCCAGCGCCAAATCCGATATTTAATATATGACACGTCATATAATCTCGGTGTCGACTATTCTTCGCAAGTAGCAGAACGGCCGACGGTTCGCACCACTTCCCATGCTCCCACCCAATGTCGCTTCGCCACGCCATACTCGGCTTCCTCTCTCTGCGGTCAATGAGCGGATACGACCTCAAGCGCACCTTCGACCAGTCGGTGCGTCACTTCTGGTCGGCCGATCAGGCCGCGATCTACCGGATGCTCGGCGAGTTGGAGGAAGCCGATCTGGTCGAGCACGAATGGATCGCCCAAGAGATGCGGCCGGATCGCAAATTGTATCGGGCCACCGCAGCTGGGCTGTCCGCACTCGACGCCTGGCTCGTGCAGCCTGCCCCGGCGGTGCCTCGGCGTGAGCCGCTGCTGGTCAAGTTGTTCTTTTCGGGGCGACTCGCGCCCGACGCGCTACACACGCTTGTGCGTACCGAGCTCGATTCGGTCGAAGCGGAACTGCGCGCGTTCGCCGCGTACGTCACGACGATGGAAGCGCGCGTCGCGTCGGCGGACAGCGCGACACGAGAGCTGCTGGTAGGCCCCCTGGTGACGCTGACCAACGGTGTGAGTCTCGGCGTCGCGTATCGCGCGTGGCTACGCGCATTGGCGTCCGACATGACTGCAGGGGCGCTCACCGCAGAACACTTGGTGTCGCAGTTGAAGGCTTCGCTCGGCGAGTAGCGCGACGAGTGGCGCGGCGATCAACCACGAGGCTTTCGGGTAGACCCGCCGCGAGTCAGATTAAGGGACAGACTTCTGCCGAGGAGCCCGCTCAATGAACAGGATAGCTACACTGCTGGTATTGATCGCGCCGCTGGTCGAAACCCAGCGGCCGATTGACCCAACGCCACGCCGCGGGGCGGGCGCGACGATCAGCGGGAGTGTCCTCGACAGCATCGCCGGGCGCCCGCTCGTGGGTGCCGTCGTGCAACTCGTGTCGTCCGACACGACGCAGCCGTATGGTGAGACCGCGATCTCCGATTCACTCGGCCACTATGCCTTGGGCGGGGTGCCCAATGGACGATTCCGGCTTGGCTTCTTTCACCCTGTGACCGACTCGCTTGGCCTCGGTCCTCCAGCGCGCGACGTATCCGTGTCCGGAGGGCGCGATCAGATCATGGATCTCGCAGTGCCCAGCGCGCGAAGCCTCCGCACCGCGCTCTGTGGGCGCTCCTCGACATCGGACGCGGGAGGGCTAGTCATGGGCACCGTGCGCGATGCGAAAACACTCGCGCCAAGCGCCGGTGTCACGGTGAGCGGCGAATGGAATGAGCTGTCCATCGGTCGCGGCGGCATGACGCGCCGCACGCCGCGCCGCGTGCTGACGACGAGTGAGAATGGCATGTTCGCCATCTGCGATGTACCGAGTCCCGGCGTGATGCGACTGGTGGCCAACCGGGGTGCAGACAGCACGGATTTCGTGGATGTGGACATTCCGGCCGAAGGCTTTCTTCGGCGTGAGTTGTACCTTGGCGGCTCGCGCACGGTTGTGACGGACAGCGGTGCGCGTCGCGATAGCGCTCCGAGGGCGGACTCGCTGGCGCTGGCGCCCCGCCTGATGCATGTCGGCGAAGGCCGCTTACGCGGCGTTGTGGTCGGCGCCAACACAGGTGACGTGATCGGACGTCCGCTCGCGGCCGCGCAGGTCGGCCTTGTTGATGGCCCGCAAACGCGGGCGAACGAACGCGGTGAATGGACCATTACGGACGCGCCGATGGGCACGCGCTCGCTCGAGGTCCGTGCGGTGGGCTACTACCCGGTTCGCCTATCGGTGGATGTGCTGGACGGCGCAGCGCCGCTGCGCGTGGAGCTCGCCTCGTTCCGATCGGTGCTGGAGACCATGAAGGTGCGGGCCAACTACAATCGCTTCAGCATGCTGGCCGAGTTCCGCGAGCGGAGTCGCACGGGCATCGGGCGATATCTGACCGCCAACGACATCATGATCGGACTGCCAAACCTGACGTCCGATGTGTTCAGGAGTATTCCTGGTATTTACCTGGAAAACGGCACGTCCGCATTCGACCTGGCGGTGTTGATGCGCGGCCTTCCCGAAGATCGGTGTAGCCCCAACCTGTACGTGAACGGCATGCGGATGCCGCTCGCCGGCATCAACGATCTCAATGCGTTTCTGCGCCCGGACGAGCTGGTGGGCATCGAGATTTACCGCGTAGGAACGGCACCGGCGCAATTCGATCCGGGGGCGCAGCCCCCTCCGATCGCTCCCGCCGACCCGCCCGTAAGCTGCGGCAGCATTGTGATCTGGACGAAGTAGGCGTCAAGCCCGGAAGCAGAGGGCCTCGCTCTGTGGAGCGAAGGCACGCAGGCGCGTGCTTAACACATTCTTAACGCACCCACAACGCGTCACCAACGTCCGCGCCCACATGTGACGCGCCAACGCGTTGCATGTGTTGTTGCAGTGTGCAGGCGCCCCGTACACGCTTGCGTGGGTCGTTGCGGCATTGTCGTGGACGCGCCGTCGGCGTCATGGTCCGCGGGTGTCCGACGATCGAGTGTGGCACCAGCGGGACGAGGCAAATATCGGCGTGGCTACGGAACGCAACCGCTATTGCGTCTTGTGACGGAAACGTTAACATGGCCCTCGAATCTGGACATGTGATCGAACTCAGCGTTTTGCCGTACCTTCTGGCACGGCAAACCCGCCCGGTCGCTGACCTCGCCGGCGGGCGCCTCCTCCCTTTGCGTTTCCCCTCGTCCGGCTGTTTTACTGATTTCCGTGGTTCGCGACGGGAATCGAACCTATTCCCGTCGCGTTGGCGGGTTCGGTGCGTGTCGTACGGTCCGATCCCCTGCGGACCGAGAAATCCCCCTCCCCTTTTCCGGCATTTGGATGCCGAGGGTTCAGTATGTCGAGATTGAAGCGATGCCTGTCCTGGACGCGACTGGCGCTGGCGTTGGCGCTGGTGCCGCCCGCGATTCAGGCGCAGCAGGGCCCCGCGATCATCACGGGTACAGTGAAAAACGAGACCGGTGACGCGCTGGAGAATGCGAACGTCTACATGGTGGAGCTGGGTCTGTCGGTCGGCACCAACGCTCAGGGGCGCTTCACCCTCACCGTTCCCTCCGAACGGGTCCGCGGACAGCTGGTGCAGCTCCGGGCGCGCTCCATCGGCTACCGGTCACAGGGCCGCCCGCTCACCGTGAGCCGCGGCAGTCAGACATTCGACTTCGTCCTCGCGAAGGATGTCAATCGCCTGACCGAGATGGTCGTGACCGGCGTGACGGGGGCGACCGAGCAGACCAAGACGCCGTTCATGGTGACGCGCGTGACCGCCGACCAGATGCCGGTGCCCGCGACGAACCCGCTGACCCAGCTGCAGGGCAAGGTCGCCGGCGCGCAAATCGTGTCGGCCTCCGGCCGTCCCGGCGCTGCGCCGAGCGTGATCCTGCGCGCCCCCACCTCGATCAACGCCTCCGGCCGTTCGCAGGAGCCGCTGTACGTGGTCGACGGCATTATCATCAACGCCGGCCTCCCTGACATCAACCCCGAGGACATCGAGTCCGTCGAGGTCGTCAAGGGCGCAGCGGCGGCGTCGCTCTACGGCGCGCGCGCCGGCAACGGCGTCATCCAGATCACCACGAAGACCGGCAAGACCTCGTCGAACAACTCGATCAAGTTCGGCTTCCGCTCCGAAGTCGGTACCGGTGACCTCGAGCGCAACATCGACATCGCGCAGCGCCACGGCCTCTTCGTGGACGAGACGGGCAAGCGCCTCTGCACCACGAGCGCGCCCGCCGTCCCAGGCATGGCGTTTGGCTGCTACCGCAGCGTGGACTACGGGAGTGAGGCGCTGCGCATCAACCAGGATGGGCTCGACTTTGCGCTCACGCCTGTTGGTTTCCCTATCGATCCGGGTGCCGGCTCGCAGGGCGCGCAGATTCGGAACATCTTCCAGGCCAACCAGTGGCCGGGTGCGACCTTCAACGCGGTCGACCAGCTGTTTCGCCCGCAGCCCACGATGATCAGCAACCTCGATGTCACGGGCCGCTTCGGCAAGACGACGTTCTACGGCAGCGTGAACCGGCTCGACCAAGGTGGGACCATCCAGTACCTGCAGGGCTTTCAGCGCACTTCCATGCGCATGAATGTGGACCAGCAGGTGAGTGACAAGTTCTCCTTCTCGGCCAACAGCTTTTTCAGCCGCTCGCAGCAGGACGGTCTGAATCAGGAAGACGGCGGCAACGCCTTCTTCCGTCTCACGCGTACGCCGGCGCTCGTGGATCTCACGCGCACCGACTCGCGCGACCGGCTCTTCATCCGCAGCAACCTGCAGAGCGCAGGCAGCCAAAACGAGAACGCGCTCTACTCGCTGCAGAACACGCCGCGCCTCGACCAGACCGACCGTTTCCTCGTCGGCACCACGGCGCGCTACTCGCCCTTCGTGTGGCTCGATATCGAGGGTAACTATTCGTTCGACAACAGCCGTTCGGTTGGCTTCCAGAACACCGAGAAGGGGTTCCGCACGACCACCCTGAACCCGGCCACGAACAACGGCAATGTGAACCGCTTCAATTCGAGCGCTCAGTCTTACAACGCCAGCCTCAATGCGACGGCCCGCTGGGAGCCGCTCAATGGCCTGCGTACGCGCTACACGCTGCGTTACATCGCCGAAGAGCAGCAGTTCGCCAACGTGAACGCACAGGGAACGCTGCTGCAGCTCGTTGGCGTGCCGCAGGTCGGCAACACGCAGGCCGCCACGCGTACCGGCGCGTCGTCCCAGCAGTCGGTGCGCGGCATCGGCTACTTCGCCAGCTCCAACTTCGAGTACAAGGACCGTTACATCCTCGACGGTCTCATTCGTCGTGACGGGTCCTCGCTCTTCGGCTCCGGTCAACGGTGGCAGACCTTCGGCCGCGGGTCGCTCGCGTGGCGTGTGAGCGAGGAAGGGTGGTGGCCGCTCGCGCAGCTGAATGAGTTCAAACTGCGCGCGTCCTACGGCACCGCCGGCGGCCGTCCGAGCTTTCCGGCGCAGTACGAGACGTTCACGCTCAACGCCGCCGGCGTGCCGGTGCCGGGTACACTCGGCAACGCGTCGCTCCGTCCGGAAGTGTCGCGCGAAACGGAAGTCGGAGCCGACTTCGAGGTGTTCAAGCGCATCGGCGGCAATGTCACGTATGCACGCAGCAACGTCGTCGACCAGATCCTGCAGACGCCCCTTCCGGCGGCCTCGGGCTTCCTGAATCAGTGGCGCAACGCGGGCACGCTCGCCAACAGCGCGTTCGAAGTGTCACTGAACATTCCGGTAATTCAGCGCCGCAATCTCAACTACACGGCGCGGGTGACGTACGACCGCATCCGGTCGCAAGTGTCGCAGCTCGACGTGCCGTCCTACAACTTCGGCAACGGGGCGGTCACCAACTCGGGCGGTGCCTTCCGCGTCGAGACGGGCGTGCCCTATGGCACCATGTATGGCCGCAAGTTCGTGCGCGAGTGCGGGCAGCTGCCAGGCACCTTCCAGTCGCAGTGCGGTGGCACCGGCAGTGCTTTCCAGCAGAACAGCGATGGCTACATCGTGTGGGTGGGTCAGGGGAACACGCTGCAGGATGGCGTGACCAAGAACCTGTGGCAGGCCACGCTACCCAACACGCAGGCACCGTTCGGCGTCGCCGCAGCGTGGGGGCATCCGATGGTCTGGCGCGACACCGCCCTCGTCACCAACAACCCTGGGCGCATCACGGCGGTCGGCAACGCCCTCCCCACCTTCCGCTGGTCCACGGCGCAAACGGTGACCTACAAGCGGCTGACGGTGAACGGCCTCGTCGATGCGACCGTGGGTCGCACCGTGCAGAACCAAGGGCTCGCCTGGTCGCTCCTCGACTTCTTGTGGGCCGGCTCCGACCAAGTCGGCAAGAGCACCGCCGACGCGCGCCCGATGTCGTACTACTATCGTGCCGGCCCACCGGACAACGCGAGCGGCATCGGTGGCCTGTACGACGTGCTGGGTCCGAACGACTTCAATGTCGAAAAGGCAACCTTCGCCCGCCTCCGCGAGCTGCTCGTGTCGTACCGCGTGGGCCGGGTGCGTAACGTGGGTGACTGGAGCGTGAGCCTAATCGGTCGCAACCTGTTCACCTGGACGAGCTACCGCGGATTCGATCCGGAGGTGGGCGTGGCCGGCAACACGGGTCAGGCCGGCTCGGGCGTGCTCAACGCGTTCGACAACTTCTCCTTCCCGAACATCCGTACGGTTACGCTCTCGATCGGCACCACGTTCTGACCCGGCGGTGGGAGGCGGGCGCCCGGCGCGCCGCCTCCCACGCGCTCTTCCGAGACCTAGATGCGACTCCCTTTCCGTCCATTGCTAGTCGCGGGCGTTGCCTTGGCATCGCTCGCCGCCTGCAGCACCGATCTGGCCATCACCAACACCAACAACGCCGACATCACGCGAGCGCTGGCGCGCCCGAGTGATCTCGAGAATCTGTTGGCCGGCGGGTTCAACCAGGTGGTGCAAAACACCACCGGTGGTGCGAACGACAACATCAACAACTCGCTCCAGGTGATGTCGTTCGAGAACTACTCCGGGTTGGCGAACTTCAACATGGGTCCACGCGGCGGATTGCCGCGCACACCCATCCTCAACTTCCAGAACAACCCCGGCAGCGCCTCCGTATCGAACGATTTCAACGGGCTCTCTCGGCTGGCCCGCACCACGACGCTGGGCCTCGAGCGGTTGGCCGTGACGGGCTTCACGCTTGGCACCCCGGCGCAAGACCTTCGCGCGCGCTCCTACGGCCGTTTCGTGCTCGGCCTCGCGCTGGGCAACCTCGCGCTCGTGTACGACTCATCCGCGGTCGTGGTGCCGGGCGGAGATGCCGTTCCGCCGCTCGTGCAGTATGACTCGATCATGCGTGTTGCCCTGCGCCTGCTCGACGAGGCCCTCGCCGATGCGCAAAACCCAGCGGCAGCGGGCGCGGGCGGTTTCCCGCTCCCGGCCATCTGGCTCAACCTGACGACAGGCGCCGTGAGTGCCGACGCGTTCCAGCGCATTATCCGGTCCTATCGTGCGCGCTTCCGGGCGCAGGTCGGCCGCACGCCGGCCGAACGGGGCTCGGCCAACTGGCAGCAAATCATCGCCGATGCACAAAACGGCATTCAGAGCGATGTCAGCATTGCCATGAATCCGACTACCGGCTGGACGCAGGCTTGGGTGATCCAGCATTACGCCAGCACGAACTGGCATGTCATGTCACCGTTCATTATCGGCATGGCCGATTCTACCGGTGCGCAGTATCAGGCGTGGCTCAACCAGCCGTTGCTCAATCGAACGCCGTTCCTCATCCGCACGCAAGACCGGCGCTTCCCCGCCGGTGGGACGCGGCCGGTGCAAAACACCGCATCCGGCGGCGGTACGGTCGGCTCATTGGCACCGGCTGGTGTGTACTTCAAGAATCGCGTGTCGGCCGAAGACGGCGCCGCCGCCGACGGAACATGGGGCTTCTCGTGGTACGATCATGTCCGCTTCCAGGGGTTCCAGAATGCGGCGCGTATCGGTGCCTTCCCGCACATGGTCATGCCGGAGATATGGGGGCTGATCGCTGAGGGCGCGATCCGGACCAACAACCTCCCCCTCGCGGCCGATATGATCGACCGCAGCCGAGTGAGCCGCGGCGGGCTGCCAGGCGTCACCGGTATGATCGATGCGACGGCCCAGGTGCCCGGTGGCACTGCCTGCGTCCCGCGCATCCCGGTGTTCAGTGGCGGCAGCTACGCCACCCGGTGCGGCACTCTGCTCGAGGCCATGAAGTGGGAGAAGCGAATGGAGATCGCCTTCATCAACTACGGCGCGTGGTACTTCGATTCGCGCGGCTGGGGTGACCTGGCCGAGGGGACGCCGATCAGCTTTCCGGTGCCTTGGCAGGAGCGCGATGTACGCATCCAGCCGTCCACGAATCTCGGCGGCGTAGGTCAGCCGGGGTCGGCGGCAATCGGCACCTACCGCTTCCCGTGATTCACAGCCTCGGCTCGATGCAACGCCGCGCACTTCTCTTGGGCCTGTCCCTCATGGGGCTCACCGGATGCTACGCCTATACGCCGGTCAGCACCACGCCGGTGCCGGGTGAGAACATCGCGCTCGTGATCACCGATCGCGGTCGCGTGGAGCTTGGCGAGCGCTTCGGGCCGGAGCTCGACCAGGCACGTGGCCGGTTCGTCAGCCGCAGTGGTAGCGGCATCACGCTCGCCATGCGGGAAACGGTCTCCCTGCGTGGAATCAGCACCCCGTGGACCGACGAGGTTGTGTCGGTCCCGGCGTCGGCCGTGGGAACGATGCAACGCAAGACCCTGCAGCGGGGGCGCACGGCGTTCCTCGCCACAGGGCTGACCGTCGTCACGTTGGCGTTCGTTGCTAGCCGCGGCTTCCTCAATCAGAACTCGGCCGTCCAAACCGATCCTTCCAACCCGCCCAAGGGGAGCGACCCGAGCGCAATTCGGATTCCCCTGTGGCTTTCCTTCGGAGTTACCAGATGAAGATCCGCCTCCTGGCTGTGGCGGGGTTCACGGCCCTCGCGCTCAGCGGCTGTAGCAGTGATCCTGTGGCCGGCGTGCCGGTACAGCTTCCTGCCGCAGCGCTGGTTCGTTATGTGAACGCCGTCCCCGATACCAGCGCCCTTGTGTTCCGTTTCGTCGATGGTGACGTGGAAGCGTCCCCGCAATTCAACGACGTGGCGTTTCGTCAGTTCACCGCGTACCAGCGTGCCCGCGCTGGCCAGCGCCGACTGCGTGTGTTCACCGACGCAGCGCCGTACGGCAGCAACATCGCTGTCGCGACCCAGCAGCACGTCGACACGACCTTCAACTTCGAAGTCGACAAGCGTTACACGATCATTTCCTACGGCTTCGCGCGCACGTCTGGCACGCCTCGGCACCGGCTTGTGATCGTTGAAGATGTGTTCCCCACAACGATCACGGCCGCGCAGGTTGGCGTCCGGACCATCCACGGCGCCGCGAACGTCGGCAACGTGGACGTGTATATCCAGCCCAGCGAAGCACCGGCCGGGATTGCCGGCGTGATGGCGGCGGCGGCTAACGTTGGTCCGCTCGCGCGTACCGCGTGGGTGCCGCTCAGCGCGCGCCCAGTGGGCCCGCTCCTCTACCGGTGGGATGTCGCCGCGGCTGGTTCCACCGCAGCGCTTACGGTCAGCCCCAACGCCGGCTTGCCGGGTGTAGTGGGCACAGCGGCGCAGAATGCGCTCTCGGGCTTTCAAGTGGGACGCAGCCTGATCACGGCCATCGTGTTCGGTCCGTCTGTGGTAGGTTCACGCGCCCCGCAAGGTGGCGAGTTCGCGAATGCCGGCCTACGCTTCCTTCCTGATCGGCACCTCGATACGACCGAGCCGTAAGGCACAACGCTTCGTCGCGTGAGTATCACGTGAGTATCAGCCAATGCCGCCGGTTCCTTTGGAGCCGGCGGCATTGGTCTTCTTCCATCGTTGGTTCTCTCTCTCTGTCGCTCTCAGGAACTTCCATGCTGTCCACCGTGCAGGCGCCGTTGTCCGTGGCTCCGGCTCTCGACGGCGCGCCGCGGCCGTTGCGTGGGCCGTCGTGGCTGGTCCTTGCGCTCTTGGGCACCATGCTCGCCGCCTGCGCGGGCAAGAACTCCGCGCCGGCGTCGGCACCGGTGACCGGTGTCCCTATGGGAACGGGCGGTGGCAGTCGCGGCGTCGGGCTTGAAATCACCCGCCGGGCTGACGCCGTCACCGTCTCGCTCCCCGTGCCGCCAGCCAAGGTTTTCGCCGCACTCGAGGCGGTCTATTACGCGCTCGAGGTACCACTCACCACGCGCGACGTGGCGAAGCTCTCGCTGGGCAACGAAGGGTTCAAGTTCCGTCGAAAGATCGCGGATATGCCATCGCGTCGCCTGTTCGACTGTGGGGGCTCGTCGGGAATGCCCAACGCCGAGACGTACACTATCACCGCATCCATTGTCTCGAGCGTGACGGCCAGTGGCTCGGGTGGAAGTACACTCTTCACCGTGGTGCAGGCGAGCGCTGAGAACCCCAACTTCCCCGGCTCGGGAGTCAGCTGCTCCAGCACGGGCACGATTGAGGCGCGGATCGAGAAGAACCTGCGTACACAACTCTCACAGGGCAGCGAATGATTGGCGGCACACACGTCCCGGCGTCCGACGGTTGGACGCCGGCGAACGGATCGACCGTGATGCAATCGGCATTTATTCGGTCGATCGTGATGCGGACCATTATGAGGCGGGGTATCGCCAAACGAGCGGCCGTGCTCGCAGTTCTGCTGGCGGCGCTCCCGGCGCTGGCCCCGCGCGTGGCGCACGCGCAAGGCGCCAGCGCTCCGCGCGCGACGCCCACCGGTATCACAGGCGTAGTGGTCGATAGCGCCGGTAAGCCCATTCGCGACGCCCGCGTCGTTTTGCGGGAACCGGCGCAAGGCAACGCGCTTGGTCGCCGTTGGGAATCCATGTCCGACCCCGCAGGCCGCTTCCGCATCGAGCAGCTGCCGCCAGGAACGCTTCGACTCGAGATCACCCGTGAGGCATACGAGCCCGCGGGCTTCGATGTGAAGATCGCCGCCGGCGTCACCGTGGAGGTGCGCCTGCGTCTCGTGGTAGACGAGCAGTGGGTGCTCGTCAAACAGGTCGCCGACTCACTCGCCCGCGCCGACAGCATCGCTGCCGAAGCGGTACGCAATCGCGGCGGAGGAGTCGACAACGGCGGGAGCGGCGGTGTCACGATCACGAACGGTCCGCCGGCGGTGTTGCCGTCCACCGATGTCGGCACAAACCCCAGAGCGTCACGCGCCACGCGCAACCTGCTCTCCGGGCGAGTGCTCACGCCGTCGGGGGAGCCGCTCGGGCGCGTGCAGATTCAGGCCATGGGCACGACGTTGTTCACGCTCACCGACAGCACGGGCCGCTTCTGGTTCCGCGACCTGGCGCAGGGGCCCTACTTTCTGCGGGTCCGCAAGGTGGGCTTTGAACCGGTCGTGTTCACTGCCACTCTTGGCGCGGTCGACTCACTCGACGCGAGCGTCACATTGACCGCGCTCATGGCCAGCAACACTCGGCGGCTCGACACGGTGCGCGTGAACGCCGAGTATGATCGGTTGAGCCGTCGGATCCGGGGCTTCGAGGAGCGACGCAAAACCGTTCGCGGCGTGTTTGTGGATCGCGCCGAGATCGCAATGCGCCGACCTCAACTTTTGAGCGACCTGCTGCGTGGTCGAGGCAACATCACGGTCCAGCGCAACGGGACTGGTGACACGCAGATCTTTGGTCCGCGTCTCAGCATTGGGACGGGCTACTGCGCACTCGCGCTCATTCTCGACGGCACCTACATCCCCACCGATCAGGGGCGTATCGACGCCATCGTGCCGATCGACATGGTCGCCGCCATCGAGGTGTACACCAGCGGGACCTCCGTGCCATCGCAGTTTGCCCGCCCCGAAACCGATTGCGGCGCCGTGGTGGCTTGGACGCGTTGACAATTAGCGTTTTGCCTCGCGCAACCAGATCACAATCACGGCGCAGTCGGCGTACCGCTGATGCTCAGGTGGAATCGACAGGCGGCTCGAGTACACCTCCATGGCGCGGATGTCCTGCGCGCGGATCATCGCTTCGGGGCCGATTGCGCCGCCTGCCTCGAAGCGCACCCGGTTGACCACGAAAGCCGGATAACAGCCGGCGCCGCGTCCGGCTACCAGCCGTTGCGAGCGGTCATTCGAGCGGCCTCGAATGCCCGGCACCAACCGAAGCGCCGTGGCGAGATCGGCAATCCCGTCGAGCGCTTCGCGGCTAAAGAAGTACCCGCTCCCCTTGCGGCGGCGCTCATCGAAGCCGGCCGAATCCCAGCTGGCCCCGCGCGAGGCTCGAACGGTCATGGCGCCGAGCACCGCGACAGTGCGATCAATTGTGATATCGTGCTCGCGGTCTTGGCTCTTTCGAACCGGGACCCCCACGCGTAACGGGCGGTAGCCGATCGCGCGCACCTCGAGCGTGCGAACACCCGCCTGCACGCCAGTGAAGCGGAAGCGTCCCGCGGTATCGGTCACCACGCGGCGACGCGGTCGGTCGAGAAGCACCTCGGCGTTGGGCAGACCGTCACCACGAAGCGTGAGAATGCGCCCGCGGAGAGCGCCGATAGCGCTGCTGTCCGCGAGGCTTTCGTCGACGGCCTCGCGGGTCTTTGCTGCCGACGCCGGCGCGTCCTCCAGGAGCAGATCGTACGCGGCAATGGTGCGGGCACCGAGCTGCACGCGCACACGCGCCATTTCGTCTCGGCTCGCGGTGGGCCACAGCTCCACCGGCGTGAAACGCGGCACACCGCACACGATGAAGCGGCCGGCGCTATCGCTGCGTACCCGCGCTCGTGGCCGTGATGTGGTGCCAGCAAACGTGGTATCGCTGCTCCGCCACCCGGCAGCGATCTCGACATCCGACTGCGGCACATCGGTACGGGCGCTCCGCACCCGCCCCGCCACCGCACCTTCGCCGGGCCTGAGTCGGACGCCGGCGCACGTCTCCGAGACGCGGGAGAGCGAATCGGCATCGATCATGATCTCATGCTGATCATCGAGGAGCGAGTCGATGAGCGTGGCGAATCGCGCCTGATCGATCGTCGACGACGCGGCGCTTGGAATCGAGCCCGCCACCACTCCGCCCGGACGCCGCGCGCCTGCGGAGCAGGAGAGCAGACCCAAGAACGCCGAACCCAATGCCACTGCGGTGATCGTGGAAGCTTCGCGGGACAACTCGACCTCGAGTACCAACGGGTGAAAATCAGTGCGTTGCGGAAATCCATGCGCGACGAGTACTCACCGCAGTACCAGCGTTCGCCTACTCGTTTCCGGCAACCCACCAACGCGCTGCATGGACAGTTGCAGTGTGTAGGTGCCGCGCTCCAGTCGCGCCACATCGAGCACGATGCTCCGCATCTGAACCGGGACGCTCCCCTCGCTGCGCTGGATGGCGCGGCTGCTCCCGGGCGCTTCGCGCCATCGGATTTCCACGTTCGTACCGTCGTCACCTCCCAACCCGATGGCCCCTGCCGCGCGCGCGATAAGCCCCGGACGGTCCTCGCGGTTCAGGCGCAGTTCCAAGTCGATAGTATCGGTGGCGGCAAAACCGTACCCTTCCCAGTACACACCGATCCGACGAATGCCGGCAAAGGTGGTAGAGCCGAACATGTGGCGCGTGGCGGCGTCGCTGTCGAGTGCATTTGTCGCGTCGTCCGACGGTTGGTAGAGCAGCGGAACGGACAACGCGCGGGCACCGGCGAGCGATGCCAACGGGGGCAGTATTTCCACGCCGAACCGAGTGCGCGCGGCGGCGCGGGTGCTGTCCCCCGGTATTTCGATTCCAAGCAACGTCGCACCTGCCAGCAACGGTGCATCGATAACCAGCGTCTTGGACACTTGCCCGCCAATCGCCGCAACGCCAGCGAGATCGGTCGCCGATCGCGACTGAAAAAGGACCGCCTTCACGCTGTCCCCCGGTGCGCGCGTGAGTGTGCTCGCGTCGAGGTTGCCCGCCCAGACGAACCGCGTGGCGCTCTGCCGGCGCAGCATAACGCTTTGCCCTTCCGGCAACTGCACGAGACGACTGGCATCGCGCGCATAGTGCTCCACCGGCCACCAATCGTCGTCAGTTGGCGCGGTGAGTTGCCAGTCGTCGGGAGTTGCCTGCAACGGTGACGACAGCGCGTGCTTCATTGGCAGCACATGCAAGCGCTCGCGGGAGTACTCGCGCACGATGTACGGCTGCGCCGACGCGGCGCCATTTTGGAGCAGCCATCCATTGTGTCCGTTATCCACCATCGGGCCGCCCCAATACAAATGCGACGGCCAGCCATAGCGCACGAGTGTTTCGACGATCGCGTCGCCGCCGTGTGCCGCACGATAATGCTGACGTTCGTCATCACCGAGCGCGGAACGCAAGCGGACCAGCACCTTCCGCGCGAAATGCTCAGCGCGCCGTTCGTTGCCCGGCTCGATGAAGAGCGGGTCAGCCAGCCACCACAGTCGTGTATCCAGTTCGTTGCGTTCCGCGCACGACATCGACCCGTACGCGCGACGCGTGTCGGCCTCCAGGAGATCGGCAATATTGGTCCACGCGCAACGCTCCGACTCGGCCATCATCCGCGCCGCGGCCATGAACGCGGAGTCGGCGTCGGCCACGGAGCCGAAGTTGTACAGCACCAGCCCGTGAAACAGGCTGCACTGCGCGTGGTCTCCATCGCAGTCGAGCGCGGCGGCGACGCTGGCTTCGAGGTCGGCGTCGTCGAGTGCAAATCGCAGGCGCTGACCGGCAATGCGCACGTCGCTTGGAAACTGACGCGCCGCTGAATCGATCAGGAGTCGCAGCGGGCGCCGGAGAGCCCGGATTTTCAAGCGCAGCAGCGGCGTCAGGCCGCGATCGATGCCGTAGCGTTCGTCGTCGACCGTCGGACCATCGCGCGGCAGCCAGAGCGGACAGGATGCATGCGCGTCCGTGCCGCCGACGATGTGCCGGCGGATGATCCCGGAGGGTGGCTGCCAGTGACAGTGCACCGCGAGACCCCGGAGATCTTCGTCCAACGGACGCTCGCCGGCGAACAGCGACGGGCGCGTGTAGCTCGTTTGCATCCACGCCTCGCGCCACTCCAGCTGGAATGCAATGATCGCGCTGTCGACTTGCGCGCGCAGCGACGAGTCCGGGCGCGACGACGACTGAACCGTCGCGGCGGGCGATCCGAAGCCAAGCTGTAGCACGAGGAGCAATGTCAGCATCGGGCCCAATATGTGTGCGGTCTGGCCGGCCGCCAGCGACGCTCCGCGAGTCTCGTCTTACGAGCCGCGTGTCGCTCACCAGCGTGTCTCCACCGACGGTTTGCCACCCGTGTTCTGCTGCAGCGTGTGCTATCGGCGGGTCGCGACGACGTGCGGGCGCAACGCACACTACTTTAGCGCTATGACCGACGACCGCTACGATCGACGCGACTTTCTCCGGCGTGTCGCGCTGGGCACCCCGCTGCTGTTTGGCGCTTCCGGGTGCGTGGCGAGCGGCGGCGTCCAAGGCGGTTCCGGCCTTCATCGGGAGTCGAGCCGCCGTGAAGCAGAGCTAACGGCCGACCTCGTCGTGATTGGCGGCGGACTGGGTGGGTGCGCGGCGGCTCTCGCCGCGGCACGTAACGGTCTTCGTGTGGTCATTACTGAGCAGACCGACTGGATTGGCGGACAGCTCACGCAGCAAGCAGTGCCGCCCGACGAGAACGCGTGGATTGAGACTATCGGCGGTACGCGCAGCTACCAAGCGTTGCGGACGGGCATCCGCGACTACTACCGGCGTCACTATCCACTCACCGATCGGGCGCGCTCGAATGCACGACTGAACCCCGGCAACGGTTGGGTGTCCCGTCTCTGCTGCGAGCCGCGTGTGGCGCTGGCAGCGCTGCAGGGGATGCTCGCGCCGTACGTCGCCAACGCACAGGTGCGCGTGCTGCTGCGGTACAAGGCAGTGAGCGCCGATGTGCGCCGTGATCACGTGCAGGCCGTGCGGGTGCAAAGCATCGACACCGGGCATGCGATCACGCTGCACGCGCCCTATTTCGCCGATGCGACCGAACTGGGCGACCTTTTGCCGATGACCGGCACCGAATACGTGCTGGGCGCGGAATCGCAAGCGCAGACCGGCGAGCCCCACGCCAAGTCGAGTCCCGAGCCGGACAACGTACAAGGCTTCACGATGTGCTTCGCCCTGGACCATCTCCCCGGTGAAAACCACGTGATCGACCGCCCGCGCGACTACGCCTACTGGCGCGACCTCACACTTGAGGCTGCGGACGGGAAGCGGTACCGCTTGCTCGGCCTCGACGATCCCGACTCGCGGCGCATCGGGTTTGATCCGGTGGCCCGTAAAGGGTTTTGGTCTTATCGCCGGGCGATTGACCGGGACCTGTTTGTGCCCGGGTCGTTCGCCAGTGACGTCTCCCTCGTGAACATGGCGAACAACGACTACTCGTTCGGTACGCTGCTGGATGTAAGTGTTGAGGCGGCCCAGAGTCACATCGACCGGAGCAAGCAGCAGAGCCTGTCGCTGCTGTACTGGCTCCAAACTGAGGCGCCCCGTCCCGACGGCGGTGCCGGGTGGAAGGGGCTGCGTTTGCGGCCCGATGTGGTCGGTACCAGTGACGGGCTGGCGATGCATCCGTACATCCGCGAGAGTCGCCGGATCCGCGCAGAGTTCACGGTGCTCGAGCAGCATGTGACCGCCGAGGCGCGCATGCGCGAGACCGGCCTCGCGCGCGCGGATGTTGCCGCCATGCCGTTCGCTGACTCGGTGGGGATCGGGCACTACAGCATGGACCTTCACCTGACCACGCGCGGCGATCGTGGCCAGTACGGCGATACCCTGCCCTTCCAGATCCCGCTGGGCGCTCTGATTCCGCGACGCATTGAGAACCTGCTGCCCGCATGCAAGAATCTCGGTGTCACGCACCTTACCAACGGCTGCTATCGCCTGCACCCGATCGAGTGGAACGTGGGTGAGAGCGTGGGTGTCCTCGTCGCGTTCTGCTTGGCGCGCAAGCGGCCGCCGCGGGCGGTTCGGAACGGTGAGACTCTGCTGCGCGACTTCCAGTCGCAGCTCGGCCGGGATGGTGTGCCGACGGCGTGGCCTATGGTGATGCCGCAGCCGCGCTGAGTCAGGGGTTTATGATGGTAGGTGGCATGGCTCGTCGGCTTCTCGGAGCCCCGTGCGCTACTTCGCGGGCGTGAGTGCGAGTTTCGCGATTCTGATCACGCCGTCGCGATCTTCGGTCGTAATCCAGACTTGTCGGCCGCGTGCGGCACCGTAGAAGGTGATGTTCGGGAGTGGGGGCCAGACGACGGTGAATCCGTACTGGCCATTGGGGAGAAACACATCCGACTCGTTTGGGGCGCCGAGTGCGGTGTGGCGCTCGACCCAGAGCCGGCCGTCGTAGTCAAATTGCAGGCTTTCGATTGGCGGTTTGCGCGCGGGCACCGCGAATGGCAGGGCGCTGACGGCGATATGTGCTTCCTTGGCGATGGCCGCGAGTCCTGTGGTTGCGTGGCGTTTTTCAGCGTCTGCGAGCGCGAGTCCATCGATTTCTCGACGGATGAGGTACCTCACGGAACCGTCGGCTCGTCTCCAGGTGATTTCGTACTTGCCGCTCCCTGCCATGGCGAAATCGCCTTGTGGGCCGTCGGCGCGAACGGGCCGGGCGCCGTAGGGTTGCGGGTAGAACATGGTTCGGGTGCCGCCGGGTATCTGCGACTTCACCTCGAAGGGAGGTGTGATATCGGTCAGCTGGGGCGGCAGTTCGAAGGTTCGGCGCACCGTTCCCGTGGTGTCGACGAGATAGCGGAGCAATCGACTCCCCGAAGCGCGGTTTGGATCGTGCTTGTAGCCGAGGTCGAATAGGGCGCCAGTCGAGTCGAACGTCAGGGCAACCCACAGATTTGTTTCGGTGTGCGGAAGTGCTACGACGAAGAGCGGGCGCGCACGAAGTTTTTTGCCCGTGCTACCGGACACGTCGAAGACGTTGTAGCGACCGCCACCGGGGTCGCGTACCCAGAGCCGGCCTTTCAGATCGAACGCTGCACAGCAGGTGCCCTGGAACTCACCTGGGCCTCCGCCTTTTCTGCCGATTGCGCCGACGTACGCGCCCGTGGAGTCGTACACGAAGACTGCGGACTCCGTGGGTTCTGGTGCGAAGATGCGCCCTGATCGATCGACTGCAAAGCGAACCGCTCTGCTCAGCGTGCCTGCGTCTCCATCGGGGGTGGTCCAGACTGGCGTTGCATGGAGATACTGCGTGGGTTGTGCGTTCAGCTCAGCGCAGTTTCCGGCCGTGAGCAATAGCGGGAGAGTTGTAGCGAGCATATGCAATCGGTGGACGTGCGCGTTCATATCGCGAAGTATTGGAGGGAAATGTCGACAGTTCAGTTGCGGACCGGTGCTGACCGGATTGTTGTGATCAGAACTCCGACGCGACCGTTTCTTCGGAGTAGGAGCGCGACTGATCGCGAGGATGCTGCGACTGCGTCGACTCGTTCACCGAGTGAGACCGTATGCCGATAGGATCGCGCTGTGGCGTCGTAGACATCGATGCGCGTGCTAGCGCCAGTTTGGTTGCCTTCGAAGAGGACGAGGACGGAGTCGCCGGAGGTTGTAATCGAACGTGCGCCGCGTTCGGCGTGCTCGATGGATTCACTTTTGTGCGCAACACCGTTTGCGGTGCTTGTGTCGATACGGACGTGTGGAACGGACAACCGCTCGATGTATGGTGTGGTGAGCGCGTTGCCGCTCGTGGGCACGAAGGCGACACCGAGTTGGAAGAGGTGGCCGAAGACGCATTCCCCTGCCGTGGTCACGCCGCCGGCAACGACGTGTCCGACAAGCCAGTGCAGGTTGTAGTAGTTGGGCCATGGTTCGGGCGCGACCGACTGTCGTGAGACGCTGGCGTTCTGCTTTATCTGCAGCATTTGATAGTGCTCCGCTACGTGTGCGAATACGAACGCAGTGGAATCGTTGGCGATGCACACCGCCGACGGTTCGCCGGGTGACAGCCAGCGCCACGCGGAGATCTCGTGCCCGGAGTCGCTCATTAAGTGCGCGATATTCGCGTTCCGATCGAGGAGTACGAACGTTGTATCGCTGGCTGGGAAGAGGAGCATGCGGGGTTTAAAAGCGGCGTTGATGAGGCGTTCCGCGGACGTCGCGCGACGGAAGGCGCTATCGAGTTCGAAGACGAGGACGGAGTCTCGGATGGCGTCGTGGATGAGCACTTTGCTGCGTGTCAGGACCAGCCCTTCGACTTGCCAAGCGCTTGCCGGATCGCGCTGCAGTTCGAGGAAGCGACTCGAATCGAGGCTGGCGGTGACGGTGCGCCGAACGGTGGTGACACTGTCTGGCGAGTGGGCTTCGGCTCGTCGGCTGGGGGCGGACGAATCAGCGCATGCGGTGATGGCGATGAGCAGAACGACGGCCGAAACGATTGGGCTCGGACTCAGATAAATTCGCATTGTTTGTGTCTACGAGAATCGGGGTTTGGAGTGTAACCGGGCAGAGTTCTCTTGCAACGTGTGGTGATCAGCGCCGAGCGACCTCGCGTTGGGCGATTGTGGCGGACAGTGAAACGATTGCGGCCGCTTCTTTCGGCGATGCAGGGACGACGGTGTGGAGCAGGGTATTGCCGCGGGAATCGACGAGTAGCAACCGTGCGAGTCGTCGAGCCGGGTTGACGCCGAGTGATGCGATTTGGCGGAATGACGCGTGGATGATCGGGACGTTTGATGCGCGGCCCAGGAGACTTTGCCGTGCGAGGAGTACTGCATTCGGGGATCCGGCGACGACGACAAGTTGAGAGATGCGACGATTGTCTGCGGCGATCGCGGCCAGCAGATCGACGAACGATACGGCATCCCGACAATCGTCTTCGCCGAGCAGGAGAATGATTCGAATGGAGCGCGCAGTGTCTGGTGTCGGGGCGGGCAGCAATGCGGAGACATCTGCTCTGCGCCGATCGAGTTGTTTGTGCGCGACGAACCCTGCTTCGGCAAAGAGGATGGCGATCGCCAATCGAAGTAGCACTTTGGTCATGGTGCTGCGCTCGGGCGACGATCACCATCCGCTCTGTCGGATCGTAGTAAGGCATGTACGTGCCTCCGATCTACGACCAGGTCAGCTTCACGTGACCACACGCGTGACCACTCACGTGCGACTTCATGTACGTCGTCATGTACGTGATCAAGTGCGTGCTCACGCGAAGCTGCGACGATCATTTGGACCAGTTATAGTTGACCGTCGTGGACGTCGTCTTCGTCGTCTTGCATTGCAACGTGACCCCCAGGCCGCCGCCGCCCAGTGAGACTGAGCCATTCGCACTGACTGGAACCCACTCGAGGCACGTGGTGGTGGTCGACGAGTGGGTGTGACAAACGCTGTTTGTTCCGGACGAACAGGTGGCGGCGACGCCGTCGTCCAACGCGATCGGATCGTCGGCGGCATAGAGTGCAGGAGCGCTACCAAGGGCGGTGGTGATGGCGATGGCCGCTAGGACTGCGCGGAAGTTCGGCGTGTGCATATAGTTGAGCCTCCCAAACTGGGATGGATTGTGAATTGCGCTCGGGACGGTCGTGCATGCACGACACATTCTTTGCGGAGTGGCGCCGATGGGGTGTTGCTGCGACGGGCGCAAACTCTTGTGCGTCGTCGTCAGCTATCGGCGTGGAGGCAGGGTAGCAGTCAAGCTGGTCGGGGGCATAACCATTTCATTGCATATGGTCGCTCAATCGTGCCGCGCATTCAGCGCGACGTGCCGCGCGCGATGGAATGCGCCGCCGACCAACGGTCCCACCGATGTCAACGACCCGTGCGCGCCCCGGGCTCAGCCGGCTCTTAAAGCCACTCGGCGCGTGAAAACGAAAACCGCGCCAGTAACCGGGCGCGGCTTTCTTGGAACGGTTCCACTGTCATGCTCGGCGCTGCACGGGGCCGCGCCGGCCGGCCTACTGCACGGCCAGCACTTCCACGTCAAAAACCAGTGTCGAGTTCGGCGGAATCGGCCCGCTGCCCGAGCGACCGTATCCGAGCGCCGAGCCCATCACGAGCTTGCGACGGCCGCCCACCTTCATGCCCTGAATGCCCAGATCCCATCCGGCGATCACCTGACTGGCTCCCAGCTGAAACGAGAACGGCGAACCACCAACGTTCGAATCGAACCTGGTCCCGTTGATCAGATAGCCGGAATAGGTCATGCGGAGCGTCTTGCCGGAAATCGCATCAGCGCCAGTGCCGACTACGAGATCCTGTACGTAGAGCCCTTCGGCCTTCTTGGTCATCGCGGCGATGCTGACGCCAAGGCTCCCGGCGTACACTTCCACGGCAGGGTTTGATGGAATATCCAACGCTTCTTCCTTGCTACAGGCGGCGGTGAGCGCAACGGCGGCCATGGCCGGGATCATTGCGAGTGCGGTAAGCGAACGACGGGTCACTGACTTGATGCGAAGCATGGCTGCACGGGCTGGTGATGGTAGTGCGGACAGCGCGCGGGGCGCAGGGTTCATACATTCGGAAGGACCGGGCGAAAGATAACGACCCGCCCGTTGCGTGTGGTGACCGCGAGGGGTACGCTGCGACCCATGAAGCCCCCCGTGCCCGAGATAGCGCCGAACGACCCACAGCATTCGGTCTCCACGCGATTCGTGCTCGAACTGGCGCGCGCGCTCCACTCTCACGGCACACCAGCACATCGCCTCGAAGCGCTCCTTTCGACCGTCGCGGCCCGACTCGGACTCACGGCCGAATTCTTCTCCACGCCCACCAGCATCATGGTTGGTTTCGGGGACCTGGTCGAACAGCGTGTGCACCTCATGCGAGTCGAACCCGGTGAGCCGAACCTGGGCCATATCTCGCGACTCGGCGCGATCACTCGCGACCTCATCGAAAACGGCATGTCACCAACCGAGGGGCTGCGTCGCATTCAGGCGCTGCTCTCGGAGCCGCCGCGCTGGCCGCGCTGGCTCTCGCTGCTGGCTTTTGTGCTTTCGTCGGGAGCGGTTGCGTGTTTTCTGCGCGTCTTTACCAGTGACGTGTTCATTGCCGCAGCACTCGGTTTGCTAACCGGCTGCATCGCCATTTTCTGTACGCGCAACGAATCGTGGCGCCATGTGACCGAACCGCTCGCCGCGTTTCTGGTCACAACGGTCGCGCTGTCGATCGACACAGTGACGCACTCGGGAACGGGTTACGCAACATCGCTCGCCGGTCTCGTGGTGCTTCTCCCGGGGCTGACATTCACGATCGCACTCACGGAACTTTCCACCCGTCATCTCGCCTCCGGCACAGCTCGACTGAGCGGCGCACTCATCGTCTTTCTCGGTCTCGGATTCGGGCTCGCACTCGGCGCCAAACTCGGGATCTATATCGGCACCAATTTCGGATTGTCCGTGCCGCCGGAAGGACTGTCGTGGATGCCACACACCTCGCTCCCATTCTGGACGGAGTGGCTTGCGCTGCTCGTGGCACCGTTGGCGTTCACCGTATTACTCAACGCCGAAGCGCGTGACGCCGGCTGGGTGGTGCTCGCGTGCGGAGCGGCCTATCTCACATCTCGTTTTGCCGGCGCCGCCATGGGCGAAGAACTCGGCGCATTCCTCGGCGCGTTCGTTGTGAGCGCCGGGAGCAACCTTATTGCGCGATACTTCCGTCGTTCGGCGATGGTGACCGTCGTGCCCGGGCTGCTGATTCTCGTGCCGGGAAGCATCGGCTTTCGGAGTGTGACGTCGCTGCTTGGTCAGCAGGTCGAAGTCGGTGTTGCGACCGGCTTTCGCGTGCTCATCATCGGTATTTCGCTCGCCGCCGGTTTGTTGGCCGGCAACGTCGTGGCAAGCAGCGCGAGAAGGCGGATGTAAACGGAGTGTCGGGGACGTTGGAACTACCGCTCCGACCGCGCGGAGACTGTAGCTCTGAACGCTGGGCGTCCCCATCCAAGCAGCGCCAGTGTCACGGTCATGCCGACCACGGTGCAAATGCTCAGCGAGTATCTGAGCGATGCCTCGTCGTGAAAAACACGGTCGGTGAGTAGCGCGACAGCCGTTGGTCCGACCGTGCCCGAAATCAAACTGACAATGATCTGATAGAGCGCGCTCCCCTGCCCCCGCAACCGCGGCGGCATCACTTCGGCGACGGCGGCGTTGGCCGCTCCCCACGGCATTGCGGCGAAAATATTGACGGGCAGAATGAGCGCAGCGGCAACTGCGGCGGATGACACTAGTGGATAAAGTCCAGCGCACACCAACATCCCGGCCGCACCAATCATCCCGACGATGATTGGAGCATCCGGGTGCCCACGCTTTGCGAGTCGATCGGTAAGTCGCCCACCGAGCAGGCTGCCGAGCACGCCGAAGCACATCGTCATCGAACCCTGCAGCAGCCCTGCATCCTGAATTCGCCAACCGTGCGTGCGCACAAAGAACGTCGACATCCAGGCCCCGACACCCAAATTCACCGATGCCGAGAATGCAAAGCCGAGGGTGAGCGCGGCGACCGTGCGCTTGTGCAGTCGTACGTGTGCGAGCAGGTCTGCAAAACTTGCTGCGCCACTTTCCTTGGTGGCAAGCTGCGCGCTCGCTGCGCGCGCTGGTTCTCTCATCGTCAACGCCAGCAGCGCGATCACCATACCGGGCAGGCCAACGATGAAAAACACACGCTGCCATGGGAAGATGTCGCCAATGAACGGAACCGACACAACACCCGGCACGTCCAACGCGCCGATCACATAGGCGCCCAGCGCGTACGCGACGCCGGAGCCGAAAAAAATGCCGGCTGCGTACACGCCCATCGCGCTCCCCAGTGCGCGTCGCGGAAACGAGTCGCCGATCAGCGAGACCGCGGCAGGACCAAGCGTTGCTTCACCGACGCCTACGCCAATGCGCGCGGCGAACAGCTGGCCGAAGCTGTGCGCGACGCCGGTAATCGTTGTCATGACGCTCCAAGCCGCTACACCGATCGCGACGATAACACCACGGCGTCCGCGATCCACCCAGCGTCCGATCGGCAATCCCAGCACAGAGTAGAACATCACGAAGCCGAGTCCCATGAGCAGACTGACTTGCGTGTCTGAGACGTGCAGATCGCGCTTGATCGGCCCCACGAGCAGCGTCAAAATCTGGCGGTCGACAAAACCGGAGACGTTGGCCAGCGTGAGTACCATCACGATGAACCAAGCCTGATTACCCGTCAGCCCGGAGCGCGGCATGTCGTCAGAGCTTTCCATCGATTGCGACGGAACAGTGCCTTTGGTCATACACGGATTGGCGCGAGAAATGTCAGCAGCGGCGCGCGGACTGATCGAAAGTTGACAGCATGCACACGCCCGCGCAGCTACGAATGTGGCTCCTGCGTGACATGGCCCTCGCGTGGGTTTTGCGTGGTACTGCGTGGCAATCGCCGTCGCGCCGAACGAGATTGTGACATGGTATTCATGGACAGGGCCGCGACTATTTCAGCAGGCGCTTCACTCGTCCCGCTTGGTGCGCACGCGAACGACGGGATGTTGGCATGGACAGCCATTCGGACGCCGAACCCGGATGAGTCGCACGACGAGCAGCACTTGGCGATGCTCGTCGAAACCGGGGCGCTGCACCACGGAGAAGCGGCGCTCGCCATGACGCTGCCGACAGGGCGACGGGCCGCGTTTGTGGCCGGTCGCGTTGCGCTGCGCGCCGCGATCCATGCTGTCGCACCTGGAAGCGAGGACGTGCCGTTGTTGCTTGCACGTCCGCTCCTTCGCACCACCCGCGGCGCACCGACGTTGCCACACGGCGTACTCGGCTCCATCAGCCACAAGCGCACGCACGCACTCGCTGTTGCGCTTGCCGGCGATCGGGGACACATCGGCATTGACCTCGAAGATCGTCCGCACGTATCCGATTCGGCACGGCCTTCGATTGCTTCCCGAGTATTGACGGCGCGTGAACAGGATGCGATCGCCTCGCTGAATCCATTCGCGCATCGTGACGCTACAGTGCTGCGCTTTGCGTTGAAGGAAGCGATCTACAAGGCAATCGATCCCATCGTCGAACGTTATGTGCGCTTCACCGAAGTCGAGGTCGATGTGCACGATGACGGACGGGCCGATGTGCAGCTGCTGTTGCCGGAGTTTGCCGAGCGACGGTGGTCTGTGGATGCTCACTGGCATCGCGACGACCGGTGGATCGTGACGACGGCAAGGTCGCGCGACTAGGCGCGACCGTTACCAACACGTGGTCACCCGAAACACGTGGTCACCCGATGCGACGGGCCTCGTGCAGCGCAATTCCACCGCCCAGATGTCGCGTCACACGTTCCACGCGAAAGCCTTCGCGCTCGAGCAGCGCGCTGAAAGACTGCCAGCTCATGAAGTGGTCGACGCTGCGCGCGATGTATCCATACACAATCGGATCGCGATGCCACCACCACCCGACCGCGTTGCCCGCGACTGACAGATACCAGAGCAGCAGCGCGCGCCACGGCGTGAACGCCGGCCGATAGAAATCGAGCGTGACGAGCACACCACCCGGGCGAAGCACGCGCGCCATTTCGCGCACCGATTGCGTGGGATCCGGGACGTTGCGCACACCGTAGCCCGCCGTCACCAAGTCCATCGACGCGGTCGGAACCGCAAGCGCACACATATCACCAACCATCGTGGTCACGCGCGCGGACACAGCGTGATCGGTGTCCGCCAGTCGCGCGTTTGCTGCGTAGATCATGCCGGGCGAGGCATCCAGTGCCGTCACCCGGGCTGCCGGAAATGCGCGTGCAATCGCGACGGCGATATCACCGGTGCCGCTGGCGAGGTCAAGCGCTGTGGCGGTTCCCGCCGCAGACTTGGTGATCGTCGCAATCGCCTCACGTTTCCACGACGCGTCCATCCCAAACGAAAAAAGTCGCGTAAACGCGTCGTACTTTGGGGCGATGATATCGAACATCGGCGTCACAAAGGCCTGCTTTCTCGCTGGATCGCGCAGGTATGCATCCACATCGAGATCGCCGAGCTTCCCTCGCGACGCTACCGTCCCTGCCCGCTCCGGGTGATCTTTCATCATGCCTCGCTACGACCTCTCGTCTGAAACGTCTCTTGCCGACGCGGCGCAGTTGCGCGCTTCGGTCGAGCAACTCCGTTCACGTCGGGCGCGCCGGGGTGCCGTGACGCTGGGCCAACTGCTGGCCGTCGTACTGGCGGTGGGAACCACCGCCGCGTTTGCCAAGCGCAGTTACGACCACTCCGAAGGTGATCGCTCTGCCAATGTAGCGGCCAGCACGCGTCCGCCCGTGGTCAGCGACACCGCGCCACAGACCGCGCCGACTGCCGGCCAATCGGTGGGGACGTTCAATGTGCGCGATCTCAAGGGCCGCTTGGTTCCGTTGGTCACCAAAGGCGAGCCGGCCATCGTCATGGTCAGCTCAGTCAGCTGCAGCTGGTGCAAGCGAGCGCTCAAGGATCTCGGCGAAATGTCCGCGGGTCGTCCGCTGCCGCGGCTGAAGCTGTTGACACTCGAAGGCGCACCTGAAGGCGTGGCCATGCTCGCCAAGGAACACATCTCAGGCGCCCAGTTGATTGGTCCGGCTGGCAGCTCAGATCAAGTGCTGCTCACCTTTCGCTACCCAGGCACGCCGACGTTTGTCGCCATCGATCGGAACGGTCGCGTAGTGAAGACGATGCCGGGATATCCCATCCGCGCCGAAATGGAACATTGGTTTGCGGTCATGGTTGGCGACGCAGAGACGCCCTGAGCCGCCCGCCCTGAGCCGCCCTCAACCGACCCCTACGCGTTCGCTGGTCCGAGACGATTCAGGCGGCGCTTGTCGAGAAGGACCAGCACGGCGCAGATCGTGATCGCAGCCGCTGAAATCGCGCACCACGGGCAAAAGCTTTTCAGCACGATGAATTCGCCATACTTGAGCCGGATCGTGAAGAGCACCGCCGGCCAGATCAGGAGTTGCATGAGCGTGTTGGGCCACCGCTCGTCTTCGTTCTTGGGCCACACACCGATCATCGCCGCCACAAAGAGCAGCGTGTAGCCGACCGTGCCAATGAGCGCGACGTCGAAGCCCAAAAACCAGCCGTAGCGGCTTCCCTGCACCAACTCGCAGCCATGACTTTCGGTGCACGCGAGTGAACCAGTCAGGCCAAGCTTCCAGAGGTGCAGATAAAGCGCGACGATCCCCGAGATCAGGCTCGCCAACGCGATCCCCATGCGTTGCGTCACAGTGGTGATTGAGCGGGTGATAGGACGAACAGGTAGCTGAGTTCGAATATGACGCACGGCTCGACGAAAGGGATGCGGCTACGTACCACTCGGCAACGCCTGACCGGCGAGAATTGCCGGGCAGGCAGCGGTCAGTCCACGCCTGATCGACCCACCCGGCCGTGCGCGCCTGTTGCAGCAACGACTTCGGAATCGAGCTTCAGGCGGCGGAACTTCCGTTTGGCTAAGTCTTTACTTATAAACGCTTTGGGCGCTATCGAATGACGAGGCGACCCACTTAATGCCCTCAACGGTCCAGTTTGGCACGCCCGTTGCGTCCCAACCCTACGTGATTCCAGCGCCTACGGGATTGATGGATTCGAAACCGACGCAGGTTTCCGCTGATCTACCACAGATATCTCCGATTCAGACATGCTCGATCGTTTGGCCACTCGCGCCAGCTACTGGGGAGCGCTCACAGTCGTCTCCATCACCGGTGGACTCGCGTCCCTCGATGGTGCCGCGCGCGGGGCGGCGGCGCACGAGAGCGTTCACTTCTCGGAACTCGCCATGCGCCCGCTCATGGCCGGTCTCTCATCGCTTGACGAGGCCGCGCCATTTCTCTCGTTCGCGGCGCTGGTGCTCGCGCTCGCCGGTTGGTGGCTGCTGCGCCGCGAGACGGCCCGCCGGGGAACGGATGAAACCGCACTGCGGCAGGAGATGCGGCGCCTCCAGGACGCGATGAACGCCAGCGCCGACGGCGTCTTCTTGCTGCGCGCGCTCCGCGACCAGGCCGGGCACGTTGTCGATTTCGAGATCACCGACGCCAATCCCACCGGTGCCCGGCTCGTACGGACAACGCGCGGTGAACTCGTTGGTCGTCGTCTGCGGCGCGACCTCTCACGACACATCTCCAATACGCTGCTCGAGCAATATGCCGACGCAATCGCACTGAACGCACCGCTGGTCGAAGACGTCCGGGTCGATCGTCGTTGTTTTGCCGCCGGTTGGTTGCTCCATCAGGCGGTGCCTACCGCAGAAGGTGTTGCCGTCACGATTCGTGATATCTCGACGCGCAAGCGCGAAGAGGTTCGCTTGCGTCGTGCATCCCTGACCGACCATCTCACGCAGCTGTACAATCGCCGCGGCTTCATGACGCTCGCCGAACAGCATCTGCGCATCGCACGCCGTCAGGAAAAGGACGTCGTGCTGCTGTACGTCGATATGGATGACTTCAAGCAGCTCAACGATTCGCACGGCCACGGGGAAGGCGATCGTGCCTTGATGGCTGTGGGACGGCTGCTTCGTCGGGCGGTTCGCGATTGCGACGTCGTCTCCCGGATGGGCGGCGATGAGTTCACCATCATGGCCCTTGATGCCGACGGCGCCGCCGCGCGCCTCATTCAACGTCGCATCGAAGAACGCATCGAGTTGCTCAACGCGAGCAACGAACTCGCGGCACCGCTTTCGCTCACCATTGGCTACACGCGAGTCCGGCCGAGCGACAACGCGTCGCTCACCGATCTGCTGGCCCGCGCCGATCAACTCCTGTATGCGCGCAAACGCCGCCGCAAGCTCACGCTCGCTGCGTCGTCGCGAGTGGCTGGACGTCGTTCGAGCGTGGCGATGCCAACGGTGCGCGATAATTCGCGGCTTTCTTCCACGACGCTGTTGCCCCCCGACAAAGCGGCAATCGCACGCGCCGCCGCCGTGGCCGGCGCGTCGGCAAGCGCGGCGGCAAGCGCGGCGTCGAGCCCAAGCTTCAGCACCGCGCGCCAGGCATAGCGTCCGCACACGCCTCGCGGACGCCCTGAAGTTCCAGCTCGGCGCCAACCGGCGTTCAACCGGCGTTCAACCGGCGTTCAACCGGCGTTCAACCGGCGTTCAACCGGCTTCCAACCGGAAAGTGCATTAAAGACGGGACAGATCGACGGCCGGTGCTTGACCCTGCATGGGTCGCGCACCGACGTTCGTTCCATGACCTTTCGGGCTACGAATCCAACGACCGGCGAGTTCCTCTACGAAACCGCCGCACTCTCCGCGTCTGAGCGCGAGACACTGCTCGCACGTGTCGCCGCCGCGCAACCCGCATGGCGACGCGCGTCGCTCGAGCGTCGTGCGCGATTCATCACTGCACTCGGTGCCGCCCTCCGCGCGCATCGCGAGTCACTGGCTGAAGCACTCGCGCTCGAGATGGGGAAGCCGATCGTCGCCGCACGCGGTGAGGTCGACAAGTGTGCGGGACTGTGCGATATAGCGCCCGCGATGGCCGCCACTGCGCTCGCCGACGAAATCGTCCTGGACGACGAGTCAGCTTCTGTACGCGTGCGTTATGATGCGATGGGGAATGCGCTGGCCATTATGCCGTGGAATTTTCCGTACTGGCAAGCATTGCGCTTTACGGTTCCGGCGCTGCTGGCCGGCAACGGGGTCCTCATCAAGCCCGCCCCATCCGTGCCGGGCCCAGCGCGGCTGCTCGACCGGTGCTTCGACGACGCACGCGCGGCGATCGCGAACACCGACACGCCGGAAGCACCATGCTATATCGCACTCTTTGACATCGAGTCGCTCGACGACGTCATTGCCGACGCGCGTATCTCCGGTGTGACACTCACCGGCAGCGACCGCGCCGGTCGTCACGTGGCGCAAGTCGCCGGTCGGCATCTCAAGAAAGTCGTGCTCGAACTCGGCGGCAGTGATCCGTTTGTCGTGCTGCCGAGTGCTGATGTCACGCGGGCCGCGACGATTGCGGTGTTGGCGCGTACCGTGAACTCGGGGCAATCGTGCGTCGCAGCAAAACGGTTCATCGTCTGCAAGCCTGTCTATGATGAATTTCTGGAAAAGTTTTGCGCCGGAATGCGCGCGCTCGTTGTCGGCGACCCGCGCGATGAGCGTACAACGGTTGGTCCGATTGCGACGGCGAGCGTACGCGACGGACTTGCCGCACAGGTGCGCACCGCGATCTCCCAGGGCGCGCGCGCCGTCCTGGGGGGCGACCTCAACGGCCATGCTGGCTTCTTTTTTCCGCCAACCGTGCTGGTCGACATTCCGGCACAATCGTCCGCAGCGTTCGAAGAGCTCTTTGGGCCTGTCGCGTCGGTGTTTCGCGTGCGTGACGCGGACGATGCGCTCATACTGGCGAATGACTCGCCCTATGGACTGGGCGCGAGTGTGTGGACTCGCGACGCTGCCGAGGCTGACCGATTCGCCGCGGCGCTCGACGTCGGCATGGTATTCGTGAACGACATGGTCGTCTCCGACCCGCGCTATCCGTTCGGCGGGATTAAGCAATCAGGTGTGGGACGCGAACTCGGCCTTACCGGTTTTCGAGAGTTCACGAACGTGAAAACAGTGCGCATTCGGCGTTGAGCGCGGCAACTCCGCGCAGCAGCTCCGCGCAGGAGCGGCGACTACACCGGTGTGTCGTCGCTCTCTTGCGGGCCTTCGATAAGTCGACGCCACCACGGACGCTGGTCCTCTGCGCGCCGCACGCTACGCACGACCTGACGCCAACCAATCCGCATCTCCTGCGCGTCGCTGAAACGATCCTCGACGCGCGGCGCGAGACCGTGGCCCAACCATTCCGCGATCGAGTCAGAGAAGCCGTCGGCCAGCAAACGTCCCGGCAGCGTATTCGCCAACTGTTGCGCCAGAATCATTTCGCCCGGGCCATCACCGAACGGCGGATGTCCCGTTAGCACGAAGTAGACGATGCTGGCAATCGCGAAGCAGTCGGTCGCAGGCCCCTGCGCCTCACCAAGCAACTGTTCGGGTGCGGCAAACGACGGCGTGCCTGAGGTCCCGGCGCGCTCCTCGCCCAACGCGTACGCAATACCAAAGTCACCGATGCGCCACCGACGGTAGCGATCGATCAGGATGTTTTCCGGCTTGAGATCGCGGTGAATGATGCCACTCGAGTGTGCAGCAATGAGCGCTTCGAGGACGTCGTCCACCTGCTGCGCAATTTCTTCAAACGGACGCGGTCCACTGCGCGACACTAGGCTGGCAACAGAACCCCCTTCGGCGAGTTCCATCGTATACCACACGATGTCACCACGACTGTCGCTGTCGTAGATCGGCACGATCGATGGGTGCGCGAGCCCAGCCGCGAGGCGTGCTTCACGACGGAACCGCGCGACTGCGACATCGTCCTTTGCGATGTGCGGATGCAGCACCTTGATGGCGACTTCGCGCGACAACGACAGATCGCGGGCGCGCCACACACTTCCGAACATGCCACTGCCCAGCGGCGACAGAATTTCGTAGTCGTCGGCCGTCGCCCACCGCAGTCGTGCGTCTGCCGTGTCGAGCGAGGGCGGAAGTTCATCGCCCTCCGGCGAGATCATCACCTGTCGCACCGACACATGCCGGTCCATGTCACGCAGCAGCGCCGCAATCGATGGGAACCGCAATCCGGGATCGGGATTGAGCGCGCGTTCGATCACATTCGCCAACGTCTGCGGACAGTCTGGGCGCAGCAACGAAATCGGCGGCGCGTCACGCTCCGGTGGCGTCTCGCCGGTCAGCATGGTGAAGAGCATCGCGGCGAGCTGCCATTGATCCGACGCGGGCGTCGGACGCCACTGCCCGTCCCCCCACTCCGCCGGACACGGAGCGTACTCCGGACTCGGCCGAATTCCGGCCGGGATCTGATCCTTGGGGAGCACCCACTCCCAGCCGAGCAGCCAGAGTCGGCCACCGGGTGTCAGCCAGACGGAGTTGGCGGAGATATCGCCGTGCGCTGCGCCTGTGTCGTGCAAGTACGCGAGCGTGCTACCGGCCTCGCGAAGCACCTGGAGCGCAACCGGCACCGACTCAGGCCCGAGTCGACTCACACGCGACAGCACGGTTTCGCCGCTGATCCATCGACGGAGATAGCCAGGACCGCGGCGGCTCTCCTGATACGATGCCCAGTAGTGATAGGTTGTGGGAATCGACGGATGATTGCGATGCGCGAGTGCACGGGCCTCGTGCCAAAGCCAGGCGCCATGGGCTTCGTCAGGACAGCTCACAAGCGACAGAGAGCGTCCCAGGGCGTCAACCACTTCCTGATAGTGCCGATGCTCGAGCAACACCCCTTCGCTCCCCCACGACCATCCAGGCGGCAGCGTCCACGGCTCAAGGTGCGGCGGTGGAGATGGCGTTGCGCGATGAACCGTGAGGATGGATTCAGGAACCATGCTGAAGTGTAACGCTCTAAGCGGCCGTGGAGCTGTGTCGCAAACGGGCACAGCCGGAGCCGGCGAGGCCGATGCTGTACGGGGTCAAACGTACAGTATCACGGTGCAGCGCGAAGGACGATCTCGACTTCAGCGCCAGCGCCCGGTGTGCTATGCAGTGCAATGGACCCACCCCACCCTTCAATGAGTCGCCGACTGATCGCGAGCCCAAGTCCACTCCCGCTGGTACTGGTTGAGAAGTGCGGCTCGAAGACGCGGCCGAGGACCTCCGGGGCGACGCCGCTGCCGTCGTCGTGCACTTGGATCAACAGGCGATCGGCCACGCACGATGTGCGGACGGTCACCTCGCGGGCGTTCGCATTGCGGGCGTTTTCGAGCACGTTGAGGAGCACTTCCTTGAGTTCGTCACGTTGGGCAAACGCACGGAGCGGCGTGGTGCCTCCCGCTCCATTTGCATCGGCGATGAAGTGCCACGTCACCTCGCCCTCTCCCAACTGTTCGAGCGCGAGCACGTCGCGCACGGCGGCGCCAACGTCAACCGGCATCGGCGGCTCGCGATCGGCTGGTGCCATGCCGTAGCGACTGAATGCCCGCGCGATTTCGTCGAGATGATCAATCTCTTCCAACACCCGCGTCACGTTGGTGTCGAGGATGGCCCCGAAGTCTCCGCGACCGTCGCGATAGGCACGACGCAGGTGCTGCACGCCGAGTCGGATTGGCGTGAGTGGATTCTTGATTTCGTGCGCCACCTGACGCGCCATCTCGCCCCACGCGAGCACACGCTGCGCCGTTGCCAGCTCGGTCACGTCATCGAGAGTGAGTACGGCGCCGTTGGGCAAGCGCGTGAGCCGTGCGCGCAGCTGGCGTCCCTGCACCGAGATGTCGAATGCGTCTTCGGTCTGCCCGCCGGCATCGGCTGTGGCGAGGAACGCGGTGCATCGCGCCACCAGTGATGACAGCGAACGAGGAAACATGCTGAGCGTCGTGCCTGGCGTCCGTAGCAGCATGGTGAGCAGCGCTTCTGCCCGCGGATTGGCGACGAGAACTTCTCCATCCGGGCGCAGCGCGAGCACACCGCTGGCGACGTTCTGCAAGACGGCCTCCGTCCGACGCTGCGCGGCTTCGAGCGCTGCCCGACTCGTGGCGAGATCGGTGGCCATGCGACCGAACGCGCGATACACCGGGGCGAACTCCGCTGCCGGTGGCGCGCCAAGCGACGGGTCCCTGCCGCCAGCCGCGATGGCGAGTGCGGCTTCCCGCAGCGCACCCACCGGCCGCGCGAGCGATCGCGCGGCGACGCCGCTCGACCAGACGGCGGCGAGCGCTCCAAGGGCCGTCACAAAGAGTACCAGCACGCCGAGGTCCGCACGTCGTGCATCGAGGGCAAACTCGTCGCCACGAGCGGGAGTTGCGAGCACACCGGTCGAACTGAATTGCGGTATGCGCCGAAAACCAACGAGGGCCTGTCGTCCGCTGATGGTCAGCCGACGCGTCGAGAACAGTTCGTCCGCATCGCCGTCATCATTCGCCACGGAAACCGGCACCAGCCGCCCCAGTGGCGCGAGCGCGTCGAGGAGTACGTCGCTTGCGCCAACGAGTTGTCCGTCCTGATACAGAAAGAGCGGCGTGCCCACGCTCGACGCCGATGCCGACAGCTCGTTGCGCTCAACGTCGACGGCGGCAACTCGCAACGCTTCGCGGACGAGCAATTCACGCGCGGCTGCGTCGTCGGCCTGCAGCCGATACCACGACCACCCGGCAAAGATCGCGGCGGGCGCGACAAAGAAGCCGAGCAGCGTGAGACTGAGTCGGACGCGATACGACCGCCGCCAGCGCGTGCGTCGGACGCGGAGCCAACGTCCGAATGCGCCATCCGCCATCGCGCTCGCCCCCCAGAGCAACATCACCGCGGCAAGGTCGAGCAAAATGAGCAGTGCACCGCGCGGGACCAGTGCGTCCGCACCACGCAACTCCACCTCAACGTGCACTTTCCGGACGTCGCGGCCCGCGCCGACCACCCCATCTCCGTGCATCGTCGAGCCGCGCCGACGCCACGTGAGTGCTTGCGTCGGCGTCTCGTCGACGGTCGTTGCGGCGAGGGTTAACCGATACGGCGGCTCGAGTCCACGCGCCCCAGTGATGCCGGTGAGCGCCGCAAACGGATCGGACGGCAGAAGGCCGGTGCGCGGCGGCACGGCGACCGTTGTAACGCTGCCATCAGCGGCCGGAACGGCGGCAATCAGAATTGTCGTCGGTCCATCATTGACACTGAAAAACGCCGTCGCTCCACTCTGGCGCGTAAGTACGGCAGTCACTGCCATCGCACTCAGCGTATCGCTGATGGGCGCAAGTGAAATCTCCGCGATGGGTGTGTTGGGTTGCGTCGGGATCCATCGCGCAATTCGAGCGGGATACCCGGCGCGTGCCAGATCGCTCGCCGCAAAACGACGCAGTAGCTCGTCGCTCCCCTGATCCAGGCGCGGTTCCTCGCCAAGCGCATACGCGAACTGCGCCAACAGTCGACGCGCATTCTCATCGACCACCGAAAGCCGCGGCAAGTCCTGCTGCGCGAGCTCCATCCGTGCACGCACCACCTGGCCCCACGTGAGCGTTGCGGCTCCGGCGCCTGCAACGACCGCCGCGCCCATCACCAGCGCGACACCGCGTCGTGTCAGCGCGAGCGCACCGATCGCAACCACCCAACACACCGGATACCACGCAGGCCAAGTTCCGGGTGCTTGCCACAACACTGGGCCGAGTAGCGCCGCCACGATCGCGAGTAACGGCGCAGTGATTGGTGGTACGCCCCGCGCGCGTCCGATGGCAGCCTGCCCTGCCGTTGCACCAGCGAGCAACACCGATGCGCCGGCGAGCGCCAACGCCAACTGCCACGCCATCCACAGGCGCGTGCTCGCGCCAGCCTGTGGCAACTGGATGCCGCGCGCCAGATCGCGCAACAGAAATGGGCCAAGCCCTGCAACGAGCACCACAAGCACGACCGCAACCCAACGCGACCGCATCGCGCGCGTCGAGCGCATCACGAGAAACAGTGTCGCCAGCACCAAAGATGCCGTGATCAGCAATGCAGCAACGTTCCCTGTCAGCGGGCCACCTATCCGACTGTAATAATTGGAGGCGTCGAAAATCCCTGACACATTCGACAGCGCCCCGAGTGGTGCGACGGCTACGGCCCGCAGCAGCGCAACGATCATCGCCACGCGATGTATGGTGCGTGCCGGTCGTCGCCAACTCGTGACCAACACCAGCAGCACGGCAAGCGCGAGCGGCACACCCGATCGCGCACGCGCGCGCTGCAACAGCGCTTCCCGCGTTTCGCCCTTGGAGTAAGCAAGGGCGCGGACCCGCGCCAATCGGCGCGGCCCATCAGGCACCACCACAACGGTCGACCCGGGAACAACGCGTGCAGAATCGGGAGACTCGATCACCGTGCGATCGATCGAGAATCGACCAGCCAACGATTGCGTCAGCGACTGGACGAACCGATCGGCCGGCGGTGCAGACGAAATCAGCGCGACAGCCACCGCCTGCACATCACCACTAGGCGAAAGCGCGCGCGCGACCAGCGAGGCGTGGAACGGCCCGGACACCAAATGAATCGCTTCGGCGCCGATCGGCGAAATCGGGGTGCGCGACTGCCCCGCCCGCGCGATCAGGCGCTCCCCCTTGAACACCAGCAGCGCCGTCTCGACGCCGCCAACAATGCTTGGCGGGGTCAGTGCAGCTAGCGGCATGGCGCCGGCCTCGATCGATCGAACGAGGGTCGTATCATCAACCGCCGCGCGCGCTGCACGCAGCAGCGTCTCCTTGACGTCGGTCAGGTTTGCAGCAACCCGTTGGCCGCGATCCTCACGCTCCTGTGCGGACCAACTGTCCCAATTGTCGGCGACCTCCTCCAGCGTCCTGGTCTCGCGCGCAGAGACGGCCACCGCCGCAGTCAGCGCGATCACCGCGCCGATCCCCCACCCCCGAGGGCGACGAATCCAACGCGTACAGACCGCGGCGCCGATCGCGCCAATTGCGGCCGTGATGAGCGTGCCCCAGCCCGGCGCTTTCTGCCACGTCGCGAGCGCGATGACGGCGCCCACCGCGCACAACACCCACGCCACCGGCCATTGGTCCTGGTTGGCACGGCCGCGGGGCGCTGGCTGCGCGGCGGTCGACACAGGTGGCGGTTCAACGAGGGTAGCTGTCATTGCCGCACAATACCCCGCTTCTCTCCACATGGCGAAGGGGGACCGGCTATCTTGCAGAGATGTCGTCGATCCGCGTCGTTTCGATGGCCCTCGCACTGCTCTTCGGGGCGTCGCGCGGGTCGACCCAAACCCCTGAGCTGCCTCCCACGAGCGTGGTTCATAGCGCCTCCGGGGCGCAGCCGGGGGACCGACTCGATGTCGGCAGTTTCACGCTCTTTGCTGGCTCGCAGCGTGCCGGGCGTGAGCAGTTTTCCATTCGCCGGATGTTATCGCCCGACGGTGCGATGTTCGAGCTTCGGGCTGAGTCCGCGAGTGGCGAACAGCGCACGGCGATGCGGCTCGAGACGGATTCCGCCGGGACGCCGCTGCGCTATTCGCTCGAAGAACGGCGTGGGGCAGATATCACCCGTCGACTCAGCGGCCAGCGCCTGCGCGGGCGGTTTTCAACCCTCGCGCGCGCAGTCACCGGTGAGGCGGCCCGCGAGTATCTCCTGAGCCCGGGTGCGATCATCCTTGAAGACGAGGGGCTGGTGCAATACGCACTGCTGGTCCGCGATCGGCACGCGGAGGTAGGCGTGACGCAATCCATCCCGACGCTGACGCCGAGTGCGAATCGGCAAGGGAGCGTCCGCCTCGTTCTCGAAACACAGCGGGACACGGTCGTCATCGCCGGTGCTCGCCGCGAAGCGTGGCGCTGGCGCGTAGTACTTACCAGCAGCGACTCGCGTACGATCTGGGCCGACGCAGACGGTCGACTGCTGCGCGTGCTACTGCCGGCGCGCGGGGTCGATGCGGTGCGCGACGATGTCCCCCGATGACCGACATGGCCGGATCGCCGCCCGTTGGACATGGTGCCCCTGCGTCTGAAACCCTGTTGCCGTGGGCCCGTACGGCCCGCTGCCAATGACTTCCACACGACTCCATCACATGCGTATCCCTGCACTCCTGCTCGCACTGGCTACCTCCAGTGTAGCGCTGCTCGCACCGACACTGGCGGCACAAACCGCCGCGACCACCGTCCCGGCCCAGGGCGCGGTGCTGACCCTCGCCGACGCGATCGCGCTCGCGCGCCGCAACAATCCCGGCTACGCTACCTCCGCGAATGCACGTCGCAACGCCGCCGCCATCGTGCGGTCCGCCAACGGCGCCTTCCTGCCGAGCGTCAACACCAACTTCGGCGCCGGCTACCGTGAAGGCCGCCAGACCTTCTTCCAAGGCCAAGGATTCGGTGCCACCAACGACCAGCTCACCACCGATGTGAGCGGGTCTGCTTCGCTGAACCTCTCGGTGGCCGCGCTCAACGATCGCAGGCAGGCCAAGTTCAATCAGGACGCGACGGAAACGGACATCACCGCCGCCGAGCAGCGACTGCGCACGGATGTCACGACGCAGTATCTCGCGGCGTTGCAGGCACAGGCACGCGCC
>Ga0105044_10000829_pt1 | contig 39457 bp, 34 predicted proteins | sample MAT01_FD_78092 | JGI IMG/M metagenome (GOLD analysis project Ga0105044, IMG submission 78092) | Freshwater microbial communities from Lake Fryxell liftoff mats and glacier meltwater in Antarctica - MAT-01 | ecosystem: Environmental > Aquatic > Freshwater > Ice > Liftoff microbial mat | place...
TAAGGCATTCCTGTTGGCTTAATGGTCTCATCAAAGATGAGTTTTGCCTGTTTTTTTGTGGCTACGAAAAGAATTTTCTTTCCGGATTTTGCGATTTGTTTTACAGCTTTGCAGGCCTCATCGAGCTTTACAACCGTTTTGTTAAGATCGATGATGTGGATTCCTTTTTTTTCTCCGAAAATATATGGAGCCATATTGGGATTCCACTTTCTTTTGAGGTGACCGAAGTGAACTCCGGCATCGAGCATTTCTTTGAAGCGTGCTTCGTTTGAATTTTCAGACATACTGATTTTTAGTTTACATTCTTTAAACGACAATTGACGGGTAGCTCAACTTTTGAGATCCCGTCAATTTAGATACTAAACAAGCAATAATCCCGCAGAGGATTAACGCTTACTAAACTGGAATTTTTTCCGTGCTTTTGGCTGACCGTATTTCTTACGCTCTACCATTCTCGGGTCACGCGTCATCAGGCCTTCAGCCTTCAGAATCGTTTTGTATTCCGGATTAACGTCCACCAAAGCCCGTGAGATACCGAGGCGAATTGCTTCGATCTGACCGGTAATACCGCCGCCTTTCACATTCACGTTGACATCGTACTTTTCGAAAGTCTCAGTGAGTTTGAATGGCTGGTGCAGTCGGTACTGCAAAGGCATGGTAGGGAAATATTCTTTAAAATCGCGGCCGTTGACGGTAATTCCACCTGTGCCGACTTTCATATAAACGCGGGCTACAGAAGTCTTACGACGGCCCAGTGCATTGGTAATTTCCATTTATCGAATGGTATTGAGGTCAAGTTTAGTTGGCTTTTGTGCTTCGTGTTTGTGCGTAGCGCCTTCCACGACAAAAAGGTTTGTGAAAAGTTTGTTGCCCAAACGGTTCTTTGGAAGCATCCCCTTCACAGCTTTCTCAACAAGAGCAACTGGCTTGCGGGCCAAAAGTTCTTTTGCGGTAAGCTCGCGCTGACCACCAGGATAGCCGGTGTGACGGATATAAATTTTGTTATCCATTTTGGAGCCAGTGAGGTGCACCTTCTCCGCATTGACAACGATTACGAAATCGCCACAATCAGCATGAGGTGTGAAGTTGGCTTTGTTTTTTCCACGGATTATTTTAGCGACCTGACTGGCAAGACGTCCGAGGGTTTGGCCTTCAGCATCCACCAACACCCAATTCTTGGTTGCAGTTTCGCGGTTGGCCGATACGGTTTTATAACTTAAGGTATCCACTGTCTATAAAATCTTTAGCTGTAAATCATCCCCAATTTGGGGCTGCGAAGTTAAGACTTATTTTGTTTCGCACAATGGATTTTGGTTTTTAGTTATTGGTTTTTGGTTTTTAGTGGGTGGACGGGGATTTATTTTCATGGACCTAAATTTAATGGTCTTGGGTAGTGGGTCTTGGGTAGCGGGTCTCGGGTAGGTTGGTTTTGCAGGTCGTTGTTTAATTGATGCTTATTTTTTCAAGTCAAGCTTCGATGCGTGCTTTTGACATTGTTACACGCTCTGGACCTTCACACCTGTTACATCTTTACCAAATCACCAAAAATCAAGAACTAAAAACCAAAAACTAAGAACTTATCACACCGAGATCCTTCCCCACTTTCGCGAAAGCGGCAATGGCCTTGTCGAGATGGGCTTTGGTGTGGGCCGCTGAGAGCTGCACCCGGATGCGCGACTTATCTTTGGGTACCACTGGAAAAAAGAAACCAATAACATAGATGCCTTCATCGAGCAATCTGTCGGCCATCGTTTGAGAGAGCTGGGCATCGTACAGCATGACAGGTACGATGGCAGACTCACCTTTCACAATATCGAATCCGAGAGCGTCCATCCCTTTTTTAAAGTAGTTGATGTTTTCTTCGAGTTTATCGCGCAAGGCTGTACTTTTGCTCAGTAATTCAAAAACCTTTAAAGAAGCTCCAACAATGGCCGGTGCCAGAGAATTGCTAAACAAATAAGGTCGAGATCGCTGACGAAGCAAATCGATGATTTCCTGACGACCAGTGGTGTATCCACCCATGGCGCCACCGAGCGCCTTACCCAGTGTTCCAGTAATTATATCGACCCGATCCATTACACCCGCATATTCTACAGAACCTCTTCCGGTTTTGCCAATAAATCCGGCTGAATGGCATTCATCCACCATCACAAGCGCGTCGTATTGATCAGCCAAATCACAAATTCCTTTCATATCAGCTACCACGCCATCCATGCTAAAAACACCGTCGGTGACGATGAGCTTGAATCTTGCTCCTTTGGAATCTGCATCCTTCAGCTGTTGTTCCAGATCGGCCATATCATTGTTGTTATACCGGTACCGTGAGGCCTTGCACAAACGCACGCCATCAATAATCGAAGCATGGTTTAAAGCATCGCTGATAATGGCATCTTCAGGGCCCAACAAAGGTTCAAATATCCCTCCATTGGCATCAAAACAAGCGGCGTATAGTATGGTGTCATCCATTTCATGAAAAGCTGCAATTTTTTCTTCAAGCTCTTTGTGAATGTCCTGAGTTCCACATATAAAACGAACTGAAGACATGCCGAAACCGCGCTCATCAAGTGTATTTTTGGCGGCAGTCACAACTTCCGGATGAGATGACAAACCGAGATAATTGTTTGAGCAAAAGTTCAGTACCTTTTTTCCATTGTTAAGGGTTATTTCAGTATCTTGAACGGAAGCTATAATTCGCTCACGTTTGTAGAGCCCTGCAGCTTCTATGGATTTGAGTTCTTCTTGAAGTTGCTGTTTAATTTTGCCGTACATACTGAAGTATTTTATCCGCAAAAATATAGAAATAATCTGCGCGTAGGGAAATGTCCCCGTGGTGTCACAATTCCAGTCTTTCAGAATGCGCGGTACATAAATATACTTTGGACATATCCAAACAACTCTATATCATTTTTTTACGAAGCATAATTCATTCATTAAAGTATGACTACACCGGAAAACCAAATGTTAAATTTGACATCTTACGATTTGAATGTGTAGATTAGACCTCATAAATCCTTAAAAATTTAAGAATGAAACAAATTTTACGATTATCAACCGCTGTGAATTTAAGATATATAGCCTCGGCAATATTCTTGGGTTCGACAATGTTATGCGCTAGTATAAGCACTGCTCAAACGACCTATCCCGGCTATACATTTACTGATAAGATTACAGAATCCGCATCTGCGAAAGATGCCGCTGAGCAATCTTGTACCATTATCAATATTCAAGGAGCGATCGCTCGCGGAACACTCGATTTATTTGGTGTTCCTGGTCAGGGTGCATCCACTCTATTCGATCCAGATGGAACTGCTGGCCCTGGAGATCCTGGTTGCTTTGTATCCGATCCGTATCCCTTCACCATCGAATCTGTTCAGCTGAATGCTTTTTCTGCCGCCGCTTTTGGTCAACCAGCAGGAAATGGTGTGGGAACCTACACATTTGAGGTACTCATCTTACAGGCCGATGACGACGGGTCAGGTTGTTATGTGCACGGAGAGCCTTTGTTTACTTCGCCACAACAGTCATTTACAGTAGTAACGACTGCCAATCAGTACCCATCTATTGTACCTGTAGGGTATGAGATTTCAGAGCCCTTTTTCGTACTGGTAAGAACAATATCATGGACCGGCCTGCCTACTTCTGCTCCGTCAGCCGTGCTTTGGAGTAATGGAACAGCACCCAATATTACAGTTCCCAATTGCAGACAATACAATGTAATTATTTCTGCAGGGAATCCAGTGGTCCAGGACCATAATGTCACTTTCCCTACTTTCAGCGGATGGCACAACGTGATTGTCAACGGAACTTATCCCGATGCAGTGGGAGACATCGATATCGCCGTTTCTGGTGTGACTGCTGATGCCGAAATGATACAATCAACTCCATCTACTGTAACTGCCACTGTTTCCAACATTGGTGCAGTAGACATCGCGGGTATTGATGTGGTCTTAACAGCCAATGGAAATACTGTTCAAACCATTCCTGTCAATTTGGCTGCGGGTGGATCAACTGTAGTTAATTTCACCTACACTCCGGCCATAACCGGAAGTGTAATTTTGATGGTTGCTACCAATGAGACAGGAGATGTTAACTTGACAAATAATTCTGCATCTGTTACTGTAAATGTAAATCCACCAGCAGACCCATGTATTTTCAATGATGATATTGAAAGTTACACCCTGGGTGGAATTTCTGCTCAGGATGCCCAGTGGGCTACATGGGCTCCCACGCCGCCTGCGCTTGACGCAGTAGTTTCTAATGAGCAAGCCAACAGCGGCACTCAATCCGTTAAAGTGATCGGTGAAGATGATATGTTATATCTACTTGGCAATCAATCAGCCGGGACTTGGAAAATTGGTTTTTTCATTTATATGCCTACTGGAAGTGGTGGATATTTCAACCTTCAGAAAACACAAACACCAGGCCAGGAATTTGCCATTGAAGTTCCTTTTGTAAACAACGGAACAGGAACTGTAAATGCGGGAACTGTCGCTGCAGCTTCTTTTGAATGGGATCATGATACATGGAATGAAGTTGAAATCGTTATAAACATCGAATCTGACGTTGCTAACTTTCTTTTGAATGGAGAATTAATTCATCAGTGGCCCTGGTCATGGGAATCCAACGTAGCAACACCCAGTTTGACTTCTATTGGTGCAATCAATTTTTACTCTGCGGTAGATGCTCAACCTTTGATGTATGTTGATGATGTGACTTTCTGTCAATTCTATAACAACACCGCATGTGAAGCTTTTGATCTGGAATTAAATCAGGTGGTTGAAGGTGATAATACCGATGCCACTGTTTCTGATGAAACCATTGTACCAGGAACAGGATGTTGGAGTGACTTGGGTGTTGAAGGCGACGTGTGGTTTCAATTTGAAGTTCCCGCAGACGGAACATATTTGGTAACAACGAATCTGGAAGTCTTGGATAATGACGATACCCAGATTCTCGTATTCACCAGCAGCGACGATACATGTGAAGGCACGCTTACACAAATTGGTTGTGGTGACGATGTTTCAGGTTCAAATTTTTTGACAGAGGTTACTTTGGCAGATTTGACAGCAGGAACAATCATCTGGATTCTTGTGGATGGATGGGATGGCGCAACCGGAACATTCCAAATTGCAGTACAATCATCAGCCGGTCCTACGGCTCCGGTTAATAATCTTTGTGTGGATGCCATCGACCTGTCTGCTTTGACGGGTGGTGCCCTGGGAGCAGTTGAGATTTCGGCTACTTTCACAAACGTGGATGCAACAAACGAAGAAGCATTGGATGGCCTCGATTGCTGGGATGCAAGCGGTGGTGGAGAATCAGCTGTACAGGTGAGTACCTGGTATACTTTTACAGGTGATGGAAACACTTATTTCATAAGTGCCAACGATTGTGATGGTGGTGCAGTGGAATATGTGGAAGACACGCAATTGGGAATATTCACTGGAGAATGTGATGACCTGACAGAAGTTGCCTGTGTGGATGACATTGATTTGGCTGGTGGAGATTTCACTGCAGCTCTTGAATTCACAACTGAAGCAGGAGTGGAATACACCCTAATGATGGACAGCTGGGGTGGTGCAGAAGGAGAATTCTGTATTTCCTTTGAGAATATGGGAATTATCGATGCCACGGTTGACGCTTCCGTTTACGGTTTCAAACTCTTCCCAAATCCTGCATCAAATGATGTACGCATTCAGGCAGATGAGAACATGACCAATATTTTGATCCTGAACAGCCTTGGTCAGTTGGTAAAAACTGTTGATGCCAACAGTACTTCGGACATTCTGATCGATGTTAATCAATTTGCTGCTGGACTGTACTTTGTACAAGCCACCATCGACGGTCAGGTTGTAACCACCAAATTGAACATTCAATAAGAAGTCCTTTTTAAAAAGGTGAATAGTTTCTTTTATAAAAATGCGTTCCTTAACGGGAACGCATTTTTTTTGGGAATTTTAAATGCGTTCAGAAACTTGAAAACTTTTATCAGTTATGGTTTTCCGGGGAAATTTATTGCCCGGAATATCCCGCCATTCAGCGCAGGTGAATGGACAGATAGAAAACTATTCCATGCGATAACAACTGGCTTAAGCAAGATGAGTCAGCACGCTTAAGCAATGCCTTATCGCTATTCCGGAGCTTGTGATCGGAAATGCATCAAATTCGCAATCAGATTTTTGCAATAGATCGAATTCGATCCTCCTAAGAAAATCAGTTAATTTAAAAAACAAAAAACCCGGCCAAAGCCGGGTTTTTTGTCATATCAATTAGAACAGAGCTATACGATTCCCTGATCAAGCATGGCATCCGCCACCTTTACAAATCCGGCAATATTTGCTCCTTTCACGTAATTCACTTTTCCATCACTACCCTTTCCATATTTTACACAGGCTTCGTGAATGTCTTTCATAATGACACGGAGTTTTCCATCCACTTCTTCTCTGCTCCAAGACATCCTGATTGAGTTTTGGCTCATCTCCAATCCTGAGGTGGCAACACCACCGGCATTGCTCGCTTTGCCCGGGGCGAAAGAAACTCCGTTCTTCTCAAACAAAGCGATGGCTTCAGGCGTCGTTGGCATATTGGCCCCTTCGGCAACAAGTGTCACGCCATTGTCGATCAATTTTTGTGCATCCTTATCATCTAATTCGTTTTGCGTAGCACAAGGCAGTGCTATATCGATGTGCGTAGGAACGTTCCATGCATTTTTATCTTCAAAAAATTCGATGTCATTGAATTTGGCTGCCAGCTCCTCGATGCGTCCGCGTTTTACATTTTTCAAATCTTGCAAAAAGTCAAATGACTCTTTGGTAAAACCGTTTTTTGCATACACGTATCCGGAAGAATCCGAAGCAGATACAACCTTACCACCGAGTTGCATTACTTTCTCACAAGCATATTGCGCCACATTTCCAGATCCGGAAATCGCGACAACCTTACCTTCTACTTTCTGATTAAGGGTTTTCAACATCTCCTGGGTAAAGTATACACATCCATAACCGGTAGCCTCCGGACGGATAAGTGATCCACCCCAACCGCGGCCTTTGCCGGTAAGAACACCCGTAAATTCATTTCGAAGGCGTTTATACTGCCCAAACATGTAACCGATTTCACGACCACCGACGCCAATATCACCCGCAGGTACGTCGGTATCAGGACCGATGTGGCGCGACAATTCAGACATAAAGCTTTGACAAAATTTCATAACCTCATTGTCAGATTTCCCCTTGGGATCGAAGTTAGAACCACCTTTACCGCCGCCCATAGGCAATGTGGTGAGGCTGTTTTTAAATATTTGCTCAAATCCCAAAAATTTGAGGATGCTCAAGTTTACAGATGGATGGAATCGCAAGCCACCTTTGTAAGGACCGATCGCAGAATTAAATTCCACACGGTAACCCCTGTTTACCTGAACTTTACCAGCATCATCCATCCATGGAACCCGGAATATAATGGTTCTTTCAGGCTCAACAATCCGCTCCAGAATTTTGGCTTCTTTGTACTTGGGATTTTTCTCCAAAAAAGGAATAATGGCTTCAGCAACTTCCTCAACTGCCTGCAGGAATTCGGGCTCATTGGGGTTGCTGGCTTTAACACGTGCCATGAAGGCCTCGATGTTGGCATGATGGGAAGTTCCTTCCATAAAATTTTTTTGTTAATAGTTGGGCGCAAATGTATAGAAAATTAATGATGCGCAACTGCAGTTGGCGCCGGTTTAGAAAGGACATTTACTTTCTGATTTTCAGAATAATAAGATGTAAAAAATTCGTCCATCAAGGTGTGAAATACACACTAAGTTTTAACAAACTTCATACATTTTTCCTGGGAATGACCGAACGAGTCCATTGAGCTCCAGATTGAGCAGATGAACCATGACGCTACTCATTGTGATTCCAGCCAGGAGACAGAGTTCATCGATCTGAATTTTGCCCTTTTCGCGTAAAATGAATATCAGCTTTTCTTCATTTGGATTTAAATCCACGAATATCTTCTTTTGGACGGACCTGGATTTTTCTTCCCTTTGCCAACCCATGATATATTCCAGATCTTTCACAGATTCGAGCAGTGAGGCCCGGTGAGATTTGATCAGGCGGTTACAACCAATGGAATGCTCATCTCCAATGCGACCGGGTATGGCAAATACATCTCTGCTATATCCATTGGCGAGGTCGGCTGTAATCATGGAGCCACCTGTGGCCCCAGACTCTATTACGATTGTAGCGTCGCTCATTCCTGCCACGATCCTGTTGCGCATAGGGAAATTTTCGCGGTCTGGTTTCGATTCGGTTGTAAATTCAGTAAGTAAGGCTCCATTTTCCACCATGGCAGCGGCGTATTTGGTATGTGCTGTGGGATATATGCGATTGAGTCCATGCGCCAGCACCGCCACAGTTGGCAAGCCAACATCGAGCGCCGCTTTGTGGGCTTCTATATCGACGCCATAGGCGAGGCCGCTTACAACGGTCACGCCAAAAGGAACGAGTCCGGCGACTAAATCACGTGTTATTTGTTTTCCATGTTCGGTAATTCTACGGGTCCCCACAATGCTCACCATTCGGTTTGCACATAGATTGGCATTGCCCTTTTTAAAAAGCACCAATGGACCATCTTCGCAATGTTTGAGTCGGTTTGGGTATGCTTTATCCTGATATGAAAGAATGTCCACACCGTTTTTTTCGCAAAAGGCAATTTGCTTTTCTGCTTTCGCAAAATCTGCAAAAGCAAATATGGATGCGGCCCGGGTGCTGTTCATCCCAGGGACCTGTAGCAAATCCCGCACTTTTCCTGCAAAGGCATCTTTTGCTGAGCCAAAATGCTGAATAAGTTTTTTCGCGCTAAGCGTACCGACCCCATCCACCTGACTTAAAGCCAATTGATAAAAAATGTCTGATCGATCTAAGTATAGCTCTACTGGTTTCATCGGTTTATTGCACAGAAGGGAACTCGAAAGTTAGTAAACTTGACAATTTAAATTACACATGGCGAAAAGTTTGGGAATTATTCCCGCCAGATATGGTTCCACGCGTTTTCCAGGAAAACCATTGGCGCTCATAGGTGGGGTTACAATGATAGAAAGGGTGTACCGTCAAGCGGAAAAATCTCAGCTCGACCATATTGTTGTCGCAACTGATGACGAGAGAATTGCGGATACAGTCTCAGATTTCAGGGGGAATGTTGTAATGACCGACACCGTTCATGCAACAGGTACAGACCGATGCCGGGAAGCATTTATAAAACTCAACAGCAAGGCCGATGTGGTGGTCAACATCCAGGGGGACGAACCCTTCATCGATCCAAATCAAATCAATAAGGTGGTTGAATTACTTCAAAATTCAGCAGTTCAAATTGCCACCCTCATCAGTCAGGCAGTTTCTGAAGAGGAAATCAGCAATGTGAACCGGGTAAAAGTTGTGGTTTCCACAAAAGGGAAAGCCTTATATTTTTCGCGACAAGCGATACCTTATAATGCTCCAGCTTCTGCAAATTCCTGGAAAGAAAAGTATAATCATTATATCCATTTGGGCCTTTACGGATACAGATCTCAAGTACTACTGGAATTGGGACATTTGACGCAGAGCTCTTTGGAAATTGCTGAATCGCTCGAACAATTGCGCTGGCTCGAAAATGGCTATGAAATCCACACCGCTGTAACTGAAGGGCGGGCGGACGCGGTGGACACACCGGAAGACCTAAAGGTGATTGAAAAGAAGTATTTTCTTTGATGAACAGTGCAGTAATATGTAATTTCGACCACAATTAATTATGGCTTCACCACTCGACTTATATGTCAGCAGATTGCTCTACGATTACGATTGTGTTATTATACCACAATTTGGAGGATTTGTGTCCAATTACAGACCAGCCAGGATCGATGAGAAATTGGGTATCGCGCATCCTCCGGCGAAAGATGTGCGGTTCAACCGCAATCTGAGCAAAAATGACGGTTTGCTTGCACAGGCTTGCGCCAATGTGGAAGGTTGGAGTTTTGATGAGGCAAATGACTATATCCGGCAATCAGTTGAAAAATATTTGCAGGATCTCAACCAGGGCGTAAAAGTCAAATTCAAAAAAATCGGCGTTCTTTATTTTGATGATCATCAAAATCTCCGGTTTGAACCATCCAATGATCAGAATTTTCTGAAAGCTTCTTTTGGCTTCGAAGATTTTATTTTACCACCAGCGGTCGCGCAGTCATCGTTACATTCCCATTCTACGGAAGTTTCTGAATCACCTTCTGAGCAGAAAGTTGTTGTTCCAATTTCGGATGCACCCCGGGAGATATTGGAATCCGATCAATCGACGCGTGGAATTTATTGGGTAGCTGCCGCAACACTGTTACCATTTATCGGACTAAGTCTCTATGTGGCGCTGGTGACGGATTTTAAAAGCCCATCTGATATCACACTGGCTGATCTCAATCCATTTGCTACAGCAAAAGAAATAGCCATGCGTTATACGCCTCGAATCAATTCAGAAAGCGCGATTGCTCCCGTTCCTCACCATGCTGGTTTTCCTGAAAACACAGCGATATTTCCCTTTTCTTTTGAAAACCAACGAATTGATAGCAATGGTGTTTGGGTGAATTTGGACAAAGCAACCCTTCCAAAACCGATCAATAAAACATCTGATCGGGGAAAATTATACCACATTATTGCTGGTTGTTTTGGTGCAGAAGAAAACGCGCATAAATTCGTTTCAAATTTGAACGATCAAGGGCATGATGCTGAGATACTTGACTTCCATAAAAATCTGCACCGCGTTCGCCTGCGTAGTTTTGAGGATTATGGTACGGCGCTTGTAGCTTTGGAGTCTGCCCGCAACAGCGGTCAATTTCCAAACGCATGGTTGCTGAAAAAACCACTTTCCTGACAGTTTCTGAAATGAAATTCGATTTAGACAATTGCTCTCTTGAACTTGATAAGGCAGGCATTGTGGAGTTACATCTTTATCCTGGGAAAACGATCAATCCCGATAAAATCAAGGAAATTTTTGAAACGATTCATTCGAAAATGCCTGAAGCGAGGCGCTTGATGGTCACTGCCGGAGCTGGCGCCACTTTAAATCCGGAAGCCAGAGATCTCGTTTCTTCTCAAGACATTACCAATCAGGTTGTCGCGGATGCGATCGTTACAGAACACTATGCCCATCAAATGTCTGCCAACTTTTTCGTGCGCTACAACCAGCCACACAGACCCACACGTTTGTTCAAAACGGAAGAAGAGGCGCGGGAATGGTTGCTCACCAAAAGCTAAGATTTTTTTAACCGGGCGCGTTTGTACAACATAATGCCTATACTCAAAATCACCCCAAGCGCCAATATACCGAGCACCCCATAATACCAGCCCGACGTGTTTTTATAAACCGCTGTAAATACAATAGCGAAGAGCAATACAGTTGCCAGTTCATTGTAGAATCTCAATTGTGTTGCAGACATTGGGTAAGAATCAGATTGCAAACGTTTGAACATCCAATGTAAAGAAAGATGGTAACCCAGGAGCACGGCTACAAATCCCAACTTCACTTGCATCCACGACATGTATAAATAAGTGGGATAGAGGTAAACCATCCAAAGAGCAAAAATCACTGCCAGAATACAAGCCGGCCAGGTAATGATATACCAAAGCCTACCCGACATTATTTTATATTGGGCAGTCAGAATTTGCTTTGCTGGCTCCTCTCTGTCTTTTGCCTCCGTCTGGTATATGAACAGGCGCGGAATATAAAACAGCCCCGCGTACCAGGCCACTACGAAAATAATATGCAGCGATTTTGCTGCGAACAAAAGGTTACCGTCCATCGGCTCAAAATTAGGAAATGGAATTGGTCAATCGACAGGGAAATATTTTTATCCAACGACAGGCTCAGTATCTTTGCACCCGGAAATACCCTATATGAAAGAAACAAAATTTGCCAGGGAGACATTTGCATCCAGCGCAAAGATTATTCTTCCCAATGATACCAACACGCTTGGCAATCTGATGGGAGGCCAGTTGCTCAATTGGATGGACATCACAGCAGCCATATCGGCACAGCGACACTGTCGACGCGTTGTGGTAACCGCAGCTGTCAACAATGTATCATTCAACAAGGCGATTAAATTGGGTGATATCGTAACGATTGAATCAAAAGTGTCACGATCGTTTTCGTCATCCATGGAGGTATTTATCGATGTATTTGTTGAAAATCATCGCACGGGTAAACGCACCAAATGCAATGAGGCGATTTATACGTTTGTAGCTGTTGATCAGGTGGGCCAGCCTATTAATGTACCTGAACTCATCCCGGAAACGGAGATAGAAATAGAGCGATTCGCAGGAGCTCTTCGCAGGAGGCAGCTCGGACTCATCCTTGCCGGAAAAATGAAACCCGAAGACGCCACAGAGCTCAAAGCACTTTTTAGCAAATAGTATTGAGCTGGATTATTTCAGATGCCAGATAGTTCCGGCAGCTTCGATCACCTGATCAAGTGGTAATTCATCTAAACATCGACAGGTGCTGTATTTGCACTTGGTACCCAGTTTAGAACAGGGACGTTTATTTAAATGTGCTGCTTCCACCATTTCGTTTAAGGCTTCATTCTGGTAGGGATACATGCCAAATCCCGGAATGGTCGCCGCCCAAAGTGAAATGATGGGTTTTTTAAGAGCCGCTGCGATGTGCATCATCCCCGTATCCGGAGTGATGACCAACCTGCTTTCCCTTACCAGCCAGGCGGATCCGTTCAGGCTGGTGCTTCCGGCTGCATTCCAAACCTTGGATCCGACCGCCGTAGCAATGGCCTCCCCTTCAGATTTTTCGCCCGGGCCGCCCAAAAGGATTATGGGGACATCCAGTTTTTTGCACAGGGTGATAAACTGCTCCTGCCTGGGTTTTTTACGCCAGTGAGCCGCTCCGATAACCATCGCAATGTATCCCTGCTGATGCGTTGCTGGTATATCAGGGACATTCATATCATCTTCACGCGGCATAAAAAAATCAAGTCCTTTGTTGTCATTCTCTATCCCAAAAGGCCGGATGCAATCCATATATCTGTCTACGATATGCACCGCAGGCATCCGATTTATGCCAAAATTCACCAGCAACCACTTTTGCCAATTGAGCTTGTTAAATGAAAAATCCAGGACTTTCAAGGCGCGTTTTACACGCATCGAACGGAGATTTCGATGCAAATCAATGACATAATCATATTGCTCAGATTTGAGTTGGCCGATTACTTCGTTGGTGCTCTTTTCGATCGCGTGAACTCTGGAAATGTGCGGGTTGCCATCCACTATTCCGCGAAATTGAATTTTGGTCAGGTAGTGGATTTCCACCCCGCCGTGCATTTGCATTTTGAGATTGCGCACCACCGGAGTGGTAAGAACGATGTCGCCGATGGAACTAAACCGAATAATAAGGACCTTTGTCAAGAGAAAAATGGCATTTTTTCAAATGTAACCGATTTCCGTCATTTGCAGCCAAACGAATTTACCATGCAATTTTTTGATACCCATGCGCACATGTATGCTGAGGCTTTTGCCGAAGACAGAATTGCGTGCATGGAACGCGCTTTCGCGGAAGGTGTAAAGATGGTGGCTCTACCCAATATTGACAGTGGCAGCATGGTTCCGATGCAGGACCTCTGTACCCGGTTTCCCGAAAATACCATAGGCATGATGGGATTACACCCCGGCTCTGTGAAAGAAAATTTTGAAGAAGAACTCGGCATCATCAAAAAAGAACTGGATAAGGGGGGATTTCACGCAGTAGGCGAAATCGGACTCGACCTGTACTGGGACAAAACTTTCTTCCATCAGCAAGTAGAAGCTTTTGTAACCCAAATAAACTGGGCCAAAGAAAAAAAACTTCCTATAGCCATTCATGTTAGGGAAGCTTTTACCGAGTTGTTTAAAATCATGGACGAACATTGCGACGAGCGGCTTTCTGGCGTATTTCACTGTTTTACAGGAAATGGGGATGACATGAAAAAAGCACTTGCTTATCCAAATTTCTATCTTGGGATCGGAGGCGTGGTGACCTTTAAAAATGGAGGCCTTGACAAAATTCTCCCTGATGCCGACATCACCCGGCTTGTACTCGAAACCGATGCACCGTACCTCGCCCCTGTTCCTTTTCGCGGTAAGCGAAACGAAACAGGATACATCAAATTGATCGCAGAAAAACTCGCCGAAATTAAAGGAATGACTGTGGCCGAAATAGCGGATCAGACTACAACCAACGCACGAAAACTATTTAAGCTCGATGAATAAAGCGCGCAACATTCTGGTGATATATACCGGAGGCACCATTGGCATGATAAAAGATGTGCATACGGGTATTCTGGCACCCTTTGACTTTAGCCAATTGCGAAAACAAATTCCGGAACTCAACCAACTCTCAGCCAATGTCACTGCGGTATCTTTCGAGAAACCCATTGATTCGAGCAATATGGATTTGGAACATTGGCAGCAACTCGCAAAGACTATTGGGGATAATTATGAATTATACGACGGTTTTGTAATTCTGCATGGAAGTGATACCATGTCATATACGGCATCCGCCCTGAGCTTTATGCTCAAAAATCTATCAAAGCCGGTGATTCTCACAGGCTCACAGCTACCCATTGGCGTGGTGCGAACCGATGGCAAGGAGAACATTATCACCACCATCGAAATTGCTTCTGAATATCGGGATGGTGTGCCGGTGGTATCCGAGGTGGCCATTTATTTTGAATATCAATTATACCGTGGCAACCGCACCTATAAGTACAATGCCGAACACTTTGAGGCATTCCGATCTCCAAACTATCCGACTTTGGCGGAAGCCGGCGTACAAATAAAGTTCAACATACCGGCGCTCAGACAACCTCAGGGAGGCGAGTTCTCGGTTCAATTGGAAATGGAAAATAAAATTGCAGTTTTGACGCTCTTTCCTGGTATTTCGCGACATATTGTTGAGGCAGCCACCCGAATAAAAGACAATAAAGTTTTAATCGTAAGAACATTTGGAAGTGGAAATGCCATGACGCATTCGTGGTTCCTGGAACTTCTTCGCGGAGCAATCAACGATGGTTTGATAGTGATTAATGTTTCACAATGCAGGGCTGGAGGCGTATCTCAGGGGCGTTATGAAACGAGTGCACAACTTGAAAAAATGGGCGTGATTTCCGCTGGTGACATGATGATAGAAGCGGCCATCACCAAGAGCATGCATCTGCTTGGAAGCGGTCTTAAAGGTGCTTCCTTTAAAGAAGCTTTTACTACAAATCTGAGCGGAGAACTTACCGCTCCTGAAGTAAAACTTACCTCATAATAATTTGATAAAGATTAATTTTTTTGGCATTGAGTATTTTTTGTAATTTGGCGCCCTCTTGCCCTACGGAATCGACCAATTGGACTTAAAGGAGAGGTGGCCGAGCGGTTTAAGGCGCACGCCTGGAAAGCGTGTTTTCCCGAAAGGGGATCAAGGGTTCGAATCCCTTCCTCTCCGCCATAGCATGCGCATACGTTTAAATTTTTTACCCTAATATTAAACCCTAATCCGTCAAAATTCAGTAACAACAACTTCTAAACCATGAAAAAAATACTGACCGTCTTAACCCTTTTTGGTGCCCTCAGCTTGGGGCCAGCTTTTACTGGTTTTGCGCAAACAGATGACACCTCAATGACAGACACCTCCGGAGCTCAGATTATGGAAGAACCGGCAGATGCAGTAGTTCCTGTAGAAGAAGTGCCGGAAGTCACAGCCGCTGTAGAAACGGAAAGAAGTTTTCACCAAACAATCAAAGACACGTTTATTGACGGAGGCCCTTTCTTCATGTCTTTCGTATTGATTTGTTTTATACTTGGACTTGCCCTTGCTATTGAGCGTATCATCTACCTCAACATGGCAACCACCAATAAACCGAAACTTCTGCGCGATGTCGAAGAGGCGCTCAATAAGGGCGGAATCGAAGCTGCGAAAGATGTATGCCGCAATACCCGAGGACCTATTGCATCCATCTTTTATCAGGGCTTGGAGCGCTACGATGAAGGTGTCGACATGGTTGAAAAATCAGTTGTATCCTACGGAGGTGTTCAAATGGGCCTTTTGGAAAAAGGACTTTCCTGGATTGCTCTGTTTATCGCCCTTGCGCCGATGCTTGGATTTATGGGTACTGTAATCGGTATGATTGAGGCGTTCGATGCCATCGCCGCCGAAAATAATATTTCTCCAGGTGTTGTAGCAAATGGTATCAAGGTGGCTTTGATTACAACAGTAGCTGGTCTGGTTGTCGCAATGATTCTTCAGGTTTTTTACAATTATATCGTTGCCAAGGTAGATGGAATCGTGAATGACATGGAAGATTCTTCTATTTCACTTATTGATTTATTGCTTAGATACAGAACTGTAAGAAGCTAACAAAAATGGAAGACAAAAAACTCAGTACCGGAATTACCGCAGGTGCCTTCGTCATAGGTATAATCGGTTTTGTAATGAGCATTATGATCATGGTGGGTTATGAATATGTAATCGGCCCTGCGATTACACTCACAATGGTGCTTATGATTGCCGCTGCAGGCGTGGCCATCCTTTTTGGATTGTATCAACTGCTCACGAATATAAAGAAGAACATCTCCCTTTTGATAGGAATCGTTGGTTTCATAATCCTCGCCGTAGTTTGCTATTTATTGGCATCTGACGAGGTATTGCGAACTTATGGAGATGGTATTACTCCTGCTGTAAGTAAACTAAGCGGGGCTGGCTTATTTCTTTTGTATTTTCTGCTTATCGGTGCTACCGTTGCGGCAATATTCAGTGAAGTTTCCCGTATATTTAAATAAAAGAAGAAATTATGGCAAGAAGACCATTACAGGAAATCAATGCCGGCTCTATGGCCGACATTGCTTTTTTGCTGCTTATCTTCTTCCTGGTAACCACCACGATGGACCAGGACATAGGAATACTTAGGCAATTGCCGCCTCCTATTCCGATAGATCAGCCGCCACCGCCTGAAGTGCGACAGAGAGATGTCTATGAAGTGCTTGTGAACAGCAACAATCAATTGCTTGTTGAAAAACAACCCATGGATATCCGGGATTTAAAAGCCGGTGCCAAGGAGTTTTACACAAATCCCAGCAACAGCCCTGACTTACCGCAGCTTTCAAGAATGACACTCAATACTGCACGTACGAATATCAATACTGCGAGGGCTTCACTCGCTCAAAGTCCGAACAATAAAGAGATCAAAGAAAGGCTGAGTATGTATGAAGAAAAGCTGGCCGCTGTTGAGCTGATCGGTGAATATATGGAACTTCCAGGGTCTGCGCTTATTTCGTTGCAGAATGACAGAGGCACATCCTATGAAACCTATATCGCTGTTCAAAATGAATTGAGCGCTGCTGTAAATGAATTGAGAAACGAACTTTCTCAAGAAAAATTCGGCGTTGCATACAGCGAATTAAAGCCCAACGTTTCAGATGACCAGCTTAAAATTAAAGCGGTACGTTCAGTTTATCCACAGCGAATTTCTGAGGCTGAGCCGAAAGATTTTGGTGGAACACCTTAAAAATTTAAGACTACGATGAGTAAGTTCTCAAGAAAAGGAAAAAAAGGTCAGCCGGCTATTTCGACTGCATCACTTCCGGACATTATCTTCATGCTACTCTTTTTCTTTATGGTTGTAACTGTGATGCGGGAGGACGATCCAAAAGTGAAAATTAGTAAACCGAATGCAACCGAAACTGAAAAGCTAGAGAAAAAAGACCTTGTAGATTATATCAATATTGGACCACCCACCGACCCCCGGTTTGGAACAGAGCCAAAGATTCAACTTGATGATGCTTTTGCGGAAGTAACCGATATACCACTTTGGATTAAAGCCAACCGGGAGCGGAGAGCAGAAGCGGAACAACCCCTCATCACCACATCTATGAAAGTGGACAGCGATACGAAGATGGGTATTGTCACAGATGTAAAGCAGGAATTACGCGAGTCGAATGCTTTAAAAATTAATTACTCCGTAAATAAAGGATCTGCTGTTGACAAATAGCGAAAATTAGTCATTCAAAAGCTAAAAGCCTGGACCTCAATGTCAAGGCTTTTTTATTGCTTATTCTTCTATATCTTTTTCAAGCTTCTGCGGTATATTTCTTCCCTTTCGGAAAATAAAACCCAGAATCAGAACTATTCCGATGATTGAAATCCCCAACCAGATAAGGTCATCGCTGGCAGGAACAAAAGAATCCAATTCCGCGTCGAGCGTGCCACGGGCCATGAGAAATAACAAAACAAGGGCGAGCGCATTGTTTACAAAATGCGCGATGATGGGTGCATAGAGTGACTTGGTGCTGAGAAACAGGTAGCCAAGCAACGCCCCAAGTATCAATCGGGGAAGGAATCCATAAAACTGAAGATGGATGGCACTAAACAGAAAAGCAGAAATCCATACAGCCAAATGACCGCTTCCCGTCCATTTCCGGATAATGGGAATCATCAAGCCCCGGAAAATCATTTCTTCGCCAATGGCGGGAATGAGCGCGATGATGACAATATTGAGCAAAAGTGATGGTACATCCGTTACCTGGGTAAGTGCCACGGTAAGTTCTGCAGCTCCTTCTTCCATTGATTGCAGCACAGCCTCCAAACCGGACAGAAATTCAGGAAGAGACATCAGGTTGTTGATCCACGAGAGTGCGTTGATAAGCGGGAGACACAGCACCATTACCGCAGCAGCAGCAATCATCAGTGCGGGTGAAATAGGAAACAGACCGACGTGTTTTTTCCAGTTTCTTGAAGTGAGTTGAGAAAAAATGATCGCCGGAACAATAAAAAGTCCAAGGTGCTGGAAAAGCAGTAAAAGCCTGTTAATGTGTACAACCTGAATATTGTCGTAATCGCGAAGCAGAGCCTGGTCCGTAAATACATTGATTCCCCACAGCGCTATAATCAGTCCCTGGGCCATCAGCATAAAAACGCCGACAATCATAAAACAAAGCAGAAAAAGAACGAGGAGTTGAAGGAAAGGATCGGCGTTGGAAAAAGGCCTTGAAACCATGCGTTTCGATTTTGTAAATTTGCAGTCGAAAATATGGTAAAGATAGGCAATATAGCGTTGGGCGAGTTTCCCCTTTTGCTCGCACCCATGGAGGATGTAAGCGATCCGCACTTCCGGGCGCTTTGCAAAAAACACGGGGCAGATTTGATGTTTACTGAGTTCATTTCCTCCGAAGGATTGATCCGGGACGCTGCCAAAAGCCTGCAGAAACTTGATATTTACGAGTACGAACGGCCTGTAGGAATTCAGATATTCGGCAGTGAACTGGACTCCATGATCCGCTCGGCGGAAATCGTGGAAGCCACGAATCCCGATATCCTCGATATCAATTACGGTTGCCCGGTTCACAAAGTAGCCTGCAAGGGAATGGGCGCAGGTATTTTACAGGATATCCCTAAAATGATGCGCCTTACGGAGGCGGTGGTAAAAGCCACCAGGCTTCCCGTGACGGTGAAGACGCGGCTGGGTTGGAGCGAAACCACAAAGTATATCGTCGACGTGGCAGAAGGACTTCAGGATGTGGGTATTCAGGCCATATCTATTCACGGCCGCACCCGTCAGCAAATGTATAAAGGGGAAGCTGACTGGACACTTATCAATGCTGTGAAAAACAATCCCCGCATGCGCATTCCGGTTTTTGGAAATGGCGATGTGGACACACCGGAAAAAGCGCTGGAATATCGCAAACGCTACGATGTAGACGGAATCATGATCGGCAGGGCGAGTATCGGAAATCCCTGGATTTTCAATCAGATCAAGCACTTTTTCGCGACGGGCGAACACCTCGCTCCACCGGATATTTCAGATCGGGTTGATGCCGCTTTGCAACATCTCGAGATGGGACTTGAATGGAAAGGACAAAAACTGGGTGTCATTGAAATGCGCCGCCATTACGCCAATTACTTCCGAAATATTCAAGGATTTAAAGACTACCGGATTCGGTTGGTGACAGAAGACGATGCCAACACGGTAAAATCAGTGCTCGAAGAAATTCGTGAATCTTTCGGTTCGTATGCTTTCGCTTAACGCAAACCGGCATATTTTCGGGTGAATATCTGAACGGGTACAATAGACGAAATGATCCCACAGAATACCACCAATACGAATATGGCCAATAAATCGGTATTGGCAATCTCCACCGGGTAATAATCTACAAGACCTCCTTCCAGCCGGATGAGGCCATAATTTTGTTGCAGATACACCAGGAGCAAACCAAGACCCAAACCCACCGAAGCTCCAACCGCATTGATGAGTGCTCCTTCGATAAAGAATATCCTTTTGATCAATGCCGGAGAGGCGCCCATGCCTGAAAGAATACGGATGTCCCGGCGCTTTTCATTGATCAGAAGGGTCAGAGCGGCAATGATATTAAAGGTGGCGATTAACATGATAAACCCCATAATCACAAATGTCGCCCACTTTTCAGTTTTGTTGGTTTTGTAGACCAATTCATTCTTCTGTAGCCGGCTTTTTACTTCATAGTCTGCGCCGACAGCCTCCTGCACGAGCTTCCGCGCATCATCCAGACTGACACCATCTTCAATCTGAATTTCGAGGGCAGAATACTCATTTTTGTAGCTGAGCAGCTCAGCGGCAAATGCCAGAGGCACAACCACGAAATCGGAATCAAAATCAATGTTGATCGAGAATATTCCCGCCACCGGAATTCCCCGTGTGGTAAAAGCATCGACATTGGTTCCCAATTTTTTACCCCTTTGAATGGCCTTCAAACGCAAAGGATTATATGCCTGTTCAAACATACGAAGGTTGAGATCGTATTTCACACCCACACCGATGATGGAAGATGCCTTGTTGTTCAAAGCCAGATCAGCCACGCCGTCGAGCAGCATACTGTCGAGGCCGGAGGTCTGGACGAAAGAAGATTCAACGCCTTTCACAATCACGATACGTTGATTGCCGTCGTACTCTGCCAGCACGTATTCTTCTATTGACTCAGTGCATGCGACCATTCCCGGCAAGGAGAGAATCCGATTTTTGTCGAGGCTGTCTGCGTGGATTACTTTGTCATTGAGCGGTTTTACCGAAAGGTCTGCATCAAAATATTTGTACCGATCGTCTATCAGACTTTCAATGCCATTGAAAGCTGAAAGAATAACCACCATCGCCATGGTAACCACAGCGACGACGAGCATGCAAATGAGGCTCATAATGGTAATGATCGAAAGCGAATTTTTCGAAAGAAGATACCGACGCGCTATGAAGTAACCAACGCTGACCACGTTACGATTTCAGCAGGTCGTCGATTTGCTGGGCGTAGTCGAGACTGTCGTCAAGGTAAAAAAGCAATTCAGGGACAATTCGAACCTGTTTGCCAATCTTGTGACCGAGGAGCCCGCGCACCGCCCCTGTTTTGGTTTTCACCATTTCAAGGACAGTTTTTTTATCTGTACCCGAATTGGTAAAAAAGCTCAGATAAACCTTGGCCACGCCAAGATCCGGACTCATCCTGACAATGGTCACTGTAATGAAAGCTCCCCCAAAAAGTTCACGGGCTTTTTCCTGAAAGATTATTGAAAGGTCCTGCTGGATAAGCTTACCTACTTTTTCTTGTCTGATGGTCGCCATGATTCAATATAAAAAGTTGTTGTAAGGATATCTTACTTCGTGAATGGATTTTGCATGTTTGTACAATTTGTCGCGGAGCTCGTCAATATTGGTCTTTTCCACGGCAGAAACAAATACCACCTCATCTGCACGCACCTTCGACATCCACGACTTTTTGATCAATTCCAATTGATCAACCTCCTCATCAGCCTCTGCTTCCTGCGGATCAACTGGTTTGGGTTTGTATCGGTCCAGTTTGTTGAAAACGACGATGGTAGGCTTTTCGTCACAGCCGATTTCTGTCAAAGTTTTATTGACCGTATTGTAGTGATCCTCAAAGTTGGGATGAGAAATATCAACCACGTGAAGCAGCAAGTCCGCCTCCCGCACTTCATCCAGTGTGCTTTTAAATGACTCCACCAATTGGGGCGGCAATTTGCGGATAAACCCGACTGTGTCGCTCAGCAAAAAGGGCAAATTGTCAAGCACAACCTTTCGCACGGTGGTGTCGAGCGTTGCGAACAACCTGTCTTCTGCAAAAACATCTGACTTACTAAGCACATTCATCAATGTGCTTTTACCCGCATTGGTGTAACCGACGAGGGCTACGCGAACCATGGCACCCCTGTTGCCGCGCTGGGTGTGCATCTGTTTATCGATTACGATCAATCGCTCTTTCAGTTTGGTGATCTTGTTGCGGATCATCCTTCTGTCAGTCTCAATTTCCTTTTCTCCGGCACCACCCCTTGTACTTGTGCCCCCGCGCTGACGCTCAAGGTGGGTCCACATGCGTGTAAGTCGCGGCAAAAGATATTGTGACCTGGCGAGTTCCACCTGCGTTTTGGCCTGTGCGGAGCGCGCGCGTGACATGAAAATATCGAGAATCAACAAACTCCTGTCATAGATTTTTCTATCCAGAACTTTCTCGAGATTTCGCAGTTGAGATGGACTTAGATCATCGTCGAAAATGACCACATCAATTTTGTTTTCATGCACATAGGCTGTGATTTCCTCCAGTTTTCCCTTTCCCACGAAAGTGGCAATATCGGATTTATCCAGCCGCTGGGTAAATTGTTTTACGGTACGAAAACCAGCGGTTTCCGCCAAAAAAGCGAGTTCATCAAGGTAGTCGCTCACCTGCTCGGGGCTTTGATCCCGGGTAATGAGGCCTATCAAAATGGCTTTTTCCTGTTCCGCTGTCGTTACAAGTGGTTCTGACATATGTCTTTGTCGAATTACTTCAATGTTGTTGTATATTCCGCCACAGCTTTGATCTGGGCAGAAGTCATCACGCTTTCATACGCCATCATCGCCCCTTTTCCTTTGGTGATAATGGCTATGCGCTCGTCAATTGTCAGGTTTGATTCCGGCAGCAATTTGGCACCGGCAAAACCTTTTCTACCATCGCTCCCATGGCAAATGGCGCAGTGGGTTTTAAACAATTCAGATGCCGTTTGTTCAGGTTTTTCAGCCACAGCATCTCCTGAATTTGAACCGCACGACCAGATAATCAGCAGCGTCGATAAATAAAATGAATTTCTTTTCATGAGTTACATTCCGGGAAACCAGCCTCGACCCGCTCCCACTTCCCGGAAAGGCCAGGGAATATTAAAGAGCAGAATAATCAAGGCGAGTAGAAAATAAGAAAAATGTCGTTTGTGTTTTAACAGATCAGATGACGCTTTTTTTCCTGAAGCTCTGCCTACAGTCACGAGTACCACTACAATAAGCATTCCCAGTAAATGTTCGATGGAGAAAAACCGTATGACTTTATCGCTCATGTTGCCAATCTGGGTATGCCAACCGCCCATGAAATAAAGGACGAGGCCGATGACGAGCTGAATGTGAAATGTAATCAGGGTGATCAGAGACCAACGATTGTCGGATTTGGAGAAAGGACGCCCCTTTCTCAACCCGCTAAGCGCGTTGAAAATGGTTACGACAATGGCTACGAGAGCTACCCAGCGAAGGAGGGAGTGCAAATGAATGAGTCCGGTATTCATGGATTTACTGCTTTCGACAAATGTAGACAAAACCCGCTATATTGACCGGATATCGCCACAGCATCAGGGCCAGACATCCACATATTCCGGCACCGCCAGCAGCACCATTGAAAGAATCGTGAATACCACGATGAGTTTCCATATCCACTTCACCCAAACGTTATAAGGAATTTTGGCGACAGACAAAATCCCCATTGTAACTCCACTGGTCGGTATGATCAGATTCAGGAGGCCATCGCCAAACTGAAAAGCCAACACTGCCGATTGTCGGGAAATACCCAGCAGATCGGCCAATGGGGTCATGATGGGCATGGTGATGGCTGCCTGACCAGATCCGGATGGAATAAAAATGTTGATAAAAGCCTGTACCAAAAACATGAACTGTACACTCACCGCATTGGGAAAGTCGGCCACAGTTCCCGACATGGCATAAAGCAGGGTGTCGATAATTTTGCCATCTTCGGCAACAACCAGGACACTGCGCGAAATACCGATAATGATGGCGGCCATCAACATATCTTTTGCGCCAATGGTAAAAGCCTTTATCGTTTTACCCGTTCCCATTCTCGTCACCACCGCTGAAATGAGGCCGAGTGCCAGGAAAAGCGCAGAAATCTCGTCAATGTACCATCCGAGACTGTTCGATCCGTACATCAGCAGAATGATGGCCAAAACAAATAAAACAATGACAAGTCTGCGGGGACCTGTGAACTCCATATCCTCATTTACAGTTTTGGATAGTTCCGACTGCACGCCAAATAAGGGACTCTTGCGCGGATTTTTTTCAAGTTGGCGGATATATCGCATGACGAAGAAAATAGCAACTGCTGTGTAAAGCGCCCAAACGATCCACCGGTAGCCAGCACCGCTGCCAATAGGCAACTCGGCAATGCCCTGAGCGATGCCCACAGTAAATGGGTTGATGGCCGCACCGGCAAAACCCGCTGCAGAGCCAATAAATGGTATAGCGATACCGACAATATTGTCGTAACCCATGCTTCGGGCAAGCGGAATGGTGACCAGTATAAAAACAAGATTTTCTTCGGACATACCAAACGTGCAGCCAGCCAGCGAAAAGAGCACCATGAGAACTGGCACAACCATTTTTTTAAATGCGGGATTTTCTTTTGCGAGGCGTAAAATCGAATTCAGTCCGGCATCCAACGCTCCTGTCGCAGTAATAATCGAAAAAGCACCTCCTACCAGCAAAACAAAAGAAATGATGTGCGAGGCCGCGACCAAGCCTTTAATGGGTGCTACCAGCAAATCACCCAATCCCTGCGGCGCTGGCTCCACGCTTTGATAAGTTCCAGCGACCACAATGGTTCGTCCATTCTCCAGGATGCGTTGGTATTCTCCGGCTGGTATAATCCAGGTCAACCCCAGAAACAGCAGCAATACGACTGAAATGATGACGAGCGCATCAGGAGATTTTTTTAACACTTGTACGAGACTTACTGAACAATGACAAAGGAACTCGAAAAGTTGGCGTTTTCGGTGCGAATTGATAATTTATAAATGCCCTGTGGCAAGGCCTTGAGATTTAATTCGTTTTGCCCGCTGCCGCCAGTTCCCTGGCCCATAAGTCGGCCGGCAACATCAAAAATCTGATATGTCCATTTTGCTTCTTCAGTCTGAATATGCAGTGTTCCGGAGGAAGGATTCGGAAAGACCAAAGCTTCAATTAATCGATGGTTTCGAACGGATACCACACAATCGGGGGCGGCGGCGTCTGTATCTCTTGTGAGTTCCCCTTCTATCACATACCAGTTTTCCCAAAATCCTCCTTCGCCGTCGGTCCAGTTGTTGAGATCCAAATAATTTTCTCCCGTTGCGGTGGCGGGGAGGCGATAGACTTTGACGGCCTCGCCAGATCTGTTCCACGTAAGTGGCTGCGCAGCGAGAATTATTTCCGGTCCGTTGGGCTCCACGCAATTTCCCTGAAGGAAATATACCAGGTCTTCCTCATATTCGGGATATTCGCCAAAACCTCTTGCGATTCCATCTTCATCTATTGCGACCGCAGCAAATTCGTTGCTACCAATGCCATAAGGGCGGACACCCTGATCGTACGCCAATCTTGCCATAAACGCAAAAACGCGGCCATACCTGATCCTGTCAGGATCGTTTAGATGTGTCTCCGTAATTACATTTTCCAAAAAAGGCGCATCGATAAAATCGTTGTATCCAAACTGCATTTGGAAAGCAAATGGATTTGCAAGGGCGTTTTCAGAAGTAATGGATCCTGCACCCGCCGAAAAATACGCCTGACCCATCACAGCCATGCCGGCAGAAATTCCACCCACTGGCCCACTTTTTACGTTGATCAGGTTGTTGATGGCATCCTGAATGGGTGTGTCTTTCCAATAAGTCACATAGTCGTTTTGATCGCCGCCCGCCATCCAAATCGCTTCTGCATTGTTCACCTTGTCGATCACATACGGATCAAATGCTGCCTCAGCTGTGTTGAAAACGATCGTTTCCACAGAATTGATGGTAACACCCAGTTCACTGTACATGTAGTCGTTGTATCCACCAGAACCAGAAGCTCTAAGCACCACCACATCTCCGCCATTGGCCCTTTCCAGAAACCAGACCATGGCCTCATCGCTTTCACCGGCGCCGCCCATCAGGCATAAGCCAAATTGAGGCTGCACGTCAATATTTACTTCGTTTCCAGTAAAATAGCTCGTGTAGCTTTGCCCATTTAGGATAAATGAAAAAAGCATTGCACCTAATAAGAAAATTGTTGGGTTCAAGTGTTTCATATTGAAATAAGTTGATGGTTCAAAAATGATGGTTTTATTTTAAATGGAAAGTATCCCCGGGAAGGTAAATATTAATTCGAAGATTTCTCAGACCTATGCGGTCATTGTGACGAAAATAACTGCCAGGCCTGCGAAATAAAATAACCTGATTTTCGCCTGCGACTTTCATATAATCGGGAGCGACAATGAGTGCCGTAGATTCTTCGATTCCAATCCCATAGGGCAAGTTGGTATCGGCCATGGCACTGATTATCCTGTTGTACCGGCTCCGGGTCACGAAATGCTGATCGACAATGACGCTGTCAAGCAAGCCGAGTCCTTTTGCATAGATTCCATTGTTGTAAATGAGCGAGCTGTATGTGGACTCATATTCTTCCACCATTCGCTGATCGCCGGTAATCATTAAACTACTCATGAGAGCCGCGCCAGCGCTGGTACCGGCAACCATGGCCCCACTGTGATAAGCGTCCCTGATGGCCTGTTGGGTGAGTGAATCAACAGCACTTAAAAATCGCCCCTGGTCCCCTCCCGTAATGTAGATCAGCGAAGCATTGCGAATGCTGTCGCGCATGGATTCATCAAATACAGAATCTCCCCACATCAATATCGGATTTTCTGAAAAAAGCCGGAACCTTTTTTTCACATAATAAAAGGAAGTGTCCGGCTCCGAACTTGTTTGTGTGAACACAAGCGCGTAGCCGTCCCGCCCCGTAGGCATAAGATCGACCATCTGTTTTGTAAGCGCCTCGGAGATTTTCCCACCCCCAATAATGAATAAGGTGCCTTTTGTTTCAGGTTTTTTCGCCGGCTGAATTTCTGATATCACGTCAGGACACTGGCCGATAACAAAAAAAAGAATCCAAAAAATTACGGGCTTTTTCATTTTAATTCAGATCCCACCAGAAGCGGGTTTGCATATTTGGAGCAGGTTGGGGGAAATTGGTATTTCTAAGTCGTTCGCTTTGCGGATAGATCAGCCGGCGTGGTATCTCCCCATTCGGATTGGCAGCGGTACTGCCGACAGCATTGGGCAAAAGCACGGGATATCCTGTGCGCCGCCAATCCGCCCACGGTTCCGGAGAGGTAAAGAGGGCGATATATTTTTCCGTGAGGATGGTCTGAAGATCTGAGTCAAAATTGCCTGAAAGCTGGGTTTGCATATCGAGATGAATACCGATTACCTCACTTGAGATCGCACTTGCAGAAACCTGGTTCATCGAAAGGGTGACAGCCTCATCTAAATCGTTTTGAGCACCTGCCTGATCGCCTGTGCGGTATTTGGCTTCCGCCGAAATAAACAATCGTTCCAGGTAACTGGCGAGTTTTATTGGCGCGTTTTCTGAAGCAAAAAAATCACCGGGCCTCCTTCTACCTCCTGAAAATGGGATGTTGCGAAACATATGGGTCAAACGCGGATCTTCACGCAGCTCCAATATTTTAACAAATTGCGTATCGATTACAGCGTAAGGTGTAATCTGATAAAAGGATGAAATGGGATTGATATCCGCCCCAGATCCGAGATAGTTGTACTGGAGGTCGTTCGCACTGCTGGTCATGGCGCCGCTCAATGCATTGAGGGCATCCGTTGCAGCGGAGGAGCTGCGTTTGGTTGTGCGCAGGTAGTAACGCGCCTTCAGCAAATGCGCTGCACCAATCCAGGCCTGAAGATTTCCTTGAAAGAAAATATCATCTGACCCCGGCGAAAAAGTACTTTCTGTAAAACCCAGTTCAACAATCCCCTGGTCGAGCAAGGACTGGATTTCAGCGTAAATCGCCTCCTGAGAATCATATTCAGGATTTGGGAAAGCCGGACCCTGTAAAGCCTGTGAATAGGGTACGTCGCCCCATACGTCCGAGAGTATTCCCAACGACTGGGCCATCATGACGCGCGCCACACCCGTGTAATGCGGTGACTCAGATTCAGCGCCCTGATCGAGAATAATTTTGAGATTGACCATGCTTCCCACGTAGAGATCACTCCATACGTTTCCGATAAACTGCTCGTCAGGTTGATAATTCTCCACCAACAATTCCTGCCCGTCCACGCCTGCGAGCTGTTGAGCAAAGATGCCGGTATACCGAAAAATTCGCCCTCCATATGCATCTCCCAGGCCCTTTTGGGCAGGAGGTAACAAAGTGCTCAGCGGAACTTCCACCGGAACATTGGGATTTTCATTGATTTCTTCAAGGTTGCAACCAGCGCTTACCAGGCAGACAAAAATCAATATTAATTTGGTTTTCATTTGGAATGATTTAAAAGGTAACCGACAAATTGACTCCATAACTTTTGGTGTTCGGATTGTTAAAATAGTCACGACCGAAAGCATTTGAAGCCCCTCCGAGGGAAGTTTCCGGATCGATACCCGTATAATTCGTGATTAAAAATAAATTTCGTGCTGTCAAAGTCACGGATGCACGGGATAAGCGCAGTCTTTCGCAAACCTGAGGCGACAATTGATAGGTAAGATTCACATCCCGCATCCGTACCCAGTTTACCGTTTCGATATTGTCTTCAGATACCCCGGTAAGCCCGTAGCGGTTGTAGAAGTCTTCATTTCGGGCAATGGGAATATTGTTGGGTTCTCCGGAATCCTGAAATACCCCTTCCCATACAAAGGTTTCATCGCGCGATTCTGTATCTTCATGTGTTCCAAGGCGTTTCATCACGGCCTTTGTGCCATTGTACATGTCGCCCCCCACGCGAATATCGAGCAGGAAACTCAGGGTCCAATTTCTGAATTGCAGGGTATTCCGCCATCCAGCCGTAAAATCCGGGTTGGGATCGCCTACGACCCCGTTCTCCGAATCCACAATGGGATAGCCCGCATCATTTACGAGAATATTTCCGGCAACATCGCGCAACCACCTCGAACCATAGATCACTCCGTATTGGTAACCCTCAATCACACGTGCCTGCGTACTGGCCAGACCTACACTTGGCAATGCAATATTGTCCAAATCGTCTGTGAGCGAGATAACCTCGCTCCGGTTTCTGGTAAAATTGATTCCAGACGACCAGGACACCCTGTCGGGCTCGCTCAGTCGCCGCTCTATAATTTCGGCTTCAAGCAATGCTTCCCATCCGCGGTTCACGATTTCACCAATGTTGGTGATAAAGGTGGAATATCCGGTGCTGTTGGCAATTGGAATTTCCACGATCTGGTCTGTAGAGGAGACATTGTAATAGGTCAGGTCCAGTTTAACGCGGTTATTTTTGCTGCGCAGGTCGGTGCCAATTTCAAGAGACCGGCTAAACTCGGGGCGCAAGGTGTTGCTGCCGATGAGGGCATTGGGAAAAAACGACAGATTACCCTGCGTGCTACCACCACTCACAAAATAATTTGAGGTGAGGTAATTGGCGAATGCGCCATTTCCGGTGAGGGCAAAACTCGAGCGGAGCTTTCCATATGCGATGGGACCGAGGTCGGCCAGTTCTGTAAAGACAAATCCAACACTGGCCGAAGGATAAAAAAAGCTGTTGTTGCCTGGCGGCAGGTTACTAATCCAATCCTGACGACCGGTGAAATTGAGGTAATATGTTCTCTTGTAGTCGAGGGAGAGATCTCCGATCACGCCTGTATTTCGGGCTCTGTCGAGAAAATCATCCGCGGTAACATTCAGTGAAGCTACGTTGGACATGTCGTAAAATCCGTCGATCACGAAATCGTAGCCATCCACATTGTAAAAAGTCTTGTTGAAGGTCTGATAGCTATGTCCCAGAATGAGCGTGCTACTAAAATCTTCACCAAACTGGCGATCAAATGTGATGAGTAAGTCGTTGGTGAGGTTTTTTTGATTGACCGTTTGGTCAAATATGGCTCCCCCGAGGTCTGTGAATTCGTTCGACTGGCCGTCCCAGTAACTTTTCCGCCTTTCCGCATAGGTATCCGTTCCCACCCTTTCCGTAATGGTTATCCAGTCGGTAGGTCTCCAATTGAATTCAACAAATCCAATAATTCTCTGGAGTTGCTCTTCATTTCGGTTTTTGTTCACGGACCAATACGGATTGTCATAAAATGCGTGGAAGGTGCGTTGGGTCCCGTCTGGAAACGTATATGCAGAAGGAGAATTCACAGGATCATCGGTACCATTGGTCAGATCAAAAGAGGCGGGAGCCCGCATAAGTCCGAGCATAACTCCAGACAAATTGCTTCCGCGCTGGGCCCTGTCAGCGTTGCTTGTAATAAAATTGGCACTTGCTTTTACGTCCATGTTGGACCGCAATTGCGTATTGGCTGTCAGCCGAACACTCGTTCTGTCGTATGAAGTGAGTGGCACCACCCCGGTTTGTCTCAAATCTCCGAGTGAGAGAAAAAATCCCGACTTCTCATTGCCACCACGGATACTGAAATTGTTGTTCAGGGTAATTCCTGTTTGAAAAAAGTTGTCGGTATTGTCGAAGGTTTCGACCGGATTGTCTGTCGCAAAAGGACTGTTCCGGGACACCATGACACCCTCTCCATTATATCTCATGGTGTCGAGAAGAGCTCCCCAAGAGGCGTTGGAGCCTTCCACGAATTGACCTCCACTTCCCTGTCCCCATCGGTCTTGCTTCGAGGGGAGTTTGTTTACCATATCCAAAGTGGTCGTGGTGTTAAAACTTACTTCGGTTTTTCCTGCCTTCCCCTGTTTTGTATTGATAATGATGGCACCATTTGCAGCGCGAACACCGTACAAGGCAGAGGCTGCGCCACCTTTGAGCACTGTCATACTCTCCACGTCGTTTGGATTGATGTCAATGGCGCGGTTTGCCTGATCCGTAAAATTGGATCCACCATATGAATTGTCAATCGGAATTCCATCTATGACATACAAAGGGTCGTTGCTTCCGTTGATGGATTTATTGCCGCGAATCCGAATTGCGGCTGAAGCTCCGGGTGACCCCGAAGTTGAAGTGACCTGCACGCCGGCTACTTTGGAATTCAGCGCATTCACAATATTCACTTCCCGCGATTGGGTTATTTCTTCTCCACCAACTTCTGTAATGCTGTAACCAATTTTTCGGAGATCCTTTTCAATCCCAATCGCTGTGATGACGACCTCATCCAACAATTCCTGATCTGGAACCAGAAATATCTGTAATGCTAACCTGCCGGCAATATTGATTTGCTGTTTTTTATAACCCAAATAGGAAACGTCCAATGAGCCGTTCTCACGTTCTTCGGGCAGGAGGTTTAAGACAAAATTCCCGTTCACATCGCTGGCAGCACCTTTGCTTGTACCGGCGAGCATGACGGATACGCCCGGCAGGGTGACTCCGGTTGACCGATCGGTTACAATTCCTGTTACCTGCACCTGAGCGGATGCAACATGATAGAGAAATGAGAAAAAGAGGAATACTACAGTTGTAGAGAATAATTTCATCGCGGTAAAATTTGAAGAAAGATGGATATTGAAAAATACCGGCCTTGAAGGAAAAGGCTCAATTTTACCGCTAGCAGTCAAAGATCGGCTGCAGATTTCGGAGCGAAACTGCTTTGGATCGGAAGAGGATAATATGTTGAAGAGATTTGCGCATGGCAATATTCAGGGTCAATATTAAATTTTTTCTCTCAACCCTACAAGATTTGTGTACAATTCACATAAATATTTTTTCAGTAGTCGTATAAATATCAGAAAAAATATACCTTTGGCCACGATGTATTTCATAGACTATACTCCATTTAAGCCCATCCATCTGCTGAATCTTCAGCCGATCTTTGACTGTTAGTCTATTCCACAAAGCCCCTCTCTGCGGACTTTGAATTTTTTCCATTCTTCTTTTCTCTCTCAATTTTTCTTTTTCTAACCATTTAATCTTTTCGCCATGCGTAAAATTTACACCTTTTTGGCTGCGGCCCTGATTGGCATTATTGCAAATGCCCAAAACACTGTATTCTTAGATGACTTCGAGAGCAACAGCCTTGAAGGTTACACCCTCTACAACCTGGATGGTCTGGTGCCTGACGACCCAGATCTTTCTACAATGACAGACAGCGCCTGGACTGTAAAATCCATTACAGCGCAGGGGTGGTCAAACGGCCGCAGCGCTTTTTCAGTATCCTGGTACGTTGGTGACGACGGGCCTTCCGATGACTGGTTGGTAACCCCTGCCATACAGATAGCTGGCAATGCCATTCTGGAATGGGATGCGCTCGCTCTTACTTCCAGCGGAGACTTCCGCGATCGCTACATTGTTTACATCAGCCCCTCTGCTGCACTCGAAGACATCGAAAACGAGGCTGTGCAAATTTTTGACACAGGTGCGATTGGCGAAGAATTTGAGCCCACAAACAGGAGCGTTGACCTGGCCGCATTGGGTTTTGAAAATCAGACCATCTACGTGTGTTTTCGCAACAATACCCAGCCTTTCGGTTCAAACCCCGGCGGACCCGGAGATGGGGGAAATGAATTGGTGATAGACAATATCAAGGTGACGGACAACAGTCCGGTTTCTACAAGCGATGTCAGCATGTATTTGGGTGCAACGCTGCTTCCAAATCCATCGGCTGGAAGCTCCATACAACTCAACTTTTCTGTTGAAAACCCACTCGAAACCCAATTGGAATTAATCGACATCACCGGAAAAATTCTGCAGACGAAAAATTTAGGCTTGTTATCCACCGGTGCGCATTCAATCACCATTGACCGAGGTTCTTTGTCAAAAGGGATTTATCTTGTGCGGTTGCGCTCAACAGAAGGCAGCACCGAGATGCGCCTCGTGTTCAATTAATTGAATTCATCAGAGAAGCGAAGGGCAGTGCAGCTGACTACACTGCCCTTATAATTAAAATATTCTATGAGACCTTCCTATGCCATTGCCATCCACGGTGGAGCAGGCACCATCATCAAGTCGGCCATGACCGATGAGAAAGAAGCTGCATATACTTTGGTGCTTATGCAAGCCATTTCCATAGCTGAGCGTATTCTTAAAAAATCCGGAAATGCCATTGATGCAGTAGAACAAGCCGTGATCATATTGGAAGATTCTGAATTGTTCAACGCCGGACGGGGTGCGGTTTTCACCCATGATGGCACCCACGAACTCGACGCATCGATCATGGATGGGCGCGACCGAAAAGCGGGTGCTGTTACTGGCGTCAAACGCGTAAAAAACCCCATTTCACTCTGCCGTGCTATCATGGAGAAGGGTGCTCATGTATTTCTGATGGCCGAAGGAGCTGAATCCTTTGCCAGGGATCATGGCGTGGAAATCGTTGATCCTTCGTATTTTTCAACAGATTTTCGAAAAGCCCAGCTTCTCAGCATTCGCGATTCTGGCAAAACACAACTCGATCATACTGTCGAAGATTCGAAAAAATTTGGCACAGTCGGAGCAGTCGCCCTTGATATGCATGGCAACCTCGCCGCTGCCACCTCAACCGGAGGTATCACGAATAAGCGTTATGGCCGCATCGGAGATACGCCGGTGATCGGAGCAGGCACCTATGCTGAAAATGGGGTATGTGCCGTTTCTTCCACCGGTTATGGTGAGTATTACCTGCGAAGTGTGGCCGCTTACGAAGTAGCTGCATTGATGAAATATGGAGGATATGACCTCGAAGGCGCTACAAAAAAAGTCATTCATGAGATGATACCCAAAATGGGTGGCGACGGCGGACTTATCGCTGTGGACGGTCTCGGTAATATTTCCACACCCTTTAACACTGAAGGCATGTACAGAGGAAGAATAAAGGCCGGTGAAGCAGCTTTGATTGAAATATACCGCTAAAAAATCACCGCATCATAGGTGCGCCGCGCTTATCTGTCTTCCTTCCAAATACCAGATTCATACCCACCTGTATGCGTATATCGCTGGCGTTTGAAGGGTAAATCAGCTCGGTACGCTCCTCGTTGTTGTCGGGATCAATAAGATTGATCTGCGTCAATTGCAGAAATTGCAAGTTTTCGACCAGACAGTAAAGTTGGAAAAATCCAGCCTGAACAGATAGACCGGCACCCAAAAAACCCTGGCTTCCAAATTGTTTGCTGTAGTGAACACCACCCTGAAGCACGCGCCACAGACTTTGGTTATATCCTACTGCAAAGCGGGTTGGAACCACACTTTGACCTATGCCGTGGTGGAGATTGGTCCATACGCTTCCGCGAAAAGATTCAGTGTTGTATAGTTCGTAGCTCGCTCCATATCTGAAAAACCCATTCAGTGCCGTTCGAAAAGATTCTGTCGACCGTTCGAACTGATAAACATTTTCCAGATCGTCGAGCAGGTTTTGAACTTCTGCATCCAAAGCATCATCGTATTCCACGCCCGTTTGGAAAATAAATTCCGTCAGGTCGATTCCGTTAAAAGCAAAATTCGCATCGGTCGTGCCATACGTAGCGACATCCGATCTCCAACGTATAAATCCCAGATCATGGGCAGAAATCTGAATTTTGAGTTTGTCAATGGGCTCGTAGACTGCACCAAAGTCGAAGGCCATGCCATGATTATTCAGACCGAATAAATAGTTGGGAATATCGTCGTGAATACCTACTGCATCTTCTGTAAAAGTGCCGTAGATTCCGGCAGTATTCACCAAAAAAGCACCCGAGGTTTCGAGTGCATAGGTATTCGGATCTGTGCGGAGTTGCAGGGAAGATTCTCTGGTAAAAACGCGCTCCATTCCGTAAAGATATTTTGCCGTAAGGCCGACCGAAAGACGGTCGTTCCACTGATAATTGTAACCAACTGCATATTCCCGAAAGTGAATACCATTGACAGCCAAACCACTAAAATCGGCGGTGTTGTTTTCAAATTCATTGTGTCCCACGTTTCCATGCACGGCCAAAACGAAAATATCGCGCGGCAATGAAATATCAAATTGCGTGCGCTCTGCGACACGCACGTGGAAGTAGTGTTTTTTGATTCTCAAACCCACATGCAGGATTTCAACGCCAAAACCCGCTGAGGTGGTGGCTGCTTTGTCGATCCCGGCGAGAATTTGTGCTGCATCGAGGGTTGCGTTTCCATTGGCATCAGATTGCAAAATTTGCGATGGTCGGAACCAATTGTTGTTGTGTTCCATATAAACATTGCTCAGACCCGGCAATCCGATATTCAATTTGCCGGAAGGCCGCAATGCCGGATTGGCGTATATACGCTGAGGCAAAAATTCATATTCGCTTACCTGACCGCTGAATTGGGCTTGGCCAAGCTGAGCCATTGCAACAGCAACAAGAGTGAAAATCGGTTTGGTAAATCGACTAGTCATTGATGTCAAGGGTTACTTTTGCTGCCAGGTTGATTTCAAAATCGTCTTCTGAAAATATTCTAACGGGATGATCTCCGTTGCCCGTGGTGTGTCCGAAAACGTGTATAATTATCCTGCTCACGTCTTTCAATGGATCAATCCGATCGCGCGGAATGGAAATATCAATGACCGTTTCAGTACTTCCGGTCGTTCGCCCGTAATCGGGATGATCTGGTGAAACAGCCAGATTTACCGGGGCTGACAAAAACACAAAAGTGGGTTCGGTAAACAGCGAATCAACAAGTCTGTACAAAGAATCCGTGAAGAGAATCTGAACACCGGCATCCAGCGGCAAGCCATTCTTTACAAAAAGCCGGATATCGAGGGCTGAGATTTCGCCGACGTTTTCAGCCTCTTCCACCACATCGGCCAATTGAATGTCGGTGGTGTCAATGAGCAAAAAATTAGCCAGCGATCCGTAAAGTGGAATCTCTGCTTCAAAAGTTATATCGAGCCCGTCTGCATTGGAAACGAAAACAGAAGGCGCGTTGTCCGGGTTGACGGTTACCCCAAAATCTCCCGTAAGATAATTGGGCATAAAGGCCAAAATGTCTGTGACTGATGGTGTGATCGTTTCATTGTTGATCGTGATTTCTGAATGCGCTATCTCACCCGGAGAATTGGCCCCAGAAACAGGATTCAGTGCCGCAATGTCCTCCCCATCTATTCTGATGCTTTCGCCTAACCGGTTGGTACCAAAAATTTCGTCAACCTCCAGTTTGAGCCCAAGGCCAAAACCATTTGCAATAAAGAAATTTAAACGTGGATCTTCGAGACGGACTTCAACATTCGGCACATCGTTAAACATGGAAATGTCGATACCTTCATTTTCCACCGGGATGGTCCTCGGAACAATATATCCACCTGCTGATCGGATGGAAAAGTCAGTCAGTTCGAATGAAATATCAACACTTTGCGTGTTGAAATTCCCTTCATTGTTGAAAGTGAACTCATATGCAACGCGAATACCATTTTCCGTATCGCCATCGTTGAGCAATTCAATCAGGACATTTTCAAACGACTTTATATTCTCGATGTAAACGGGTGCTGTATTGTCTTGAAATTCTATTGCAAAAAAGACCGTAGCATTATCCGCAGATCGCAATTCTAATTTTCCGCTTATTGGAAAATTGCCTTCCGATTGAACTACCAGGCGAAAAATGCCCGATTCAAACCGAATAGAATCAAGTTTGTCGCCTTCGTCAGATATCAGGGAAAAGATTTCGTTTTCAGAAATGGTTACGCTGCCCTGACCAAGCAGATTGGCGCTTTGTAACGAGCTCAAATCTATACTGATATCAAAAGTCTGATTGGGGAGTTTTAAAACATCGCCCGCAGTAATTGTTTCGAATGTATCCCGATAAACGAGCGTGAGTAATCCATTTTCACCCGTTTGGATCAGGCCTTCTGAATCAAAATTGTCAATGACCCTTTGCGCGGAGAGTGTAGCCCGCGCAATCGGCACGCCGAATTCCGGTTGTAGCCCATAATTGATTTGGCGAATATCGATCTCTTCTTTTTTGCAAGCGGAAAATGTGGTCAATCCAATCAGGATTGAGAGCACGACTTTATAAACTTTCATAGGACGAGTCTGTCTAAGGAAGATATCCTTTACGGGAAAGGGAATGTCAAGTTGCACATTTGATTTGAGACAGCAAACAGACTGTTCATTTCTCGTTAACATAGCATTCCAACCGAGGCTATTTTCCAGCGCCTGCATTCAATACTTTTCGTTTCTTTTGCGGTCATGAAGTTTACCCTTTCTTTGCTTTGTTTTTTTGCCATATATGTCTCATCCTACAGTCAGACCACTTTTCCGGAAGATGGAATAAAAACCAAATCATCCGTTTACACGCTGTTTAAAGGAGCCACAGTCCATCAGTCACCTGGAAAAACAATTGTAACAGATTTGATCATTTTCAAAGACAAGATCGTGCACTGCGGACCAGTTTCGTCTTATAGCCTTTCGGAAAATACACAAACGATAGCGTTGACTGGATATCATATTTATCCTTCTTTCATCGAACTGTCAAGCGAATACGGAATTTCCCCCGCGAAAAAAGAAAAAACCATCCCTGGCCCTTCGAATGACCGCCTGGAAGACAGGGCAACATACTGGAATGAGGCTATCCATCCTGAAATGCGGGCTTCAGCGATGTTCAAACCAGATGCAGATTTGGCGAGAAGCCTGAGAGAGAAAGGTTTTGGTATTGCCCTCGTACACCAGCAGAATGGAATAGCCCGTGGCACTTCGGCCCTCGTGGGCCTTGGCGGAGGCAATGCCAACGAACAGGTGATTCGCGCGGAAGCGGCAGCACACTTTTCGTTCTCAAAAGGAAAATCCAGCCAGGATTATCCATCGAGTTTGATGGGATCAATTGCTTTGTTGCGCCAGGCATTTTACGATGCCGCATGGTTTGAAAATGCGCCCAACACGGAATCAAATATCAGTCTGGAAGCGTTTATCGGACAGAAGAGCCTTCCCCTCATATTTGAGGCATCAGATAAATACGACATTTTGCGTATTGAGGCCCTCGCCAAAGAATTTAACCTGCCCTTCATTATCGAAGGAAAAGGAGATGCCTATCAGGTTTTGCCCATCACAGACAGGACTGTGAGTGCCATCATCACCCCGCTCGATTTTCCGAAACCTTTTGACGTGAGCGACCCGGATATAAACAGGTATATTTCGCAGGATGACCTCATGCACTGGGAACGGGCGCCATTTAATCCATATTTTATTCAGCAGTCAAAAATTCCCCTTATTCTCTCGGGAGACGGGGTAGAAAAAGGTTCGGATTTTTTCAAAGCGCTCCAAAAAGCCATCGCTTCCGGCTTGCACCGCGACTCTGCTTTTGCGGCCCTAACGACCACACCTGCCCGAATTTTGGGCGTATCGGATGTGACAGGGCAATTGGAAAAAGGGTTACTCGCCAATTTTTTTATTTCGAAAGAAGATGTTTTTAAAAATCCGGAGGCAAAGATCGCGAGCCATTGGATACAAGGTGTGGAATATACCATCACCGATATCCTGGCCATCGATCTCACCGGTTCGTACGATCTGAATGTAAATGACACGTATCACTCGCTTCAGGTGACCGGAACCGATCAAAAATTCAAAGGTGAAATTTCAACGATCTCAGAAAATGATACCCTTAAAACCAAAGCGGAAATTCGGTTGCAGGGACATGAGATTACATTGTCATTTGTTGCCCCTGATAGCGCCGGATACTTCCGCCTAAATGGCACGAGTGCAAGCCAAAACCGCATCTGGGATGGGATGGGAACAGACCCGGATGGAAAGCTGATCACCTGGAGTGCTATCCGCAAAGTCAACAAAAAACAACCTCAGCCAGGAAAAGAGGCCAAAAACAAACCGGATAGCATTCCGCCGGTTGCCCCGGCCCTGCGCTTCCCGATGGTGGCGTATGGATTTGATTCCCTGCCAGAGGCGGAAACACTGCTGATCTACAATGCGACTATCTGGACCAATGAATTGGATGGCACAATAGAAAACGGCTCCATTCTGATCAGCGAGGGTAAAATTCTCGCTGTCGGAAAATCGATCAAAGCCGAAGACCATTTGCGCAAGAGAGATATTGAAAACATGAAACGTCTAGATGGCAAAGGAAAGCACATCACTGCCGGCATCATCGACGAGCACAGCCATATTGCCATTACTCGCGGGGTGAATGAGGGCACCCAGGCCAGCACAGCCGAGGTGCGCATCAGCGATGCCCTGAATCCGGAAGACATTAACATCTACCGCCAACTCTCAGGAGGCGTTACCACCTCACAATTGTTGCACGGATCGGCAAATCCCATTGGTGGCCAATCTGCCATTATCAAGCTGCGCTGGGGCCGGCCGATGGA
>Ga0105044_10000831_pt1 | contig 39436 bp, 21 predicted proteins | sample MAT01_FD_78092 | JGI IMG/M metagenome (GOLD analysis project Ga0105044, IMG submission 78092) | Freshwater microbial communities from Lake Fryxell liftoff mats and glacier meltwater in Antarctica - MAT-01 | ecosystem: Environmental > Aquatic > Freshwater > Ice > Liftoff microbial mat | place...
AATGAAAAAAAAGGAATTGAGTGAAAATATTTCTAAAATGGCTATCCGAAATTCAGCCCGAATCATTGCCGAACAAGTGTTAAAATTAATAAAGAATTAAATTATTATCAGTAAAGTGAAATCCATTCATAACATAAAAAACATTTTCCTGCTTGGAATCGGTGGTATCGGCATGAGTGCCCTTGCCCGTTATTTCAAAGCAGCAGGGAATATAGTATGTGGTTATGATAAAACTCCTACCGAACTAACCGATGAATTGATTGCCGAAGGTATACCGGTTCATTTCAAAGATGATGTATCTTTTCTTCCTGATTTTCTTTCCGGAAAAGGAATCAATCCGGAGGCTCTCGTCATTTATACTCCAGCCATTCCAAAAGATCACAAAGAATATAATCATCTGGTTGATAGCGGTTATAAGATGTGGAAACGTTCGGAGGTATTGGGTTTGATTACTTCAGAAGCAACCACAATTGCTGTGGCAGGAACACATGGCAAAACCACCACCTCAACAATGATTGCCCATATTTTGAAGGCCGGTGGAATTGATTGTACTGCTTTTTTAGGTGGAATTTCAAAAAATTATAATACCAATCTTCTGTTGAGTCGAAGGAACACGGAAGAAAAAGAAGTCGTAGTCGTGGAAGCCGATGAATTCGATCGCTCCTTCCTCACCTTGCATCCTGATATAGCAGTAATCACCTCCATGGATGCCGATCATCTAGATATTTATGGAAATCATGATGAAATGATCGCATCCTACAAAGAGTTTGCATCTCAGGTAACTGAAGATGGTACGCTGGTGTACAGATCAGGATTACCACTCGACAATATCAACAGAAAGAAATATACCTACGCTCTTGAAGTTGCTTCCGATTTTAAAGCGGAAAACATACGGATAGAAAATTACATCTATGTTTTCGACATCAGCAACGGAACCACTAAATATACTAATATCAGACTCACCTGGCCGGGTAGGCACAATGTGGAAAATGCTACAGGAGCTTTTGCAGCTTGTCTCAAATTTGGAATGCCACCTGATGCTATTATGTCAGCAATTGAATCTTTTGAAGGTGTAAAGAGAAGATTTGATTACCAGATTCGATCCGAGAGAATCACCATGATTGATGATTATGCCCATCATCCTGAGGAGCTCAGAGCCACCATTCAATCGGTGAAAGAATTGTATAAAGGCAAAAAAGTGCTGGGAATCTTTCAACCGCATTTGTACTCGAGAACCCGGGATTTTGCCGATGGTTTTGGAACCAGTTTATCAATGCTTGATGAACTCATCCTCATGGATATTTATCCTGCAAGGGAGTTGCCTATTCCGGGGGTCACCTCCGAAATGATTCTCAGTAAGGTGCATATTGCTAAAAAGCAGGTTTGCGCTAAGGAAATGGTGATTGAAAAAGTAGTGAATTCGGATGCAGATGTGATTTTGACGCTGGGAGCCGGCGATATTGATCAGCTCGTTCATCCTATCAAAGAAACATTGATAAAGAAATATCTTAAACAAACCGCACAATGAAAATCAATAAAAAAATTGTAGCAATATCCTTATGGTCACTGGCCGGTTTGGTTCTCATGGTTTCATTGGGTTTCTCAGGTCATGAACAGCAAATGCAGAAATGTAAAGGGTTGCGCATTAAAATTGCTGATGAAACGGGCCACTATTTTATAGAACCAAAAGATATTGTTGAGGTACTGAACTCCAAAGGTGGTAAAATCAAGGGAAGTGCGATGAAGGATATCAACATTTCACTGTTGGGAAAAATTGTTTATACCAATCCTTTCGTGAGTGAAGCAGAAGTATATTCAACGATTGATGGATATGTGAATATTGACGTGTGGCAGAGGCATCCTTTGATCCGCATCATCAATACCGATAACGAGCATTTCTACATTGATAACAAAGGATCCTTTATGCCTGTATCCGACAAATATACCAGCCAGGTGGTGGTTGCCAGTGGATTGATATTCGATGATTATGCAGAAAGAAATTTGAATTATGCGGTTCCGTTTACAGGCGATAGTTTGTCGAAACCCATATTGGTTCAAATCAATGAAGTGGCCCTCTTCTTGCAAAGTAATGAGTTTTGGGATGCTCAAATTGAACAAATTTATGTGAATGAACAATCAGAAATGGAGCTTATACCAAGAATAGGAGATCACAGAATTTTAATTGGAAATTCAGAAGAACTTGAAGCGAAAATGGAAAAGCTGTTCGTGTTTTACAATCAGGGAATCACTAAAGCAGGTTGGGATAAATACTCGGTTATCAATCTGAAATATAAAGATCAGGTGGTTTGCACTAAGGCTCTGTCCGGAAAAAATATATAAATAAACTGAAAATCTCAATCAATATAATTAATTAATGGAAAACTCTGCCATCATCGTCGGACTCGATATAGGAACCACCAAGATCTGTGCCATCGTAGGTAAAAGAAATGAAGTTGGGAAAGTCGAAATTCTTGGAATGGGAAAATCTGAGTCACTTGGCGTGATGAGAGGAGTAGTAGCGAATATCGAAAAAACAGTTAATTCGATTAAAGAAGCTGTTGCTGAAGCCGAAAATAAATCCAATGTGGTTATCGAAGAAGTTTATGTTGGGATCGCAGGGCAGCATATCAAAAGTCTGCAGCACCGCGGAATGATCACTCGTTCCAATACCAATGATGAAATTAGCCAGTCAGATATCAATGCCATCATCAAAGACATGTACAAATTGGCCATGCCTCCCGGTGAAGAAATTATTCATGTGATTCCGCAGGAGTTTATCATCGACAATGAGCAAGGAATTAAAGAACCTATCGGAATGTCGGGGATTCGTTTGGAAGCCAATTGCCATATCATCACAGGTTTGGTAACTGCTGCAAATAACATTCACAAATGTGTTACTAAAGCAGGATTAAAACCTGTCGACCTTATTTTGGAACCTCTCGCTTCTGCCGAAGCAGTGCTGACAGAAGAGGAAAAAGAAGCCGGTGTAGTATTGGTGGATATTGGTGGTGGAACAACTGATGTTGCAATTTTTCAGGATGGAATTATCAGACATACCGCTGTAATTCCTTTCGGAGGAAATGTGATTACCGAAGACATCAAAGAAGGCTGTACAATTATCAGAAGCCAGGCTGAATTATTAAAAATAAAATTTGGCTCTGCACTGGCCAAACAAATGAAGGATAATGAAATTGTTTCTATCCCTGGTTTAAGAGGAAGAGAACCCAAAGAAATTTCCGTTAAAAACCTTGCCAGTATCATTCAGGCTCGCATGGAAGAGATCATCGAAAATGTGTATTACGAAATTAAAAACTCCGGATTCGAAAAAAGACTTATCGCAGGAATTGTAATAACAGGAGGAGGTTCGCAGCTAAAACACATCACCCAACTGGTGGAGTATATCACAGGAATGGATACGCGAATCGGTTATCCTAATGAACATCTTGGACAAGGTTACGATGAGGTTAAAAGCCCTATGTATGCCACAGGTGTTGGACTGGTACTGAAAGGTATGCAGGACATTGATAAATCACCTGTGAAATCGAAAGGTAAAGATGCCGTGGCTGTAGAAACTCCAAAACATCAGGGTGGCTGGTTCTCATACATCTTCGGTAAAGGAAGAGAACTTCTGAGTGATGAACCCGATGATCCGAAATTATAATAACTGAAAAAAAGAAATTAACCCATATTCAATCATAAAAACACTAATCAAATGATGCAGTTCGAATTACCAAAAGAAAGACCATCTATCATCAAGGTGATAGGCGTTGGTGGCGGCGGCAGCAATGCAGTCAATTACATGTACAAGTTAGGAATCAAAGGTGTAGAATTCCTGGTTTGCAATACCGATCACCAGGCTCTTGATATTAGCCCTGTTCCCAACAAAATTCAATTGGGACCAAGTCTGACAGAGGGTCGCGGAGCTGGAGCACTTCCCGAAGTAGGGAAGAATGCTGCTATTGAAAATATAGACGAATTAAAAGAAATTCTTCGTCAGAATACCAAGATGGTTTTCATCACTGCAGGTATGGGTGGTGGAACAGGAACAGGTGCAGCTCCTATCATCGCCGGTGTGGCCCGTGAAATGGGAATCCTTACCGTTGGTATTGTTACTGTACCATTTGCTTTTGAAGGAAAGAAAAGAAAAGCTCAAGCTGATGCAGGAATTGAAGAACTGAAACAAAACGTTGATACACTTCTTGTCATTTGCAATGAGAAGCTGAGAGAGATTCATGGAAATCTTAAGTTGACTGAAGCTTTTGGACATGCAGATAATATTCTTGCTGTGGCAGCTAAAAGTATTGCTGAAATCATCACCTCTACCATGCATATCAACGTTGATTTTGCAGATATACAAACCGTTATGAAATCAAGCGGCGTGGCAATTATGGGATCGGCAAGTGCTGAAGGTGAAAATCGTGCAATGTGTGCCGTTAAAAGTGCGCTCGATTCACCATTGCTGAACGATAATGATATTGTGGGAGCACGGTACATTCTTCTCAACATTACTTCGTGTGATGTTGAAGTTTCGATGGATGAAATGGGCGAAATTACCGACTATGTACAAGAACAGGCAGGACAAACAGCAGAAGTGATAATGGGTGTGGGTAACGATGAAACTCTTGGTAACAGAATTGGAGTTACAATCATCGCTACCGGTTTTAAAACTAAAGATCAATTGGTAAATGTTTCTTCGAAACCGGAAGAAAAAGTAATTTTCAAATTAAATGAAGAAGTAAAAGCTGCTCCGGTACCTACAGCAACCACAGTGCTTGGAAATCAAATTGCATCATATGAAAAAGTTGCTGAACCGGTTAAAGTTGCAGTGACACCTCCACCATCACCTTCACCTTCACCTGTGGTACCCATGGCTCCTTTTTTCCGCGCACACATTCAGCCATTATCAGCACCGTCTCAACCTGCTCCTTCACAGGAGAACAATCAATTTCAAAATCCAAATGTGCAGGCAGAAGAGGTGAGAATTGTGCACAACCTGTTATCTGATGAGGAAATCAGCGACAGAGCCGCATTAAATCAAAACAGAACAGTGCAGCCTGTTGCTGAAACAACCAAACAACAAGAGCCGGAGTTGATTGTCAATATGCCTGAAATGACCATTGAAAACGATATTACATTCGAGTTCGAAGTTAATTCAACGGTAATTGAAGAGTTCGCTCCGGAGCCTCCCGTTATTGCAGCTACCCCTTCACCGGCACCAATCATTCATAATTTTCCAGGACCGCCTCCTGCCAGAAAGCATGAAGTAGAGTTTGAAAGTGAAGATCCCTTCCACAAAGCACAGGAACGCATCAGAAAATTGAAAGAAATGAGCATGAAAGTAAATACTCCCGGTGGTTTAGTTGATCTTGAAAAAGAACCGGCCTATAAAAGAAGAAACATTCAGCTCAATGATGTCCCTTCTTCAACAGAAAATGAAGTTTCGAGATTTACTCTTACTAATGATAAGGATAATAAGCCTGAAATTAAATCTAACAACAGCTTCCTTCACGACAGGGTAGACTAATTAAAAAAACTGAATTCTATGTCACTCGAAGAAACAATAAATTCCGATATTAAAACAGCAATGCTCGCTAAGAACGAAGCTGCATTGCGCGCTCTTCGTGCTGTTAAGTCGGCTATCCTTCTTGCTAAAACAAGTGGAGGCGGTACTGTGATCAGTCAAGATGACGAGATGAAAATTCTTCAGAAACTGGTGAAGCAAAGAAGAGAATCGGTTGATATTTATGAGAAGCAAGATCGTGCAGATTTATCGAAAGGGGAACTTGAAGAAATTACCGTTATCGAAAAATATCTCCCTGCTCAAATGTCGGAAGTTGATATTCGAACAGAATTAAAAAAGTTAGTCGATTCCTTGGGTGCAAAATCACCCGCCGATACCGGTAAAGTAATGGGTGCCGCCTCTAAAGCTTTTGCTGGTAAGGCCGATAATAAAATGGTGGCCGCAATTGTAAAAGAATTACTTGCAGGATAATAATTGAAAATAGGGTTAATTTTCGATTAATTAAAACCGGCTCCGGATTTTCCGCGGGCCGGTTTTTTTGTAAGATAGTTGTAAGAAATACCCGTTTTGGGTTCATCTTTTCAGACTTTTTTCAGTAAAAAAGGTGTTCATAGTTATACAAAACAGAAACCTATAGGTGCTGTTTTGTATAAATTTCAAAACGGAGAGCACCAACCGATTACCCATTTTATGACTGATTACAAGTGTAATTTATTGAATGATTTTTCACGGCTGTGGTGTGCCTTATTGCTATTGCTTGCAATTGGTGTGCTTTTACCACAAAGAGTAAACGCTACCCATGCAGCCGGTGCCGATCTCACTTACACTAGTCTGGGAGGACTTGTTTACCAGGTGGATGCCACTTTTTACAGAGATTGCAATGGAACTATGGAGCCGGGGAATGTGGCTATCAGTTACAAATCAGCATTATGTGGTTTCACACGCACAGCATTGGCTAATAAAATTCCTAATGATAACGGTTCCGAAATTACCATGCCCTGTGCAACGGCTCCGTCTACATGCAATGGTGGAAATTCTCCGGGCATTCGTAAATGGATATACAGAGCTATCATAACATTGCCTGCTGCCTGCTCCGATTGGATCTTCAGTTATCGCATCTGTTGCCGCAACTGTACCATCACCACCATACAAAACCCCTGTGCATCCGGTTCCGAAATCTATATTGAATCGGCACTCAACAATGTGGTTGCGCCTGAAAATAATTCTCCTCAATTCAGTAATGCCCCCATTGCCTTTGTATGCCTTGCGCAAAATTTTAATTATAATTCCGGTGTTTATGATGTTGATGGCGATTCTATTTCATACGAACTTATAGCACCAAAAACGAGTGCCACCACAGAGGTGTCTTATATTGCTCCGGCATCTCCTCAGGATCCTGTAATCAGCTCCACTCCTTTTTTGATGAATGCGGTAACAGGTGATATAAATTTTACTGCTTCGTCGCTTCAAATATCGGTAATGGCAATTCGTATAAATGAATTCAGGAATGGGGTGCTTATTGGAAGCACGATTCGCGATATTCAGGTGTACACTCAAAATTGTTTTAATTCAATTCCAGTAGCATCAGGTATTAACGGATCATCGAATTTTATTACAACAACTTGCGCCGGACAACAGTTGTGTTTTACAATTAATACCGCTGATGCGGATTCTAATCAGACAGTAAATATTTCTGTTTCGAATCCCATTACCGGTTCAGTTATCAGTCATATTCCCGGAACGCGCCCGGGAGTACAATTTTGCTGGACACCCGGACAGAATGATATTTCTACTAATCCCCGTACTTTCACAGTAACAGTTTATGACGACGCATGTCCGTTTAGTGGTATTCAAACATTTTCCTATACTGTTTTTGTTCAAGGATTGACATTAACTTCTTCAGCAACTAATCCAACATGTTTTGATGGTAATAATGGTTCTGCAAATGTGGTTGTTTCAGGTAGTGGACCTTTCGGTTATACATGGAATACAAATCCTGCTCAAACTACGGCACAAGCAACAGGTCTACATTCAGGAACTTATATTGTAACAGTAACCGATTCCTTCGGTTGTTCGACATCATCAAGTGCCAATATTTTTGACCCTCCAATTTCTATTACTGCTAATTGTGTAGTTACAGGCATGAATTCTTGTCAGGCGGGAAACAGTGCTGCTATTCAAACAAATAGTACAGGTGGAGTTGTTCCTTATTCTTATCAATGGAACACAGGAGCAACCACTGCTTCGTTACAAGGAGTAGCTGCCGGCACATATACGGTAACCGTTACCGATGCATTAGGATGTACCGCACAGGCAAATGGAAATATTCAACAAGGTGCCGGCGCAGTATCAGCAACCATTTCCACTGCTGCAAATGTTATGTGCTATGGACAAAATTCAGGAAGCATCCAACTTGCCGTCACCGGAGGTACCCTTCCATACAACTTTCAATGGAGCAATGGTTCAACTATTCAAAATCTCACAGGGATACCGGCAGGAAATTATCAGGTTACAATTACCGATGCCAATGGTTGCAGTACTTCGACCTCCGCAAATGTGATACAACCTTTTCAACCTCTGCAATTAGTAATGACTGCCATAAAAGATGTAAGTTGTTATGGTGGTAACGATGGATCAATAAATATAAATGTCACAGGTGGCACCGGAGCGTACCAATATATTTGGAGCAATGGGGCAAATGTTTCTGCAATCAACAATTTATTTGCAGGCATGTATACGGTATCCGTTACCGATGCCAATGGATGTAGTTCCATGATGTCGTTTACAATCAATGAACCCGCATTACCAATTAGTGTTGTGCCCGTATCAATAGTTAATGTTTCCTGCATTCCCGGATCTGTTGGAACAATAGATATTTCAGTGAATGGTGGCACGGCTCCTTTTACCTATCTCTGGAGCAATGGATCTGTCACTCAGGATTTAATTAATTTACCATCCGGAAATTATTCAGTTACTGTTACTGATGTCAATAGTTGTTCGCAACAATCTTCATTCTCTATTGCAAATCATTCGGCAAATATTGTTGCAACTCAAGTAAACCATCAAAACGTTTTATGTTTTAATGGCACAGGTGGATTGATTGATTTGAATGTAAACGGAGGACAAACACCCTATTCATATTTATGGAGTAATGGCTCTACAACCGAATTAATTTCAGGACTTCAGGCAGGTAGTTACTCCGTCACTATCACCGATGCCAATGGATGTGAGGCTGTGTTCACTTATGAAATCCTTCAACCCTCATCGCCACTCATTCCTCAAATACAAATTTTACAAACAATCAGTTGCAATGAAGGAACAAATGGTGCTTTCAATCTCCAGCTAAATGGTGGTACAGCTCCCTATAGTTTCCTTTGGAGTAATGGTTCAACTTCTCAAAACCCGGCCGGTTTAGCATTTGGCATATATACGGTAACCGTTACCGATGCAAATGGATGTAATGCAATAATTAGTCAGCAATTATCTCAGCCAAATAATCCTCTCTTAATTTCCTTAAATTCTTTGACAGGAAGTAGTTGTGATTCTGTGTCATCTGTTATTACCTCTGCAGTTACCGGTGGAGTAGGTCCTTACAACTATTTATGGAGTACCGGATCAACTGCATCTCAAATACCAAGTTCTCAGGCAGGCTTATATTCATTGACTGTAACCGACAGTATTGGATGTGTGGCATTTGCTTCTATACAATCAACAGGAATTTCAAATTTTCTGCAGATTTCTGCAATTGTTTCTCAGCCAAATTGTATTAATGGTCAAACCGGTTCTATAAATATTAATGTTTCAGGCGGTGTGCCCGGATATAGTTTTTCATGGAGTCATGGGCCTTCGGTTCCGAATGTAAACGGCTTAGCTCCTGGTGTATATTCAGTAACAATAACTGATTCTATGGGTTGTTTTATCACGAAGGATTTTGAAATAATCGACCAAACTTCTGTTTCCATTCATCTGAATGGATCTTCATCGATATGTGTTGGAGAAACTGTTACACTTTGGATTGATACAATTACCGGTTCAACTTACCAATGGTATTATGCAGGTATTCCCTTAAATGGAGCAAATACAAATTCATTTACAACTCCTGCTTCCGGTACCTATGCAGTTGCTGTTACGAATACATGCGGTACTGTAATGTCGAATCAAGTGGTGATAATTGTTCGCTCAGTGGAGAATGCAGTTATCAGCAACAATCAAATTATCTGTCCACCGGAATCGGCTCAATTATTTGCATCGGGTGGAGTAACCTATGAATGGACACCAACAAACAACATCACATTCGCAAATGTACCCGATCCAATAGTGAATCCAGCAGTTTCAACAACGTATTCAGTAACCATCACCAATGAGTTCGGATGTAAAACAGAATTGAAGGTGGAGGTAGGAGTAGTTTGCGATTCACTTTTGGTACCTAACGCATTTTCACCGAATGGTGATGGTACTAACGACGGATATGTTATTGATGGCATTGAAAAGTATCCGGGAAACAAATTGTGGGTGTACAACAGGTGGGGGAATTTAGTTTACAAAGCCAAAGACTACCGCAACGACTGGAATGGAACCTCTAACATTTCAGGAATTTATATGAATAAAAAAGTTCCGGCAGGTACCTTCTATTTCATACTTGATTTGAATGATGGAAGTAAGCCGAAGTCGGGTTATTTGATTATTAGGAGATAATTTTTTTAATTTTTTAATTACTTCCGTAAAGAAATTTAATTCTTCACAAATTTTTTCACTTTCTGTTCTTGTTCTGTTGATAACTTGACAATGAATAATCCACTAGAGAACGAAGAACAATTTACCACTTTTGTAATTTCGGAATTTTCAACAGTACCATTCTCCTTATAAGCCAATTTTCCTGTATTGTCGAATACTGAGATGTTAAAACTTTTTCCTTTTAAGTTAACGGCATTTACATTTAACATTTCCGTTCTGCCATCATATAAAATTGAAAGTTGAATTTCATTGGAATTAACATCATTTGATTCTAATTTTTGCTGAGGATCAAAAGGAGGGAGGCAAGGTATAGAAACTCTGAGTTAAATTTAGTAAAAAAATGGATCATCAGCCCAAAATTTTCTCAAATAGTACATTTTAGAACGAAAATATGCCTTTTTTATAAGCAAATCAATTAACTTTTAATTATATACCAACTAAATAAAGCAAAAAAAAAACGAGATCATTTTTATGACCCCGTTTTATTATATTATTAATAAGTGAGTTTATTCACTCACTACAGTAGTCCCCGCAAAAGGTCTTCCGTAAATTCTTTCTGTTTTGCTGTCTGGTTTAACAATTAAATTATTGGCATCATCCTGATAACATTGAACACGCATTCCGGTTACTACTTTTCCTTGCGCATCTTTTTCGTATCCTGTTAAACAAATTTCCCCCATGCTCATTTTAGAGAAAGTTACTTCACTTATATTAATGGGTTGTGATGATCGGCCGTTGCTTACTTGAGTAAGAACTTCAGTAGCTTTTGATTTTTCGACAAGAAGATGCACGTTACCATCATTATCTACTCTTCCAACAATATTTGATTGAGCAAAACTTGCACCTGTAAGTAAGGTGAACGCAAATGCTATAAAGAGAATGGATTTTTTCATAATATTATTTGATTTTGGAGTATACACTTTTAGATAGGCTTTTAACTCATATTTAAGTGCAAAGGTTTCGGTGTTTTAAAAATTTATTTGTTGTTGTGGAATCGCAGCTACAAATTCAGTATTCACAAGGGTTTCAGGCTTTTTATTTGTAAGATAACAACCACTTACACCCCGTTTTTGAAACCTTCTGAACCTTCATGCCGTTTCAGAACCGATTTAGTGTAGCAAAACCGCTAAATCAGCCAAAACTATAACCGTTACTCATTATGAAAAAGAGATTTTCAGATTTGTTAAATTATTCAGGAATTACCCGTCTTTCGACGCTGGTGGCTGTTGTGACTTTGCTTAGTTTATTGCAAAGCAATCAGCAATTGCATGGAGAGGGTTCTCCGCAGTTTAAGCCTGATACGACCAAAACAACCTTCCTGATGATCCTGAACACGCAGCCTACCTATGGCACGTTTGCAGGATATTCAGCTACCGACACAAACAGGTTGTTTATCCGTATCAATAATGCATCCACAGAGAGGATTTATTTTGGTATTGGTCAAAGGACTTCAGGAACTGATTGGTACTTCCGGGTAAAGGATCCGAATGGTAACGTGGTTTATGGTCCTACTTTGCTGCCTACATCAGGAACGGGATTTATTCCCAATCACCGCCAAGCTATAGCAGGTCCGAACCTTTTTAATGCATTAGGTTATGCGCCTATCGTAATTACTCCTACAGCAGGTGTCAATGGTAATTATTATATTGAATTTAACAGAGGGCATGGAACAAATGTTGCCAACAACTCAGAAATAGGATTAGGCATTTTTGATGTCACTGTTGGTGTACCTACTACACTAACCACCAGTCCGGGTCGTTTGTTCTCCTATAACTGGAGTTTTAATACCGATTCTTATGCGAACCAGTTTTATGGAAGTTTTTATATTTATGGAGCCGATAGTTCGGTAACAAATGTGAATTTGAACGGGATTAAACCTTATAAATTTCGAGTATCCTGTAATAGCTATGGAACATTGTCATCCGGAACTCCGGCTGCAAAAAGAAGATCTCAATTGGGTTTTCAAGTTCCCCCAGAACTAAAATTGTTTTTAAGAGATCCTGAAATTACCGCTTTCCCTAGCGGAACATTATTGTTTATGAGCGGAAGTGTAACTCTTAGTGGTTGTACACGGGATTCATTATGCATAAACATCAATCTGGTTAAGAGATCAGATGTTACCATATTAATTGATCGAAATAATAATGGTGTGTTCAATCCGGGAACGGCCGACAGACAATTATTTTTTCTCGGTGTTGACCCCGGTACTTCGTGTCTGCCATGGGATGGAAGGGATGGGTTAGGGAACTTTATTACACCAGGTACCCCTGTGCGTTTTTTCGTAAGTGTAGAATCCGGTGAGGTGAACTTGCCAATATTCGATGTAGAAAGTCACCCTTCCGGGTATTCTATGTCGGTTATACGGCCTGCCGCGGCTCTTTTTGTGGATTCATTATATTATGATGATGCATTAGTAGGTGGAGCAACAAATTTAAATGGTTGTGCTTTTCCTTGTCATACATGGGTTTCAAATCCCGCTAACACTGAGACTAATTCAATAGGTAATAATAATACTATCAACAGTTATTGGTTTGCCCGTAAGCAAAGTATCCAGGTAAATTTAACTATGCCTGATTATTTAATTACTAATGCAGGCCCTAATCAAAGCTTATGTGTAGGTACTGCCGGGCAGGATACTGTTCAACTGAGCGGTTCTATTGTATATAGTCTTGGAGTTTATAATGGCTCTAAACGATGGACCACTTTAGGTTCAGGTTCCTTCCTTCCTAATGATTCATCTTACACAGCACGTTATGTTCCTTCAGCAGCCGATATTACAGCCGGAAGTGTTACACTTTTGTTACGTCCACGATATGCTTGTACCAATCCTATCGATACTGTTATTATTACTTTAAGAAGGACTCCTGTGCTAAGTGGTACTGCTTCCAATGTAAATTGCTTTGGACAACCTACCGGTGGAATTTCTTTATCTGTTTCAAACAGCACCGCTCCCTATACTTATAACTGGAGCAATGGAACAACATCTCAAAATCTTTCAGGTGTTGCTTCCGGCACTTATACTGTTACTGTTACCAGTGCAAATGGATGTTCAGCAACATTATCACGAATTGTAACACAACCATCAGCTGCTTTGAGTTCTTCTGCAGGTGCAATTACAAACATAAATTGCTTCGGGCAAACTAATGGCTCCGCAGCTCTTACCGTTACAGGTGGAACAGCTCCTTACACATACAATTGGAGTAATGGAAACACAGCTCAAAATCTTTCAGGGGTTGGTGCAGGAACATATACTGTGACTGTCACTGATGGACAAGGATGTACTTCAACAACTTCATCAATTACTATTACAGGACCTACTGCAGCGTTATCATCTTCCGTTAGTTCTGTTACCAACATTGCTTGTAGAAATCTGCCAAGTGGTGCCATAACATTAAATGTTGCCGGTGGAACAAGTCCCTATTCTTATTTATGGAGCAATGGTTCTACATCGCAAAATGTTAGTGGTTTAGCTGCCGGTACTTATAGTGTTACAGTTACCGATTCAAAAGGTTGTACTTCGCAATTAAGTAGTACACTCACACAACCTGCAGCCATTTTAAGTGGTAATGCAGTAGTGAGTCAGCAAGTAAATTGTTTTAGTGGTAATAATGGTGCTGTTAATTTATCCGTTTCAGGTGGAACTTCTCCTTATACTTTTATTTGGAGTAATGGACAAACAACCGAAGATATCGGTGGCTTAACTAGTGGTACCTATACAGTAACTGCAACTGATGCGAATGGATGTACTTCTGTGCATTCTGCAACGGTTACACAACCTGTCGCCGCTCTTAGCAGCACCATCGGTTCCTCTGCAAACGTAAATTGTTTTGGTGGTACTAATGGAAATATAAACATTAATGTTGCAGGAGGAACCGCTCCTTACACTTATGTGTGGAGTAATGGTCAGTCTACTCAGGATTTAACCGGACTCTCATCCGGAACTTATACCGTGACTGTGACCGATGCTAATAGCTGTACTGCTTCGCAAAGTACAACACTTACTCAACCGGCAGCTGCATTAAGCAGTTCGCTTTCTACCAGTCAAAATGTAAATTGTTTTGGTGGAAATAACGGATCATTGGATTTAACAGTGAATGGAGGAACATCACCGTACACTTATTCATGGAGTAGTGGTCAATCAACACAGGATATTAGCGGACTTGGTTCCGGAACATATACAGTAACTGTTACAGATGCTAACGGTTGTACACAGTTAGAATCACAAACTGTAAATCAACCTGCTGCTGCATTGAACGGATCTACCAATGTGGTAAGTGCGGTCTCCTGTTTTGGTGGTGCCGATGGACAGGTTTCATTATCTGTAAACGGCGGTACAGCTCCTTACACTTTTGCATGGAGTAACGGTCAAACAACTCAGAACTTAAGCAATCTTTCAAATGGCACATATACTGTGACCGTTACAGATGCTAATGGTTGTACTTTGGTACGGAATGCAATTATTTCACAACCTGTTGCCGCTTTGAGCGGAAGCACTACAACCACTTCTAATATTTCATGTTTCTCAGGTAACAATGGTGCAATTGATTTGACCGTTGCCGGTGGAACAGCACCTTATTCTTATAACTGGAGCACAGGTGCCACTTCTCAGGATCTCACTAGTTTGCCTGCAGGAAGTTATAATGTTACTATAACCGATGCTAATGGTTGTTCGGCAAATGCTACCGGAACTATTTCTCAGCCGGTAGGAGCACTCTCCGCCAACATAAACATATCTCAAAATATTCCTTGTTTTGGTGGTGGAAATGGTGCCATCGATTTAACTATTACCGGTGGAACAGCTCCTTATTCTTACAATTGGAGCACCGGTGCCTCTTCTCAGGATATCAGCGGATTGGCTGCCGGTGTTTATACCGTTACTATCTCCGATGCTAACGGATGTAATTCAACTGCAACAGGAACAATTACTCAACCGTCCGCTGCTCTTGCTTCTTCCATCATAGGAAATCAACCTGTATTATGTAATGGAGGGAATAATGGTTCACTCACTCTTGCGGTAACAGGCGGAACTTTCCCATACAGTTTTGTCTGGAGCAACGGACAAACTACTCAGGACCTTCTGAATTTATCGGCCGGGACTTATACTGTTACAATTACTGATGCAAATGGTTGTACTACAACACGAAATGCAACTGTTAATCAACCCGCTGCTGCATTAAATGCAAACGCAACTGTAACGCAACAAGTACTTTGTAATGCAGGCAACAGCGGTATCGTTGATCTCTCTGTGAGTGGAGGTACTGCACCTTATACTTATGCATGGAGCAATGGATCGGTTTCACAAGACATTTCAGGTGTTACTGCCGGAACTTATTCAGTTGTAATTACCGATGCTAATGGATGTAATACCAATGCAAGTGTTACTGTAACAGAACCTTCTGCAGCATTAGGTGGCACGGCTTCTTCTACTCAACAGGTAAATTGTTTTGGTGGTAATAACGGGGCTGCAAGTGTTACCATTACTGGAGGTACTTTACCGTACACTTACTTGTGGAGTAATGGTTCTTCATCACAAAACATATCGGGACTTACAGTTGGCACATATACAGTAACCGTTACAGATGCTAACGGATGTACAACTATTAAAAATACTTCCATTACTCAACCTGTTGCAGCATTAAGCGCAACCTCTTCTGTAAGCCAAAACGTTTCTTGCTTTGGTGGAACAAATGGTGGAATAAATGTCAATGTTTCAGGAGGAACTTCTCCTTATACTTATTTGTGGAGCAATTCATCCACAGCACAAAACTTAACCGGCGTTTCATCCGGTACTTATTCCGTAACCATCACCGATGCTAATGGATGTACGGCAACTCAATCAAGAACCATTACACAACCGGCAGCTGCTTTGAATTCATCAGCGTCAGCTTCTCAAAATGTTTCATGCTTTGGCGGAAATAACGGTTCGGTTTCATTATCGGTTTCCGGTGGAACAGCTCCTTATACTTACAATTGGAATATTGGAGCTTCAACACAAAATCTTTCCGGACTTTCTTCCGGAACGTATACCGTTACCGTTACTGATGCCAATGGTTGTAGTTCAAATTCTTCAGTAACTATAACGCAACCTTCAGCTTCGTTGACAGCAACTGCAAATGTATCTCAGGCTGTCTCTTGTTTCGGAGGAAACAATGGTGCCATATCTTTAACTGTTAATGGTGGAACATCTCCATATACCTATAACTGGAGCAATGGAGCTTCCACTCAAAATCTTAGTGGTCTTGCCACCGGAAGTTATTCTGTTACGGTTACGGATGCTAATGGATGTACGTCAATTCAATCGTTGAATGTTACACAACCTTCGGCTGCTTTAAGCGGAACTGCCCTTGCAGGCCAAAATGTTTCTTGCTTTGCAGGAACTAATGGTACCATCAATCTAACTGTAAATGGCGGAACATCTCCTTACACTTACAACTGGTCGAATGGAGCATCTACTCAAAATTTAACTTCACTTTCTTCAGGTACCTATACTGTTACTGTTACTGATGCTAACGGATGTATTCTGAACAGAAATGCAATCGTGACGCAGCCAGCAGCCGCTCTTAATAGCAATGCAGTAGCATCACAAAATGTTTCTTGTTTTGCAGGATCCAATGGCGCTATCAACTTAACTGTTAATGGTGGAACGGTTCCTTATACTTATACCTGGAACAATGGACAAACTACCCAGGATATTAGCTCACTTGCATCCGGAACCTACACTGTTTCAGTAACCGATGCAAATGGTTGTACTCTTACTCAATCTGCAACCGTTACTCAACCAGCAGCATCTTTATCTGCATCAGCAAACGTTTCTCAAAATGTTTCATGCTACGGTGGTGCTAATGGAACTTTGATTTTGACTGTTTCCGGAGGAACTGCGCCATTTACTTATGCATGGAACAACGGAGCATCGAGCCAGAATTTATCAGCACTTGTTTCTGGAATATATACTGTAACCGTTACAGATGCCAACGGTTGTACATTTAATGAGACAGCAGGTGTTTCGCAACCTGAAGCAGGTTTGGCTGTTTCTCCAACTGTTAATCAAAATGTATCCTGTTTTGGAGGTAATAATGGTTCAGTAGCACTTAATGTAACAGGAGGTACTTTACCATACACATACAATTGGAGTAATGGTACATCATCATCAGGATTGTCTGGTGTTTCATCAGGCACATATACAGTTACTGTTACAGATGGTAACAGTTGTGTTGCCACACAAACAGTTGTAGTTAATCAACCGTCGGCAGCACTAGCATCATCAGCATCGGTTAGCCAGCAAGTAAGTTGTTTCGGTGGAAATAATGGTGTTGTTGATTTAACTGTTTCCGGAGGTACCGCTCCTTATTTCTATAGCTGGAGTAATGGATCATCTACCCAAGATTTATTTGGTGTTGCAGCAGGAAGTTACACTGTTTCTGTAACTGATAACAATGGTTGTACCACTACAAGAACGGTTACTGTTACTCAGCCATCCGCTTCTCTTTCAGGTTCAACCACAACAACAGCAAATATCTCCTGTTTCTCAGGAAATAATGGTGCAATTGATCTTAGCGTTAGTGGTGGAACTGCACCCTATTTATACAACTGGAGTACAGGTGCCACCACTCAGGATGTGACTGCACTTGCTGCCGGTACCTATACAGTTACTATCACCGATGCAAACGGATGTACTGTAATTACAACAGGACAAATTTCTCAGCCTGCCGGTGCTCTTGCTTCCGGTGTGAGCGTTTCTCAAAACGTTTCATGTTTTGGTGGGGCGAATGGTTCATTAAATCTCACGGTAAATGGCGGAACAGCTCCTTACACTTATATTTGGAGCAATGGAGCTGTTACACAAGATATTTCAGGATTGCCTGTGGGAACTTATACAGTTACTGTTTCTGATGGTAATGGATGTAATAATGTTCAAAGTGCAACTATCTCTCAACCTGCTGCCGCTTTAAGCGGAAGTGCAAGTGTTAGTCAGCAGGTAAATTGTTTTGCAGGTTCTAATGGTGCCATCAATCTGATAGTTTCAGGCGGCACTGCACCATACTCATACAACTGGAGTAACGGATCAACATCACAAAATTTAACCAACCTTTCATCAGGAACTTATTCAGTTACTATCTCAGATGTTAATGGTTGTTCTACTCTTCAATCAGCAACTGTTACTCAACCTGCTGCGGCACTTTCCGGTTCAGCAAATGCTTCTTCACAAGTATCTTGTTTTGCAGGAAGTAATGGTGCAATTAATCTTACAATTTCAGGTGGTACCGCTCCTTTTACTTATGCCTGGAGCAATGGTGCATCTACCGAAGATATCAGCGGACTTACCGCCGGAACTTTTACAGTATCGATTACCGATGCTAACGGCTGTATCACTTCAGCATCCGCACAAATTATACAACCGGCTGCTGCTTTAGCTTCAGGATTAAATGTGTCTCAAAATGTTTCATGTTTTGGTGGATCAAACGGAGCTCTCGATCTTACTGTTAATGGTGGCACTGCTCCATATACTTATGCATGGAGTAACGGATCATCATCACAGGATCTTTCAGGATTATCTTCCGGAACATTTACAGTTACTGTTACCGATGCAAATGGATGTACATCTGTTCAATCAGGTTCAGTGTCACAACCTGCGGCTGCTCTTAGTGGAACCGCTTCTGTAACTCAACAAGTGAATTGTTTCGCCGGAAACAATGGTGCAATCGGCCTTGCGGTGAATGGTGGAACCGCTCCGTATGCATTCCTCTGGAGCAATGGTTCAACGTCACAAAACATCAACAACCTCTCCTCAGGAACTTATTCCGTTACTGTTACCGATGCAAATGGTTGTATCACTAATAATTCAGCAACCATCACTCAGCCTATTGCTGCTCTATCCGGATCAACAAACGTTTCGTCCCAGGTATCCTGTTTTGCAGGAAGTAATGGATCAATTAATCTTACTGTCAATGGTGGTACCAGTCCGTATTCTTATTCATGGAGCAATGGTGCATCAACGCAAAATATTACCGGTCTTTCAGCCGGCACTTACACAGTCACTGTTACCGATGGTAATGGATGTACAACTTCAGCATCTTCGCAAATCACTCAGCCTGCTGCTTCATTAACTTCCTCATTAAATGCTTCTCAAAATGTTTCATGCTTCGGCGGAAACAATGGAAGTATAGATGTTAATGTAAGTGGTGGTACTACTCCATACTCATACAACTGGAATAGTGGCCAGAGTACACAGGATCTTTCCAATCTTTCGGCCGGATCATACACTGTAACAATCACCGATGCGAATGGTTGTACCGGCACCCAAACGGCAACTATATCACAACCTGTTGCTGCTTTATCAACCAATGCAAACACCTCAAGCCAAGTCAATTGCTTTGGAGGAAACAATGGGCAAGTATTGCTTACTGTTATTGGAGGATCTGCTCCTTACACTTATATCTGGAGCAATGGACAGTTTACACAGGATATTACCAATTTATCTGCAGGAACATTTACAGTTACCGTTACCGATGCAAATGGATGTACTTCTGTTAGCACGGCTACAGTTACCCAACCAACTGCAAGCCTTTCAGGATCTACAACAACAACAGCTAATATTTCTTGTTTCTCAGGAAACAATGGAGCTATCGATCTTACAGTAGTTGGTGGAACTTCTCCTTATACTTTCAACTGGAGCACGGGTGCAGTATCTGAAGACCTTAACGGATTATCTGCAGGAAGTTATAGTGTTACTATTACCGATGCAAACGGTTGTACTGCTGTATCAAGTGGTACCATTTCACAACCTGTAGGTGCCCTTTCTACCAACATCAATATCGCTCAAAATATTCCGTGTTTTGGAGGTGGGTCAGGTGCAGTTGATTTAACGGTAAGCGGTGGAACAACTCCTTACATTTACATCTGGAGTAACGGACAAACAATTGAAGATATCAGTGGCCTTGCTGCAGGTGTTTATACCGTAACTATTACCGATGCAAACGGATGTAACACTTCAGCATCTGCAACTATTACACAGCCTTCTGCAGCTCTTGCTTCATCCGTTTCTTCAAACCAACCTGTTCTTTGTTTCGGTGGTAACAATGGATCACTGGATGTTACTGTATCAGGTGGAACGTTCCCCTATACTTTCGTTTGGAGCAATGGACAAACAACTCAAAATATTCTTAACTTAACATCAGGAAATTATACAGTTACTGTTACCGATGCAAATGGTTGTACTTCTTTACAAAATGCAACTATTACACAGCCTTCGGCAGCATTATCTTCATCGGCTTCAATCACTCAACAAGTGCTTTGTTTCGCAGGAAATAACGGTTCAGTAAATTTGACCGTATCCGGTGGAACTTCACCATATACTTATGCATGGAGCAACGGTGCTGTATCTGAAGATCTAACAGGTCTTGCAGCCGGAACATACACTGTTAATATTACTGATGCTAACGGTTGTGCAGATGTGCAAACTGTGACTATTACACAACCTGCAGCAGCATTAAGTACTACTGCAGCATCATCACAACAAGTGAATTGCTTTGGTGGTGCTAATGGAAGTATTGGTTTAACTGTTAATGGTGGAACTGCTCCTTACATTTATTTGTGGAGTAATGGTTCATCAACCCAAAATATTTCAGGTCTTATTGCCGGAACATACACAGTAACCGTTACCGATGCGAATGGCTGTACATCAATTTCATCAGCATCTGTAACTCAGCCTTCAGCATCTGTTTCTGCAACAGCAGTAGCCGATCAAAATGTATTCTGCTTCGGTGGAAATAATGGATCAGTGAACCTGGATGTAACCGGCGGTACTTCACCATATACTTTTGTTTGGAGCAATGGCGCAAACACTGAAGATCTTTCAGGGCTTACAAGTGGAACTTATAATGTTACTATTACTGATGCCAACGGATGTACTGCATCGGCTTCAGCAACAATATCTCAGCCGTCAGCTGCATTGAGTAGTTCTACTACAACTACTTCTAACATATCGTGTTTCTCCGGCAACAATGGTGCAATCGATCTTACAGTTTTAGGTGGAACCGCTCCATACACTTTTGTTTGGAATACCGGTGTCACTACTGAAGATATATCAGGACTTGCAGCCGGAACGTATACGGTGATCGTTACCGATGCCAATGGTTGTACCTCAGTTGCTAATGGAACAATAAACCAACCGGCAGGATCACTGGCAACTTCTCTGGCTCCAACACAAAACGTATTCTGTTTTGGTGGAAATAACGGAGGACTCGATCTTACGGTAAGTGGAGGAACGGCACCATATACTTATGTGTGGTCGAATGGTCAGGTTACCGAAGATATTAGTGGACTTTCTGCTGGTATTTATACTGTGAGCATTTCCGATGCAAACGGTTGTGTTGCTTCTCAAACAGCTTCAATCACGCAACCTTCTGCATCACTTAGCGCAGCCTCTTCTTCTGTGCAACCTGTACTTTGTTTTGCAGGTGCCAATGGCTCTATCGATATTAATGTATCAGGAGGAACTGCACCCTACACTTTTGTTTGGAACAATGGAAGTACTTCGCAAAATATTAATGGTCTTACTTCAGGAACATATTCAGTTACTGTTACTGATGTGAATGGATGTACAACTAATTTAACTGAAACAATTTCACAACCATCAGCTTCATTGTCAGCAATTCCTACAGTTTCACAAAATGTTAATTGCTTTGGTGGATCCGATGGTTCGGCAGTTGTTAACGTAACCGGTGGAACTGCACCTTATACTTATGCATGGAGCAATGGTGCTGTAACATCGTCAATCACAGGTTTGCCTACAGGAAATTATCAGGTAACAGTAACCGATGTGAACGGTTGTTCAACAACTTCAAATATTGACATTACTCAACCAACAAATGCTTTAGCATCTACAATCAACGGCACACAAAATGTTCTTTGTTTCTCAGGAAATAATGGTTCACTCGATGTGAATGTTGTTGGTGGAACAGCTCCATATTCTTATTCATGGAATACAGGCGCATCTACTCAGGACATCAGCAATCTTACAGCGGGAACGTACACTGTTATTATTACTGATGCAAATGGTTGCACCGAAACTATTTCAGGTGCCATCACAGAACCTTCTGCTGCACTGGCTATCACTGCAGGAACAAACGTAAATGTGGCTTGTTTCGGTGGAAATGATGGTGCAATTGATATTTCAGTATCCGGTGGTACCGCTCCTTACAATTATGTTTGGAGTAATGGATCTACATCAGAAGATATCAGCAATCTCTCTTCAGGAACTTATTCAGTAACTGTTACCGATATTAACGGATGTACACAAAATCAATCGGTGACTATCTCTCAACCTGTTGCTTCATTAAGTGCATCAGCTGCTATTACCGGAACCATTTCATGCTTCTCAGGAAACGGTGGTGCCATAGATGTAACGGTTTCGGGTGGAACTGCTCCTTATACCTTTGTTTGGAATACCGGAGCAATCACCGAAGATCTTGCCTCACTAGCGGCCGGTACATACTCAGTAACTATCACCGATATTAACGGTTGTATATTTAATACTTCTGCAACTATTACACAACCTGCCGGTGCTTTGGCTTCATCTTTAAACATTGTTCAAAATGTTCAATGTTTCGCTGGTGCGGATGGAGAATTAGATGTAACTGTTTCCGGTGGCACTGCACCATATTCATTTGTCTGGTCAAATGGTTCAACAACCGAAGATCTTTCAAACCTTGTGGCAGGTACATATACTGTTAATATCACCGATGTAAATGGTTGTATCTCTTCTCAAACAGGAGTTATCTCACAACCTTCTGCAGTGCTTGCATCATCAATTAACGCAACACAAAATGCAGGTTGCTTTGGTGCCAACAGCGGATCTATTGATCTGAATATTACAGGTGGTACCATTCCTTATTCTTTTGCATGGAGCAATGGTGCTGTAACAGAAGATATTTCTAACATACCGGCAGGTACCTACACTGTTTCGGTGATGGATGCCAATGGTTGTACTTCTACCCAATCTGCTACTATCACACAGCCTTCAGCGGCTCTCTCTGCTTCAAGTCAGGTGAATAACAATGTGTCGTGCTTTGGTGGTACGAATGGAACAATTGATTTATCGGTGAATGGTGGAACCGCTCCATATGTATTTGTATGGAACAACGGTGAAACTACCGAAGATATTAATAATCTTCCTTCCGGAATTTATATCGTAAATATTACTGATGTTAATGGATGTGTTACATCTGACACGGCTGAAGTCACGCAGCCTTCTGCTGCACTTTCTTCTAATATCAACGCTAGTCAGAATGTACTGTGCTTCGCAGGTGCTAACGGGTCAATTGATCTTTCTGTCAACGGTGGAACAATACCATACTCATTCAACTGGAGCAATGGTTCATCAACAGAAGATCTTGCAGGATTAACTGCAGGTACCTACACAGTTACCATCACCGATGCAAACGGTTGTACACAACAAAATACTGCTGTTATTTCCCAACCGGTTGCTGCATTGTCAGGAGCTGTTTCCGGAACCAATAACGTAGGTTGTTTTGGTGGATCAACAGGTTCTGCTGATGTAACAATCACTGGTGGAACACAGCCTTACACATTTGTTTGGTCGAATGGTTCTTTAACTGAAGATCTTGCAGGACTGACTTCCGGCACTTACACGGTAACCGTTACTGATGCCAATGGATGTATTGAAAATCTTTCCGTAACAATTACCGAACCTTCTGCTGCACTCGCATCTGCGTTGATTGTAACACAACAGGTAGCCTGTTTTGCTGATGAAACCGGCTCAATAGATCTTACTGTTTCCGGTGGTACCGCTCCTTATTTATATTCTTGGAGTAATGGTTCTACTAGTGAAGACATTAGTCTGTTATTTGCCGGCACCTATTCTGTAACCGTTACCGATGCCAATGGATGTACATCTGATGGACAAGCTACAATAACTCAACCAGTTTCTCCTTTACTCTCCCTGATATCAGTTACTTCAAATGTATTCTGTACAGGTGGTGCCACCGGAGCACTTGATCTCACCATCAACGGTGGAACAGCTCCTTACACATTCCTGTGGAGTAATGGATCCACTAATGAAGATATAAGTAATCTTGCTACCGGCGTATATACCGTCACCGTTACTGATGCAAATGGATGTACCTCTATCGCTTCCGGTGGAATAGGACAACCTGGTCAACAATTGACAGCCGCTGTTTCAGTCATCCAAAATGTTCTCTGTTTCAATGGTAACAATGGATTTATTGATGTAACAATTTCCGGAGGAACGGCTCCTTTTGTTTACACGTGGAGCAATGGTGCCACTACCGAGGATATCGGAGGCCTGATAGCAGGTATCTATACCTTATCAGTAACAGATGCCAATGGATGCGATACTTCTCTTACTGCAACTGTAGTACAACCTCAGGCACCACTTATTCCGGTATTGTTGGTTAATCAGAACGTGTCATGTTATGGCGGTTCCGACGGACAATTAGGTTTAACAGTCAGCGGTGGTACACCTCCTTATATTTACCTCTGGAGCAATGGATCAACCAGCGCAAATCTTAATAACGTTCCTGCCGGAGCCTATACTGTAACTATCACCGATGGAAACGGTTGTAATGCGATCATCACCGAAAATGTTACACAACCTGCCAGTCCATTAATAGCTCCAATTTCTGTTGGTCAGCCGGTAGCTTGTTTTGGAGCCACTAACGGAACCATTACTGCAAATGCAACCGGCGGAACACCGGCATACACTTTCCTTTGGAATACCGGCGCAACTACCGGTACACTTAACGGTCTTACTGCAGGAACTTACTCTGTAACTGTTACCGATAGTAAGGGCTGTACATATTCTGAAACAATAACACTCAATCAGCCATCTGCACCTCTTGCCTTGTCAGGTATCACTACCGTTGCCAACTGTTTAGATAGCATAGGTGGATCTGTTACAATAAGTGTAACCGGCGGTACACTGCCATATGGCTATCAATGGAGTAATGGTACAACAGCACAAAATATTCCTGTTGCAATGCCCGGAACATATACCGTAACCGTTACTGATGCGAATGGTTGTTCAGAAACCGGTGCATATGTTGTTGGAAACAATTCAGAGTTCCAAATTACTCCAGGTGGGCCTACTACCATTTGTGTGGGTGAAACTGCAACTCTTATCGCGGATTCCATAGCCGGAGGAACTTACCAATGGTATTATGAAGGAAATGTTCTGAATGGTGCAACAGGAAATGTGTTCATCACGCCTGCAGCAGGATTTTATTCTGTAAGCATCACAGTTCCTTGCGGTACCTTCTTTACTGATTCAATAGAAGTTGTTGTTAAGTCAATTGAAAATGTATCCATCAGCAACAATCAAATTATATGTCCTCCTGAATCGGTGCAATTGTTTGCATCAGGTGGAGTAACCTATGTTTGGACGCCAACGAATAATATCACGTTCACCAATGTACCTGATCCAATAGTAAACCCATTGATTACAACGACCTATACTGTAACTATCACCAATGAGTTTGGATGTAAAACTGATCTGAGTGTTGAAGTAGGAGTAGTGTGTGATTCATTGCTGGTACCCAACGGATTCTCACCGAACGGTGATGGAACCAACGACGGCTATGTGATTGACGGTATCGAAGACTATCCGGGCAATAAATTGTGGGTGTACAACCGATGGGGAAATTTGGTTTACAAAGCTAAAGACTATCGCAACGACTGGGATGGAGTTTGTAATGTGTCGGGTATTTACATGGGTAAGAAAGTGCCAACCGGTACCTACTACTTCATACTGGATCTGAATGACAACAGCAAACCAAGAGCAGGATATTTAATCATCAGACGATAAACGAGGGAGGAGACATACAAATGAAAACAAGAACAACGAAAAAGCTAACAGCTATGAAAATACTAAAAAGCGCCTTCTTATCAGCCATTGCACTTGTAATGGTGCAACAAACGGCGCAGGCACAATTTGAACCTCAGTTCACTCAGTATATGTTCAACGAGATGTTCATCAACCCTGCATATGCGGGTAGCCGTGAGCAGATCTCCGCAACAATGGTTTACCGAAATCAATGGGTAGGGCTAGAAGGCTCTCCGAAAACCCAAACGGCCAGTGTGCACGGACCATTGATGAACAAGAAACTTGGACTGGGTCTCACCATCATGAATGAAACAATTGGGGTTACCCAACAATTTGCCATGTATGGGAATTATGCTTTCCGGATGCAGATGGGCACAAAAGGCGCCTTTGCATTAGGACTGCAGGGAGGCTTCATCAGTCACCAGGAAGATTTGAGTGAAGTAATTACAAATGAGGAGAACGATAATGAATTTTTATTCAACACGCCTAAAGTAATTCTTCCTAATGTAGGATTTGGTATGTATTATAACACCGACCGGTTTTATGCGGGATTGTCGATACCACGAATGTTCAAAAATAATGTGGCGGGCGATGGATCGAGTGAAGTGAGTAATAGCATGAACTTTAAGATATGGCATTATTATGCTACTACAGGGTACATATTCCCGATTTCTGAATCGGTAAAATTGAAACCATCGTTAATGATAAAAGCTGTACAGGGAGCTCCAATTATTGCTGATGTCACAGTGAATGCATTATTTAAAGATGTGTTCTGGCTGGGGATATCATATAGAACTGAGGATTCGTTCGCAGGTCTCGCAGCTTTCCAAATCACCCCACAACTTAGGGTAGGTTATTCTTACGATTACACCACCACCGAACTAAACAACTACAACAACGGTACACATGAAATAACATTGGGATATGATTTCTCCTTCAACAAAAAGAAAGTAGTAACACCAAGGTACTTCTAAAAAGAAAGATTATAATTTAATAAATGAAACAGGCTTCAGTTGAGGTCTGTTTTTTATTTTGATGAAATAGGTGCTAGCCGATAAATGTGAAACATTGATTTGCTCTTCACTTGTTTTTACACTATAAGTTTGTAATTTATTTCCTGTAATATTGTACAGCTCAAATTTTTCGCCTTCGAAAAAATAATTATCTGCAAATCGAATATTTAAAATGTCTTTAACAGGATTTGATAAAATACTCAGGTAGGAGGAAGGATCTTCAAGTTCATCTCCCAGCCCAGTTATGTAATCACAAGTTGGTACCACACCAGTAGTAAAAGTGAAACCGGACACCTCCGGGAGGCACTTGCCCATCCCACCAATCAGGAACAATTGGTACTATTTTGTTCATCGTAACACCGCATATAGTTACACTGTATAATGAATCAATAACTATAGTGTCTCCATCACAGCTATTGTAACTATCAGGCGCTGTTATGAATTGCTCACCCGGAAGCTGGTTGTCGATGAAAAGTATATTGAACTGATTGTTATAAAAAATAAATACTGTGTCATTGCTCTGGTAAGTAAACCATGTAGGACCAAGCTGACTGGAAGGCCCTCCTCCTGGGGAAAACGTATATATTCCTGACCGATGTGATCTCAAAATATCACAAACAATTCCATTTGCAAAAGTAGTATCCCCCTCCTCCCAAATTTCAAAATAACCGTAATAGAAGAAAACGTCACCTTCAGTATAAAACCAATGCGCTCCCGGCTGAGCCCAGGTTGTAGGCTGTGATTGACCAGTGTTTGGTGTAAACTGGAATCCTAAAACTATTAGAAATGCGATGAGTAAAAATCTTATTTTCATGTTATTGAAAGTTAAAATATAGTCGAAGCTATTCAAAAAATCCACTATTCCAAATTTTGCATGAACATCTTGGCGTTCAACGATTTAAATATAAGATCAATCCAAATGATAAATCAGGAAAGCCGATCATCTTTCGACAACCGGCTTTCAAAGTGTGTTATTAATTTTTTATTTATATATTACTTCACGCATCATTTTGCTTCCATACATTTCACGTAAATTTACACGAGCCTGATTTACAGTTTTGATAGCTTCTTCACCACCCATTACCTTTTTGCGGAGGGCTTCCCATTTAGCTTCATTGCCTTCCGTAGAAGCCAGATCTTTTGTTTCTACCATGAGCATAATATCAAAATCTTCAGGATTTGATGCACTTCCACTCAAAATTTTGTAGGAAATGATGAGTCCTTGTGCTTTGGCTTCATCATTAATAGCTTTCCAGTTGGCCTTCAAACTATTCAGATATTCCACACCCATGTTGGCTTTAGTTTTAACCATGGAAACGGTCCATACAGTTCCTGAAGTGTATTGACGATCCTGTGCAAATGCTGATACATTAATCAGCATAAATAGCAATAAAGAGCAAATTGCTGTTGTTGAGAATGATTTTTTCATAGTGTTTTTTTTATATGGTTAATTTATTTTGAGAGTTTTGGTAGTCCGTTGTATATGGCATCTTTGTGATGGGAGAAGTAGCCGCTCATTTTCTTCATAAATTCGGAACGTTGCTTTGAATCAGGCCAAGCTTGTTTTTCTAATTCTGCACTACGATCACCGGCTTTTTCAATACTGCTCCAATCAGCGTATTCAGAAATAGATACTAATTCCCTGCTATCTTCTGTCCAGAAATGCCACATAGTTTTTTCACTTAATACCAATTCATTTTTCATGATTACTTTAGTGTGGTATTCCTCAAGAATTGATGCCAGTGTGGCTCTTTCAGTACTGTCCATTGTACTTTTTACGTATTGTGTCTGCACAACATAAATGGTGTTTTTGGTGGATTGTGCATTCAATTCCGAAAATTGAAATAAAAGCGGTAAAGCAATTGCGAGCATTAAAGTTAATTTTTTCATTATGATGTTAGGTTTAGTTGTTTATGCAAAAATGCAGGGAAGAAATTTCAAAAAACTGCCAATAACCCCCCAAAAAACTGACAGATGATGAAAAAATTAGAATGTTATTTAATTGATATTCATTATGTTGCAGAAACGAAAAATAAAATTGCAAATTTCTATCTTTAAAATCTTCCTGTTAAATAATAGAAATTATTAATTGATAACAACATCATTCCATTCTTAGATATAGGTATTGTCCTAAATCGAAAATCGATTATTTCCGCAGCAACGTTGTGGGTTTTACACCAAATCTTTCAGAAAATAATTTTGAAAAATATTCTGGCTTTTCAAAGGAAACATGGTAAGCCACTTCCGCAACAGTCTTGTAGCGACCTATTTCGAGAAGTTCTCGGGCATGCTGTAGTTTTATTTCTCGGATGTATTTGTTTGGAGTTAGACCCGTAAGTTCATTTATTCTTCTGTGAAGCTGCCGTTCACTTAGTGCCAGGTTATCGGCAAAATCGGGTATGCTGAAATTATTGTTGGAGATATTCGATTTGCAAATCCCTTCAGCTTTTTCCAGCCATTTTAAATCGTATTCACTCAACTTAACTGAAGAAGTTTCTGAATGAATAGTTACTTCCAAATTTTCCGTAGTTGGAAGTATCATGAATTCTTCCGAATATATTTCTGCATTTCGTTGTTCATAATGATGCAATAAATTTTGTACGCGGGCCAGAAGTTCTGCAGTTGAAAACGGTTTATAAAGGTAATCATCCACACCTATGCGCAGTGCACGAATTTTATGTTCAGTTGTGGCCTTTGCAGTTAATAAAACAACGGGAAGCTTTTTCCAATCGGGATGTGATTTCAGTTTATCAAGAAGCTCAAACCCGTCCATTCGTGGCATCATTACATCGGAAATAATAAAATCAATAGGTAGTTGTTTTTTTTCCAACATTTGCAACGCTTCTATACCATCTCTTGCTGTCACCACATGAAATAATGGCGACAAAATTTCTGAGACGAATTGCAGTAAATCAATATTATCATCTACTATCAAAATGGTATGAGAATTTTTTAAACGGATGCCTTCTTCATCAGATTCATAAATTGCCATGGGAATTATCTCAGCCGCAGTTTCATCAGTCTCCCGTTCCGTTGATTTGGTGTTGTTAGTAATTCGGAATGGTAGTAATAAACGAAAAATGCTTCCATTACCATGTTCACTCTTCGCCGTAAGTTCGCCATTGAGTGCATGAGTAAGTTCCTTAGCAAATGCCAGACCAATGCCGGAACCACCGGTATTGCTTTCTTCCATTTTTGATGATTGAAAAAAGCGATCGAAAATAAAAGGCAGATCTTCTTGTGGAATTCCTTTTCCGGTATCGCTCACCTCAAAAACTATATCCACCTTTTGGTCATGGTTGAAATCAAAAAAGGCAACTTGCAATGGTTTAACTGTGATCGTTACCTTTCCAAATGGTGCAGTAAATTTGAAAGCGTTTGATAATAGGTTATAAATTATTTTCTCCAGCTTATCATCATCCATCATAACAATCAACTCATCGGGAAGCAAGTACTCTACTTTCCATTCCTGGTGCTTGGTGCGGGCTAATTCTTTGAATGAACTTTCTATTTTACGGATTTCGGAAGATAACAAAACAGGTTTCTCATAGATGAGGAGTTTTCCGGATTCCAGTCGACTCAGATCGAGAATTTGTTCGATGAATCGCATAAGCTGTCTGCCATTTTTTTCCGTCCGCGTAAGCGCCTTTTTTAAATTCGGATTCAATTCACCATATTGCCCATGCAACATAGCATCAACAGGTCCTGTGATCAATGTAAGTGGTGTTCGAAGTTCATGTGAAATGTTGGCAAAGAATCGCGATTTTAATTTGTCCATTTCCATCAACTCGGTTTTCTGCTGCTCAATTTTTTCCGTCCGCTTAACCACTTCCTTTTCCAGTCTTTCCTTTATAATAATTAGTTTGCGTGTGTTCCAGCGATAAAATGCAAAAGCAATAATTGCCACAATTATTCCCCCTGCAATTAAAAATATAGGCCTCTTGTAAAAAGGAACCAATACTGTTACCGGAATAATTATTTCACTGGTCGACCATTTCCCCTGGTGGTTTTGCCCTTTAATACGAAGTACGTAATTACCACTTGGTAGATTACTTATACGGATGGAATTTTCATTGATATAGTTCCATTCCGCTTCATATCCTTCAAATTTATAAGCATAAGAAGGTTTTTCTTTTTCAAAATTCATTAACCGGAATCTAAGTGTAAAAAATTTATCACCAGGGTTTAATAATATTTCATTCGATTGAAGTAGCTCTCCTGTGAGATCACTTAAAGTATTGGTTTGGTTAATAAATTGGTTGTAGGATAAAATTTGCAGTGGAGCATCTAATTGTTGGTTTTCATTGACGAACTCAGACGGGAAGAAACCTGTTATCCCATCGATACCCCCAAAGAAAAATTTGCCTGAATTGCTTTTGTGATAAGAAATCCTGTTGAATTCATTAAATGCTATCCCATCTTTTTGAGTATAGGTATTTATAGTGTTGTTCCCGGTGTTGAAATACATGAGTCCATACGTAGAACTCATCCACAAAATGTCTTTATTATTTTCAATTCCTTGTTCTCCTAAAATACCGTAAATGACATTCGACGACAACCCTTCTTCCATTGTAAAGGTTTCAGTTTTTCCGGTTACACGGTTCCATTTCACCAAACCGTTGCCGTTAGTTCCAATCCAGAAGTTTTTATCACGGTCTTCGTACATGGTAAAAATATCCTCCAAAGGAAGTTTGAATTTTAATCCGGCATTTCTATTATAATGCCTAATTCCACCGCCGTTTTCATCAAAATTAAGCAGTCCTGTAGAGGTGGCTGCCCACAGACCGCCGTCACTGTCTTTTATGATTTGATAAACAAACTGATTTTTGTGACTAAGGCTGTCCTCATAGGGGAATTCAATAATTTCATGACGAATATCATCAGTATAAGCAAGCCCATTTTCAGTTCCCAACCATATGCGACCTGATGAAGTTTTTAACATCGACCAAACATTGCCTGATGAAATATCGCCTTGCTTTTGAAACCGGTATTTTAGTTTCATGGATAGATCATAAGCTGCCAGTCCGGTGTTGAAAGCATATAACACAGAATCCAAAACATATAAGCCTATACCGTTAGTGTTAGGGAAAAGCTTTAGTGCCGGTGATGAAGGATTTTTTGTATTTGTAATGAGTAATCCTAACCAGGAATTAACACATAAATTACCTTTATCGTCTTCATAAATCCCCCTCGCCTGACAATATTCCTGATGAAGGCCTGAAGGTAAGGACGCACGTCCTAAATAATTAGTAAACCTGGCAGGCTGAAAGGTGATTTTAAATAACCCTGCGGTTTGAGAAAAAAACCAACATGTTTTCGCATCAGTAAACAGCGGGTGGGCGGTAATCAGATCCGGATACAACTGCATTTCTTCCTTTCCTAAAAGTTGAATATGGTTACCTGCTTTTTTTCTAAGGAACACCCCTTCATAAGGGTGCGATATTATCATATCTTCTCCATTGGCCTGCTTTGCACATCTTATAACCGGTGAAATTCTGGGAATTATATTATTTCTTCCCGAAAGAAACTCGCCTCTGGAAAGAATTTTTCCTTCTGTGGTGAACAGAAGTATTTCAGGAAATATTTTTTTATCCCGCACACTTCCTTTCATTACCAAAAGATTTTCATCGGCATCTAGCTGAAGTGGTTGAAGATATCCGTCTTGACCTGTGTTTATAGTGCGAATTCTTTTTCCATTATGTTGTAAACATACCGCCGTAGTGTCATTGTGTAAAATCCAGATATAATTTTTTCCTGCAAACATCCGATTCTTCTGCTGCCCCGGAGTTTGTATAGTCAATGTGATCAACAATTTGAAATTACCGTCAGCAGTTTTTTTGTACACGTTTCCCTTATCCGTCATAAGGAAAATATTTTTATCAGGATCTGAAAACACCGCCAAAACTTGTCCATCTAGTTTAGCGAAAGCCGGATATACTTCTGTAGCAGGTCGAGCCATCAAGGTTCGGGTGTCGAGTAAATCCATTCGGCCGGAACTTGCCGATCCTGTCCCGGGAATAAGGTATAGCAACCATATAAACCCTTTTTCATCCTCTGCCAATGTAAAAATGTTGTTACCCTGCAAATGATTCTTATCCCTGCTCAGGTCAAGAAAATCTTCGCCATCAAAACGTGCAACACCGTTAGGAGTAAGGGTCCACAAAAAACCCCGATGGTCACGAATCCCGTTGCTGATTATATTGGCAGTCAAACCCGCCTCAGTGCGGATATTGTCAATTAGAACATGGTACTTTTCGTTAAAGGAATTTGATTCAGACACAGAAAAACGCTGTTGTGCCGATACCTTCGAAGAATAAACAAAAAATACCAGCATCAGCAATTTAATGACCGGAGGTAGGCTCGGTTTTCGCATAGGCTTGACAGTTGTGGAAATTTTTTGAAAGATAAGAAAAAAAAATTGAGAGTCGGCAATCTTCAGTCGGCAACTCACAGCCAAATAAGCTGTAGCTAAAAAAAATCAAAAAAAAAACCCGGCAACCGCCGGGTTTTTTTTGATATTCAAAGTGAAAATTTGCATCGTTCCAAAAACTTGTTACCCACCCATCAACGCACAAGCCATCAGGGTCGGGCAGGCTTGTCGCTAGTCACAATGAACCGGTAATTGAGCCTGTCGAAATTACATCATCCCATCCATTCCACCCATACCACCTGGCATAGACGGAGCCTTATCTTCTTTCACTTCGGCAAGTACACACTCAGTAGTGAGCAACATACCGGCGATAGAAGCAGCGTTCTCTAAAGCAACACGAGTTACTTTAGTTGGATCGATAACACCTGCAGCAAGAAGATTTTCAAAAACTTCTGTACGTGCATTGTAACCGAAGTCATCTTTGCCTTCACGAACTTTCTGAACAATGATAGAGCCTTCACCACCGCAATTCGCAACAATCTGACGAAGTGGTTCTTCAAGAGCACGACGAATAATCGCAATTCCTGTATTCTCATCTTCATTAATTCCTGTTAAATTATCCAACGCATTTACTGCACGGATGTAAGCAATTCCTCCACCGGGAACAATTCCTTCTTCTACAGCAGCACGAGTTGCGTGTAAAGCATCGTCAACACGGTCTTTCTTCTCTTTCATTTCAACTTCGGTAGCTGCACCCACATAAAGTACGGCAACACCACCAGCAAGTTTCGCTAAACGCTCTTGTAATTTTTCTTTATCGTAATCAGATGTAGTAGTTTCTATCTGAGCTTTGATTTGATTTACACGGGAAGTGATGTCCTCTTTTTTACCAACACCACCGACTAAGGTTGTATTGTCTTTATCAATGCTAATTTTTTCTGCTTTTCCTAATTTAGTAAGATCCGCATCTTCCAATTTGAAACCAAGTTCTTCTGATATAACTGTACCACCGGTAAGAATTGCTATATCTTCCATCATTGCTTTTCTTCTGTCTCCAAATCCCGGTGCTTTAACAGCAGCAATTTTCAGTGAACCACGAATTTTATTTACTACCAAAGTAGCCAATGCTTCTCCATCGATGTCTTCAGCAATAATCAAAAGAGGCTTTCCCGATTGAACAACTTTCTCAAGTATAGGAAGTAATTCTTTCATGTTGGAAATTTTCTTGTCATACAATAAAATGTAAGGAGCCTCAAGAACTGCTTCCATTTTATCGGCATTGGTTACGAAGTAAGGAGAAATGTAACCGCGGTCGAATTGCATACCTTCAACAACTTCAACAGTCGTTTCAGTTCCTTTTGCTTCTTCTACAGTGATAACACCCTCTTTCTTTACTTTATCCATTGCCTGTGCAATCAGTTTTCCGATTTCACTGTCGCTATTTGCGGAAATAGTTGCAACTTGCTCGATTTTATTATTATCGTCACCAACAGATTTACTTTGCTTTTTAAGATTAGCAATAACTGCTGTAACTGCTTTGTCGATACCGCGTTTCAAATCCATTGGATTTGCACCTGCTGCAACGTTTTTCAAACCTGCTGTAATAATTGCCTGAGCAAGAACTGTTGCTGTAGTTGTTCCATCACCTGCAACATCTGCAGTTTTAGAAGCAACTTCTTTCAACATTTGAGCGCCCATGTTTTCAACAGGGTTCTTCAATTCAATTTCTTTAGCAACACTAACACCGTCTTTAGTAATTGATGGTGCACCATACTTTTTATCGATAATAACATTGCGGCCTTTTGGTCCTAATGTTACTTTAACTGCATTAGCCAATGCATCTACTCCTCTTTTCAGAGCATCACGGGCTTCAAGGTTAAATGTGATATCTTTTGCCATTGTTTTTATTTATTTATTAAGGTTTGTTTAATTAATTTGAAATACTGAATTGGACTAATAAATGTTTGATAGAAAATTATACTACAGCGAAAATGTCTGATTCACGCATGATCAGATATTCTTTACCATTATGCGTAATCTCTGTTCCTGAATACTTTCCGTAAAGTACTTTGTCGCCAACCACCACGGTCATCGGCTCATCTTTTTTTCCTCCACCAACAGCTACTACTAATCCTTGCTGTGGTTTTTCTTTTGCAGTGTCAGGAATAATAATACCGCTTGCAGTTTTTGCTTCTGCTGCAGCTACTTCAACAATTACTCTGTCAGCCAAAGGCTTGATACTAATTTTGCTCATGATTATATGATTTTTAAGGTTATAGAAATAGTTTTTACTTACATCAGCGCTCTATCACTTACTATGCCAACAGGGCTTTTGTGCCACTTTTGCAGGTTTGATGGCAGTAAAAAAAAAGATGTCACAGAGTTTTGTCAATCTGACAGTCTGTGACATCTTTCTAAGGTTTGAAATCTCTTCTTTTATTGCCCTTGAGGTACTGCCTCTGTAGGAGCAGTCTGGGTAGGTGCCGGTTCAGCAGGTTGATTACTTAAGGGCGATTGGTTTGATGGCAAAGCCGCATTATCAATTTGCTCCTGAATAACAGAGGTAGATTGGGCTTCCTCACCTCTCGGAATCATCATGGTTCCGGTGATGCTGAATACCATTAAAGCAATGGCTAGTCCCCATGTTAGTTTTTCTAACACATCGGTGGTTTTGCGAACACCCATGATTTGATTCGATGAACTAAATCCTGAAGCTAGTCCGCCACCTTTTGAATTCTGAACTAAAACAACTAATGCCAGCAAGAGGCAAATAATAATTAGGAATACGGTAATTACGGTGTACATTTTATAAAATATTAAATTTCAGTTTGTTATATCAATTTGTAGGATTGTTTTTTTCTAAATCCCTTATGAGGGATGCAAAGTAAGCACTTTTTTCCGGTAATTTCAAACTTAACTTGCGGTAAGTTTCAATAGCCTTTCGGTTATTTCCTTGCTGTGCGTAAATTCTGGCCAGAGTTTCTGATATCAAGTCTTCGTGCTCACGGGCACTCAAACGAGCCATGTTTCCCGGTGAATAAAATTCACTTTTAGAGGCTACAATCCTGGGTTCTGTTTTAATAAACTTGTCAATGATCTGATCTTCAGGCTTTTTTGCAGGTGTTGTCTTAGCCGGTTCTATGACATTTGGCATTTGATAGTCTCCCATATTTTCATTGGGCAGAACTGCACCGCTCTTAATCTTTAGCCAATCACCAAAAGTGTGTATGTCAGTTGAATACGATTTATTTCCGGAGATAATTGTGGGAGTAGAGGTTTTTTCAGGGCTCTTTACAAAAGTTTCTTCTTTCAGTCGGTCTTCCAGATTTATTATGGTTGGCTGAAGGATGCTATTTACCGGAATTGTCTCAATCTCTTTCTCCGACTCTTGTTCTTTCGATTGTTGATTTATAACAATTTCCTCTGTAGACTGCTTCGCATCGGCCAGCTCTTTCAATCGCTGTTCAATTATTGATTGAGGATCATTCGGTGCGTTTTCTTTGGATGAAACTACTGCTTGTGCATTTTCTGTTTCTTCAATAACAGAGTGACCTGGATCCGTAATAGCTTCAACTATTTCAGAAGGTGTCATCTGAATTACTATATCTCTTGCTACCGGTAATTTAGGTTCTGTGGTGTTTTGCTCAAGTTCCGTTGCCGGGAAGTTAGATTCAGTGGTCGTTACATCATCTGTAGCAACAGTCATGTGTGCAATCCCTGCAGTTTCCAACTGAATCAGGTTGTATAAAATTCGGCGATCTGTAGCATAGGCAGATGCTTTGCGCAGATGACTTTCATAGCGGATGTTTTCATGGCCATGATATTGTTTGGCCAAAAGCATGTGTGCATTTTGAAAGTAAGGAAAGCGCTCGGTGATTTCTTCCATATCCTTTATCAAATTCAAATTGATGTTGGATGGATTCCGGAGCAAGGTTATAAATTGTTCTTTTGTCATTGCTTGTTACCAGTTTATTACAGCTTTGTTGAAGATGTCATCAACGAGTTGATTGCAAATTTCATTAATCAAATCCTGCTCAATAGAAGTCAGATTTTTTTTGCTGTCGTAGTCCGTAAATCTCGAAAAAACACTTTCAAAACTCTGCTTTTCATCTTTGGTATTAGTGAATTTTACTTTCACAGATATGGTAAGTCTGTTCAATGCCGCCTGTTCATTTCCTTGTATAGCGGTGGGTTGTGAAAAGTAATCAACTATTGCACCTTCAAATTGCAGATCGCCACCCGATTTCACCTGGGTAAGATTGGTTTGAGAAACAAATTTGTCATTCATTTTTTCTGTAAAAACCTGACTCAAACTAGGTTGCACCAGGGATGCTTCATTTTTGAAATAAGTTATCGATACAGTTTTGATATCTGGAGAAATGGAAGCTCCGGTAAAGGAATACACTCTGCAACCTGAAATATAAACAGTAAGCAGGAGGAAGGTAAAAATGATTTTTAAATTTCGCATATCCCTCACCGTTATTTAATATCGTATTCTTTTATTTTCCTGTAAAGTGTTCTTTCCGAAATACCAAGTTCTTTCGCAGCATACTTTCTTTTGCCTCTGTGTTTTTCAATAGCACGTGCAATTATTTCTTTTTCTTTTGCAGCTAATGAAAGCAGTTCTTCCCCCAATTCCTCATGCTGATATACTTTGCTGACACTGCCTGCGGGTTGTATAGAAATAGAAGGCTGCGAAATGGAAACACCGGGATTCACTTCTTGATACAACTTATCAAGTATCTGTGCATTGTTTTCTGCAAAAGATCCCGAAATTCCTCCGGAAGAAACTAACTCCAGAACTAGTTTTTTCATATCAACAATATCTTTCTTCATATCGAAAAGTACTTTATACAAGAGTTCCCTTTCAGAGAAGTCGCCTCCTTTATGATCCTCCTTAACCAATACAGGCAATCTGTTCATCGATTCTTGCGGGAGATACTTCAATAATACTTCAGCAGAAATATTTTTTTGACGCTCTAAAATGGAAAGTTGTTCCGTTACGTTTTTTAATTGTCGTACGTTACCCGGCCATCTGTATTCAGTCATTAAATTCATCGCTTCAGGCTGTAGTACCACTGTGGGCATTTTATATCTTTCTGCAAAATCACTGGCAAATTTGCGGAATAAAAGATGAATGTCCTCTTTCCGCTCCCGCAACGGAGGCACATTTATAGGAACTGTGTTTAATCTGTAATATAAATCTTCTCTGAATTTTCCATTTCTAATTGCTTCCGGTATGTTAACATTCGTTGCCGTCACTACCCGAACTTCTGTCTTAAGTACTTTGGATGAACCAACCTTAATAAATTCACCACTTTCCAAAACCCTCAATAAACGCACCTGAGTAAGCATCGGAAGTTCCGCTACCTCATCTAAAAAAATGGTGCCTCCGCTAACTACTTCAAAATATCCCTTTCGAGCTTCATGAGCACCTGTAAAGGCACCTTTTTCGTGTCCAAATAATTCCGAATCAATAGTGCCTTCCGGAATCGCTCCGCAATTCACAGCAATATAAGGACCATGTTTGCGAGCACTCAACTGATGAATGATTTGTGGAAATGATTCTTTTCCCGTTCCACTCTCACCCGTTATCAAAACAGTTATATCCGTTGGAGCTACCTGCCGGGCAGTATCAATAGCATGATCCAGCAAAGGAGAATTTCCAATAATCCCAAACCGTTGCTTTATATCTTGTATGTTCATCACTAAAATTTCTAATTAATAAAAATCCTTCACTAGCAATATTCACTCCCCAACTCTTTTTCTGTGAACCTATAAATAAATAAACTAATAAACTAATCCTCCTACGCTCTTAAAAATAATTAAATACTAAATGAATATGATTTCCTTAGAGCTTCGGAGCACACGTAAACCAATAAACCAATAAACCAATTTTAGATGAACGTACTAATAGTTGAAGACGAAAAAGATCTCTC
>Ga0105044_10000834_pt1 | contig 39368 bp, 34 predicted proteins | sample MAT01_FD_78092 | JGI IMG/M metagenome (GOLD analysis project Ga0105044, IMG submission 78092) | Freshwater microbial communities from Lake Fryxell liftoff mats and glacier meltwater in Antarctica - MAT-01 | ecosystem: Environmental > Aquatic > Freshwater > Ice > Liftoff microbial mat | place...
CAGAGCACGGAACGACGCGACGAGCCGTGGGGCGACGGGCGCGCCGGCGATCCACGCGCCGCGCAAGTGCGGGAAACGCACGCCCCTGCTCGCAGCCTGCGGCACGACGCGCGTCCAGATGGCCGGCGAGCCGAACGTGTACGTGCAGCGGTGCTTCACCAGCGCGTCGACGATCGCGGCCGGATCGCAGCGTCCCGGTCGTGACGGGTCGAGGCGCGGGACGACGCATGTCGCGCCGAACGCCGCGTCGAAGAGCGCGAAAAGTGGAAAACAGGCCAGATCGATCTCGCCGCGCTCGATGCGGCACAGGCTCTTCAACGCCTCGATCTGCGCCGCGAAGGCGCCGTGTTGGTAGAGCACGCCCTTCGCCGGGCCGGTGGAGCCGGACGTGAAGAGGATCGCGGCCGGATCGTCGGCCGCGGTCGGGACGGGCGCGAAGTCGCCCGCGCGATGGTCCTCGATCTGGTGCAGCGTGCGCGCGCCCGGGAACCAGCGCGGACCGACGACGACGTCGATCGAAACGCTCGCGAGCTCGCGCGCGTGGAATCGGCGCAGCACGTGCGCGACCGGGATGCCCAAGAAGGCTTTCGGTCGCGTGCGCGCGAGACAGCGGACGAGCGCGCGCGCGCCCATCCCCGGATCCACGACGACTGGTACGGCTCCGAGTCGGAACAGCGCGAACGTGATGGCGATCAGGTCGAGACCCGGTCGCACGAGCAGCGCGGCGCGATCACCGCGCTCGAGACCGAGCGCGCGCAATCCGTGCGCGATCGCGGCCGCGCGCGCGTCGAGCTCGGCGTAGCTCGTCGTGCGCCAGCCCGCGGATCCGTGCGGCGCGATGACGGCCGCGAGTTCCGGATGCGCGCGCGCCGTCCGCGGCAGGAAGGCGCCGACGTTCATGAACGTCGCTTGAGGCGACAGCGCGGCGCCGCGCACCGAACCCGCGAATGCGCGCGTGGACGCCATGTTCAACGCACGAGCAGCGCGCGCAACTCCGCCGCGACCTCGGCCGGTGCTTCCTCGGTCACGAGATGGCCGGCGCGCTCGATCGGGACGACGTGCGCTTCGGGCAAGCGGTTCTGCCACTGCGCGCGGAAACGCGGTGTGAAGCACCAGTCGCGCTGGCCCCAGACGATCGAGGCCGGCTTGGCGACGAAGCGCGCGATCGCCTGCGATGCCGCGGCGAGCTCTCTCCACGACGGATGGCTCGAAGACGTCGGGATGTCCTCGACGAACCGCCGGATCGCGCGGCGGTCGGTCGGTGTGCGGTACGGATACGCGTAACCCTCGCGCGCCGCGACGGAGAGACGAGCGCGGTCCGCAACTCCGTAGCGCGGCAGCAGCCCCGCGAACGCGTTCAGTTGCTCGACGAGGAATGGGCCGACGATCGGCGCGCGGCAAACGCGGATCCTGAGCGGCATCGCGCCCGGGAACGCGGCCGTGTTCAACACCAAGAGACGCGCGAAACGCCCCGCTGCGCGGCTGACCGTGGACATGCCGATCGCGCCGCCCCAGTCGTGCACGACGAGCGTCACGCGCTCGAGATCGAGGTGCTCGACGAGCGCCAACACGTTCTCCGCGTGCGCGGCCAGCGTGTACCGCCAGTCGGGCGGCTTCGCGGACAGGCCGCAACCGATGTGGTCGAGCGCGATGCAGCGATGCGAGTCGCGGAACTCGCGCACGAGGTTGCGCCACAGGAAAGACCACGTCGGGTTGCCGTGGAGGAAGAGGATGGGCCCGCCATCGCGCGGCCCTTCGTCGACGTAGTGCATCCCTCCGCCGGAAACGTCGAGGAAGTGGCTCTCGAACGGGTACTCGGCCGCAATCGTGGGCGGCAGGACCGGAGCGGTGGCGATCGTCACGACGCGTGTTCCCGGACGCCTTGGACGCGCCACTCGACCTCCGCGTCCCCGTCGGCCGCGATCGCGGCGACGTGCCCGTGTCGCTGCAGGATCCGCACGACGTGAGCGTGGTCGCGGTGCGCGACGATCAGCTGTTCGAGCGAGGGCGCGGCGACCAGCGTGCAGCGCGAGAGTTCGAGGATGCCGCAACCGGCCTTCTTCAACACCGCTTCCTTGGCCGTCCAGATCCGGAAGAAGCTTTCCCAGCGGAAGCCGCCCAGGAGCTCGAGTTCCGTGCGCGAAGCGACGCGCGGCACGAGCTCCTGCTTGCGCGGCACGATCGCCTCGACGTCGATGCCGACGGGTGATCGCGACACGACGCCGGCCGAGAACCCGCGCGCGTGGCTGATCGACCAGTGCCAGCCCAGCGAGGGCAGCGGAGCGTCGTGCTCGCCCTTCTCGAGCTCGCCCAGGTGCGCGCCGGCGAAGTCCGCGGAGTGCATCAGCGCCAGCCGCGCGTGACGCGACTGCTCGGCGACGCGCTCGGGACCGCGCAGGCTCGCGGTTTCGGCCGACGCGGCCAGCAGGACTGGGTGCAGCGTGCTCACGGAGCCTCGACTCGCGTCGCGCGCCGCACGATCTCGGCGTCGAAGTAATTCACGGCCATGCCCGCGTCCACGACGAGCGCCTGCGCGTTGATGCCTGACGAGCGCGGGGACAAGAGATACAGGACGGCGTCGGCGGCCTCCTGCGTGTCGAGCCCGCGGCGGCGCAGGGTCACGGCCTCGGCGAAGAGCAGGTTGTCGACGTAGCCCGGGATGCCGGCCGACGCGGAAGTCTTCAGGAGGCCCGGATTCACCGTGTTGAAGCGCACGCCGCTCTTCGCGCTGAAGCTCTTAGCCAAGAACGCGATCGAAGAATCGAGAGCGGCCTTGATCGGCGCCATGTACCCGTAGCTCTCGGCCGCGAGGCGCGTCGTCGAGATCGAGAGCGCCACGACGCTGGCCTGAGGCTGCAACAGGTCCTTCAGAGCGTCCGCCAGCGCCACGAGCGAGAAGCACGACACGTCCACGGCGCGCAGGAAGTCCGCGCGACGCGTCTCGTGGAACGGACGCGGCGTCCCGTCGTCGCGCGGCGTGTACTCCGCGTACGCGATCGAGTGCACGAGCCCGTCGATTCGCGTGCCATCGGCACGCAGATGCGCAGCCAGCCCGTCGATCGAGGCCTGGTCGGCGACGTCGCACACGAGGACGGGCGCGTCCCCGACGAGCTTCGCGACTTCTTGGCGCCGCGCCGCGGAATGCACGGTGAAAATGGGCCGAGCGCCGACTTCGCGCAGCGAGGCGCCGACGTGCCAAGCGACGCTCTTCTTGTTGCGCAGACCGGTGACCACCACGGTCGAGCCGGCGAGCTTCAGCCAGTCGTTCGGGGGCGTGCTCACGGCGCGTTCAGCGCGGTCTCGGCGACGGTGAAGCGCAGGCGCACGACGGTCTCGCCGGCGCACGTGACGACGGCTTTGCAGTAGCGCGCGGAACCGAGGCGTTCGGTGACCAGGACTTCGGCGCGCAGCGTCTCGCCCGGTCGGACGACGCGGCGAAAGCGCGCGTCCTCGATCTTCGTGAGCACCGGAACCGCGTTGGAGTGCACGGCTGGATCCGCGCCGGAAGCGAAGAGGCAAGCGGCCGATTGGAACGTGAACTCGGAGATCAGGACGCCCGGCAGCACCGGAAAACCCGGATAGTGTCCGCGAAAGGCCGGCAAATCGGGCGATACGTCCCACTCGGTCACGATGCGGTCCGCCGTGCGCTCGACGATGCGATCGACGAACAGGAACGGATCGCGGTGGGGGATCAGCGCCTCGATCTCGGCGCGCGCGGTCGTCGCGTCAGATGCCACCGTGGACCTCCAGCGTCGTGCCGTTCACGTAGCTCGCCTCGCGCGAGCACAGGAAGAGCGCCGCGTAGGCGATCTCCGCAGTCGTCCCTAAACGTCCGAGCGGGACCATCTTCTTGTGGTCGGCGCGCACGTCCTCGGACAGGTCGCCGATGAGTTCTGTCTCGACGAAGCCGGGCGAGAGGCAGTTCACGGTGATCTTGCGCTTGCCGACCTCGCGCGCGAGTGAGCGCATGAGCCCGATCTGTCCGGCCTTGCTGGCGGCGTAGTTGGCCTGGCCTTGGAAACCGTGCAAGCTCGAGGGCGAGGTCACGAACACGATGCGTCCGTACTTGCGCGGCAGCATGCTGCGCACGGCTTGTTTCGCCATCAAGAACGAGCCCGTCAAGTTCACGTCGAGAACCGCCCGCCAGTCGGACGACGCCATCGTGCCGACGATCTGGTCGCGGCGGATCCCGGCGTTGTTCACGAGGATCTGCACGCCGTCGGGTTCGCTCTCGAGGCCGCTCCAGAAGCGCTCGACGGCGATCTCGTCCACGACGTCGAAGCGGTGCAGCACCAGGCGTCCGGCGTGACGAGCCGCTTCGTCGGCCAGCGCGGACGCTGCGGCTTCGTTCCCGGTCCACGTGGCGTGCACGCGCGCGCCGTGCTCGAGGAACGAGAGCGTCAGCGCGCGGCCGATTCCACGCGTTCCGCCGGTGACGACGGCGGTCTGGCCCGCGAACGCGTCGCCCGCGATCACGCCGACACCTCGACGAGGCTCGCGAGCCAGGCGTCGACCTTGTTCGCCACGATGGCGCCGTAGTTCGCCGCGCCGAGCCAGCCCGACATGATGATGCCGACGCTGCCGGCGTGGTGCAGGCCGCGGATGTGCTCGTGGATCGTCATGCTGGGCTTCAAGCCTTCGAACTTGGTGCCGAACGACGTCCCGCTCGGGGACTGCGTGTAGAACTGGAAAGTGCGCGGCGTCGCCGCTTCGGCGTGGTCGATCTTGGCGCGCGAGCCCGGGACGTAGCGCTCGAGGCGTTGCAGCGTGTCCTCGACCAGGCGCGCCTTCTCGCGCTCGTACGCGTCGGCGTCGAGCGATGCCCAGTCTTCCCAGCGCGCGTTGCGCGAGCCGACGATCGTGTAGCGGCCCGAGCCGGGCCGCGTCTTCGGGTAGTAGAACGAGAACGTGACGCTGTCGCCGACGTGATCGCACAGCGCTTCGGAGGTGAACGTGGGTCGCGTCGACGTGAACAGGAGGTCCGTGACCCAGGGCAGCGACTCGCCCTCGCGCACGCCGAGGTAGACCTGCGTGCTCGACGTGTTCAAGCGCACGCCGGCTACCTGCGCCGCGAAATCCGGGTCGAAGTGCTGGCTGCCGACGAGATCGAACACGGTCGCGCGCAACGACGCGTTGCTGACGACCGCGTCGCAGTCGATGGAGCGTCCACACGCCTCGACGGCCACCACGCGGCCGTTCTCGACGCGGATGCGCTCGGCCTGGACGCGGTGGCGCACGTCGACACCGCGCGCCTCGAGCTCGGCCTTCATCGCGCGGATGAGCTTGTCCGTGCCGCCCTCGAAGGTGTACACGCCGTCCTTCATGAAGTTCCCGAAGACGATCCCGTAGCTGATCGCGGGATCGTCCAGCGAGGAGCCGTTCGCGTAGCTGATCGGCTCCATGAGGAGGCGGTGCACGTCGTTCCGGCCGGGGAAATGGCGCTCGAATAGCTGCCCCGTCGTCTCACCGGTCTCGGCGTGGAAGTCCATGCGCGCGAGCTCGTCGTAGAACGCCATGACCGACGTGCGCGGCACTCGCAGGACGTCGACGAGCTTCGCGGTGAAGTCCTCGCGCGTGAACGCCGTGTCGAACGTGAACTGCGGATTGTCGAAGCGGATGCCGCCGAGCTGCTGGACCGAGTCGGCGATCGCCTGCGACCAGTACTTGCGGCAGGTCTTCCGCATGCCGGAGGGGAAGCCGTGCAGCGAGACGTCGAAGACGTGCCCGCCGCGTCGCTTGAACCACGTCGCGAGCCCACCAAGGTTGTAGTGCTGTTCGAGCACGAGCACGGAACGGCCGGCGCGCGCGAGCACGGCCGCCGCGGTCAGCCCTCCGAGTCCGCTGCCGATCACGACTACGTCGTAGCGGCTCTTCACGCCCTCGAGAGGTTCACCGGCGAACGGCGCCTTGCCGTCGGTACTGCCCTTGAAGTAGCGCCTTGCGATCATCGGTTCAGCTCGCCACGAGCGCGCAGCGGTTCGCGATCGAGATGCCCGACATCAGCGCGCCGACGATGCCGACGAAGCCCTGGTCCGTGCCGATCAAGTGGACGTTCGCGATGCCCGAGTCGCCGTCGAGACGCTTGCGCGGGCTGCCGTACACCGTCCCGCCGACGTGTCCCGTGTACTGCACGATCGTGCGCGGCGTGAAGCAATCGACCTGCGTCGTGTGGGGGCGTGGATCCGCCGCGAAGGGAGCGGCTGCGGCGCACATCGCGTCCTCCCACCGGTCCTTCTCGACGCCGTAGGAGTCCTCGGCGTACCCACACCACGTCTCGGGGTTCGCGAGGCACGTCACGCGCATCAAGCCGGCCGGCGTGATCTCGTTGTCCGCGTAGTTGTCACTGCACGCGATGACGCCGTTCGAGAGATCGACGGGCGCCTCGGGGCGTCGCCATGCCGGTCGCAGCGAGTCGGCGAAGAACACCAGCGTGTGCGTCGCGCCGATCGCGGCCGAAGGGCGCGCGAGCACCCGCTGCGTCTCCACGAAGGACAGGCGTCCTCGATCGAGAGCCGCGCTCGTTTCGCCGCACAGGGCGCGTGTCTCCACGTAGCCCGCGGACGACAGGATGCGGTCGCAGAGCAACTCGTCCCCGGAGTCGAGTCTCACACCGCGGGCCGCGCCGCGCGCGTCCCTGAGGACGGACTCGACGCCTTGGTGCGTGCGCAACTCGCCGCCCTCGGCCTTGTAGCGCGCGATCAGGAGATCGAGGAGCGGCTTGATGCCGCCGCGCGGACGCGCGAGGCCCTCGAGGAAGATCGCGCGGAAGAGGATCACTGCCTGATAGGCATCGACGTCGCTCTCACGCCCGCTGCCGTACCAGCACAGGGGCAGCATGAGAGCTTCGACGAGGTCGTCATCCGTGATGTGCTCGCGCAGGAAGGCGCGGCCCGACGCGGACGACTCCACAGCCGTGAAGGGATCCGCCTCGCGCACGGCGCGCACGAACGACGCGAAGTGCGCGCGCTGCGCGGGGAAGGCACGCGACACTTCGGATTCGAGCAGCGAGAAATCGTTCGAGAAATCGAGGCGCAAGTCGGCCAGATGCAGACGCGAGCGCCCTTGCTCGCCCAGGTGTAGGTCGTCGAAGCGCAAACGCAGCTGGCGCAGCACGCGCGAGAGCGGCGCGGACTTCACATCCGGCCGCGCGAAGTTCGTCAGCGCGTGCAGACCGGAATCGAAGCGGCGCCCACCGCGCTTGTAGAAGGAGTTCAAGCCGCCCCACAGAGCGTGTCTCTCGAGGATCGCGACGCGGCGACCGAACTGGGCCAGCCGGATCCCGGCGGCGAGTCCGCTCATGCCGGCGCCGATCACCAGCGCATCGTACCGCTCGGTGCTCATGCGGGCCTCGTGGACCTCGCCGCGCGCGAGCAGGCTCGCGCGGACGGGTTCAGACTCCGACCTTGAGCGACTTGCCCTGCATCTTGGGCCCGAGGTACGCGACGCAACCGTCGAGGGTCGCGAGCTCCTTGTAGTCGTCCTCCGGGACCTGCACGCCGTACCGCTTGCGCAGCTCCATGACGATGTCGAGGAAGTCCATCGAGTCGAGCTCGATCTGATCGCGCAGACGGAGATCCGTCTTCAGGTTGGAGACGTCCTCGTCGGGGGCGATCGTCTTGATGATGTCCTGGATCGCCAGGATGATCTCTTCGCGGTTCATGATTCGTGTGGGATGGGGGCGAGGGTTCTGGCGTTCAGCCAGGGGGACGCCGCACGACTACGGCGGAGTTGATGCCGAGCATCCCGAAGGACAAGTTCAGGACGTGGTCGACGCGGTCGAGTCGTTTCGGCTGGTTCGTCACGAGGTTCCGGACTTCGCAGGCCGGATCCAGGTCGTCGACGTTGATCGTCGCGTGAGCCAAGCCGTCGTCGAACGACGGCAAGTTTCCCGCGAGCTCGAGCGCACCGGCCGCACCCATGGTGTGACCGATCAAGCTCTTCGTGTTGTTCACGTGCGTACGTGCGCTGTCGCCGAACACGGCCCGCAGCGCTTCGCATTCTTGCTGGTCCCCGAGCGGCGTCGCCGTCGCGTGGCTCGAGACGATGTCGACCTCGTTCGGTGCGAGTCCGGCTCGCGCGAGCGCGCCCCGCATGCACTCGTTTTGCCGCTCGGCGAGCGGCAACACGAAGTCGGACGCGTCGGAGTTCACGCAGTGGCCGACGACCTCGCCGTAGATGCGGGCGCCGCGCCGCAGCGCGTCGTCGAGGCGCTCGAGCGTGTACAGGCAGCCGCCCTCGGAGACGACGATGCCGTTCCTGTTCTTGTCGAACGGTCGCGAGGCCTTCGTCGGATCGTCGTGGCTCGCCAGCGCGCCTTGCGCGCGGAAGCTTGCGAAGATGCCGAACGTGTGGATGCTCTCCGACACGCCGCCGCCGATCGCGAGGTCGACCTCGCCGAGCTGCAGCATTTGCGCGCCGTGGATCAGGCCCAGGTTCCCGGCCGCGCACGCCGCGCCGATGCAGTACGCCGGTCCGGTGATCCCGTACGCGAGGGCGATCTCGCCCGCCGGGTTGTTCGCCACCGTGCGCGGGTTGTGGTGGTGCGACCAGAAGGACAAGTCGAACTGGTACTGCGCGACCTCGTGGATCTGGTTCTCGGTCTCGACGTTGCCGTGTTCGGTGGTGCCGACGTAGACGCCGATGCGCGACCGATCGCGCTGAGCCAGGTCGATGCCCGCGTCCTGCAGAGTCTCGCCGGCGCACCAGATGCCGATGGATCCCGCGCGCGTGCCGCGGCGCAATTCCTTGCGCTTTTGCCAGCGCAGCGCGTCGAAATCACACTGGCCCGCGAGGGTGGCGCCGACGTGGCGAATCGTCCAGGGCTTCACGCCCGAGACGCCGGCCAGGAGGTTCTTGCGGAACTCGGATAGCGAGTTCCCGTTCGGGCTCGTCAGGCCGACGCCCGTGATCACGATGCGCGGGAGCGCGATCACTCGCGCTCCTCACGACGTCGCGCGCTGCGGCTCTCCTCGTCGAGCTTGCCGAGCACGCGCGACGCGAGCTGTGCGCGCGTCTTCGCGTCCGGTCCGGCTAGTCGCGCCGGGACCGCCAGCCCGACCTTCAGCGCCGCGTTCACGGCCTTGGCGAGCATGCTCTCGCTGTCACCCAGCGCGCGCTCGACCGAACTGAACACGAGCTGCATCACCGCTTCCGCGATCTCGCACGAGCTGATGATCGAACGCAGCGTGAATACGCGCGGATCCTTGGCGCCGTAGCGCTCCACGATGTACTCGAGCGTCGATTGCGCCGCGTGGCGGAACTTGCGGAACACGACCTGCTCGCGACGCCGGAATACGGTGGCGACGATCGAGAGCGTGTTCCCGACGGGACGGTGCAGGTGACAGCGGCGACTGGAGTCGAAGTCGGAGTCGATCGCGCCCCACTCGGCTAGGTCGTGCAGCGTCGTGCTGGTCGCGCCCGTGGACAGGTCGAGAGTATCGGCGATCTCGCGCGACGAGAGCGGCTGTCCCGAGAGGACGAGCAGCCCGAAGATGCGCCCGTGGACGCGCTTGAACCCGAACGTGCGGAAGAAGAGCTCGAAGTTCGGGAGCTGCGCCTGGAGCTCGGGGTCGAGTCCGGCGAACTCGGCCGACGGGGCATCGCTTTTCGGGTCGCTCTTGGCTGCCATGGACGGGATCGTGGATCGCACGCGCCGCTTTTCAAGAATTCCTGAAAAGCGCGCAGGCGGAGGTATCGCATCCGAGGGGCCCGGTGTCCACCCGTACGGTCTCGGTTTGTCGGTACGGTGCCAGGAACGACCCCGACACATTCGCCCAGCCGCCCGGAGGAAGCCGCGCTGCTCGGGCGAATGTGTCGGGGTCGTTCCTGGCACCGTACCGACAAACCCCGCCGGCGAGACCGTCGCGCTCTACCGCACCGCGAGCATCAGGCACTGCAACCCGCTCCCGATGCCGAGCAGGGCGGTGCGATCGCCGGGGCGCACGAAATCCGCTTCCCGCGCGAGCGCCAGCGTCGCGGGTAGCGATACCGACCCCATGTTCCCGAGCGTGGGGAACGTCGAGAAGTCCCGCGCGAGGTCGAGCCCCAGCGACTCGAAGAGCAGGCGCCGGTGAGCCGAGCCGACTTGGTGCGTCACGATGCGGTCGACGTCGGCGCGCGACCAGCCGACCTCGCGCTCGAACTCGATCCAAGTCCGTTGCGCCAACTCGCAGCCGGCGCGCAGCAGTGCTTCGGAGTCCGTCGCCATGAGGGGGCCGTCCAGGCCCGCCGCGAAGTCGCCGCTGCACAGCTCGACGTGCTCCGTCGCGGCGAGCGACGCGCCGCCGACGAGACGCGGCGCAGTCGTCGCGAAGGCTCCGCGCGTGACCACGCACGCGGCTGCGCCGGCGCCGATGGTGAGCGAGGCGAACGCGCGCTTGAGCTCGCCGCGCGCGTCGGCCTGCGCGTCGTCGGCGATGGCGAGCAAGCGTGCGATCGTCGCTTCGACGAGCGGGCCGCCGTCTTCTCCGGCGACCACCAGTCCGGCTTCCACCTCGCCGCGCTCGACCATGCCCGCGACGACGACGAGCGCGTTCGCGAAACCGAGGCACGCGTTCGACAGGTCGAAAGCCTGGCAACGCGGCGCGAGTCCGAGCGCGCGGTGCACGACGCTCGCCGTCGCCGGCTCGAGGAAGTCGCGGCACACGGACGCGTGCACGAGCACGCCGATGCGTTCGCGCGCGAGACCCGCGCGCTCGATCGCCAGTGCGCCCGCGCGCGCTGCCACCGTGCTCGGCCGCGTGCCGCGCGGCCACGCACGCCGCTCGCGAATGCCCGAGAGGAGTTCGAGCCTGCCGGGCGACAACGAGAGGCGCGCGTAGAGGGGCGCGAGCCGTTCCTCGAGCTGCGGGGACGTCACGACCTCCTCCGGCAGGTAGTGGGAGAGCCCGGCTAGGGCGATGTCCTGGAAGCGCATGGGGCTCGGCGGCTTCGCTCGCAACCGGAGCGGGGCGGAGAGGATAGGAGGAATCCCGTGATCCACAACTGCCGCGGTGCAGCCCTGCGGAGTCCGCGGGGATCCGGATCCCGAGTTGACGGCGGAGCCGGCGCTCGCGGATCCTTGACCCTCCCCATCCCATGGCGCAAGTCCGTCCCACGATCCTCCACGTGGACATGGACGCGTTCTACGCGTCCGTGGAAACGCGCGATAACCCATCGCTCGCCGGGCTACCGGTCTGCGTCGGCGGCCCCTCCGACCAGCGCGGCGTGATCGCGGCGGCTTCCTACGAAGCGCGCCGACACGGCGTTCACTCGGCGATGTCGACCGCGGAAGCGCGGCGTCTCTGTCCCGACCTCGTGCTGCTGCCGCCCGACTTCGAGCGCTACACGAGCGTGTCGCGCGACATCATGGCGATCTTCCGCTCGTACACGCCGCTGGTGGAGCCTCTCTCGCTCGACGAGGCGTTCCTCGACGTCGCCGGTTGCGAGCGCCTCTTCGGCGATGCGGCCGACGTCGGTCGCGCGATCCAGCGCGAGATCCTGCACCGCACCGGCTTGCCCGCGTCCGTCGGCGTCGCGCCCACGAAGTTCCTGGCGAAGCTCGCGAGCGATCTCGCGAAGCCCCAGGGATTCCGCGTCATCGAAGCGCACGAGACGCGTGCGGTGCTCGACCCGCTCCCCGTGTCGCGCATCTGGGGCGTCGGTCCGCGCACGGCGAAGCGCCTCGAGGCGCTGGGCGTCGCGACGATCGGCGACCTGGCGCAGCGCTCGCGCGAGGAAGTGGTGCGCGAGTTCGGCGCCAGCGGCGCGTGGATCCACGATCTCGCGCACGGCATCGACACGCGCCGTGTGACGCCGCGTCGCGAGGAGAAGTCGCACGGCATGGAGCGCACGTTCCCGAGTGACGTGTCGGATCGCGACGAGCTGCGCCGCCACCTGCTCGATTTTTGCGACGAGGTCGCGTTCGGGCTGCGCGACAAGGGGCTGCGCGGCCGCACGGTCACGTTGAAGGCGCGCTATGCCGACTTCACGACGCTGACGCGCACGAAGACCCTCGATCATCCGACGAACCTCGGACCGCGCATCTACTCGACGGCGCGCGAGCTGCTCGATCGGCTGCCGATCGCACCGCTGCGCCTGATCGGCGTGCAGATCTCGTCCTTGAGCGACGTGCGCGCGCCGATCCAGGAGAGCTTGTTCGGCGACCTCGAAGTCGGCGCACCGAAGCTCCTGCGCGGCGGTCAGGCCACGCGCGCGAAGCTCGAGCGCGCCGCCGAGGGCATGGACAAGCTCCGGCGCAAGTACGGAGCGCGAACGGTGGTGCCGGCCAGCCTGCTCGGACGCACGCGCGCGAGCGGGCGCGACGGATCGAACGTTCAACCCGGCGTCGCGGGCCGCGCGCCGGAATCCGACTGAATCACGAGCCCCAGGTGATCAGGGCGTGCAAGGCGAAGACACAGGCCCACACTCCTGACTAGGAAGCGCAGCAGTCCCCGCTCGCCGGGGAGCGGCGAGACCACCGGGGAGTCTACGGAGACTGCGTGAATCGCGGAAGCGGGGCCTCGACTCGCCGCGGGCTCGATCCGCGCGTCGGCAAGCCCGCTCGGCGCGAGCCGGCCCGTCAACGCATCCAGTGCGGCTCGCGCGGATCGCGGCGCGTCTCGATCAGGAGGTCGATGCCGGCGACGTCCGGCCACGCGTAGAACTTGAAGTCCTGGTTCGCGGGCGCGTTCCGACCGTCTTGCGCGACGAAGATTCCGCGCTCGAACGGGGCCGAGAGCGCGAAGCTCTCGACCGCGATCCCGTCCGTGTCCTCGACGTCGCCGAACTCCGTCGACGCGCGCGGATCGATCACCTTTCGCAGGGTGTGCGGGGGCTCGCGATCGAACACGAAGAAGCGATGCGCGCCTTGCACCGATGCGATCAAGTAGCCCTTGCCGGCCTTGCCGTAGTAGATGGTGAGACCTTCGAGGTCGGGCACGACGCCCGTCTGGCCGACTTCGAGGATCGCGACGCGGTCCTTGTCGGTCGCCGGCGCGCCCGGTTCGGCGTCGTAGCGCCAGATCGCGCGGTTCTCCTCGCTGATGAAGAACCAGCCGCGCTCCTCGTCGGCGACGCAGCCCTCGACTTGGTCGCCGACGTCGAACGCGCGCACGATCTGCGCCACGAACTTCCCGCTCGTTCCGTCGATCGAATACTGCTCGACGCGGCCCTGCTTGTCGTTCACGAACGCGAAGAGCTTTCCGTCGCGCGCGCGGCGGTACAGCGTGGAGCCGTAGGGCTTGTCGCCGCCGAAAACGGGAAACGGCGCGGCGATCGCGGGTGCCGCGCTGCGCGCTTCGGGATCGACGATCCAGAGCATGAATCCCGTCTGCGCGCCGCGCCCGGCCGCTCCGACGACGTCGACCATCTTCTCTCCGAGCTGGACGGAGTAGGCCACGTCGACGTTGTCGGGCTCGAAGCCCTCCGCGACGATGCCGAGCCGCTTGCCGTCGAGCCCGTACCACTCGAGCCCGCCCCTTTTGTTCGTGCCGAAGACGAGGCTCTGCGAGGGGAACTGCGGATGCACCCAGATCGCCGGGTCGTCGGCCGAGTCGCCGTCCGTGGCGACCGGCTCCGTCGCCACGAGCGCGACGGGCTCCGCCAGCGTGGCGCCGGGCGGCATCGGCGCGCGCTCGTTCCCGCCCGTGCACGCGCTGAACGTCGTCAGCGCCAGCGCGACGGTCGCGCAGGCGGACACCCGCACGAGCGTGACGATGTCCGTCCGCGCGTGCTCCGCCGCGAGGGGCAGAGCGTTCAAATGTCCAACTCGTCGCCGCCGGCGCCGCGCCGCGCGAGGATCACGCCGCGCTTCGCGGTGAGTACGAACTCGGCGATCTCGCGCACGCTGGCCAGCGAGTGATCGGTGTAGCGCCGCGCCGCCTCGAGCGCGGGATGGCGCCGGCCGAGGATGTCGAGGATCGCGAGTCTCAGCGTCAGCCGCTCCTCCTGCGTGAAACCCGCGCGGCGCATGCCGATCGTGTTCGGCGCGCGCCAACGCGCGGGCAGCGCGCCCGAGAAGATGGAGAAAGGTACGGCGTCCTTCCCGATGCCGCAGCCGCCCGCGAGCATCGTCAGCCGGCCGACACGACAGTACTGATGGACCGTGACGCCTCCCGAGAGGATCGCGCGTTCGCCGACCTGCGAGTGTCCGCCGATCATCGCTCCGTTCGTGAGGATCGCGCGGTCGCCGACGATGCAGTCGTGCGCGACATGGCTGCCGGCCATGAGCATCACGCCGTCGCCGATCTGCGTGACGCCGTTCTCGGTGGTCGCGCGGTGGACGGTGACGTGCTCGTGGATGCGCGCGTCCGCGCCGATCTCGACGCGCGACGGTGTGCCTTTGTACTTGACGTCCTGCGGCTCGCCGCCGAGCACCGCGCCGCTCGCGACCTTCGAGCGCGCGCCGAGCCGCACGCAGCCGTGGATGTGCACGTGCGCGCCGAGCACGACGCCCTCGAGGAGCTCCGCGCCCTCCTCGACGACGCTGTACGGACCGATGGAGACGCCGGGCTGGACGCGCGCTCCGGGATGGACGATGGCGGTGGCGTGGATCACGGGGCGGTGGTCGTCGGTCTCGGGGAGGTGGTCGCCGCTTCCTGCGTCCACCGGTCTCGTTCCGCGCCATTCATACCTTCTTCACCGTGAAGTCGCGCCGAGTTGGGGAACGCTCTCTATCTCTACCGCACGCATTACACGCTGCGTGCACCGCATTTCGCGGACGCTCGCTGCGGTTCGACTCTCTCTTCGAGATGACCCCATGAAGCACTCCTTCCACCTCTCCCGCGCGCTCACGGCGATCGCCGGCCTGGCGCTCCTCGCGTCGGCTCCCGTCGCGGCGCAGATCACCCCCGGAAACCTCGTCGTCGTGCGCGTCGGTAACGGCGGGGCGGCGCTCAGCAGCGCGTCCAATCCCGTGTTCCTCGACGAGTTCACGACCTCGGGCTCGTTCGTGCAGGGTCTGGCGCTGCCGACGGCCGTGAGCGGCGCGAACCAGCCCTTCGCGAACTCGGGTTCGGCGACCTCGGAAGGCCTGCTCAACCTCTCGGTCGACGGGCGCTTCCTGGTGCAGGCCGGTTACGGGACGACGCCCGGCCTGGCCAGCGTCGCCAGCTCCACCAGCGTCGCCGTCCCGCGCGTGATCGCGCTCACGGACCTGAACGGCGTCGTGGACACGAGCACCGCGCTCGACGCCTTCAGTGGGAACAACATCCGCAGCGCGACCAGCACGAACGGCACCGACTTGTGGGCCGCGGGCGCCACGGGCGGCGTGCAGTACACGACGCTCGGCGCGACGACGACCACGGGGCTCAACGCCACGCCGACGAACACGCGCATGGTGCAGATCGTCAACGGCCAACTGTACTTCTCGAGCGCTTCGGGCACGTTCCAGGGCGTCGGTGCGATCGGCGTCGGACTTCCGACGACCTCCGGCCAGACGGCTACGCTCCTGAGTGGGTTCCCCGTCGCGTCCGGCCCGTCGTCGTACGACTACTTCTTCGCCGACCTGAGCACGCTCTACGTCGCCGACGACCGCAACAACGCGTCGGGCGGCATCCAGAAGTGGACCGAGAGCGCCGGCACGTGGACGTTGCAGTACACGCTGCAACCGGCGACGAACGTCGGCGCGCGCGGCCTTACGGGCCTCGTGCAGAGCGGCGTCGCGACGCTGTACGCCACGACCTCCGTGAGCAGCCTGAACAGCGTCGTCAGCGTGACGGACACCGGAGCCGGCTCGACGTTCACGATCCTCGCCACCGCCGGGACGAACACGATCTTCCGCGGCCTGCGCCTGATTCCGTCCGCAGGTTCGCCGATCTCGGCCGTGTGCTTCGGTGACGGCACGGGCACGGCCTGCCCGTGCGGCAACGCGGGAGCCGCCGGCAACGGCTGCGCGAACTCGATCAGCGCGGTCGGCGCGAACCTCGCGGCGACGGGCACGCCCTCGATCGCGGCCGACACGCTGGTGTTGCAGGGCACCTTGATGCCGAACAGTTCGGTGCTGTACTTCCAAGGGACGAGCGTGGCCGCCGCGGGCGCGGGCGTCGTGTTCGGTGACGGCTTGCGTTGCGCGAGCGGCACCGTGATCCGTCTCGGCACGAAGTCGAACTCGGGCGGCGGATCGGCCTACCCGGTGGGCGCCGACCCCGTGGTCTCGGTGCGGGGCGCGTGCGCGGCCGGCGACGTTCGCGTCTACCAGGCTTGGTACCGCAACGCGGCGGTGTTCTGCACGACGTCGACGTTCAACCTGACGAACGCTTTGAGCGTGACCTGGGGCGTCTGAATTCATCGGAGCGACGAACCGCGCAACCGTCCTGATGACGGTGCCCAAGCGCGGCTCGGAGGGAGGAGGCCGGTCGCGATTCGCGACCGGCCTCCTTCTTTATCGAGCGTCCACACTTGGGCTGCTAGTGCGCCTCGAGCCAATTCGCGCCGTGGCCGAAGTCGACCTTCAGCGGTACGCGCAAGGGCCACGCGTTCTCCATGCGGTCGCGCACCAGCTCGCGCGTCTCGTCGAGCTCGCGTTCGGGCACTTCGAACACGAGTTCGTCGTGAACCTGGAGCAGCATGCGCCCGGAGAGCCGGGAGTCGCAGAGCCGCGCCTCGAGGTCGATCATCGCGCGTTTGATGACGTCGGCGGCCGAGCCCTGCACTGGCGTGTTCACGGCGGCATTCTCGGCGAAAACGCGCACCCGCGCGTCGTCGGACGTGATGTCCGCGAAGCGTCGGCGCCGGCCCGAGATCGTCACGACGTAGCCCTTCTCGCGCGCCATCTCGAGCGTGTCGTCGATCCAGCCGCGCACGCTCGGGAAGGACTCGAAGTAGCGCTCGATGAACTGCTTCGCCTCGGGGACCGTGAGGTTCGTCTCGCGCGCGAGCCGCGCCGGACCCATGCCGTAGAGCAAGCCGAAGTTGATCGCCTTCGCGCGCGAACGCATCTCGCGCGAGACGGCGTCGAGAGCGACGCCGAAGATCGTGGCCGCGGTCGCGGCGTGCACGTCGCGACCCTCGGCGAAGGCCTTCACGAGCCCCGGATCGCCGCACAGGTGCGCCAGGATGCGCAGCTCGACCTGGCTGTAGTCGGCGGACAGGAGCACCCAGCGGCCGAGCGCGTCGGGTTCGCGCGGCACGAACGCGCGACGTAGCTCGCGGCCGCGCGCGGTGCGGATCGGGATGTTCTGCAGGTTCGGATCGCTCGACGCGAGGCGGCCCGTGGCGGCGCTCACTTGGCTGAAGGAGCTGTGCACGCGCCCGTCTTTCGGGTCCACGTACGTCGGCAACGTGTCGACGTACGTGCTCGCGAGTTTCTGCATCTCGCGGTATTCGAGCAGCGCCATGACGATCGGCACGTCGGCGTACCACTGCTCGAGCGTCGCCGCGTCCGTCGCGTAGCCGGTCTGCGTCTTCTTGGGACGCTTCACGCCGGCGGCGTCCTGGATCTTCAGCTTCTCGAAGAGCACTTCGCCGAGCGCCTTCGTGCTGTTCACGTTGAACGGCTCGCCGGCAACGGCGTGGATCCGCGCGACGGCCGTTTCGATCTCGCCCTGCAGACCGCGGCCGATTTCGGTCAGCACCGGCACGTCCAGGCGAATCCCGCGACGCTCGAGCGCCGTGAGCACGGGCACGAGCGGCATCTCGAGGTCGCGGAAGAGCTCCTCGGCCGCGTGCTCGCGCAGCTCGAGCTGCAACGGCGTGAGCAAGCGCCACGTCGCGTCCGCGTCTTCGCAGGCGTACTCCGCGACCTTCTCGACCGGCACCTCGGCCATCGTGATCTGCGACTTGCCCGTGCCGATCAGCGCCGTCGTCGGAATCTTCTGCAGGTCGAAGAACCGCAGCGCGAGGTCGTCCAGGTTGTGGCGCCGCGCCGCGCCGACCGCGGAGAAGCTCGCGACCATCGTGTCGAACCACGGCGGCGGCATGTCGACGCCGTGCGCGCCCATCACGAGCCAGTCGTACTTCGTGTTCTGCCCGACGCGCTGGATCCCCGGGTCGGTCAGCAGCGGGCGTAGCGCCTCGAGGATCTCCGGCCGGCCGCCCGTCAGCACCGGCGGCTCGGCGTTCATGGGCACGTAGAACGCGCGCATCGGTCGCGCGCTGAACGAGCACCCGACGAGCCGCGCCTGCAGAGGGGAGAGGCTCGTCGTCTCGGTGTCGAACGCGAATCGACCGGCGGCCGTGAGCTCGGCGATCATCGCCGCGAGCATCTCCGCGTCGCGGACGAGCACGTAATCACGCGCTTCGACCACCTTCGGGCCCGCGGCGACCTTCGGAACGAGCGACTTGAAGTCCAGGCGCCGGTACAGCTCGGTCAGCGTCTTCGCGTCGGGCGCGGGCGGCTTCAAGCCGGCGAAACCGGGATCGAGCGGCACGTTGCGCGCGATCGTGACCAGCTCGCGCGACAGCTCGAGCTGCGCGCGGTCGCGCCGGATGTACTCGCCGACCTTGCCTTTCACGGCGTCGATGTTCGCGAGCAGCGCGTCCAGCGACTTCCACTCCGTGAGCAGCTTGACCGCGCCCTTCTCGCCGATCCCGGCCACGCCGGGCACGTTGTCCGAAGCATCGCCCATGATCGCCAGCACGTCGACGATGTGCGAGGGCGCGACGCCGAGGCGCGCGACGGATTCCTCGGGGCCTTCGATCAGGAGCGGAATGCCCAGCTTGAAGACGTTGTAGAGCTTCACGCGATCGGTCACGAGCTGCAGGAAGTCCTTGTCACCCGTGACGATCATCACCTCGTAGCCGGCGGCCTCGCCCTGCACCGCGAGCGTCCCGATGACGTCGTCGGCCTCGTAGCCCTTGACCTCGAAGAGGGGCAGCCCGAGCGCGCGAGTCACGTCCCGCAAGAGCTCGAGTTGTTGCACGAGCTCGTCGGGCATCTTCTGCCGCGTCGCCTTGTACTCGGCGTACATTTTGTGGCGGAACGTGAGGCCCGGCGGATCGAACGCGACCGCGATCAGGTCGGGCTTCTCCTTGTCGAGGATGTCGTGCAGCGCGCGCGCGAAGCCATAGGTCGCCCCGGTCGGCGTGCCGTCGGGAGCATTGAAACCCTGCCGTTGCAGCGCGAAGTGCGCGCGGTACGCGAGGGCGGTTCCATCGACCAGGAAGAGGCGCGGCATGGCGCGCAGGATAGCGATGCGGGACCTTCCCGCGGACGCGTGAAGCCCGCAGAATGCGGCGCTCCATGTCCAGAACCGTCTGCACGCTCAACCTCAACGGCATCCGTTCCGCGGGCCGTCGCGGCTTCGCGAGCTGGCTCGCGCGCACGCGGCCCGACGTCCTGTGCGTACAGGAACTGCGCGCGCACGAGTGCGACGTCGAGGACGAGCTGCGCTTGCCGGAGGGTTGGAATTCGCGCTGGCAATGCGCGACGAAGAAGGGCTACTCGGGCGTGGGGCTCTATTCTCGCGCCGCGGTCGACCGCTACGTCGCGGGCCTGCCATTCGCGCACTGCGGCGACGAGGGACGCGCGCTGCGCGCCGATTTCCAAGGTCTCACGGTGATCAGCCTGTACGTGCCCAGCGGTTCGTCGAGCCCCGAGCGGCAGAAGGCGAAGTTCCAGTTCCTCGACGAGATCAAGCCTTGGTTCGCCGCGCTGCGCCGCGAGAGGCGACCGGTTCTCGTCTGCGGCGACGTGAACATCGCGCCCGCCGCGATCGACTTGGCGCGACCGAAGCAGAACGTGAAGAACTCTGGCTTCCTGCCCGAGGAGCGCGCGTGGTTCGCCGATCTGCTCGCGACGGGCTGGGTCGACGTCGTGCGGCGCATGCATCCCGACGAAGCAGGGTTGTACTCGTGGTGGTCGAACCGCGGCGCCGCGCGCGAGAACGACGTCGGTTGGCGCATCGACCACGTGCTGGCGACGCCCGACCTCGCGCCGCGCATCACGCGGGCCTGGATCGAAAAGAATGCCGGACTGTCGGACCACGCGCCGGTTTGGGTCGAGATCGAGGACGCGTGAACGCAGCGCTGCTCACCGCGGCGATCGGCATCGGCGACGTGCCCGCGACGCTCTCCCGTCCGGGCGCGCGAGTCGTGCGTGTCGCCGAGGCACCGCGCGTGGACGGTCGCCTCGACGAGTCGTTCTGGCGCGACGTCACGCCGATCGCGAGCCTGCGTCAGATGATCCCGCGCATCGACGCGGAGCCCAGCGAACGGACGGAGATCCGGCTGGTGCACGACGGCCGCGCGCTCTACTTCGGAATCCGCTGCTTCGACCGTGAGCCGGAGAAGATCGTGGCGACGCTGCGCCAGCGCGACGCGGACCTCGACCCCGACGACCGGATCGAGATCGTGCTCGACACGTTCAAAGACCGGCGCAACGCGTACTTCTTCCAGATCGGTGCCGCGGGATCGATCGGCGACGCGCTGATTTCCAAGAACGGCGGCGGCTTCAAGAAGGCCTGGGACGGGATCTTCGACGGCGCCGCGGTGATCGACGAGCTCGGCTGGAGCGCCGAGATCGAGATCCCGTTCGCGACCGTTGCGTTCGACACGGAGCAGCCCGTGTGGGGCTTCAACATCAACCGCTGCATCAAGCGGCGCGAGGAGTTCGCGCGCTTCGCGGCGCACACCCAGGACTCGAGCTTCTTCCGCATCGCGCAGGCTGGGGACTTGGCGGGCTTCGAGGGCGCCGAGCAGGGGATCGGACTCGACATCACGCCGTTCTTCGTGGCGCGGATGGACGACGAGCGCGGCGAAGCGGCCTCGATCACGGGTCAGCCCGGCTTCGACGCCAGCTGGAGGATCATGCCCAGTCTTCAGGCCGCGGTGACGGTGAACACGGACTTCGCCGAGACCGAGGTCGACGATCGACAGGTCAACCTCACGCGCTTTCCGCTGTTTTTCCCTGAAAAACGCGACTTCTTCCTGCAGGACGCGGGCATCTTCGACTTCGCCGATCTCGAGTCGAGCGTGCTCCTGCCGTTCTTCAGCCGCCGGATCGGCCTCGACGGCGCGGGCGGTGAAGTGCCGATCCAGGTCGGTGCGAAGCTGACGGGCCGCGCCGGTGACTGGAGCATGGGGTTCCTCGACGTGCAGACGGATTCGACCGGCGCGCTCGACGGCCAAAACCTGGGCGCCGCGCGCGTCGCGTACAACGTGGGCGAGCAGTCCACGATCGGCATGATCGGCACGATCGGCGACCCGACCGGCGTCACGGACGCGGCCACGTACGGCGCGGACGTGAACTTGGCGACGAACGGATTCTTGGGCGACAAGACGCTGCAGTCATCGACCTGGTTCGTGCGCACGGACGACGGCGCCGAATCGGGCGACGACATCGCGTTCGGCACATCGGTGCGCTATCCGAACGACCTGCTCTCGCTGGGCGCGGCGTTCGCGGAGATCCAAGAGGGCTTCGATCCCGAACTCGGTTTCGTGCCGCGCACCGGCGTGCGGCGCTGGACCGGGGACGTCTCGATCGAACCACGCCACGAAGGCGCGATCCGGCGCACCGAATACACGGCCTACGTGACAGCGGTCACCGACCTCGACGACCGGCTCGAGTCGGGCGTGGTCGGAGTCCAGCCGATCGGTCTCGTGTTCGACTCGAACGACGCGCTTTTCCTCGAGTTCGAGGGCGATCGCGAGCGGCTGGACGAGCCGTTCGAGATCCGCGACGGGATCGAGATCGCGCCGGGCGAGTACGACTTCTGGCGCGCGAGCCTGGCGGCCGAGTTCTCGAACGCGCGCGTGCTCTCGGGCTCGATCACACTCGAGACCGGCACCTTCTTCGACGGGACGCGCGACGACATCTTCCTGACGACGTACTGGCGCCCCAGCGCGCTCTTGAACGCAAGCCTCAGCTACCAGCGCTCCGCCGTGGACCTCGACGAAGGCAGTTTCGTCGTGCACGTCGCGCGCGCGCGCGTCGACTTGGCCTTCGACGAACGGATCCTGTGGTCGAACTTCGTCCAGGTGGACAACGATTCGGACACGCTGGGCGTGAACAGCCGGCTGCGTTGGATCCTCTCGCCGGGCCGCGAGTTCTTCCTGGTCGTCAACCCGACGATCGAGCGCGAAGGGGACTCGCTGGTGGTCGCGGATTCCGCCGCGGCGTTCAAAATCGGATGGACGATGCGGTTCTGATCGACGATCCGGACTCGGTCCTGCGCTCTCCAACGCGCGACGGGACCTGTCCCGCGACCCCGCGAAAGACCTGTCCCGCGACCCCGCGAAGGGCCTGTCCCGCGACTGCGCGAAGGGCCTGTCCCGCGACCCCGCGAAAGACCTGTCCGGCGACCCCGCGAAGGACCTGTCCCGCGACTGCGCGAAAGACCTGTCCCGCGACTGCGCGAAGGACCTGTCCCGCGACTGCGCGAAAAGCCTGTCCCGCGACTTAGCGGAGGAACTGTCCCGCAACCGGTGCGCGCGTCACAGCGCGGCGAGCGGGCCGGTCCGGAAGTCGAGCAACTCGATCTCGAGCTTCGTCTCGCCGCGGAAGTTGTTCCACTTCGGCGTGTAGACCGCGTGGATCGGCGTACCCATCGTGAGCTCGCGCTCGCGTCGCGCCATCCCGAACGCCATCCCGCGCAGCACGTGCGCGCCCGCGCGTAGTTGCAGCATCACGTGCGTCTTGTCCGCGCCGCACACGCGCACCGGTTCAGCGAGACGCAAGTCCGCGGTGTGGAAGATCGGACGCCCGTTGTCCTGGCCGTAGGGTCGCAGACGATCGAGCTCCTTCTGCAGCGCGGGCGTCACCGTGCTGAACGGCAGATCACAGTCGATCCACAGCTCGGGCGCGACGAGCGGCGCGGCGCTCATCATCTGCTTCGCGCGCGCGCACACGGCCTCGCGGAACGCGTCGAGTTGCGCGGCCTCGATCTCGAGCCCCGCGGCTTGCTCGTGGCCGCCGTGCTTCACGACGTGCGCACGACCGCCGTCCATGGCGCCCAGCACGCTGAATCCCGGCACGGATCGCGCGCTCCCACGTCCGCGGCCGCCGTTCATCCCGATGACGATCGTCGGGCGGTCGAAGCGTTGCACGAGTCGGCCCGCGACGATGCCGACGACGCCTTGGTGCCAGCCCTCGTCGGCCAGGACGAGCACGGGCCAGCGGCCTGCATCGGCGTACGTCTCGGCCTGCACGAGCGCGCGCTGCAGGATCTCGGCCTCGATCGCGCGCCGGCGCAAGTTCATCTCGTCGAGTCCGGTCGCGAGCCGCTTGGCTTCGTTGGCGTCCTCGGCCAACAGCAGCTCGACCGCGTGACGCGCATGATCCAGCCGTCCCGCGGCGTTGATGCGCGGCGCGATCTGGAACGCCAGGTCCTCGGCCAAGAGCTCGCGTCCGCCCGCTCCGCACACTTGGAGAAGCGCGCGGATTCCCGGCCGATGCGAGCGCTCGAGGGACTTCAAACCGTGGTGCGCCAGGATGCGGTTCTCGCCGACGAGCGGCACGACGTCGGCCACGGTCGCGATCGCGACATAGCCCATCGCCTCGACCAGGAAGTCGCGCAGGTCGTCGCGCACGCGCGCGGCGCCGCTGATCTCCTGGCAGACGCCCCAGGCGAGCTTGAACGCGACCGCGCCGCCGCACAGCTCGCGGAACGGATACGTCGCGTCGTGCAGCTTCGGGTTCACGATCGCGACCGCGGCCGGCAGCGCGCCGTGCGGCGGCTCGTGGTGGTCCGTGACGATCGTGTCGACGCCCATCTCGGCGAGCTCGGCGATCGTCTCGACCGCCGAAGTGCCGTTGTCGACGCTGATGACGAGCTTCGCGCCGGTGGCTTTCGCGCGGACGAGCGTGTGCGCGCCGAAGGAGTACCCGTCCGTGAAGCGGTTCGGGATGTGCCAGTGCACGTCCGCTCCGAGCGTGCGCAGGAGCCGCACGAGCAGCGTCGTCCCCGTCACTCCGTCGACGTCGTAGTCGCCGTGCACGAGGATCGGCTCGCGATCGCGGATCGCGCGCGCCACGCGTTGCGCCGCCTTGGCCATGTCGGGCAGGAGCGCGGGGTCGTGGAGGCGCTTCAGATCGGGCCGCAAGTGCTCGTTCGCGCGATCGGGATCGGCGTGGCCCCGCGCCACGAGCAGCGCGGCCGTGACGCGCGACAGCGAGTGGCGCCGCGCCAGAAGTTCGACGGCCCCCGCGTCGGTCTCGCGCAGGCGCCAGCGCCGAGCAGCGGAAGTTGGCATGGGCTTGGTCGCGAGGGTCATTCGACGCAGCCTATGCAATGCAGGCGAGCCAGGGGAGTGCTCGTTCCCGCCTGCGCGCGACCTCCGGTGGGTTCAGTCGCGCCACATCCAGTTTCCGACGTCCGTGTCGTCGCCGACGCCGCCGGGCAGCCCGTCGCGGCCGAAGGTCCAGATGCGCGCGAACTCGAACTCCGCGGCCGGAGGCTCGAAGCGGTAGGGCCGTCCCCACGGATCGAGCGGCAGGGTCGCTACCGCCAGATACGGTCGTCGGCCGGGCACTCGCGCCAGGAGATCGGTGATGTCGGACGGGTACTCGCCCTCGTGTTCGAGCGCGTACCGCTCGCACGCGTATTCGATCGCGAGGATGTCCGATCGATCCTTCCGGCTGATCGAGCCGGGGGACCAAGGCGTCATTGCACGCCACATGACCGCTCCCACGAATAGAGCGAGCACGATCAGCGCTCCGCCGACCAGGATCGGTCGCCGCACGCGCGCAAAGACGCGCGAGCCCGCGCCGACTTCCGAGCCGCTTCGGATTCCGCGACGTCCGATCGCGCTTCCGGTCGCAGATTGCGCGGTCGCTCGCCGGATTCGTCCCCGATCGGGTGCACCGTTCCGCAGGCACTCTACCCCGATGCTCGATCGGCGCGCTCGCGTGAGAAAACCGCGACCAATGCGCTCATCGGCGCATCCCACTTCCGCAGTCCAGGTCGTCGCCTTCGCCTCCGGGGATTCCGTCCTCGCCGTAGGTCCACACGCGCACGAAAGCTGATTCGTCGCTCGGCGGCTCGTAGCGATATGGGCGCTCCCATGGATCGAGCGGGATCGAGTCGCCTCGCCAAGCAGTTCCGCCCGACACGTCGGGGACGAGCAACTCGTCGAGGTTGCGGGGGAATCGACTGCCGTTTTCCTCCGCAAAGCGATCGCAGGCGATGCCGAGCGACATCACGTCGGTGGGCACCTTGTTGTTGCAGGAGGTCGTGCCCAGGTTCTGCATCGCGAACCTCAGCGCGATCGTGCTCGCGACGAGGGCGAGCACGACGACGAACGCGATCCGCGACCCACGTCTCATGCGCGCTCCGACGCGCGAGTTCCCAATGGCTTCCCGCCGCGTTCGCGGAGCCCGCGTGCGCGCGCGTGATCTCCCGCGCCGGCGCCGGAACTCGTGCCCCTGATCGTCCTAGCGCGCTTCGGTCGGCATCTGCACGACGACCGTCTGTCCGGCCGCGTCCACTGCGGGTTGCGCGAGGACCGGCTGCTCGAGCGGCTTCACCGCGGCGGGCGTCGGCGGGGGCTTGCAGTGCGAGCTGAAGCAACCCCCGCCGCAAGCCAGGACGACGCAGGACACGAGGACGAGCATGTGCGCGGGCTTCATGCTCCGCATCCTACTGCGGACTGCCGCGCGCCGGGAGGAGCGTGAGAATCGCTCGCAGTCCGCAAACTGGCGGGAGGGTGACTGCGGCCTTCCTCCGGAACTCTCCCGATTCAAGTTGCGCGCGGACAGACTCCGCGGGGAACGAACGAGTCGTCAGCGGTACGTTGGCTGGAACGACCCCGACACTTTCGCTCGGGCGGTCCCGACGTGCTGTTCGGCTCGGCGCGAGAGTGTCGGAGTCGTTGCGGGCAACGTACCCCCCGATCGAGCCCGGCGCCGCGGGACCGTCGAGTGTGCGCGAGGCCGCCCCCAGCGGCGGCCCTCCCGCGTGCGCGACCGGTGACCCCCGCGGACTGTCGCGGGCGCGCGTGCTCGTCGACGCGAGCCTGCGGCTCTCCTCTGGATCTCTCCCGATTCAAGTTGCGCGCGGACGGGCTCCGCGGGAAGTGATCGAGTCGACAGGGATGCGCGTCCTGGGCCTGCGAGATCCCGCGCGCGGAGTGGGCGTCGCTGCAGGCCGCCGAGCGTGCGCCCCAGCGCTCCGCCTTCCCGGACTTCCGCCCGAGCGCGCACGCGGAAGCCGCGTCGAGCGCGCCGGACGGGGCCTCCACGCTCCACTCTTGTCGGAAGCCGTGCCGCAGAGGACAACGGAAGGTCATGACCCGGCCCGCGACCGACGTTCAAGCGGCTTTCCGCCTCCTGCCGTCCATCGACGAGGTGTTGCGCGATCCGCGTGCGGCCCCGCTCGAGGCGCGCTGCGGGCGCGACCTGCTCCAGCGCTTCGTCGCCGAGACCATCGATGCGTGGCGCGCGGAGATCAAGGCTGGCCGGCTCGACGCGGATCGCATCGTCACGTTGCGTGCCGCGGGCGAGCCCTTCGTCGAGCTCGAGCGGCGCGCGCGGCGTGAGGAGGGTCGCGGCGTCGTGCGCTGCGTCAACGCGACCGGCGTCGTGCTCAACACGGGCCTCGGCCGTGCGCCGGTCCACCCCGAGATCGCGGACGCGATGGCGGTCGCGGCGAAGAGCTACGACGTGCTCGAGGTCGACCGCGCGACGAACGAGCGCAACCAGCGCGACGACTACCTGGGCGACCTGCTCGCGCGCCTGACCGGAGCTGAAGCGGGGATCGGCGTCAACAACTGTGCGGCGGCCGTGCTGCTCGCGTTCAACACGTTCGCCGGCGGGCGCGAGGCGATCGTCTCGCGCGGCGAGCTCGTCGAGATCGGCGGCAGCTTCCGCGTGCCCGACGTCATGGCGCGCGCGAATGCGACCCTCGTCGAAGTGGGGACCACGAACCGCACGCGCATCGCTGACTACGAGCGCGCGATCGGTGAGCGCACTGGCCTGCTCGTCAAGGTGCACACGAGCAATTTTCGCGTCGTCGGATTCACCGAAGAGGCAAGCCCGGGCGAGCTGGCGGAACTCGGGAAGCGCCGCGGCGTCGTCAGCGCGTACGACTTGGGTTCAGGGCTTTTCGAACCGGCTGGGAGTCCGCCGCTGGCGCACCTCCTGGGCGGAGAGCCGCTCGTGGTCGACGCGGTGAAGAGCGGCGTCGACGTCGTCATGTACTCGGGCGACAAGTTGTTCGGCGGACCGCAGGCCGGACTCGTCGTGGGCAAGCGCGCCGCGATCGCGAGCTTGCGCAAGAACCCCATCTACCGCGCGCTGCGGCTCGACAAGGTCACACTGGCGGGACTCGAGGCGACCGCGAAGCTCGTGCTCGCGGGTCGCGCGCACGAGCTGCCCACGCGGCGCATGCTGGCCGTGACGGCGGACGACCTGCGGCCCGTCGCCGAAGCCCTCGCCGCGCGCCTCGCTCGGATCGAGGGGCTCGCGGTCGACGTCGCGGCGGGCGAGAGCCAGCCCGGAAGCGGCAGCGCGCCGGGCGTCGTCCTGCCGACGTTCGTCGTCCGCGTGCGGCACGCGGCGCTCTCCGATGCCGAGCTCGCGCTGCGCCTGCGCGAAGCTCCCGTACCCGTTTTCGCGCGCGTTCAGGAGGGCCGCGTCCTCGTCGATCCGCGCACGTTGCTCCCGGGCGACGACGCGGACCTCGTGAAGGGCTTCGAGCACGCGGCGGGAAGAGACGCGCACTCCGCGCGTCGTTCCTCGGCGTGACGCACGACGAACTCCTCGCCGCGATCTCGGATCGCACCGCGACGGTCGGTGTCGTCGGCCTCGGCGCGGTCGGGCTACCGCTCGCGCGCACGTTCGCGCGCGCCGGATACCGCGTGCTCGGCTTCGACCGCGACAGCGCCAAGCTCGCACGTCTGGCAGCGGGGACGGGAGCCCCGGCGCACCTGGGCGCGGACTTCGCGGCCGAACTCCTCGCCAGTGGCCACTTCGAGATCGCCAGCGACCCCGAGCGACTGTCCGAGGTCGCGGCCGCGCTGGTGTGTGTTCCGACGCCCATGACGCGCGAGCACGAACCCGATCTCTCCGACGTGCTCGCCGCGGCCGCGACGCTGGCGCGCTGGATGCCGCGCGGATCCCTCGTCGTCCTCGAGTCGACCACGTGGCCGGGGACGACGCGCGGTCCGTTCAGCGACGCATTCCGCGCGGCCGGCCGCGCGCCGGGCGGCGACGTGCTCGTGGCGTTCTCGCCCGAACGCGAGGACCCCGGTCGCGCGATCGACCCGAAGAGCGTCCCGAAGCTCGTGGGCGGCACGTGCGCGCGCAGCGCGAGCGCTGCGGAAGCGCTCTACGCGGCGGCCTTCGAGCGCATCGTTCCCGTGTCGAGCGCCGAAGTCGCCGAGTCGGCGAAGCTACTCGAAAACGTGTATCGCGCCGTGAACATCGCGCTCGTGAACGAGCTCAAGGTGGCGTTCCGTGCGCTGGGCGTCGACGTCGGCGAGGTCATCGACGCCGCGGCCACGAAGCCGTTCGGCTTCCAGCGTTTCGCGCCCGGGCCGGGAACCGGCGGTCACTGCATCCCGATCGATCCGCACTACTTGGCCTGGGCCGCGCGCGCGGCGGGCAGTGCCGTTCCGCTCGTCGAGACCGCGACGCGCGTGAACGCGTCGATGCCGGACTACGTCGTCGATCGCGCCGAGCAGGCGCTCGCAGCGCGCGGACAGTCTCTGCGCGGCGCGCGCGTGCTCGTGCTGGGGCTTGCGTACAAGCCCGACGTCGACATCACGGCCGAATCGCCCGCGCTGGCGATTCTGGAAGCGCTGCGCGGACGGGGAGCTCAGGCCGTGTACTCCGACCCGCACGTCGCGATCGCCCCCGCGAGCGCCGCGCTCGCCGACGACGCGCGCGGTTCGATCGCGCTCGATGCGGCGTCCGTGGCGCGTGCCGACGTCGTCCTGGTCGTGACCGACCACGCGGCCTTCGATTGGGACCTCGTGGCCCGTCACGCGCGGCTCGTCGTCGACGCGCGCCGCGCGCTCGAGAGCCGTTTGCGCGGGGACGCGCGCTACTTCCCGGCCTGAGAGGCAGTGAAGAATTCGAGGCCAGCGCCCCCACAGCCTGCTGACACCGCTTCCGCGGCGCGTCGCCCGTGAAGGCTCCACGGGGTCCGGGAGCGCGTGAACTCATCGAGCGGACTCGTTCTCACAGCTCGCCCAATCTTCACTGGCTCTGAGGAGCCGGCTGGTCCAGGGACTCGAGGTCGGTCAGGCTCTCACGCGGGACGTGCGGCCGCAGCTTCGTCAGCGCCAGACGCCGATCGGCCGCGGGCAGAGATCTGTCGCGGGCGATCTCGCCCAACAAACCGATCGCGCCGTCGCGCGTTGCTCCCGTCGATCGGAGCAGGAGGTTCGCGGCCGATACCGTGGCGCAGCGTGCGTCGATCCCACCGCTGGTTCCACCGCGCGCGTAGGCAGCGCGCACGGCCTGCAATCCATCAGGCCCGACGTCCCTGGTTACGGTCGCCGTAAGGAATGCCTGGCGCCGCACCTCCAGATTGGGATCAGTCTCGGCGATCCCGAGCAGCGTGCCGGTCTCCTCGCGTCCCATCGACGCGACCAGCACTCGTCGCGCCCGGACATCGAGGTTCGCGGCGACGAGCGCGCTGTAGTGGTTGCGCACCTCCTCGCGTGCCTCGGGGCGTCGCCCGAGTTCCTCGAAGGCAGCGAACTCCGAGCCGTCCGCGGCGGAGAGGAGAACTTCCACGGCGACAGACGGTGGTGCCGCCACAGCGATCGACTTGACGATCAGCGCGTGCAACTGCGAGCCCGCCGGTGCCTCGGCGAGCAGCGCGCGCGCGCCCGCGACGCCCGAGGCGGGGTCGAGCGCGAGCAAGGCGCGCAGCGCGGGTTCGACGAGCGGCAGGTCCTGGCCCTCGAGGATGAGGGCGACGAGCTCCGCGCGGTGATTGGCCAGTGTGAGCGGGTCCTGGCCCAGTCTCTCCAGTAGACGCGCGTACGAGGCCGCTTCCTCGGGATGCTGACGGCAGAGGGACAGGATGGCCGGCAGCAGAGAGCCCGGGATCGCTGGAACCTCACCCAGATCGGACCCGACGAGGAACCCGATCAGGAGATGGCGTGTCTCCGCGGGCTGTCGCGGCAGGCTGTGGAGGACCTCCTCGCAGAACGAACTCGTCACTGGCTCCCCCGGCCCGCTGCCTCGCGACCAGCGCGCGAAGGCGACTGTGATGCAGACGACGCCGCCGCGCCGGACCACGGGGGAGACCCCGCCATCGACGGATTCCAAGAGCTTTAGCACCGCACCCAGGCGCGCGCGGTCGCCCACGATGCTCGTGAGCAACGTCTCCAGTCGCCGCTCGTCGCCGGCGGCCTCGGCACCGGCGATCGCGATCAGCACGGCCTCGAGATCGAACGGCTCCGAAGGGCCGGTGGGATCCGGGCGTGGAGCTGCCCCGGATCGCGCGGCATCCAGCCCAGGCTGGACGAGCGACCCGGACCAGCGCGGATCGAGAGTCGTGGACGCTCCGGGGGGAGTCCTGCTCGACGGCGCTGGAGTCGACCTCGGGTCGGCGGATCGGGTGGCCCAGTAGAGAACGAGCCCGACGATGCAAGCGGCGACGCAACCGAGCAGGAGCTTCCTCATGTGCGTGGACTCCGTAGATCAGACGTTCACGCAGGGGATGGTCGTGTGGTCGTCGAACAACCCTTCTTCGCCGGCCAACGTGCAATCGCAGCTCTCCTCCACGACGCCCAGGTCGATGTCGGTCGACGAGGTGCACTTGCATTCCCAGCGCTCGAGCGCCACTTCGCCGATCTTCTCGCAGTCCGTGCCGCAGTTCATGAAGACCATGCAGTCGCGGCGCGGGGGGTAGAAGTAGCGCACGTCAGGGCAGAAGCTCGAGCTCAGGCCGATCCTGAGGCCGAAGATGTTCAGGATCTTCATGCAGCGCGTCCCGGTCTCGCTCGAGTCCCAGCGACCCGGTCGGTTGATGGCCCGGAGGTTCGGGCACTGAGCGATCACCGCCGGCGCGGTGACGGCGGCGACGGCGAGGAACAGGGCAGCGTGCTTGGATGCGAATTTCATGGCGATCCTCCGTTCTCGTTCGAGTCTCGGCGGCGAGAGCCTTTCTCCCGCCTCCACTCAGCACGACCGCTCGAACCCCGCCGCGGTTGCAGGTGAACTCGCGAAAACTCGCGACCACCGTGCTAACGTCGCGTGCATGAGCGACATGCAACCGAAGCGACTCACCGACTACGCCAACTGCGCGGGTTGAGCCGCGAAGATGCCCATCGGGCAGCTCGCGCACGTGTTGCGCGGCCTCCAGGGACAAGGTGACGAGCGGATGCTCGTGGGACCCGAGACCTTCGACGACGCGGGCGTCGTCGAGCTCGGAGGCGTGGAAGGACTGCCCGCGGACACGAACCTCGCGCTGGTGCAGACGGTCGACTACTTCCCGCCCGTCGTCGACGACCCGTACTTCTACGGCGCGATCGCCGCGGCCAACTCGCTCTCGGATGTGTACGCGATGGGCGGACGGCCGTTCACGGCGCTGAACCTGGCTGGCATCCCGATGGACTTCGCGCCCGAGTGGACGGCCGAGATCTTCCGCGGTGGGTTCGAGAAGTGCCGCGAGGCCGGCGCCATGGTCGTCGGCGGCCACACCATCCAGAGCGCCGAGGCACTCTTCGGTTTCTCCATCACGGGCTTCGTCGATCGGCGCGCGGTCACCGCGAACAGCGGCGCGCGTGTCGGTGACGTGCTGTACCTGACGAAGCGGCTCGGCACAGGCGCGCTGACCACGGCCGGCAAACAAGAGAAGATCGCTTGGAGCGAACTCCTTCCGGCCGCGCGCCAGATGGCCGAGCTCAACGACCGCGGCGCGGCGGCGATGAACGCGGTGGGGGCGCACGCGGCGACCGACATCACCGGTTTCGGGTTGGCCGGGCACGCGAGAAACATCGCGCGGGGATCGGACGTGACCTTGGCGATCGAGCTCGCGCGCGTGCCGCTGCTCGAGCGCGCGCTCGAGTTCGCGCGCGCCGGCGTGGTCTCCGGCGGCTCGAAGAAGAATCGTGCTGCGCTCGAGGACGTCGTGACGGTCCGCTCTGGCATCGACGCCGCGCTCGTGACGCTGGGATTCGAGGCCGAAACCTCGGGTGGATTGCTGATCTGCGTCCCGCGCGCGCGCGCGTCGGAGCTCGAGGTCGAGCTGAAGGCGCGCGACGTGCTCGTCGCCGCCATTGGCGAAGTTCGCCCGCGCGGCGCCGCGCTGGTCGAGTTCGAATAGGGCCCGACGCATGACCGCGCGCGCGCCCTGGATCCTCGGTGCGCGCGGAGCTCCGCTCGAGGCGCCCGAGAACACGCGAACCGGTTTCGCGACGGCGTTGGCTCTCGGGCTCGACGGGATCGCGGCCGACGTGCGCGCGTGTCGGAGCGGCGAGCTCGTCGTCACGGCGGACGCCGAGCTCGAGCGCACGACCGACGGGCACGGGCTCGTCGCGGAGAAGGACTGGACCGAGCTGTCGGACCTCGACGCGGGCGCGAATTTCCACGCGCGCTTCCGCGGCGAGAGACTCCTGCTCGCGGAGGAGCTGCTCGCGCTCACGGCGCTGCACGGGGCGGCCTCGACCCTCGTCGTGCGCCTGCACGGACCGGAGTTCAGCGCGCGCTTCGCCGCGCTCGTGCGCGAGCTCGCGCCGACCGCTTCCGTGCGCGCGGCCTCGACGGAGCGCGAGACCGTGCTCGCGGCGCGCGATGCGGGACTCGCGTCGCTCGTGATCGCCGACGAACTCGACGAGCGCCTCCTCGAGCGCGTGCGCGAGGATCGGCCCGCGGCGGTCGGCGCGCCCGTCGCGGCCTGGCGTTCGCTGCTCGGGCGCGAGGAATGGCCCGCCGAACGTTGGGCGTTCGACGTGGACGCGCCCGCGGATCTGCTGGCCGCGTGCCGCGCCGGATTACACGCGTTCACGACGCGCGAACCGCGGCGCGCGCTCGCGGCGCGGATGCTCGCGACGCTCGCGCCCGAGTACGAGCGCGCGTGGCCGGTCGAAGTCCCCGTGCTCGAAGTCGCGCCCGAACCGGGCAGCGTCCTCGCCGGGGATTGGAGCGGGACCTGGACCGTGCGCGCGAACGTCTCCAACCCGTTCGCCTTTCCGGTGCGCGCACGCGCCGGGTTGGTCGTCCGCCGCGGGGCCTTCGACGTGTCGGGATTGCCGCACGCGTTCGAGCTCGCGCCCGGTGCGAGCGCGCGCGTCGAGTTCACGCTGACCGGCGGCGCGCGGCGTCCCGGCGGTGATCCGCTCTTGGTCCTGCGCTACGCCTGGAGCCGCGGTCCGGGACGAGCCGCGGGTGAGATCGACATCGACGCGCCGCTCGTGCGCACGCGCGTCGCGATCGCGGACGCGATCCCGCGGCGGCTCTTCCTGCTGCGCGATGGGCCGCGCGACCGAGCCGCGACGCTCGTGTTGCGACGTCGCGGAGGCCAGGTCACGGTTGTGCTGGAATCTCCGGGCGATTTGCGCGATCCGCGCGTGGTCGTGCGCGCCGGTTCCAAGACTTGGCGTGGAGCGCGCGGCGTGCGGGTGCCGCTGCCCGCGGACTTCGACGCACGCGCGGAAGGCATCCCGTTCACGTGCGGACTCGTCGCCTGGCACGACGGCGAGCGCGTCGCTCGACGCTGGGCCGGTGGACTGAACGACGATCCCGACGACGGCTCGCAGGGCGTGCTGCTGCCGACATCGAACGCGTGACCGCGCGTGCGATTCGCGGCCTTTCGCGCGTACGCTCGCGCGCTTTGGCGACAGCTCTCGGCTACGAACTCGCCGCTCGCACTCGCGGCTATTCGGAAGCTCGGCGGGACGTGTACGACATGATCAGCACTTCGCGCCCGTCGATCGTGTCGTACGTCTCGCTCTCGACGACCCCCGGCGCGGGCGTCCACGTCTTCGTGCGGTAAGGGCGCTCGCCGGCGCTGTCCCTCAGCGTGCCCGACAGCGTCGTGACGCCGTCCGCGGACTTCTGGCCGCGCGCTTCCAGCCACCAAGTCGAGTTCGAGTCCATCCAGAGCGAGATGTACTCCTGCGCGCTGTTGTCGAAGCCCAGGAGGAGCAAGCCTTCCATCGGCAGCCCGGGCGTTTCGACCGTGTGCTCCTCCAGCAGGTAGCGACCGCCGAGCACGGGCTTCGCCGTGATCGTGCCTTGCATCGGCAGCCAAGGCATGTCGGACCCCATGCGGTACTTGTAGTCGACCTTCCACGTGCCAGCGCGCGCGGTCAGGTCCGCGTGAGCCGGACCAGTCGCGGCCATCTCCACCATCTGCGCCAGCGCCTCCTCCTCGGACAGGGGCGTGTGCGCGCTCGAGCCGTTGCGCTCACCGAAGCCGTTTGAAGTCGGGGTCGAAGTACAGGCCGTGAAGCCGCCGAGGGCGAGCGCGGTCGCGCCGAGGGAGACGAATGTGCGCAGGGTCATGGTGTGCGGATCGGGCAGGGTCTTCTGGAGATCGGTGCGGCGGGGGAGTGCGAGCATCCGCGCACCCGGTGGGTCCTTGCAAGCGCGCGCGCCACCGCTTGCAATGGTGGTCCACCTGGGAGTGGATCGGTGCTGGTGTGCCGCCCGGCCTTCAAAGCCGGTTGGGCTTCGTGAACAGCGGGGCCGGTGGGTTCGATTCCCATGCGCTCCCGCCACAATTCACGTTTCGCTGCGCGGCGCTGGACGGCCGAAGTCGGGCTGCTCGGCCCCGCGAAAATGCCGGCGAGCGCGCCGGATCGCATCCGAGCGCGCTCGTCAGGACTTCTGTGCTGGCGAGTTACGCGCGGCCGTCACGCGCGGAACTCGCGCGCACTCGGCTCGCAATCTCGCGCGCGCTGGCTCGATGTCTCCGGGCCTTCCATGAGAGCGCGAGCCCCCGCTGGATCCACGCGCTCTCAGAGCAGCCGCAACTGGAAAACGCGCGCGGTTTCCTTCTGAATCGACCACAGCACGCGGACGTGCGCCTGCGGATTCCCCGCGCAGAGCATGCAATCGGCCGGATTCGGATCCGACACACCCGTCACGTGCGTGTGGGCGACGCAGACGGGTGCGCCCAGGGAGCGCGCTCCAACGGAGGCGACGGTGACGAGGACCAGGGTGAATGCGACGGCGATGAGCTTATTCATGATCGTGATCTCCAGCCTCAGCCTAGATGCCGGGGCGGCAGCCGGCAAGCGCGCGGCCGGACGCGCCGCGTTCGATCCTTGTCTCGGCCAGCAGAGGCCCGGCTCTCGAGCCGACCCGCTGCGCAAGGACTGAACAGCCCCCGCGGCCGGGTTCCGCCACGCCGGATGGAGAGCGGGCGGCCGAACTGCCTAGACTGCTTACCCCTCGATGTCCGCCCGAACGAACCCGGTTCCTGCCACAGTCTCCGCGCGCGCCGTCCTCGGTCGTCGTGCGGTCTGGATCCTGGCCTTCTTGTTCATCGGCTGCGCCGCGGCCTGCAGAGATTCCGGAACGGCGGCCGAGGCCGGCGGTCCGCGCGTCACGCATGTGCGCCTCACCGGGCCCATCGACGTCGGAGCGCTCGCGCTCGTGAGCCGCGGGATTCGCGCGGCGCGCGACCAGGGTTCCGAGACGCTGCTCATCGATCTCGACACGCCGGGAGGCAGCCTGGAGGTGTTGTGGGACATGCAGAAGCAGCTCCTCGCGGCCGAGGAGGACGGGCTCAAGCTCGCCTGCTGGATCCATCAGCACGCGGCGTCCGCGGGCGCGCTGATCGCGTTGACCGCGCAGAGCGTCTACATGTCGCCCTCGGGCACGGTCGGGTCGGCGTACCCGGTGTTGCAGACGCCCGAGGGGATGAGGTCGCTGCCCGAGGACGAGGGCGTGCGCGAGAAGGAGCTCTCGTTCCTGCGCTCGCAGTTCGCATCGGCGGCCGAGCGACGTGGGCGTCCGCCCGCGCTGGCGATGGGCATGGTCGATCTCGACGTCGAAGTGCGGCAGGTGCGCATCGAGAACGAGACGCGGCTCTTGGACTTGGCGCAGTGGGACGACGTGCGCGAATCGGGCAAGCCTTACGAGCTGCTCTCCACGATCAAGTCCAAGGGGAAGCTCCTCAACTTGAGCGCGCAAAAGGCCGTCGAACTGCGTTTCGTCGACGGCATCGCGGAGACGCTCACGCAAGTGCTCGAGCTGCTCGGCTACGGCGCGAGCGACGCCTCGGCGGTGATCGAGCGCACGACCAGCGACCGCGCGGTCGTGTGGCTTGAGATGCTGACGCCGCTCCTGATCCTCGCGGCACTCGTGCTCGGCTACATGGAGCTCAAACTGCCGGGTTTCGGCCTGCCGGGAATTCTCTCGGCGGCCTGCTTCCTGGCCGTCGTCGCCGGGAAGTACCTGGCCGGCCTCGCGGACGTCCCGCACATCGTCGCGGTCGCGCTGGGTCTCGCTTTGATCGTGCTCGAGGTTCTCGTCCTGCCGGGGACGCTGTGGTTTGGGATCGCGGGCGGCGTGCTCTTGGCCGGCGGTCTCGTCTTCGCGAGCATCGGACCGGGCTTCTCGTTCTCCGATCCGCGAATGCTGGAGCGCGTGCTCGACACCGGGCTCGAGTACGCGATCGTCGCGGCGCTCGCGATCGTCGTCGCGATCACGATCTCGCGCTGGTTGCCGAAGACGCCGATCCTGCGCCGCGCAGTCCTCGTGCCGGCCGCATCGATGGCCTACGCCGGCGGCGTGCCCGAGACCGCGGAGCTCCCGGCGCTGGGTGCGCTGGGCACGGCTCTCACCGATCTGCGTCCGGTCGGCAAGGTCGCCGTGGACGGCGACGGCGGCGCGGAGCTCGAGGCGCGCTCGCTGGGCCCGTTCCTGCTGGCGGGGACCCGCGTGCGCGTGATCGAGGTCGGCGTCGGTCGCCTCGTGGTCGAGAGCGCTCCGGGAGAAATCACATGAACTGGCCCATCGTGCTCTTCATCCTCGGGCTCGTGCTGATCGTGCTCGAGTTCCTGTTCCCGAGCCTGGGCGCGCTCGGCGCCGCCGCCGCGATCAGCCTGATCGCCGCCGTCGCGTGGGCCTTCACGGAGGACACGGCGTTCGGCGTCAACATCCTCGTCGCGAGCGCGGTCGGTGTGCCCATCGCGATCCTCGCGGGCATGAAGCTCCTGCCGCGCAGCCCGCTCGGCAAGCTGCTCGTGAATCCCGGTCCCACATTCAGCGACACGGCCGCCGTCGATCCGCGCGACACGCGCATGCTCGGCACCGAAGGTGTCGTCGAATCCCTGCTGCGCCCCGCCGGCGTCGCGATCTTCGACGGCCGTCGCGTGGACGTCGTCAGCCGCGGCGAAGCCATCGAGGCCGGCGCGCGCGTCAAGGTCGTCGAACTCGCGGGCAACCGCGTCGTCGTCGCGCGCACCGCGGCCGCGCCCAACCCCGAATCTCCCGTACAGAGCGCGCCTCCGACTCCCTGAACCGGGCCGCTTCCGATCCCGCTCCCCACCGAACGAGTGCTCCCCATGATCGAACACAACTTCCTTGCCCTGGCCCTGCAGCTGCGACCGGCGACCCAGTCGTCCACGAACCCGGAATTCCCGCTGTGGAGGGTGGGCATGTTCCTGGTGCTCGGGCTCTTCCTGCTCGTGTTCCTCGTGATCGTGCTGCGCTACGCCAACTTGTGGGTGCGCTCGGTCACGACGAACGCCGGCATCGGGCCGTTCGACATGTTCGCGATGAGCCTGCGCAAGGTCAGCCCGTCGGCGATCCTCGACGCGAAGATCATGCTCGTGCAAGCGCGCATCGAGGGCATCACCACGCGCGACATCGAGGCCCACCTTCTAGCCGGTGGCCGCGTGCAGCGCGTCGTGCAGGCCCTCATCTCGGCGAACCGCGCCGGCATCGATCTCGATTTCCGCACCGCGTCGGGCATCGACCTCGCCGGCCGCGACGTGCTCGAAGCGGTGAAGGCCAGCGTCACGCCCAAGGTCATCGACTGCCCGAATCCTGCGTCGGGCAAGAGCGAGATCGCCGCGGTCGCCAAGGACGGCATCCAGGTGCTCGCGAAAGCACGCGTGACCGTGCGCACGAACATCAAGCGGCTCGTCGGCGGCGCCGGCGAGGAGACGATCATCGCGCGCGTCGGCGAGGGCATCGTGTCCACGATCGGCTCGAAGGAGTCGCACAAGGACGTGCTCGAGAACCCCGACTCGATCTCGAAGAACGTGCTCGCCAAGGGACTCGACGCCGGCACAGCGTTCGAGATCGTGTCGATCGACATCGCCGACGTGGACATCGGCGTGAACATCGGGGCGCGGCTGCAAGCCGACCAAGCCGAGGCCGACAAGCGCGTCGCGCAAGCGCGCGCCGAACAGCGCCGCGCGATGGCCGTCGCGGCCGAGCAGGAGTTCAAGGCGATGGTGCAGGAGAACCGCGCCAAGGTCGTGCTGGCCGAGGCCGAGATCCCGATGGCCATCGCGGCCGCGCTGAAGAGCGGCAACATGGGCGTCATGGACCTCTACCGCTTGCGCAACATCGAAAGCGACACGCGCATGCGCTCGGCGATCTCCGGTCCGGGCGAAGCGGCGGAACAGCAGCAGTAGGCGGACGACGTGATCCTCACCGCGCTCCTCCCCGTGTTGCTCGCCGATCAGGGCCTGCCTGGATGGCTCATCCAGGCCCTGCTCGTCTTCTTCTTCATCGGCCTGCCGATCCTGCGCAGCATCCGCGAGATGATGCAGAAGAAGAAGGAACTCGAGCAGCGGCGCGGCGAGTCCGTTCCCGGCGACGCGGCGGAAGTCGATCCCGCGGCGCAGATGGAGGAAGCGCGGCGCCGTTTCGAGGCGCTCTTGCGCGGCGAAACCGTCGCGAGCCCCGTGGCCGAGGTCCCGCCGCCGGTGCCGGTCATGCAACGCCCGAAGATGGCCGACACCGCGATGCCCGGATCGCGCTCGGGCGATCTGTCGGGGATGTCGCCCGCGCCGTCCGAGGACCAGGTCGAGTCGGCGAACGATGTCGCGACGGCCGATCCCGAGCACTTCATCCCGGACGAGGAAGAGCGCGCGCGCGAGGAGCACGACCGGCGCCTGCGCGAGGAGCGCGAGGCGCGCACGGCGTTCCTGCAACGCGAGCGCGAGACCGGCGCGGGCCGCCGGGCGAACGTGACCTCGGATCCGATGACCTCGCTCGGCGCGCCGACCGCGGCCGCGACGATTCAGCGCGCGGCGCGGCCCGACATCTTCTTCGGCGAATACGACAACTCTGCCGCGCGACGCGCGGGGCTGCGGCGGGCGATCCTCGCCGCCGAAGTGCTCGGAGCCCCGGTGGCGCTGCGCGACCCCGCGACCGGGCCGGTGGGGATGCGGAGGCCCGCGTGAGCGCGTCGCGGCGTCCGGGGACGCGGAAGCGGCTCGAACCGGAGGCGCGGAAGACAGGCGCGCGGTCGTCGAGGGCAACGTCCTCGAGTGCGCCCGTGGAGTCGACTTCGAAGACCCCCGCGAAGCCGCCCGCGAAGCCGTCCGCGATGTCGTCCGCGAAGCCGTCCGCGAAGCCGTCCGCGAAG
>Ga0105044_10000835_pt1 | contig 39366 bp, 35 predicted proteins | sample MAT01_FD_78092 | JGI IMG/M metagenome (GOLD analysis project Ga0105044, IMG submission 78092) | Freshwater microbial communities from Lake Fryxell liftoff mats and glacier meltwater in Antarctica - MAT-01 | ecosystem: Environmental > Aquatic > Freshwater > Ice > Liftoff microbial mat | place...
CAAACCTGTCGGCTCAACGGGATCAACGCCTACCGGTATCTGTTGGCGCTGGCGCGCAACCTCGCGGCGGTGACTTTGAATCCCGGGGCGTGGCTGCCCTGGAACTACCCGGAGTCTTCGACTAACGCCACACCGGCTACTTCGCTGGCGGCCTGAGGCAACTGAACCAGGCCCACCCGTTCGCCCACCCATCCTCCGGCTGGACCCAATCATTCCGTCGCCGTCAATCGCCCGGCCGGTTACAATTTACCCCGCGAGCACGCTTGCCGAGGGGACACGTTGCTCTGTGTCCTTCAGGTTGATATGCCGCGCCATGATTAGATAAGTTGCGTAGTGGTTTCCCTCTGATTAGACTAAACTCTAATAAAAGGACCCTAACTCAGGATCAACGGGAGCCAACGCGCAGGCGAGGGCCTGAAATTTGTCGCAACTTCTACCCTCATTCAAGGCGCATACCACCAAACGGTCAATAACTTGTCCTTGAACTCCATTTCGAATCGAACGTATGAGTCCCTTTGTCCAAGGACTCGGCTGAGGCTCCGCAAAGGGAATCCCCCGCCGTTGAAGTAGTCTATGAACTAATCCATAGTGCTGAAATTCCTCAATGGCGACTGCATTGAGTTCATGCACTCGATCAAACAGAAGACGGTACTTTTCGAGATTTAAAGCCGGAGTTGCCGCCTTCCGCTCCAAATGGGCGTGGTCAACCAACAATGAAAGCAAATCTGCCATGACGTGAGTGACCCAGGTTGAAGGAATCGACTCACGAAACAGAAGCATGACAGACGAGGAATTAAGCTTGGATCACCTGAACGGCATACCGCGCCTTCACAGGGATCAATCAATTGCCTCCTCAAATGGCGAAGTCGTTGTACTCAGGACGAATCGGTTCAATCGGAGGCTGCAACATGCACGCTGCCACAGTGGCATTCGTTCCTTGCTCGATCAGAATGCAAGCGCCGGTTAATCGATTGTTCGCGTATCCGTCGAAAATCAGGGGCTTAGATGTTTTAATCCGGATCTCACCAATATCATTCATTGCCAATTCGAACGGGTCAGGCTCAGGATCATAGGTATGAATGTTAATCCGATTGTCGAGTGCCGTCACGACCGCCTGAACCGTTTGAGTCGTGTGCTTCAAAAGATATTTCTTCCCCTTTTGGAGACCCTTGGGATGCATCCAGCATACGCGAGCATGGAGTTCCGTACCCGCTCCCGGCAAGCTATCCAGCCCGACAATCATGTCGCCCCGGCTGATATCGATATCGTCTGCCAAAACGATGGTGACGGATTGAGGGCAGAATGCTTCCTCAAGGGACCCGCTATACGTCCAAATCTCCTTTACAGTGCTGCGATGGCCCGCAGGAAGCACCAAAACTGGTTGACCCACGCGAACTGTCCCTCCGGCGATCTGTCCGCTCAGCCCACGGAAGTCATGGAGGCAAGGGTCGCGGGGATTGTTGGGCCGATTGACCCATTGAACGGGCAATCGGAATCCATGAAGGTTCCAATCGCTCGCGATATGAACGGTTTCCAAATGCCCAAGAAGAGAAGGGCCGACGTACCACGGCGTCTCCTTGGATGGGTCAACGACATTGTCGCCGTTAAGCGCACTCAGCGGGATAAACTTTACGTCCTTAATGTCGAGCAGCGGAAGAAACTGTTCAAAGTCATCTCGAATCTCGGTGAACCGAGCTTCCGACCAACCCACAAGATCCATCTTGTTCACGGCGATCACCAAGTGAGGGATACGCAACAGCGAGGCAATATAGGTATGGCGGCGGGATTGCTCAATAACTCCTTGCCGTGCATCGACTAATACAATTGATAAATTCGCCGTTGAGGCTCCTGTCACCATGTTGCGCGTGTACTGAACGTGACCCGGCGTATCAGCTACGATAAACTTTCGGCGCGGAGTCGCGAAATAGCGGTAGGCGACATCAATCGTGATACCCTGCTCGCGTTCAGCCCTCAGTCCGTCCGTAAGGTTGGCTAGGTTGATCTGACCGCCACCGGTAATATCAGCGGAGCGCTCAAGCGCCTCCAACTGATCTTCCATTAGTGATTTGGAGTCGTATAGGAGCCGGCCGATCAACGTGGATTTTCCGTCATCCACGGAGCCGCAGGTGTTGAAACGAAGAAGTTCGATTGGATGGCTCATGAACAGTTACGAAGCGATTGAGAGGCAGTTAGGCGAGGTTCGAGGTTCATCCAATTTCAGAAGTATCCCTGCTTTTTTCGGTCTTCCATGGCGGCTTCGCTCGCCTTGTCATCCGCGCGTGATCCACGCTCGGTAACTCGAGCCGCAGCGATTTCATTGATAATATCGTCGACGGTCTCCGCCGGACTTTCTACCAAACCAGTACTAATGATATCTCCGATCGTCCGAACGCGAACTACCAGTTCACGAACTTCATCGGTCGGTTTCAAAGTAAGGAATTCACTGACGGGTAGCCATTGGCCGCGGCCACCCACTCGAACGCAATCTCGACGGTGGCTGAAATAAATGGTCGGAACTTGTAGGTTTTCTTGGCGTATGTATTCCCAAACATCCATTTCGGTCCAGTTTGAGAGCGGGAACACCCGCATATGCTCACCCTGATTCACCCGAGCGTTGTAAAGGTTCCAAATCTCCGGCCGCTGGTTCTTTGGATCCCATTGACCAAACGCGTCGCGGAAACTGAAAAAACGCTCTTTAGCACGGGCCTTTTCCTCATCTCGACGGGCACCACCTATAGCGCAATCAAATTGAAACTCGTCAATGGCCGCAAGGAGAGTCGGAATTTGCAGACGATTCCGGCTGACCTCTCCGGGAGACGGAACAGCAATCCCCGCCTTAATGGCATCTTCCACTTTGCGAATGATCAATTTCCCTCCGAGTTCATTCGCTCGACGGTCGCGAAAATCGTTCAACTCCGGGAAATGATGGCCGGTATCCACGTTCAGGAACGGCATTGGAATATCGGAAGGCCGGAACGCCTTTTCCGCGAGTCGTAGGAGGCAGATGGAATCCTTGCCGCCGGAAAACATGATGGCCGGCCGGTCAAATTCGGCGGCGACCTCACGCATGACATGGATGGCCTCGGTTTCGAGGTATTGCAGATGGTCAAGATGGTAAGAACTCATCGCGGAATGGAATTAACTACTCGGAGAGAAGCAAATACGACGAAACAAGAAAAAGAGACCGCGTCAAATTGACCAATTGGTGGTGGCCGCTTTGCCTCCCCACGCGGCATGAAGGCCGCATTCCCGCTTCTCGTCGGCTTTGGCGGGATCGAAATAGTCCCATTCGTTGGGCAAGTTGTTTTGAATGAGGTAATCCTCCATTTGAGCATCGGTCCACAGGAAGAATGGGTTTAGTTTGACCGCCCCAAAATTCCTATCCTCTGTCAAAATGTCGAGCTCCGCGCGACTTGAATTCTGAATTTTACGCAACGCAGTGATCCAGACGGTCGGAGCCAAATCCTTCATTCCGCGCAAGAAAGGCTCCAACTTCATGGTCGCACTGAAGTCCTTAAGCGCCGCCTCATTGTCCGGTGTCGGAATCTCTCCAAAAATGGCGTCCCGATGAGCTACCGTCATCCGTGGAATATACCCCTTAATGTTCAGATTGAGTCTCTTACGTAACTCTTCCGCATGGCGATAAGTAGCGGACCGATTATATCCATGATCCACCCAGAGCACAGGGATATCGGGCTGAATCTGGGTCACGAGATGGAGAATTGCGGCTTCGTAAGGGCGAAAATTGGTCGAAACAATCGCCCGACCTTCCGCTTGAGCGATGCCCCAACGAACAATTTCATGGGGCTCACGGGATTGAAGCAGAGAGTTCGCCTCGCTGATTTGATCAAAAGTCATAGCTCCTCCGCTTGAATGACCTCACGGCTTGGTTCGCGGACAGGGTGGTTTCACCAATGATTATGCGATTTTCGCCGGGAAGGTTAACGTCAGCGTGTGGGTAGATGAAGAGTTCATATCTTACGCTTTGACCGTATCGGATTCGGTCCAAAATTTTCGCTCGACCCAGTCGCCAAAGCGTTCGTCGGAATTGCGTTCCGCAACAAAACGGACCAACAAGGGGCGGAGCTCGTTAAGGATTTCTACGTCTTTAACCATTTCCTTCCACGCTCGGGCCAACCGAGTTCCGGCGACATCGCCCCCCAACCAGATTTGGTATCGCCCCGGAGCCTTACCCACAAATCCGATTTCCGCGATGTAGGGCCGTGCGCAACCATTCGGACATCCCGTCATCCGGATAACAATCTCCTGCCCCCCCAGACCAACATCGTGGCAAAGGGTTTCGATTTCGCTAAGCAATTTGGGCAGATATCGCTCGGATTCTGACAATGCTAGGCCACAGGTGGGCAATGCTGGGCACGCGATCGCTGCGGCATGCAGCACGCCCGCCTGATTCTCGGTTAGGACACCGTGTTCACTCAGCAACGCCTGGAGCAAAGCCCGTTCTGCCGCACCAACATTGGCTAGAATAATGTTCTGGTTCGCTGAAAGTCGAAATTCGATTTCAGCAAATCGCTCAGCAATCCGCCGCAATGCCGTTTTGAGTTGGCATCCTTCCGAATCCTTGATGCGACCCATCGAGACATGCAGGGTCAAGTAAGAGGTGCCATCGATCGCCTCCGACCACCCGTAAGTGTCACCCGTGGTCGTGAAATTAAAGGGTTGGATCGGCGTTAGTGCAATTCCCGCCCGCCGCTCCACCTCTGTCCGGATAAAGTCAGCACCCCGTTCCTGAACGACATACTTGAGACGGGCATGCTTGCGATCGGTACGATCTCCAAAATCCCGATGAATCGTCAAAACTGCCTTGGCCACCTCGATTAGGTGTGAGCGCGGAAAGAACCCCAGAACGCTGGCGAGCCGAGGATAGGTAGCAGAGTTACCATGACTGCGACCCATCCCCCCACCAACACCCAAATTGTATCCAACAATCTCGCCGTTTTCAATTACCGCAATGAAGCCAAGACAATTAGTCAGAACGTCCATGTCATTAACCGGAGGAATGACGAAGGCGACTTTGAATTTCCGCGGGAGATATTGGCGACCGTAGAGGGGATCTACAAAGTCCTTGTTTTCGGGGGCATCCAGGTTGAGTTGAACCCCGTCCAACCAAATTGAATGGTACGCTTTGGTTGTGGGAAGAAGTGCCTCCGAAACTTTTCGCGAATCCTCGTAAACCTGTTCCCTGGCTCGACTATTGGCCGGTGTCGGAGCAGCCATTACGTTTCGATTTACATCCCCGCACGCTGCCAATGTATCAATCAATGCCTGATTCAGCCCCTTCATGAGCAACCCGAGACCGGCCTTAGCGACCCCATGGAATTGAATGCTCTGTCGGGTGGTTATCCGCAAGGTATCGTTGGCATACTGGGTGGAAAGCCGATCGAAGACGCCCCACTGGGCAGCCGAAAGCACCCCCCCGGGGATTCGTCCCCGAATCATCATAATGTGGACTTTTCCCTGTTTCCGAAGGTCTCGGTCATCTTGTTGATAGATGCCGTGAAACTTCAGAAATTGCTCATCGTCAGTCGAAAATGCATCCAAATTCGCGTTGGCCAGCGTCGCTGCAATGTTTCCTGCCAGGGTAGGTACAGCAATCTTGAGCTGTTCATTTTTCGTTAGCGACTTGGGTTCGGCGGAGGCCGGGGAAACTTGGGACATAAATCTTAAGTGACTTGCAAAAGTTACAGATGATAGCTTCGGCGAGTTTTCACCGGTCCGCAAGGTTCAATCAAACGCCCCGACCTCGGCAACGCGATTCCGGAACAAATGCGAACCCACGGCCGAAAGAATTCAGCACCGACGCAGCCTCCCAGCTTGCGCCAATTCCGACCCGCTTTAGCATTGTGGAGTATTTCAGTCTGATTTGACACTTTCCGAGTAGAGCCACCCATGAACGAATCGCCGAAGATTTATTATTTCGACAACAACGCCACGACTCGAATCGCGCCCGAGGTGGCTGATGCGATGATCCCTTTTCTGCGTGAGTATTGGGGCAATCCTTCCAGCGCCTATGCTTTTGGCGCTCAGGTTCATAAACATGTGGAAGCGGCACGAGAAAATGTTGCAGCATTGATCAACTCAGACCCAAAGGAGGTCCTCTTCACCAGCTGTGGCACCGAATCGAATAACTCCGCAATCCACAGTGCACTAGTTACCACAGGGAAACGGCACGTGATCACGACCGCAGTTGAGCACAGTGCCAACATCAATTTCGGGGAATATCTGCAGAAACGCGGCTTTGAGGTGACCTTTCTACCGGTGGAAAGCGACGGAGCGCTGGACCTTCACCGCTTAGAACAAGCCATTCGGCCAGATACAGCCATCGTTTCGATCATGTACGCCAACAATGAAACCGGCGTCATCTTCCCGATCGAAGAAGTCGCTGCACTCTGCCGAAGCCGAGGAGTCTTGTGCCATACCGACGCGGTCCAAATACCCGGCAAACTCAAAGCTGACGTTAAGCAACTGGCCGTTGATTTCCTCTCATTGAGTGCTCATAAGCTTCACGCACCTAAAGGAATCGGAATGCTGTACGTCAAACGGCGAACGAAATATCAGCCGTACGTGATTGGTGGACATCAGGAACGCGGACGCCGGGGCGGCACTGAAAGCGTTCCCAACATTATCGGTTTCGGACGGGCGGCGGAATTGGCCATGACGACGCTCGAGGACGAAAACACACGAGTGCGAGCGTTGCGTGACCGCTTGGAGAACCACATTCTGCGCCAAATTCCCAATACCATTCGAAATGGGGCCAAGGAACCGCGTTTACCCAACACTGCCAACATTGCCTTCGACTTCGTAGAGGCCGAGGCGGTCCTGATGCTACTTGATCAAGTCGGAATTTGTGCCAGTTCCGGAAGTGCGTGCACCACCGGATCTCTAGATCCCTCCCATGTACTTTCAGCGATGGGTGTGACGCCAATGCGAGCGCGGGGCTCGGTTCGTTTCAGCTTGGGAATCTACAATACGGATGAAGAGGTTGATTACTTACTCAAACATCTGCCCCCGATCATCCAGAAGCTCCGAGACATCTCCCCGCTGAATCCTGATCACCCCGATAATGACAAGTATGACATTGCGGGAGCGCGAGCCAAGCATGAGCAAGATCTGGCCATTGCCAAAGAGCAGGAAGTCGTGTCGAGTTGACTCGAAAAATGCGTCAGAAAGGATCGTTAACGTTCAGTTTTGGCTTTCTCGAAACCGCTGCGCATCCTCTCGCGGATTTCCCAGACGCGCACGACGGGCAAGCTGGATTCCAAACTTCGACTTCTCCGACATTTGGGTCAACTTTTGGACTAGTTTATCACGTTCCTTCTCCAAAGTGAGTATCCGCTCTTCTAAAGATTTTATGGTTCGATCGGATTGCGCCAATTGCCGTTGGGTCGGGATTGTTTGAAGGTCCTTTAAGGCCTTCATCAACCCCAGTTTTTCAGTCTGCAGACGGCTCGATGTCGCCTGAGCATCGGTCAGCAGTGTTGCCAACTCCGTTTGCCGGGCCCTCCCCTCGCGCAAGGCATCCCGCAGTCGGGTTGTCTCAACTGTCAGGATTTGAATTTGCGCAACCATCGCTGGGTCGGGAAATGAGCCTGCTTCCTTCGGATCTGCGGCCCCTCCCCCTTCAGTGGCCTGGCCCACCGCAGTAACGGCAGTTAACTGTTCCTCGGTCGTCCGAAGCTGCGCTTCGAGCTCAGCTCGTTCTTCCTTTTCAGCCGACAATTGAGTCTGCAGAACCTTGATCCCGGCTGCCTGTTCGGTCAGGGCCTGTACCCGGGCGACTAGATTTTGGTTCTCCGTTTGGAGGCGGGTTCTCGAAACGGACTCGGCGGCCAACTTCGTTTCGAATTGAGTGACCAGGGAGGCATGCCGTTCTGATTCGGCACGGGCTAGAGCCAGATCCGTCTCAAGTTGTTTAACCCGGATGATTCCTTCTTCCGATTGGCGTGCCCGCAAATCCTCAAATTGCTGCTGTAGTTTATCTCGATCAGCCACCAAGGAGTCATTGATTTGTTTGGTCTCTTGAAATTTGGCCTGCAAGGTGGCCAACCGTTCGGTCAGATTGGCAATTTGCTGACCCCGTTCGGTCTCGGACTGCAAGGCGTACACCTGGCTTTTGAGTGAAGAGTTCTCCGTCTTGAGGCCTTTGACCTCCACTTCACGAAGCCGCCTCAACTCCCCTTCAGCGAGATTCCGCAGTCGTTCGATCTCTACCGATTTCTCGCGTTGACCCGAAAGCTGCTGATTGACCGCCATCAAAGCCTGTTGTGACTCCTCCAACAAGACCTTCTCCACCAGATTTTTACGTTCAACCTGCTGGGTCTCGATCCGTGACAGCAAAGCCTTGTTGGTCGCCTGCAGCTGGGTAATCCTCTCAACTGCAGCCTGTAGCTCTTTCGGATCAATCGGAGCCGGCTGAGCCGTTAAAGCTTCCCGCAACTTCGCTTCGAGACGCTCTTTCTCGGTCCGTAGATTACCAATCTCATTGTTGAGGGCATTAAAGTGAGTCAGCACCTCGTTAGCTGGTTCGGCCGAAGTACCGGTGGGGGAACCTCCCAAGACCGGCGAGGTGAGGAAACCGGTGCTCTCCGGTAGGGATTCCAGCTTTTCTGCGACATAGCGCAACCGGAAGGCCACAACCCGCTCATTCCACTGCGGGTAACCCCGCTTGAGCGTCCGTAAGAGTTCCTGAGCGCGTTGGTAACCCGCCCGAGCCGTTACCACCTGCCCCGCCTCGCGTTGAGCATCGGTTTGTTGAATCAATTGATAGACCTCAACGAAGTCATCATCCGGTCCAGCGATAGCCGGAATAACCGAGAGCACAGACAGGACGAAAAGACAACGCAACACGGCGTGAAAATAACGTTTCACCTCCAAAAACACCAGTTAAGCCATGACCAATTTCGGTTTCAATCCGGCAACGCAATTGCCTCACGAACACCTCGTTCAATTTCCCGCAGCCGTTCAAGTTCTAGGATTTTTTTTCGGTCACGTCCGGTTACGTAAAAAGTGTCAATGGCGGCTCCCTTCTCTGTGACAATCTTGGCGAGAACGACATCCAATTGAAGCTCATGCAGGGTTTTCGCCACCGAAAACAACAATCCCACCCGATCTTCGGCCTCAACATCGATAACCGTGCAACTGGCGGACGTGTCATTATCAAAACGGACGGTGCTCGGAATTCTTTCGCCGACGGCGCGATAAAGTGGCGGATAACGCTGGGCTTTAGCCAGCGCCTTGGCGGCATCAAGACTTCGCGCCAAAACATCGGTCATGATCCTTTCAAATCGTTGCCGAACCGGCGCCTCTGGCAACTTCCCAGTTCGAGCATCGACGACAAAGAAATCGTCCAAAACGATATCGTCGGCCCGCGTGTAAATCTGGGCGGCAAGAATGTTCAATCCCCCCGCCGCCAGGCCTCCGGTCAGTTTAGCAAACAAGCCTGCTCGATCCCAAGTGCAGATATGCACGCCAGTATATCCACGATCGGGTTCGTCGCTCCACAGCATGGCGGGTTCCAGGGCGCGCTCGTCCTCCGTCAATTGCAGATGCATGAATTGATGGACCAGTGTCAGGTCACGCGCCACCGCCCGGGCATCATGAATCTGAAAATACCTGGCCGGCATTCCCCTGAAATGCGCACTAACCTCTTCCGGTGAGAATGTTTTCGGCAGCAGATTGGTCACCTCCTGTTGCAGCAATTCCCGTTGCCGACGCTCGACCTCAATAAACTCGGCACCCCCCAAGAGAACATCGCGGGTTTTGTAATAAAGCGACCGCAAGAGCATGTCCTTAAAACTATTCCAGAGCGTATCGCTAGTCCCCAGCGAATCCGCCAAGGTATGCAACGTGAGCATCGCCAGCGTATCCGGCGTCTGCACCTCGCTGGCCAATTGACAAATCACGGATCGATCTTCCAAGTCTCTCCGCTGGGAAACTTTGACCATCTCCAGATGCAGTTCGATTAACAGTCGTAAGGTGTGGGTCGTAGCACCGTCCAACTGAAGTCGTCGCGACGCCCGCAGGGCCAATTCCCCGCCGACCAACTCATGAGGACGACCGGGAAAAGCTTTGCCTGAATCATGCAACAAAAGCGCTAGGTAAAGGACCTCCGGGCGCTCTATCTGTTGCAGCATAGGGACATAGTGAGACTGAGGCGCCTGAGTGGCACCCCAAATGGCATCCAGCCTTTGGAGTGCCACCAATGTGTGCTCGTCCACCGCATATTGATGATAGAACTCGTGTTGGACGAGATTGGTCATTCGCCCGAACTCCGGCACGAGCTTGCCCAAGAATCCCACCTCATGCATGGACCGAAGTGTCGGCGCCACATTGCCACGCTGGCTCAATATTTCGAGGAATGAGGTATGCACGCCGGGATCTCGTAGAAAAGCACCATCCACCCGGCCCTCTTGCACCAATTGGCGTAAGGTCTGCGCGAGGTCGGGGTGCAGATCGAGGCCTCGCTGTTGGGCATAAAGAAACGCCCGGATCAGCCGATTAGGGTCCTCACGGAAGATCGTCCGGGAGGGTGCGGTTAATTGGCGGCCCACAATTTTGAACCCGTCGAGTTCTTGCGATATCGGCGGCCGGGCCCGGCGCCCCAACAACAAACGAAATCCTCGTTCCGGGGTTCGAACCAGGGCCAGTCGTTGCTCCAACGTTCTTGTAATCAAATAGATATTGCGCGCATGGGTATAATATTCCCGCATGAAATGCTCGACCCGTAGGCGCGGAGAACGTTCGGTGTAACCCAATCCACTTGCGACCGACGCCTTGACCGGAGCCGTCAAGACATCCGCCGCCGAACCCGCAGAATAATGCAGTTCATTGCGCACTCGCAGCAGGTAATTGTGTGCTTCATCGAGCTGTTTCCTTTCCCGCGCACTGACCTGTCCATGGCTCTGCAAAGCGGCAGTTGACCGAAAACCAAGCTTGAAATACGCCATCCACAGGAGGTTTTGAAAATCACGTAACCCTCCGCATCCATTTTTCACGTTGGGTTCCTGCATGGCCGCCGAATCCCCATGCCGCGTTCGCCGACGTGCCTGATCCTCGAGACGCTGCCCAATGTATTCGTCCTCGTGCCCCTGCACGCACTGGGTATCGAACTGCTTCCGCAACTGTTGCACTAGCTTTTCATCTCCGGTGATTAGACGCGATTCCAAAAGGGCTGTTTTGGCTTGCATGTCGTTGTTGGCCAACTTGATGCAATCTTCCACCGTTCGAACTGAATGGCCGACCTTTAGTCCAATGTCCCAGAGCGTGTAAAGCAATCCACTGGTCCATTCGCTCATGGTGACTTCGACCGGACGCCCGCCGCCGGCCGTATAGAGAAACATTAAGTCGATATCGCTGAAGGGATTGAGTTCAGCACGTCCATACCCTCCGTAGGCGACTAAGGAGAGCCGTGGCGGCTTATTCTGGGCGGGAAACGCCTGTTTTACCGCCTCAAGAATATGGCGGATTAGCACATCCATCATCGCGGCCTGGGCGGTGCAAATTTCCAAGCCACCAGCGCCGGCGCGATGGAGGATTCGCAGGCGCGCGGACTCCTCCTTGAGGAAGTTGCGATAACGCGAGAGCTCCTCCGTTGGCTTTCGCCCCGGGGGCAATGGTAGCCGACGGTCCGCATTCTCTTCAATCTTGGCGAGCAGTGTTTTCACTTAGAACGTGCGCAACGTGCGGACCTGTCGCGCTAAGGGCAACGCACAAAATGGGTGCCTCAAACCTTTCGCCCTGCCTTCGTCTCTAGCGCCGGCGCAACCTTGTTAACCGTCTGGTTTTCCACAACTCTCATCCTAACGATGCCCGAGCCCCCCCCCGACGCTGATGCCGCGCTGATGCTGCGCATCAAATGCGGCGGTGGGGACGGTGCCGATGCGATGCGTGATCTGGTGGAGCGCTGGCAACAACCGGTGATGAATTTCATTTATCGGACCTTACCTGACGCAATTGAAGCCGAGGATCTGGCTCAGGCCGTGTTCGTGCAGCTCTGGAAAACCGCTGAGCGGTATCGGCCTTCCGCTCGGTTCAGCACCTATTTGTTCACCATCGCGAGAAACCTAACTTTGAACGAAGTTCGTCGAAGGGCACGGCATCCGGCCGACTCGATTGACGCATCGCACCCGGAAGATGAAGATCATCCCCTACGACAATTTGCCGATCCGGGGGCGCTGGCAGCAGATAAGGTGGCGACACGAACAGAATTACACGCCAAAGTCGAAGCCGCCTTGGCCGGTCTGCCCGAAAAGCAGCGCACGGCTCTTCTCCTCTGTCGAGAAGGTGAATTAAGTTACGAGGAAATTGCGAGTGTCCTGGACACGTCACTCCAAGCGACCAAGTCGATCATTCATCGGGCTCGTGAGGTACTCAGAGCTCGGTTGAAACCCTATCTTCGTTCGGGTGAGTGGAACGACGAATGATGCAACTTTCCTCGAAGTGCGGTTTTTCAAACAGGTCTCATGGAACCGACATCTGAGAACTCCGATTGGCTCGATCAGGTTCAGACCGGCTGGGTGAGTTCGGAGGTCGCCTCCCGACTACGCAGGGAACTTTGCCAACGGCCGCGGGAATTGTCCCGCCTGGAGGACGAATTGGCCCTAAACGGGCTGCTAGAACAGTTACCAGACGCGGTCGTTCCCTCGAATTTGGCCAGCCGTGTCTTGGACGAAATTCGGCGCCATGAAGCGAACGCCGAACGCTCGGCCCGTGGCACCCAGCGTTGGTTCAACGTCACTCGAATTTTTCACCCAGCCATCATCACCATGCTCGTCGCGTTCGCTCTGGGCGGGTGGTGGCAGTTCCGAATGAGGGACCGCCAGAACCTAGCCGATAGCGTGACGGTCGTCTCTCGCACGGTCGCCGTTCCCGGCGTCGAGTATCTCCAGGATTTCGATGCAATCCAGCTCCTCCGAACCCCCTCTCAACCCGGAGATCTCGAATTGATCGCCGCCCTCGCCACACCGTGAACGCCCGAGGCGTCCAACTATTTCTGGCAATCTTGGGAACAGCATCGGTCGTGTTTACCCAAGTGTTTAATCCTTTGACTCCACCTCGGTTAGTTCCACCGGCGCTTCCTCCCCGACAGGCCCCCACCGCCGTGTTTCGTGAACTTCTGGCGGCCAGTCCAACCGAACGAGAACGTCAACTTGCCTCCCGTTCCCCGAGCGCGCGACACCTAATCGAGTCCAAACTCCGCGAATTCGAGACCCTACCACCCGGACAGCGGGAATTGCGTCTCCGCGTGGCCGAACTCCAATACTTCCTTTCGCCCTTACTTCGGGCCAATCCGGGATCACGACCAGAACTGCTCGCACAGGCACCCACCGACCTGCGCCCACTCTTGGAAGAACGACTGAAGGCTTGGGATCGTCTCCCGACAGAGAAACATCACGATCTTCTGGACAGCGAAAAATCTCTCTCCTGGTTCGTCCGACTGCAGTCATCGAATGCCGCTACAATAACTAATCTGCTAGCGAAAATTCCACCGGCCAAGAGGCTCGAACTGGAGAGCCGATTGAGCCGTTGGAAAGCCTTAACTCCCGACGAGCGCATTCAAAAAACAGCCGATTTTCAGCGCTTCTTTAAACTTTCAGATCACCAACGCGAGAAAGTCTTGGGAGTCATTTCGCCCGCCGAACGCCAAGGAATGGAAGCAACCCTCGCTCGGTTTGCGGAACTGCCACCCGATCAACGCGCCCGCACAGTCCAAGGATTTCGGCAATTTCTATCCCTCACCGCCACTGAACGAGCCGAATTCCTGCAAAGCATTTCTAAATGGAAACAGATGACGCCGACGGAACGTGCTGCCTGGCGGGATATGGTGGCTCAGATCACAGCACCGACGCCAATCACAGTCGAATCACTACGCCGCCTCCAGAACGTGGCCACCAACAACAGTCCCTGAGACCAGGCCGATCAATTCCCGACTACTTTCTAAGCCGCCGGGTCCAAGCCATCAACTGACGACGAACTTCCAACGTCCCGGGAGCGCCGACAACCTCGCGCTTCGCCATGGCCGCGCCTAAGTCGAAGACCGCCAACACGTCGGGCCCAAATTGATCCGAGATACCCCGATATTCCTCCAGCGTCACCAAGTTGAGTGGCTTTCCCGCTTTCTCAGCCAACCCCACCACTGCGCCCACCAAATGATGGGCCTGACGGAACGGAACGCCTTTCCTCACCAAGTAGTCCGCCAAATCTGTCGCCAGCAATTGGGGGTCGGCTGCCGCTACTCGGCAATTCTCTGACTTCACCGTCGTATTCTCGAGCATCGCCGCCATCAAGCGCAGACACGAACGGACGGTATCAGCGGTGTCAAACGCTCGCTCCTTGTCCTCCTGCAAATCTCGGTTGTAGGTCATCGGCAACCCCTTTAACAACGTCAGTAGCGCCATCAGGTTGCCCACAACGCGACCTGTCTTCCCGCGCGTCAACTCGGCGACATCGGGATTTTTCTTCTGCGGCATCAGGGATGAACCCGTCGTATAAGCGTCAGCAATCTTGATAAAATTAAACTCCGTCGTCGCCCACAGAATGACATCCTCGGCTAAGCGACTGAGATGCACCGCGGTCAGGGCCGAGGATGCGCCAAACTCAACGAGAAAATCTCGATCGCTCACGCCGTCCATTGAATTTTGGGTAATCCTCGGCCTGCCTTGGGCATCCACAAACCCCAACTTCTTGGCCACAAATTCCCGGTCCAACGCCAAAGTACTTCCCGCCAAAGCACCAGAACCCAGAGGACAAACGTTGGCGCGATCCCGGGTATCAGCGAACCGGCCCAGATCACGGTCAAACATCTCCACATAGGCCAGACAATGATGGGCAAAATAGACCGGTTGTCCCCGTTGAAGATGCGTATACCCAGGAACGATCACTTCCGCATGGCGGCGTCCCAGCCCAACAAGTGCCCGCTGTAATCCCTTGAGCTCGCATCCGACAGCGTCGATCTCGTCCCGCAACCAGAGCCGGATGTCGAGGGCCACCTGGTCATTTCGCGAACGCGCCGTATGCAGTTTTGCACCCGCTGGAATCCGCCGGGTCAATTCCGCTTCGAGGTTCATATGCACATCTTCAAGGGCCGGTTGCCAGGTGAATTGTCCAGCTTCGATCTCCGCAGTAATCGCTTCGAAGCCGGTCTCAATGGCCTTCAGTTCCGCCCGCGACAGCACACCGATGCGCTGCAACATAGCGGCGTGGGCAAGGGATCCCCGGATATCCTGCCGCCACAATCGCCAGTCGAAGGAAATGGATTCGGAAAACGCGGCGACCTCCGCCGCCGGACCGGAAACGAAGCGGCCGGACCGGGAAACAACCGCAGATGGCTTGGACGTACTCGCTCGACTCATGGGCGAAGAGCGTGAACCCAAGGAGCCTGCGACCGCAAGCGGACCTAAATTGCCGCCCATATTTGAGCCCTATTCCTATAAGTCTGGAAGACAGTTCCGGGCAACCCCGAAAACCAGTAGTGTCAGTTCAACTTCACGCCGCGCCGAACAAACGTCGGTTCATCGAGATTTTCGCCTTCATGAAGAGTCCCTTCGGCACTGTCAAATCGACCCGTCCACGGCGGTACGAAATTGAATTGTTGCTGTTGAGCCTTTCGACTGCCCGCCAAGGAAACCCGCTGCCGACCGGTGTCGCGCACCATCGAGGACAAATCAAGCCCCGTCCCCCGGGAATCCCCCGACCGATTGGCATCCTCAAACATCAAGGATTTCACTGGAGTCGGACGTTGCTGAGCCAGCTCCATCCCCCGCTCGGAAGTCGTAGGCGGAAGGCCGACCCCATCACGAACAGCCAACAAAAAGGCGATCAAACGGCCGCCAACTGAGGAATCCAATCCTGCTCCCACCAAAATCTGCGCCCGGGGACTGCACCTCCGAAGTTCCTGCTGTAAGAGCTCCAGTTCGTCGAGTCGCAAATCGGGACCCCCTACCACGTACAGAAGCACGCCTCCGGCCTCTTCAAGTCGGGACGCTGGCTGCAAAAACGGATGCTGCTCCAACGCCGTCCAGAGGGTCTGAACACGTTCCGGTCCCTGAGCGGCGGCAAAGGCAGCGACGCCTTCCGCTTGGCGTCCCCGAGCCCAGCGCTCGAGCTCGGCCAGGCCAACTGGGATTAAAGAGGGCCCACGCAAGAGACGAAGTAATCCCTCCACCACCTGAACGACATGTTGATCGGCGAGGGCCATCAGTTCCTGAACCGCCGTTGTCTCCGGCGAAAGCCCGGCAACCGCCTGATTTGGGACGCGGATGACGGCGTCACACGTCCCCTGAAGCGCCACCAAGCATTGCTCTGCGTTGCGATGCCGAAGACCACCTTCAAAGTCAAAAGGTTCGATCACCACCGCCACGACCAACGCACCCGCTTGGCGGGCGAGCCGAGCCAATACCGGACTCATTCCCGCCCCCACTCCCCCACCAATTCCCGCGAGGAGAACAAACAGGCCGGGCCGAACCCGCTCTTGAATTCTAGCCAACTCAGCTTCCGCCGCCCTTTGAGCATAGAGTGCGTCGCCACCACACCCCATTCCGCGAGTCATCCGGGCGCCAATTTCCAGCCGGGAAATCAAGGGATCCGGCGGCGTTGCCTGAACCTCAGAATCCAAGGCCCATAAACCACAGCCCGGTAGAGTCGGGGCTAATTGTTGCAGGATTCGGGCGCCAGCCCGTCCCACCCCGCAGACCGTCAGGAGGTTGGCGGAGGTCAATTCGCCTGTCGCCGAAGGAGTCAGGGTTGAGTTCATGACAGCAGAGATCTGCGCGATCCAAGACCGGCAAAACCGGTTAACCTGGAGAAGAAACGAGGCCGAGGACGTTGCCGTGACCGCATGGCGCCGTAGCGCACCAGTCCGATCGGCGTCGCGAATTCCGGGTTCTCGAGAACATTGGCCGGACCGGACACGCTCTGCACCAACCCTCGGTGAACCGGAAGTTGGAAAATCCGGTGCGCCAATTCCGCAATCCCCGGGGTTCGAGCGCCTCCGCCGCACAAATAGACACCCTCGGTGGCCAACCTGAGCGCATCCGAGCCGCGCAAGCGCAACGCCACCAGTTCGAGTGTTTCCTCCAATCTCATGGTCATAATGCGCTCCAGCTTACCGAGCGAAACCGGACGATCAGTAAGTCCAGTTCCACTCGTTGGACCGGACAAAACCTCATCGTTTTCTTTCCTCACTAGAGCCGTGCCATAAGCCAACTTGAGTTCTTCAGCGCGGCTCAGGGAAACCCGGAGTCCATAGGCGAGGTCATTCGAAATATGATCCCCTCCAACGGCCAGCGCACCTGAATGTCGCAGCAATCCCTGATGGAAAAAGGCGAATTCTGTCACACCCGCCCCCAGATCAATCACGATGGCCCCAGCATGCTTTTGTTCCGTCGTTAGAACCGCCAAAGCTGAAGCCAGGCCACTGAAGACTGGTTTTTCGACTCGGACCGGCATGGCACCTTCCACTGCCTGGCGCGATGTTGCCAACCGATTGGCATGTCCAAGAATCACATGCACCCGCGCTTCGATCCGGGAGCCGACCACACCCACCGGGTTCTCATAGACGGCATGGTCATCGACTAAAAAATCCTGCCGAACGCTGTCAATGATTTCAGCACCTGCGGGACAGCTCTGAAACTTGGCATTGCGCAGGGCAAGTTGGACGTCCTCTGCATCAATAGCACGATCCACTGTGGGAATGGTGTGCACGCCCCGGTAATTGGCACACTCGAGGTGGCGACCGGTCACTGCCAGGTAAATTGATTCGATAGTGACATCGGCCATTTCCTCGGCTTCTCCCAGGGCTTGACGGACGTCTTCACCCGCCTTTTCGGCGTCGAAGACTTCACCTTTTCGGACCCCGCGCGAACGCGCCTGCCCTAGGCCGAGGATATTTAATTCGCCGCCGTCGGCGACTTCACCGACGGCAGCACAAACTTTAGAGGTTCCGATTTCGAGTCCAACGAAGATCTGTCCGGGTTCAAACATGGCGGCGAACGGGTTTGCGTTTCAGTGGCCGAGGCGGGGCGACCGGTTCCGGCGTAACCGTACCGGGCTCGGCCCAGCGTAGTGGAGGATGATTGGTGACACTCAGATCAAGATGCGCAATCGCCAGACCCTGTCGTTGTCCAAACTGGTTCACGGAGAACCACTCGGTCAGCTGGTGGTCGAAATCTCGGTTTGCGCCGACGGTGATCCGACTACCGCCCCGGGTCTGTAATTTGAGGACACCGCTGTCGGAAACATCTACCTCCAACACGTTGGCGACTGTGATAAGCGGCGAGCGATCAAAGGCGGCGAGCCAGCGCAAGGCGGCTAGAACTCGTTCATCCTTAAACTGACTGCCACTAACCACGCCCACCAGACCGACCCCCACTAGATTGGGCAAAGCTGCTTCGGCATCCAACACATCGGGCGGCACGTCGCCTCTCCGAAACGGGAGGAAGACCGCGCCTAAGTCATCGACTAAATAGTAGGCTTGCGCGGACCCCAAGGGCGGTAGGACAATTCGGGCCACCGGAACTCGCTCTCGGACCGAAATCCGCATCACATCAGGAAATTCAATTTCCACCCGCGCTTCCTCAATTCGCGGATGCCGGAGAAGCCGCTGCCGAACTTGATAAAGATCGACCGTTAAGACATTTCGTCCGACTTCCAGGCCAGCCAAACGGCGCAACTCATCGTCCCTCAAGAGCCCCTCCCGCGAGATCAGGATCTGCTTCAAGCCCAGACGTTCGACACGATGAAGCCAGCGATCCTGGGCCAGGCGCATTCCCCAAGTTCCACCCACAATCAAAGCGGTCAGAATCAGCACCCATTTCAAGGGCGTCCGCCACCACGGTCTCCGACCGGACCGGGTCGTGGAGTCCGCTGACGACTTGACCGAAAAGGCAAAATCCGTCTGTCGACGGCGATTTCGGCGGGACATTCCTGGAAGGCGAAACATGGAGGTCAGACTCGGGTGCGGCGGCAGGCGAGTTCGATCATTCGCTCACACAGTTGGGGAAATTTGACTCCGGCCGCGGCGGCCGCTTTGGGCAAAAGACTGGTCTCAGTCATTCCGGGTAAAGTATTTACTTCGAGGACCACGGGATCTCCCTGAGGGGTAACCATGACATCGACGCGCGAGAAATCACGCCCTCCGATCGCGCGGAAAGCTCCCAAAGCCGCCTGCTGGATTCGTATCGTCGTATCGGCCGGAAAATCCGCCGGACAGAAATAATCGGTACAGCCGGTCGTATACTTGTTCCGGTAATCATACGTACCTGTTTTCGGTCTTACTTCCACCACCGGGAGCGGCCGATCTTCCAGGATTCCAACTGTGGTTTCCCGACCGAAAATACGTTCCTCCATCAGCACTTCAGAGTCATGACGAAGGGCCTCGGCCAAAGCTCCGGAAAAGGCTTCCGGAGAATCAACAAACTGCAATCCGACGCTGGAACCTTGGCGTACGGGTTTGAGGACAACGGGCATTTGCCAATCACCCCCAGGCCAACTCTCCTGAGCCGAATGGAAAACCGCCGACTTCGCCGTGGGTACTCCCGCGGCTCGGCAACACTCTTTAGTCAACACTTTGTTAAAGGCCAACCGGGACGCTTCCACACCACAGCCGGTGTAAGGAATACCCAATTCCTCGAGTGCTCGTTGCACCGTTCCGTCTTCGCCATAAGTCCCATGCAACGCCAGGAAAACCACCTCGATGCCCCGTGGAAGAAAAAGCGCGTTCGGCAACGGATCCACTTCGAAAACGGTATGTCCTAAGGTCCTCAAGGCGGCGGCCACAGTCGCTCCCGAACGAAGCGAGACTTCCCGCTCGGCTGACGGACCCCCCAGCAACACGGCAATGGTTCGCGTTCCTATCATGATCAGTCTTCCCCGAGGATTTCCACTTCCGTTTCCAACTCCACACCTCGCAACTGCCGGGCTTTGTTCCGGACATGTTCAATCAACGTCAGAACCTCGCTAGCGCGGGCTTGGCCAACATTGACCAAAAAATTCGCATGAACTTCACTCACCATGGCGTCCCCAATCCGCATCCCTTTCAAGCCCAGCTCATCAATCAGCCGACCCGCCGGCAAATTCGGAAGCGGGTTCTTAAAAGTACATCCAGCACTCGGTTGACTGGGCTGACTTTCCCAACGTTTCCGACTGTAGGAATCCATGCAGGCCCTGACCTCGTCTGTCGGCGACGGTCGACCACGAATCGTCGCTCCTAAGGCCAGCTGACTCCGCAAGAGCGGACAACTTCGATACGCCACCTCAACTTCGGCGACCGGCAGGTCCAACACCTCGCCCCGGCGATTCATACACCGCAATCGCTCCACCACATCAAACGTCCACGAACCCATGGCGCCAGCGTTCATGCGCAAGGCACCTCCTAGTGAACCTGGAATTCCCTCGAGGAATTCCAACCCCGCGAGGCCTAGACGTCGCGCTTCCACCGCCAGGGTTTTCAGACGGGCGCCCGCCCCGACTTCCAATCGGTCTCCCGCCGGGACAATTCTACTGAACGAGGAATGGGCCAAGGAGACCACCACCCCCCGAATCCCACCGTCGCGGATCAACAGATTGGAGCCTCGACCCAAGGCAAACCAGGGGATGCCTCGAAGTGCACAAAGTTCCAAAACGGTGGCCAGTGCAGTTTCTGAAGGAGGTTCGACATAGATATCGGCCGGTCCGCCGACTCGCAGAGTCGTCCGCCGCGATAGCGGTTCATCCCGCCGAAGCACAGTCTCCCCGGGGAGTGCGGTCACAAAATCGCGGAACAGGTCAGAAATAATCTCAGCATGGGCGGCCGCCCGCTCAACGGACTCGTCCACCGGTTCGACTGAAAGCTGAAGCGTGGGATTCATCTGGCTCCAGGTGAAGCCGCTCCCCGAGGCTCGGAGGTAGCCATGGACGACATGATTTTCCGGCTAATGAGTTCCGCGATTTCGGTGGCCGCTTGAGGAATGTCCAGCCCAGCCAAGGCATCCGACATGGACTGCCGCATCTGGGAACTGCTCAACAACTCGTCAAGAACCTTCCCCAGAGCCGGTCCGTCGGCCGTAGCCTGGTCCAACATCCGTGCTGCCCCTGCTCGGACAAACGCCGCGGCGTTGTGTCGCTGATGGTCATCTGCCGCCGTGGGATAAGGAATCAATACGGACGGCAAGCGGCGGGCCGCCATTTCAGCCAGGGAAGAGGCTCCGCTCCGGGAAACTGCGACGGTTGCGGCTGCGAGTAATTGGTCCATCCGATGGGAGAAGGGACGAACCAGAGCTGGGATTCCCATCCGCCCATACGCTTCGCTCACGGATGAAAAATCGGACGGTCCGGTCAGGTGCACAAACTGCAGATCGGAGTGCTTATGGGCGACTCCCGCCAAGCAGGCGAGCATGAGGCGGTTGACTCCTTGCGCGCCCTGACTGCCACCGGTCACCAATAGAACGGGTCGGTTTTCGTCTAGTCCGTGGGCTCGCCGGGAGGGTCCACTTTCCGCCTGACGAATCTCTTTGCGCACCGGGGTACCCGTCACTTGAACCCGTTGGTTCGGCCAGCGCTTGGCCGCCTCGGGAAAGCCCACACACCCCACCTCGGTCAAACGAGATAGCCAGCGGTTAGCCCGACCCGGAACGGTGTTGGATTCATGAAGAAACACCCGGGCACCCATTCGACGCCCGGCCAATACGGGAGCGACGGCGGTAAACCCGCCCATGGCCAATACCGCCGCCGGTCGGCCTTGCGCAAACACCGCCTCGACCGTTCGATAGCCATCCCATGTTCCCTTTAAAAAGGTCCACGCCCGCCTCCGGGAAAACGCCACTAACGGCAACGTGACGATTTCGAAGCGTCCCCGCGCTGCCACCACCCCCTCCTGGTCTACTTCCTTGGGTGAGACAAACAGGATCACCCGAGCGCCGCGGTCGGCAAGTTCATGCGCAACTGCCAAACCAGGAAAAAGATGCCCCCCAGTGCCTCCGCACGCGAGGGCGACCGACACACCTGATGGAACTTTGGTCATTCCGGAAAATCTGTATCCGCATCGCCAAACGGATTGCGCGTCAACCCAGAAGCAGTTTCCGCCGCACGCATCTCCGCCTGCCGCGCGATGCTGATTAGCAAACCGATCATCGTCAGAAGAACAACAGTACCCGTTCCTCCGCGGCTCATGAATGGCAGCGCCATCCCCTTATTTGGCAGGAGATGGGTCACCACGCCCAGGTTAACAAGGGCCTGAAGGCCGATGACAAAGGTGATCCCAGCCGCGAGCACCATGCCGAATCCGTCAGCAGCCCAATGTGCGACTAAAGCGCCACAAAAAAGGATGATGGCAAACCCCAGTACCACGCCCAAGGTGGCGGGAAGGCCCAACTCCTCACCCACTGCAGGAAGAATGAAATCGGTATGAACTTCCGGGACTTTAAACTTATGGGTGCCCCGGCCAAAACCAGTCCCGTGCCAACCGCCGGCCCCAAAGGCATCCAGGCCACGGTCCACTTGGTAGGTCAACGCCTTGTTATCTTCTGGGTTAAGGAATGCCTGGACACGATCCCGAGCGTATCCAGGAACCGACAACAACAAAGTAAAGGCCGCCAGTCCCACGACCACGGGAACCATAACATGGGCCCAGAGCGCACCGCCGACGAGCATCAAAGCCACCGTAACGGCTCCCAACAGCAAGGTCGTTCCCTTATCGGGTTCAATCACGATCAAGGCCAGCAGCGGAAAGGCAATAACGCCCATTCCAAGAATCCCCCCCGTAAAGGTCGCCATACGATGCTGAAATCGCACCGAAAACCAGGCAAGTGAGAGAATCAGGGCCAGCTTGGCAAACTCGGAAGGTTGAGTACCCCACAACCAACGCTGGGCGCCTTTATTATTGGTCCCAAGCGGGGTCAATACCAAGGCGAGAAGAACGATCGATAGGACATAAATCGGCCAGACCAATTGCTCGAGTCGGCGGTAATCCAGGGAAGCGACTGCGATCAGTCCGACAAAACCAATCCCGCACGCCAGTGCCTGCTTGAGAAGCCAAGGGTGAACGAAATCGGCACCGGGCGTCGCCCGCGACATCGTAATACTTGCCAAGGTCGCCAAACCAAAGACCAAAAGCATGGCTACAGACCCGAGTAAAACTGTGATCGTGCGGCTCATGAAAGGTCTGTCTGGGCGGGAAGGTTCGCCCGCCGGTTCCGAAAACCGGCGGAAAACTGGGACCACTATTGGGGCGGCGGGAGGACCGCGTTTCCAGGAATTACCGTAGGAGGTGGAATCAACGTAGACGACGGGACCGGCGGCGGCGCGGTGTCGCTGGCCGAGGCGGACGATTTACCCGGAATCTTAAGTTTCTGTCCCACTCTAATGTCATTGGAATTCATTCCATTGGCATCACGGATTGCCTTGACCGTTATCCCAAACTTCTTAGCCAAACGGGAAAGATTATCCCCTCCTTTGACGGTGTAGGAGGACGCAGAGGCCGCCCCCCCTTCGTTGAAACTAGAGAGCACGGGCGTCGAAACGGAAGAGGCGCTAGGGATTACCAGCTTTCCTCCCACTTTGAGTTTGGCCAGATCCTTGCCTGGATTCGCCTCCTGCAATTGCTTCAATGATAAACCGTTTTTCCTAGCGAGGACGAAAGCGATTTCTCCCTTTTGGATCACATGCTCGGTACCCGCGACCGGGGAAGGCTGTGTTGGCGTAGCAACGTAGGGCGGCGGAATGCTTGGCTGATGACCAAGCTGAGTCACCGGCGGAGAAGTCGGATTGGTTACCGGCGGCAATATAGATTCAGTCGCGGCTGACGGAACAGCCGAGGGATCGAGCGGCGCCAAGCTAATGGTATCGGTCAGCACCGGCGGTGGCGCCGCAAACGTATCAATGGCCGGTGGCGGCACCTGACTCTCTTCCTTTTTGCAACCAAGGAAAAGGAACCCGCCCAAGACCACGACATGCAAGGCCACAATGAAGGCGGCCATCTGAAAGGTGGACTTGCTACGGGCCTGCTGTTCCAGCAAGGAGCCTTGGGGAACCAACGGATTGGGATTGCTCATGTTTTCGATACGCCGGACGAGGGCGAAGTTTGAGGATAATTGGATTGGGAGTGGGCACGGTGATAAACCCTCGATTCACCACTGCACCCGGGAAAGCCCGCACGGGGCGAAATTTCGATGTCGCCTCCCTCACTCGGGGAGGACACAACCCTTAAGACCAGCCGGCTCCTTCGAGAACCGGCCAGGTCTTTCAGGGCTGGAACTGCAACTTCTTCACACCGGCCGGCGCCGCCGTGAACGCCACCTAGGGAACTGCTCGTTTTCGAGCCTTTCCGCGAACTCATTAAAGAGAAGCCCGCCACTACTGCAAGGGTCGAATGGTCCGAAAACCACAATCCCTCGCGTAGTTCCGCCTCCCCCGCCCCATCGGCTGCGGCGCCAGCCGAAGGAATCTCAAGAGGCACTGGAAGGTGGAGAGTCACGTTAGCGAATCTTCAAGGTGCTCAGGGCCAAAACCGCGAACAATACCGCAACAATGTAGAACCTCGTGACGATTTTTGATTCCGGCCAACCCTTCTTCCGAAAATGATGATGCAACGGTGACATCAGCAACAGGCGCTGCCCCTGACCTCGGGTTCGTCTTGTGAATTTGAACCAGCCCACTTGAAGCATCACGCTGAGGGCTTCGACCACAAAAACCCCACCCGCGATCAGCAAAATAAATGGCTGATGAATTAATACAGCCATCAGCCCCAGAGCCCCACCCAGGGCGAGAGAGCCCGTGTCTCCCATGAAAATCTCCGCCGGATGACAGTTGAACCAAAGGAACCCGAGGCTCGCCCCAATCAGAGCCGAGCAGACCACCGCCAGTTCCCCCGCTCCTGCGACATGTGGCACCAGAAGATACCCCGCGAACACTTTGTTCCCCGCGATATAGGTCATCACCAGAAAGACTAGGGCGGTAATTAATGTGCAGCCGATGGCCAATCCGTCCATGCCATCGGTCAAATTGACCGCATTGGAGCTGCCCACGATCGCAAGCACGGCCAGTGCCAGGCCGAGAACTGGCACACCGGTCAAGACAGCCTTCTTAACGAATGGGATCTGGATATCCGTGATCAACGTCTGGGTTGAGGGAAGCCTCCAAAGGTAAACTCCAATTACCAAAGCGACCCCCAATTGAATTAACAGTTTTGCCCGAGAACTGGTTCCCTGATTCGTCTGCCGGGTTACCTTCAACCAGTCATCGTAGAAACCCAGTCCCGCCAGGGCGATCAGCGACAGTACGGTCACGAGCACAAGGGCATTCCAGCGAGCCCAGAGTAGAACGGTCAAATCCAGCACCAACACAATCAGGATCCCTCCCATGGTCGGAGTTCCTCGCTTGGCCAGATCAGCCGCGATGGCGGTCACGTCCTTGGCGTTGGCCACATCCTTGGGTCGGTACTCCTGACGAAACTTAAGCTCCCCTAGCCATTGGATCATGCGCGGACCGAGCACCATGCTTAGGAGCAGAGCCGTAACGGCAGCACCGGCACTGCGAAAGGTGATGTATTGGAACACCGTCCAGGGGGCAAAAGGCACCAATTCTGACAAGTGGTACAACATTTCAAAGGGCGTCCGAAAACTGAGGGTCCATCCGGACGTCAAGTTGCTCTAGCAGGATATCGACCAACTTCTCCAAGCCGCTGGAACGGGAGGCTTTTACCAGGAGGGTATCGCCGGCCCGAAGCTCCTCCAGGACCGTGGCTGTAGCGGCTTCAACATCCGCAAAAGCGCTGGCTAAACCCTGGCCCGCCGCCCCAGCCGTGATGGCCGAGTATCGACCGACGGTGAACACCGCTTCAAAACCAAAGCGGGCCGCTGCTTTTCCGACCTCCGCATGCGCGGTTTCGGCGTGGGGTCCCAGTTCCGCCATATCGCCGAGCACCGCCACACGGCGGCCCGCACATGGGAGGTCAGAAAGTGTCTGCAAGGCGGCAAGCACCGAATCGGCATTTGCATTGTAGGTGTCGTCCAGGATGTGGACTCCTCCAGCGGCTTGCACATTGAGTCGCCTCGGTGCCGGTTGAAAAGCTGCCAGGCCATCGCGGGCGGCAGTGGGTTCCACACCCAACTCGCACGCAACCGCCAGTGCATAAAGCGCGTTGGGCACTGAATGACGGCCTGGCAAAATTATAGTGTACTCCCCGTCCCACTCAGATCGGGGTGAGCGGACGGAGAAAGTGGTACCGCTCCAGTCCAGGGCGCGGATTCCAGCAGTCCAATCATTCAGAGGCCCGAATCCAGCCCGGACCACCCTAGCCCGAGAGCGCCCTGCAAGTTCCCCTGCCCAGGGAGAACTGCCATCGAGCACCAGAACGCCCCCTTGCTCGGCCGGAGGTAACAACTCAGCGAGCCAGCCTTCTTCCTGCAGGACTCCCTTGAGATCACCAAAAAATTCGAGATGCTCCCGGCCAATGCTGGTAATCACCCCAATGCTGGGACCAATCAGGCGCACCAAAGGGGCGAGTTCGCCGGGATGATTCGTCCCAGCTTCCAAAACCGCTGCGCAATGGCGTGATTCTAATCTCAAAAGGGTCGCCGGAACCCCAACATCATTATTGAAACTCGCCTCACTCTTTAGGATCGGCCAGGTGGACTCGACCGTAGAAGCGATCAATTCTTTGGTGGTGGTCTTTCCATTCGAACCCCCGACGCAGACCATCGGTAGTCCAAATTCTCTTCGATAAAAGCCCGCCAACTCTCCGTAGGCCCGACGTGGGTCGTCTACAACTACGACTGAAAGCTCTCTGGGGATTTCCGGTAGCCGGGAACGCGCCACAAGCGCCATTACTCCCGGTTTTGCCGCCACCCGCGTCAGAAAATCATGCCCGTCAAATCGTTCCCCCTTCAAAGGAACGAACAAATCGCCCGCCCGAACTTCGCGGGAATCCGTGATGACGCGCAAAACGTCCTGCGTCGGCGAACCGTTCCGCAGTTCACCGCCGCAGGCGGCCGCCACATAGTGCAAGGTTCGGGGATGTATCTCGCCGGGTTGGATCAGGTCAGAGCAATGCCGCTAAGCACAGAAGGCAGAGGGCCACCTTGAGTACGAACTGCACATTTAGGTGAGCGGGAAGGGTCATGGGTGGATCAGGCTTTATTGAGCTGCGCTGGCGTCCGAGTTGGCGTTGCTAGATCCGGGTTCCTCCGTATCCGCGATTCGCCAGCGCTGCGTGTAGTATTCTCCGGTCGTCACAGGGCATCAGCGCTCCTTCAAATGTCTCGCTATTGCGATGGGCTTTACCCGTGACCAGAATGATATCCCCAGTCCGAGCCTGGGAAATCGCGCGAAAAATTGCTCGTTCTCGGTTGGGCTCAACGAGGCATCGATGAGCTCCGGCACCCGCCACCACCTCGTTCGCGAGTTCCTCCACCGGTCGGTACTCCGAGTCGTCCGCCGTAACAATCACACCATTAGCTCGTTCAGTGGCCGCGCCGAGTTCCCGGCGACCCGCGGCATCCATGGCCGCTGGGCCCCCAAGAACCAGAACCACCCGACCTCCATGAAACGTACCCACATCCGTCAAGAGATCGGTCAACTCCGCCGTCGTCCGGGCACCATCCACAAATACTCCAAAAGGTTGTCCCGCCCTGACCGGTTCAAGGAAACCCGTCGTACCGCTCAATCGGGGAACGCGCCCCGCGACCTGATTCATCGGCGCGACAGACGCCGCAGTCTTCACGGCGCGCTCCAAAGCCGCCCAATTTTGTCGCCCGACGAGACGCGTGCTCACGGTGAACCCACCGAGAGAGACCACGCTTCCTTTCCAGGTCCCCTGGAAAGCCGCCTCGGACGGAGGAATCTCCGCACTCGTTCGAAACTGGAATTCGGGTCCGAGCGCGGCTTCCAAAACAGGCGTCAGTTCAAATACAATTTGGCGCTCTCCGGCTCGAACCGCGTGCGCCAGCCACTCGAACAACTCGAACATGTCCAACTCCGAGAGGGGGCATTGGATTTGGCGCCCGGCCGCCGCGCAGGACAATTCGGTGAAGCATCCGACCGATCGGCCGTCTCGCGTTAACAACCCCGCTAGTAAATGCGCGGTATTGGTGGAAGGCAGCCGAGCACCCCTAATCCTTCTCCGGTCACTGGGTACCCCGAAAAATTCCAGAGCGCGCTCCGGATGACCAAAAAAAGCCGAAGCCGCTTGGACAAACGCTCGTCGCGAATCCGGAACTTCGATGCGGGCTATTCCCGTGGGCAGAATGGCATTCGGTTCACAAATCACGGCCTCGGCTCCGCGATCAGCCGCCGCGTACGCGGCATAAGGATCAGCGAGATTTCGATCGGGCAACGCCACGAAAACCGTACCGGGAGACACCCGGCGTACATCCGGCGTCAAACCACGGATCTCCAGGCGCCGATGCGCGCGCGTACCGCCCGGAACGCGATCCGGCGCAACCTGCAGCATGACGTCCTCAAGCAACATGTTCAGGGATGGCGAACCAATTGATTAACCGTACGCCCCGCGGAGCCCATCGCGGCGGCCGAATTCGTGGTCTGGATGGTCGGCGCCAGCTTCATCACATTGGCGATTTCAACCGCGATCTTTCGGAACACCGGGGCCGCCGCCTTACCTCCATAGTAGGATTTCCCGGCAGTGGTCGGCTCATCGACTGTTACAATGATTGCGGCCACCGGTTTGTGAGCTGGGAAAAAGCCCACGAAAGAACCATAGTAGTGCGTGGCGTTGTAGCCTCCCTGAACATACTTCTTGGCGGTTCCCGTTTTCCCGGCGACCTCAAAATCGTCTAAAGCGGCCTGTCCTCCGGTGCCTTTGTTCACGGCAGCCTCCATCAAATCCACCAACTGCTCGGCGGTCGCAGTGTCGATAACCCGTCGACCGGGTTGCACCGGGAACTCCTGCACCAACCGGCCATCGGCTGTTCGCAACTCCCGCACTAGCCTCGGTTTCATCAAGACCCCGCCATTCGCCACCGCCGCCGCCGCCATCACCGTCTGCAGGGGAGTCACCCTCAGGCCATACCCAAAGGGCAGTGAACTCGGCGTCCAGCCATCCCAACTGGGAATCGCCCCACTTCGCTCGCCATAGGCAACAAAGTGATTAGTGACACTGTTAGTGATGCCCGGACGAACCAAGACCGACTGCACCCGCGACCTCAATTCCTGTTCGCCACATTCGATGTCCGTTCGTGCGAGAAATCCAAAATCGCGAATGTATTGAACAAACCGGTTCGTGGGCACCCGTAAGCCCAACAGGACTGCCCCCACATTACTCGATTTGGTGAAGGCATCCTCCACGCTAACCCGGTTCATGACGTGACCTTGATCGTCGTGAATAACCCTCCGAGTTCCCGGAACCGTCCAACGACCTCCATGGCAATCGATCATCTCCGTGACCGATGCGAGACCTTCATTCAAGACGGCCGCGTAAGTCAGGATTTTAAAGGTGGAACCCGGCTCAAACGGCTCATTGATGGCCCGATTCTTAAAGGCCGCCATACGGTTCGTGTTCGCCTTGATTAGTTTCAGGCTCCGGTCGTTCGGATTGAAGGTCGGCCGATTGGCCATTGCCAGCACATCCCCGGTGTCTGGGCGAACCACAATGGCCGAAATTGCCAGGGGATTGAGACGCTCGACGGCTTCATCCAATGCTCGCTCAACCGCATCTTGAATCTGAATGTCCAGCGTCAGACCGACGTTAAGACCATCTACCGCGGCGATATCACGCTCGCGCAGGGGCACGTATTCGCGCCCCCCTACCATTTGCCCATGCACCAACCCCGGCTTTCCTAACAGCGCTTCATCAAATCGTTGTTCAATTCCCTGAGCTCCTCCCAGTTGAACGGGCAAGCTCTTTTGGCGAGGCGGCTCATCGGTCTTGTTCGTGGTGAATCCGAGTACGTGCGCGGCCACATGATCGTAGGGATACCGACGCAACTCAAAGAACTCCGCGTACAAGCCGGAATCCCGACACTCCAGGAGGTTCGTCTCGGTCAACTTTATTGTCCGCCGAATCGCCCTCAACGCGACAGATTGTTCTCGACCGATCCGCCAACGGGCCGCCAGGTCCCACCACGGGGTCGACTTCAGGGTCGCTTGAGTTCGCGCCAACAAATTGGAACGTTCGGCCATCAGTCGCTTTTCGATCTCAAACCGGTTGGTTCTCAGGGCAGCCGAAAGTCGATCCCAAACCTCAGGTGGAACATTCGTGGCCAATAAGTTCGACCGGAGAACTCGGGTTACAATCTGGTGATTCGTGGTAATCAACCCTCCATTAGTGACTCGCACATATTTCGTACGCGGGAACTCCACGGGACGAAAGCGCGCTAAAATCCCCTCCTCCGGAAGACCGAGATGTGTGGCCGCTAATCGAGCCACATCCGTCGCAAACGGGCCCAGTCGGACTGGATCGGCCCGAATCACCACTGCCAACTGCGATTGAACCAGGACGGTCTCGTTGGCATCCCGGATCTCTCCTCTCCGAGCTGGCCGGATTCGTTTAATCTCAGGATCGTTGGAACTGAAGGGAGTCGGCTCTTGCGGATTGATCAGTTGAATGTAGGTCAACCGAACAGCCACGATCGCCAGACCACCGGCGATGAGCCAGGTAATCACCCAAAGATTGCGATAGGAGGTGGCGCGGTTCATGAAAAATCAGTGAGTGGACCCCACACCGCCGGCCGTTGCTAAGGGACCCACTGGTGCCGAGATCGCAGGGGCCGTCGGAAGCGGTACTGCTGCTTTCATGGCAATTGGGTTCTCCAGCAATTGAATGGTCAGGCGCTGACTCGAAACGATATCCGTAAGTCCAAGCCCCATTTGAGTCGCCCGGACAATCAACACATCCTTGCGACGGCATCGTTCCGCCTGTTCCCGACTTTCCTTTACGCGATCGGTGATCCAACCGATCTCGCGTTCGACTGCTTTGATCTGCTGACCCAACTCATCATGAGCTCGCCGCTGCAGGACATAGCCCACGGTCAGACCGGCGATGCAGGTCACAATGCCGAGGACAGCGACCAGTCGCTGCCACCTGAGTTCGACCGTTCCACGCTTTTGGTTCTTGGCCATATCAGAGCTTTTCGATCACTCGTAGTTGGGCGCTTCTCGAACGCGGGTTTTCGGCCTGTTCGGCGGCACTCGGAAGCAACGCCTTGCGACTAACTAAAATCCCACGAGGAGGACGCTCCCGTCGAAGATGGGGCTGGTCCGTCTCGCACCCCTTTGGCAAGTCATAATCCTTCGCCTCCGCCCGCATGAACTCTCGAACTAGGCGATCCTCGAGAGACTGAAAGGTGAGGACCGCCAGGCGACCGCCCGGTTCCAAAATCTCCACCGTTGCCCGCAACCCCCGGCGTAGTGATCCCAACTCGTCGTTGACCGCAATTCGCAGCGCCTGGAAGACCCGAGTAGCGGGGTGAGCCCGCCGACCGCGGCGCGGGCAAACCTGTTCCACGAGTTCCGCCAATTGGGTAGTCGTTTCGAAGGGGCGCATGGTACGTTCACGGACAAGGGCGCGCGCAATCCGACGGGATTCACGTTCGTCCCCAAATTCCCAAAAAATGCTCGCCAACTCCTCAGCCGGCAGGGTGTTGACGAGATCCGCCGCGGTGGCGTCCTGGTCTCGGTCCATACGCATATCAAGCGGACCTTCCTGTTGAAAACTGAACCCCCTTCCGGCTGTATCAAGCTGGTATGAACTGACGCCGAGGTCGAGTAGCGCACCGGCGCAACTGCCGACTCCGATCCAGTCGCCCAGATCAGCAAAATTAAGACGCCGCAACTCGAACCGACCCGCGAACCGGGCTAATCGCTCAGTTGCCACTGCCACTGCGTCGCCATCCCGATCGCACGCGAAAAGGAAACCCGTTTGCGCACTCGCTTCCAGGATCGCCACGCCGTGCCCAGCGCCACCGCAGCACCCGTCGAAATAGCGTTTTCCGGCCCGGGGCCGGAGCGCTGCTAGCACTTCCGCCAACATTACTGGTTGGTGAGAAAATTCGGACACCGCGCATACCTCATTCCCCCGGGGCCACTACCGATTGCGGGCGCCGGTTACGCAACCGGTTCCAGGCATGATCCTGATCGTCACGACGCTCCGGGGCGGGCGGTGTTTCGTACAGGAGTTTGGCATTCCGGCGCCCCATTGGTTCACCGGTTTCTTCTCGAAAATCATTCCGCAATGGGCGGACTTGACGCAGCAACAGCTCACCCTGGACAAGTCGATTGGCTCCCTCCCGGCGGCGGTTTCTTCCGGTCAGCCATCCCAACCAACTCCAGCGAGCCCGGGAGGACGATCTTCCCGCCGGGCGAAACTCCGCTCGTTCGGTCGGCTCAAGAGTAGCCAGTCGGATCTCCCGACGATCGGTGATTTCAAGAGGAACCGTTTCGCCTACCAAAAAAGGACTCCTACGTCTCCAGAATTTAAATTTGGACCAGTTCATAACTCAGACGAGTTGGGTATAGGCGTCGGCTGCCAGATCAGCCTCCGCCAAGGTGCATTTCTGGTACAGGGCCGGATCCCAAATCTCGAAATCGGCGCCCGTGCCGACATACAAAACTTCCTTTTGCAGCCCGATCGCATCTGCCATTCGAACCGGCAGAACCAAGCGGCCAGAAGGATCAAGGGGCATCGTGGTCGAGTTGCCAAAAATTGCTCGCCGGAGGGCACCCGCCCGAGCATCGCCCATTCCAGCTTTCTCAAGTTTGGCCAGCAATTCCTGAAACCGCCGTTGGGAAAGACCGTAAACGTACGCATGATTGCGTCCTGCCCCCTGGTGAGGCCACAGTACGAGCGTGAAGAGAGTTTCTGGATCGGCCGGACGCCACTCGCCCGGAAAGGCCGCCCGCTTCTGGGCATCGAGCTTGTATGTGTACTGCCACGTAAATGCCGGGAGCCCGCCGTCGGCAGTCCGTCCGGACACCGCGGCCTCCGTCGGCGAATTGCCGTTGCTCGGAGAAGAATCGGGCATGGTGAATGAGGCATTTCCCTAAAATTAACTATCCGCCCCTAGAAGACCCTAAATTCACCTAATCCGTCAAACGGTTTTAAAACCGTTTCAAAACCTTCTCCTGCCCAAAGTTTTAGACGAACCGACCCCGCCCTTAAGCGCAGCAAGACGATGTCTCGTTATCGTTATCGGAGCCTCCAACGCTTCCTTTTTCAGGCCACCCCTTTCATTTGCCCTCCCTAATTCCGTGCTGACCCAGGATTTTTACTACGCTCTGCCACCCAACCTAATCGCCCAGCATCCAACCCCGCAGCGAGATGCTTCGCGACTGCTGGTGGCCTATCGCTCCTCGGGAAAACTCGAGCATCGCCAATTCGCGAATCTCCCGGAATTCCTTCGTCCAGGAGATCTCCTGGTACTGAATAACTCGCGCGTCATCCCCGCGCGCCTTCGCGGAATCAAAATGGACACACGGGGAACGTTCGAAATCCTACTGCTCGAAGAGAACGGTCCCCTCGACTGGTGGGTATTGCTGCGTCCCGGCAAACGAGTCCGCCCTGGATCCCAACTACAATTTCAAACTCCCGACGGAACCGCGGCCGCCTTAACGGCGACCGTGCTCGCCAAAAATGACGAGGGATGGTGCCGCCTCCATTTTGCCGGTGTCACCGATCTTCCATCCGTCCTCCCTAACCTCGGGGAAATTCCGCTTCCACCTTACATTCAACGGAATGGTCCCAGAAGGGATTCCGACGACCTGAACCGCTACCAGACCGTTTATGCCCAACGGGAAGGTTCCATTGCGGCCCCCACTGCTGGACTTCATTTCACGCCGCAACTACTCAATCAACTCGAACACTCTGGCATTGAAATCCATCACGTTACACTCCACGTGGGCCATGGAACGTTCGCCCCAGTGAAATCCGGCATGCTGGAGGACCATGTCATGCATGAAGAACGCTTTGAGGTTCCCGCCAATACTGCAGTCGCCGTCAACCGAGCCAAAGCCGAGGGAAGACGGATCGTCGCCGTCGGCACGACAACCGTACGCGTCCTGGAAAGTGTGGCACGCGAACATGGAGGACGACTCCTTCCAGGACCTGGGCGGACTCGAATTTTTCTGCATCCGCCGGCCAATTTTTCGCTCGTAGGCGCCCTATTAACGAATTTCCACCTTCCGGAAAGCACGCTCCTCATGCTGGTTAGCGCTTTTGCTGCCCCCAACGAGTCTCAGTCGGGCCGCAATTTCATCCTTTCCACCTACGCCGAAGCCATCAAAGAGCGATATCGATTCTTCAGCTATGGCGATGCGATGTTGCTAATTTAAGATTTGCGATTTCCGGAAGGCAGCCGGAAAAATAAGCAGTGGCCGCCCTCATTCCGGGAATTCCAATATTGAGCAACCCACGACGAGAACACCTCCGGCCCTTCGTGTTGATCAATATGGCCATGACGGCCGACGGCAAGATCGCGACCGCCAATCGGGCTGTTACCAGCTTCGGCAGTGCCCGGGATTTGCAGCAACTTTACCAACTTCGCACAACCGCTGATGCCATTATCTGCGGCGCGCGAACAATTGAGCAATCCCACGCCACTTTGGGCAACGGCGGTGAACCGTTTCGTCGGTCCCGCCTCCGGGCCGGCCGATCTGAGAACCCGCTCCGAGTAGTCGTGAGCGGCTCTGGCAGCATTTCGCCGTCAGCCGAGCTCTGGTCCCATCGCTTTTCCCCGATCGTCGTCCTCACCAGTGGAAAGGCGAAGCCGCGTCGCCACCGGCTTGAGACTTTGGCGGAACACGTATGGACCTGCGGTACCGAAGCCATCGATTTCCCCGAAGCATTGATTCGGTTGCGTTCTGAGTTTGGTGTCCAGCGTCTACTTTCCGAAGGTGGAGGGGAACTAAATGACGCTCTGATCCGAGCTCACTTAGTGGATGAACTGCATCTTACGATTTGCCCCCTGCTCTTTGGTGGACGATCCGCACCCACCCTTGCCGAGGGCACGGGATTCCCCCATTTGGCGGACGCGGCTCAATTTGTCCTTAAATCTCACCGGCAAGTGGGTGGCGAGGTTTTTCTGGTGTATCAAACGGCCGCTTATCTAAGCGAGGCAGAAAAACGGTAACCACCTCATTCTGTATAAGTTTCAAGCACTGCAACGATCAAAAAAGCCGCGACCTCTTTTCGTAAGCGGACCCGCTCTGAGCTCAGTCCAAACCGCCTCATTTACAGAGGTACCAATCAACGCCGATACGCCTCTGCCAGGAGAGTAATTGGATGGACCACGCGCAACTCTACCCCTCGTTGGCGACAACCGGTGACTAATTGCAGCAGACAACCTGGGTTGCCGGTGGCAACCACCGTCGCCTGGGTCGCCAATACATGGTTCATTTTTCGCTCCAGCAGCTGGCCAGCCATCTCGGGTTGGGTGAGGTTATAAATCCCCGCGCTGCCACAGCACCAGGTGGACTCGGTTAGTTCGACCAACTTCACACCTGGAATCAGCCGAAGCAGCTGTCGAGGTTGCCCCGTAACTTTCTGGCCGTGACACAGGTGGCAGGATTCATGATAGGTCACGACTTGTTGGGGCGCCGTCCCGGCGGGCGGTGCCGTCACGCCGATCTCAACTAGCCATTCGTGAATATCCTTAACTTTCCGATCCCAAATCACCGCCCGACTGCGATAGGCCGGGTCCTCAGCTAGAAGATGGGCGTAGTGCTTCAGGTGGGAGCCGCATCCGCCCGCATTGGTGATGATGGCGTCGTACTCATCGGGCGGAAACTGATCCAGATTCCGCCGCGCCAAGTTCTGGGCAAGCTCCCATTCGCCGTTATGGGCGTGGAGCGAGCCGCAACAATTCTGAACTGGAGGGGTGACCACTTCGCAGCCATTACGAGCCAGAACCTCCACCGTATCCCGATTTACTGAAGCAAAGGTTAAATCCTGAGCGCAGCCGATCAGCATCGCCACGCGGAATCGACGGATGCCAGTCGCCGGCGTTGCCGGTCCGATTAGGTCGGACGAAAACTCTGCCTCTACTTCGGGCGTCATGGCCTCAAGCTCCCGCAACCGATCGGGAAACAAACGCAAGACTCCGCTTCGACGCACCAATGCCTGCAGCCCCGTCGACTGCCACCAGCGGAGGGCTTTTCCCACAAACTGCAGTCGGCGAAGGTCATCAAACAGCCAGTACAAAGTGAACCGCCGGATCAAGGAACGCTTCGGCGACGTAATTAACCCTTTGGCTTCAATTTCCGCCCGCGCATGTTCAAAAAGTTCGGCATAATTGACGCCGGCCGGACAGGCGGTCATGCACGCCAGGCAGCCGAGGCAGAAATACATTTCGTCGGCAAACGCCCGCGACGGCTCGAGACGATCGTCCGCGATAGCTCGCATCAAGGCGATTCGACCGCGGGGCGAATTACGCTCAAGTTTAGTAGCGTCGTAGGTCGGACAGGTGGGCAGACACAAACCACAGTGCATGCACTGCTGCACCACCGAATAGTCGAGATTTTTAAGATGCGAAGCGGAGGCCGTCATCGGACGGCGGAAGCATCTGCCAAACGGTGGACTGGCTGCGAGCAAAAGGCATTAATCTAGCCTTTCGAAGTTTGGCATCCGCAGAGATCCGATTCCGGCACCCCCATTTTTCGTTCGTCACCCTGAACTGGTAGGTCAATCGTGACCCAAGCTTGTTCCGACGCAATTCGAGCATTAGAGTTAACCCAATGAACGCACCGGCCGCGGTGGTTGAGCTGACGGGTCTCCGCGTCACGCTCGACCGCTTGTTATACCAACACCTTCCGCCTGAAAAATGCCATGGGCGGCCCCACGCCTTCATTTATTTTCTGTCGATTCACAACGAGAGCCCCGAAACCGTCACGATTCGCGGGCGCAAGTGGGTCGTTACTCACGAAGACGGGACGCAACTTGTAGTCGAAGGAGACGGTGTGGTGGGCCAACACCCAGTGATCCCACCCGGGGATAAATTCAGCTATAATAGCTTCCACGCCATTGCCACCCGAGGGGCGATAGCGGAAGGAGCCTTCGTCGGAATGGATTCCCAGGGACGTTCCGTATTGGCGCGAATTCCCGCTTTTCAATTGCAGGTTCCCAACGCGGCCTGAACCAACAGTCCCCAACCGGGACCTTGCGAGCGCATTACATCCGTTGCCGAAAGGTGATGCGCGCCTTGCCTAAGTCGTAGGGCGACATCTCAACTTGAACCTTATCACCCACCCCAATCCGGATAAAATTCTTCCGCATTTTGCCGGAAATATGGGCCAAGACCACGTGCCCGTTGGGTAACTGCACGCGGAACATCGTTCCGGGCAAGACTTGGGTCACCGTTCCAATCAATTCAATAGGTTCTTCTTTCGCCATGCGTAATCGGGATTACCGGCAAAAGCAGAACCACACAGCCGGCGCCATGACAGTGACGAAAGCCTGTTCCCCCGTGCAAGCTACGTTTTAGAACTGTCTCCAGAATTGACCCCTGGGAATCAGCTTCCGACGGTACCCCTGCACCCGACGCATCCTTGCGTTCACCCCAAACGCTTCCCACACTATGCCCATGAAGAAGGATGTCGTCCTGGTTCAGATCCGCGGTCTGTTGCCCTCGGCCAACGGCGTCGCCCTCTTTGTTGGCAACGAGGAAAAAGTCTTCGTCATCCAGGTCGAACACAATATGGGCGCCATTATCGGGATGGCCTTGCGCGGGAGCCACCATGAACGGCCCTTGACCCATGATCTCATCGGGCACGTGTTCCAGGGTTTCGGGATCACGGTCGAGCGTGTTGTGATTACCGAACTCAAGAATTCCACCTACTTCGCCCGGCTAATTCTCCGGCAGGAGAGTGAACTGGGTTCAAAATTGGTCGAACTCGACGCCCGCCCCAGCGACTGCCTCGCGCTCGCCGCCGCTCAGAAACGGCCCATTTACGTGACCAGCACTCTTTTTCAAGAGGTTGAGGACATGAGCGAGGTACTCGCGCGCATCGGTGAGGAAAATCAAGGCGGCGAAAACCAGGGTGGGGAGACGGCCTAATGGCCCGGGTCGCAAAAAGCGCACGCCGCTTCGAAGTCGCGATCGCCAATGGCATGCCTGTAAGTCTAATTTGTGGCGATGACGAGTTTTCAGTCAAACAACACGCCCGAAAAATCTGGGAGTCTTGGTGCGCCGAGGTCGGAGGACTTGATCACGAAGTGGTCGAAGGCACCGCCGGATCCGTCGACGAGGCCCTAACCCGTTTAGGCCGGCTACGCGAGGCCCTGCAAACCCTGCCATTCTTCGGCGGGGCTAAGTTGATCTGGTTCCGGGATTGCAGTTTTCTCGGTGAAGATCGGACGGGACAATCCGCCACGATCACAGCCGCCCTGGCTGAACTGATTGAGGAATGGAAGACGTTTCGCTGGGAGGGGGTTCGCCTGCTGATTTCCGCGGGCAAACCCGACAAACGGCGCACGTTCTTCAAAAACCTCGAAAAGCTCGGCACCGTCGAGTTCTTCGCGTCCCTCGCGGATGACAAAGACTGGGCCACTCGAATTGAGTCGGAAGCTCTTCGAAGTTTCCGGTCAGCTGGGAAGGCAATTTCCGACGAAGCGGCCGCCGAACTGGTAGGCCGGGTGGGTCCCAATCTCCGGACCCTCGCCAACGAAGTTGAGAAACTGATTCTCCACGCGGGCGATCGCGGCGAAATCACCCTGGCCGACGTCCAGATACTGACCCCGCTGCAAAAACTGGCGGAAGGGTTTGCTCTCGGAGAGGCTGTTGGTGATCGGGATCTGGTCCGGGCGTTGCATGTACTCGACGAAGAACTCTGGACGATTCGGACCGGTGCCGACAAGAAGCGGAGCGAAATCGGCCTGGTCTATGGTCTGATCTCCAAGATTCGCCTGCTGCTGCTCGTCAAGGAATTGCGCCGTACCGGTCAACTCAAACCGGTCCGTGATTATAATTCTTTCCGCACTCAAATTGCCTTGGTTGATCCCACCCAATTGCCGTCCGACAAGCGTTTCAACCCACTGACTGGTCACCCCTTCCCTGCCTTTCAGGCCCTTAAACAGGTTGACCGGTGGGCACCCACGGAATTGATTCGGGCTATGGACTTGCTTCTGGAAGCCAACGTCCAATTGGTCGCCTCAGGTCTCGACGAAGCCGTGGTCCTCCAACGCGCCCTGATTGAAATCATCGGTCCGAACCGGACGCCTTCCGCACGATCCTAATAATCAACCGTTCCCCGCTGGCCCGTCTGTTGTTTGAGACATTCCAGCCCGCCTTGCGATCGCCGAGGTTGGGTATGTCAAAGCTCCTTTAAAATGTCCCCTTCTGGACTCAAACGAAAATGTCCCCTTTTCCCCTCCTCTCATCCGGGCGTCTTTCCCTTCGGCAGGGCTAGGCGGAGATGAAGGAGGCCGGAGCG
>Ga0105044_10000840_pt1 | contig 39274 bp, 35 predicted proteins | sample MAT01_FD_78092 | JGI IMG/M metagenome (GOLD analysis project Ga0105044, IMG submission 78092) | Freshwater microbial communities from Lake Fryxell liftoff mats and glacier meltwater in Antarctica - MAT-01 | ecosystem: Environmental > Aquatic > Freshwater > Ice > Liftoff microbial mat | place...
GGCCGAGGCACGCGCGTTGTTCGCGCGCGTACGCGCAGGGATCGACGCTTCCGGTGCGCATTGAAAAACCCGCGCGAGCAAGCCTAACTAACCCGGACATCGCGCAGCTTTACATCACTATCAAACGCTTAGGTAAAGACCTTCGCGCCGACCCACGCGAATTCAAGCCCTTGCATTGGGGTGTCCAAGCTGCAGCAAACGCACCCGACCAGCACTTCGGCTAGCCAAACTTCAGTCTCAATTTACATCTTGTGACTAACGCTTGTTTAACTCTAATATCGCCCGGCATTCACGATCTTGTAACGCATACCTGGGTGTCCCATGAGCCTCGTCGCTGAGCCCACCGCCACACTCGACGTCGCCCTGGCGCACGCCACTCGCCTGCTCGGCTCGCATGCGACTATGGCGGCCGAGCAAGCTTCCGAAATTCTCAAGATTTTTCCGGGACATCCGCAAGCCACTCTGATTCTGGGCACGGCCGAGGTGAATTTGCGCCAGCCGCGGCGTGCCCTTGAGTTGCTGACACCGTTGGCTCGCGCAAACCCAAATTCGGCGCCGGTGCATCTGCAACTCGGCCTGGCGCTCGGTGCGATCGGCGAGGGCGAATCGGCGATCGCTGCCCTACGCCACAGCCTCAAAATTCAACCTGAGCTTCCAAGTGCGTGGCTGGCGCTCGCCGACCATCTATCCGCAACTGATGACCAAGAGGGCGCGCAAGCGGCCTACAGCGCTCACATTCGCTACTCCACGCGTGATCCGCGGCTGATGACAGCCGCCATTGCCTTGCACGAAAACCGTATTCCAGAAGCCGAAAGCCTGCTGCGCGCTCATCTTAAGAAGGCGCCAACGGATGTTGCGGCCATTCGCATGCTGGCCGAGGTTGCGGCACGCTTGTCCTTGCACGAAGACGCGGAAAATTTGCTCGCACGCTGTCTCGAACTGGCGCCGAGTTTCCATGCCGCGCGCCAGAACTATGCGTTGATCTTGCATCGAGCGAATAAACCCGCTGAAGCCTTGGCGCAGATCGATCATCTGCTCGGGTTTGACCCCGCGAACGCCAGCTATCGCAACCTGAAAGCCGTAGTCTTGTGCCGAATTGGCGAGTACCCGGCAGCCATCGAGATTTACGCGCAGATCCTGGAGAAGTACGCGCGCCATCCGAAGATCTGGCTCAGTTATGGGCACGCCCTGAAGACTGCCGGACAGCAAGATCGGGCGGTCGATGCCTATCGCCGCTGCGTACAGTTGGAACCCGGATTTGGCGAGGCTTGGTGGAGCTTAGCCAACCTAAAAACTGTGCGTTTCACCGATGCGGATCTGCAGATCATGCTGGCGCAATTGCAGCGTGAGGATATTGATGACGAACATCGGCACAATTTTGAATTTGCCGCTGGCAAGGCTCTAGAAGACGCCGGGGAATACGCCGAGTCGTTCCGGCACTATCTGGCTGGCAACGATTTGCGGCGGCGCTTGGTTCTGTACAACGCAGACGACACTAGCGTGCGCATGCAGCGCTCCAAGCGCTTGTTTACGCAGGCCTTTTTCGCGGAGCACGCGGGCGTCGGCAGCGCTACAACAGATCCTATCTTTATCGTTGGTTTGCCGCGATCAGGCTCAACTCTGATCGAACAGATCCTCGCGAGCCATTCGTCCGTCGAAGGCACCATGGAATTGCCCGAGATCATCTCGATGACGCGCGCATTGCGTCAGCAATCGGCCAAAACGGATTCAATCTCCTACCACCAGGTGTTGGCGAAACTTAGCGCAGACGAATTACGCGAACTCGGTGAACGCTACATTGATCGCACCCGTGTGCACCGCAAGACGAGCGCGCCCTATTTCATCGACAAAATGCCCAATAACTTCGCGCATCTGGCGCTCATTCATTTGTCGATGCCGCATGCGCGGATCATCGATGCGCGCCGCCATCCGCTAGCCTGTTGTTTCTCGGGTTTCAAACAAAATTTCGCGCGCGGGCAGAATTTCAGTTACGGCTTGCAGGATCTTGGCCGCTACTACAAGGATTACGTCGAGTTAATGGCGCACTACGATGCCGTGCTGCCCGGCCGTGTGCATCGTGTGATCTATGAGGAATTGGTCGAGAACACTGAGACCGAGGTGCGGCGTCTACTTGACTACTGTGGCTTGGCCTTCGAAGAACAATGCTTGCGTTTTTTTGAGAATGAGCGACCGGTACGCACCGCGAGCTCTGAGCAAGTGCGTAAACCTATTTATAAGTCGGCTGTTGATCACTGGAAGCATTATGAGCCTTGGCTGGGCCCACTCAAGTCGGCGCTCGGCCCGGTACTTGAGCATTACCCCGCTGTCCCAATTTTTTGATGTTGAGTTACCTGAAGGCTGTCCACTATTTTGGAGAAGCGATATGCATAAAGCAAATAATAAGAGTGTCGCATTACGACGTGTACGTCATGTCAATCGCCTACCATTGGTGGCTGCTATCTATCTTGCTTTGGGTTCGACCGCTTTTGCGCAGTCAGCGAACGAGAATGATGGTCCGGTAACCTTGGGCGAAGTCATTGTCACCTCGCAGAAGAAAGTCGAGAACCTGCAGAAGGTACCAATCAGCGTACAAGTACTCGATTCGCAACGATTGGAAGAGTTGAACGTATCGGATTTCGACGATTTCGCGCGCTTGATGCCTAGCGTTTCATTCCAAGGTTCTGGCCCTGGATTTACGCAGATTTATATGCGCGGCGTTGCTAGCGGCGGTGACGGCAACCACTCCGGACCGTTGCCGAGTGCGGGCCTGTATCTGGACGAGCAACCGATCACTACCATTCAGGGCGCACTGGATCTACACGTTTTCGATATCGAGCGCGTCGAAGCCCTAGCGGGTCCGCAAGGCACGCTATACGGCGCTAGTTCGCAGGCCGGCACCATTCGCATTATCACCAATAAGCCAGACCCGAGCGCTTTTGCTGCCGGCTATGGTCTGGAGGGAAATGCGGTCGATGACGGCGGTAACGGTTATGTGGCAGAAGCCTACGTCAATTTGCCGCTTTCTGAGGCCGCTGCGATCCGTATGGTCGGCTGGAACAAGCGCGAAGCGGGCTTTATCGACAATGTTTTCGGCGAACGCACTTTCCCAACATCCGGTATCACCATTGATAATGCCGATCGCGTAGAAGAGGATTACAACGACGTCAACACCTATGGCGCACGCGTCGCGCTACGACTGGACTTGAATGACAGTTGGACCATTACGCCGACAGTTATTTCTCAGCGTCAGGAAGCCAATGGTAGCTTCGGCTTTGACCCGGATGTCGGTGATCTCGATATCACGCACTTCTACCCCGAAGGCACCGACGACCGTTGGACGCAAGCGGCGATGACGGTTCAGGGCAAGATCGGCAATTTCGATTTGGTTTACGCGTTCGCACACCTGAAACGCGATGTGGACATCGATTCTGACTATAACGATTATGCGTTTTGGTATGATACGCTATTTGGTTACGGTGCTTACTTTTCTGACGACAACGGCAATCTGATCAATCCCTCGCAATATATTCAGGGCATTGACGGCTACCGGCGTGATACGCACGAACTACGTATTTCCTCACCGCAGGATGATCGTCTGCGCTTCGTCGCCGGCCTGTTTTGGCAAGATCAGAAGCACTCTATCGAACAAAGATACCGCGTGGACGGACTGGCCAGCTCGCTTTCGGTAACTGGATGGGAAGACACAATCTGGCTAACACAGCAACGTCGCGTCGACCACGACGAAGCGGTATTTGGCGAGTTGTCGTTCGATTTTACTGACAAACTCACAGCCACGGCTGGCATGCGTTTCTTTGAAGCCGAAAATAGTCTCAAGGGCTTCTTCGGATTCTCTGAAGGTTATAGTGGCTCCACCGGAGAGGCTGCCTGTTTCGACCAAACCGACTTCCACGGAGCGCCATGTATCAATCTCGATAAGCGCACGAAAGACGACGGCTCGCTTGGCAAGTTTAATTTGACCTATCAGCTAGACGATAACAAGATGATTTACGGCACCTGGTCTGAGGGCTATCGTCCCGGTGGCATCAATCGTCGCGGCAGTCTGCCACCCTATGTTTCGGACTTTCTGACCAACTATGAACTCGGTTGGAAAACCACGTGGATGGATAATCGCGTGTCGGTCAATGGCGCGGTATTTCGCCAGGAATGGAAAGACTTTCAATTTGCACTCCTCGGCCAGAACGGTTTGACCGAAATCAAAAACGCCAACCAAGCGGAAATTGATGGCTTAGAATTAGAGGTTAATTGGGCCGTCAGCTACGACTTGATGCTCTCCGGTGGTGTCGCATTTTTCGACGCGAATTTGACCGAGAATTACTGTGGATTTACCGACGACGACGGCAATCCCGTCACCGTCTGCGACGCCCCCCAAGCACCGGATGGCACTCGTCTTCCAGTCACAGCGGAGTTTAAGGGCAATATCACTGGCCGTTATAGCTTCGAGATCGGCAGTTACGAGAGCTACGTGCAAGCGATTGTGGTGCACGAAGGCGACCGAACATCGGATCTGCGGTTGGTCGAACGTGAAATCTTGGGCGATCTGCCGTCCTACACGATGGCTGACTTCTCATTTGGCTTGAAACGTGACAACTGGAACCTGGATTTCTACCTCAAGAACGCATTCGACGAGCGCGCAGAATTCTCACGCTTCTCGCAATGCGCCGAAGCGGTCTGCGGCGAACAGACCTACCGACTGGCGAGTCAGCCACGGACCTTTGGCGTGCGTTTCTCACAAGACTTCTGATGTATCGCCCATCTCGTCTTCGGGCGAGATGGGCTTTTTTGGCCCGGCCAATTTGCCTAGTGGACTGTCAAGTGGCCCGCCGCAGGGTCTCGATGATTTTCTAAGGGCCAGCAGCATCGGCGCCTCAAAGAGAGCGTGGGCAGCATTTTTTACGCATTCTTTCAAGTCGCTTAACCTGCGCATGCCCAACTCAGTCCCGCTGTATCAATGCCTTGCATGATCGATTTTGCGTGCCGGGCGCGCTTGATCGGCGCCGACCGCTTGATTAACAATGCAGCGCGAGGACGCCAACCCGCGTCAATCATCCGCAAGCTATGACGCAAAATTCGTCGCTATCGCCCTGATGGCGATAGGATGGGTCGCTTGAATAGTTGATAAGGAGAACGCAGATGCGATCTAGCAAAGGCTCGCTGTTGGGTTTTGCTCTGCTCTCTATGCTGGTCTGCGCTGCGGGTCCGCTGTTGGCCCAGCCATTAGCGAAGACTACCGGCGAAGTGCATGCGGCGGTTTCCCACGGCAAAGCGCGCGTACTGGTGTCACTGATTGATCCGGCGCCCGCCAAAGCGGCAATGGCGGAACGCAGTCAGCGTATTCGTGAGCAACGCACGCAACTGATCGATGGCCTCGACGCTAAACACTTTGAGTTGCGCCGCGATTTTGCCTCGATCCCCGCATTCGCAGCCGAGATTGACGCCACGGCGCTGGATGCGCTGCTGGCAGACCCGCAAGTCCGCCGCGTCGACCTGGACGCGGGCGGCAGCGGCGCGATGTTGCAGTCGCGCCCGCTGGCTTTCGTCGATTCGGTCCACGATAGCGGTGTGCGCGGCGCGGGGCAGACCATCGCCGTAATCGACTCCGGCATTGCCACCGGCCATCAAGATTTTGTGGGCCGCGTCGTGGCCCAGCAGTGCTTCTGTTCCAATTCCAGCGGTTCCGGCGGATGTTGCCCCAACGGCAATTCCAGGCAATCTGGCGCGGGCTCGGCGTTGGATGACCATGGCCACGGGACCAACGTCAGTGGTATTGCCGTGGGCGGCGGCGCGATCGCCTTCCCGGGTTCGGCATCGGGCGCGAATATCGTCTCAATTAAGGTGCTGGATCGGAACAATCGGTTTTGCTGCACCTCCGATGTGCTGGCGGCATTGGACTGGATTGCGGTAAACCATCCAGAGGCAAAGATTATCAATGCGAGTCTTGGTACGTCGCAGCTTCTATCCGGCAATTGCGATAGCGCCAACTCCGGTACGCAAGCCGGCGCCGCAGCATTGGCCGTGCTGGCACAGAATGACAGCCTATTGTTCTCGTCTGCGGGCAATCAAGGCAATTCGAATGCCATGTCAATGCCTGCCTGTCTGAGCGCCGCCATCGGCGTGGGCGCGCTGTGGGATTTCGCGGCCACTAGCGCGACAGCGATTGGCTGTACTGATAGCCCGACTCAGCCGGGGCAAGCGACATGTTTTAGCAATAGCAGCGCCGGCACGGATATTTATGCGCCGGGCGCCTTTGTCACCTCCAGCGGCATCGGTGGTGGACTGTCGAACTTTGCCGGCACTTCGCAAGCGACGCCATTGACGGCTGGATGCGCCGCATCACTACGCTCAGCCGTACCCACCGCCAATTCGGCGCAGATCCGGGCCGCATTGCTGGCAACGCCGCTACGCGTGACCGATGCGAAAAATGGCCGCGAGTTCCCGCGATTGCATTGCGCGGACGCGTTAGCGAAACTGCGCAGCGCGACTGAAGCAAATTACTCAGCTATCTATTACGCGCCAGCTAACGCGGGCTACGGCATCTCGGTCACGCATCAGGCAAATACGCTAGCCGTTGCGTGGTATAGCTACGATGCTGCCGGGCGTCCGACATGGTTCACGGCTGCAGCGGTGCTGGACACAGATGCGGTTTATCGCGGTGATTTCTTTCGCACCACGGGAACCCCACTAGCACAGATTGCCAATATGTCACCCACTCCAACCACCGTGACAGCCGGCCGTGTAGAACTCCGTTTCGACGCCAGTGGCAATCTGAGCTTCGGCTTTCAGGTCGCAGGCGAGGCGGGCCAGCAGCGCCAGCTTGAAGTTCTACGGCTAGCCAGCACGCCGTTGTCGTGCCGATTCACCGCGGCCTCGCGCGCGACCGCGACGAATTTCTCGGATTTGTGGTGGAATCCGATCGAGAGCGGCTGGGGTTTGACCCTGCTGCACCAGGGATCGCAGATTTTCCTGGCGTGGTACACCTACGCCAACGATCAGCAGCCGCAGTGGCTGACCTCAGTGCTCGTGCGTCAGCCAAACGGCCAGTTCCGCGGCGCACTCAATCGCGCGCTCACAGGCACGCCCTTTTCGACGCCACCGGTCGGCGCTGTCACCAGCTTTCCGCTGCCGGAGGTCGGCAGCGTGAGTTTGAATTTTAGCGACGGTCAAACCGGCGTATTTGAATACAACGTCGACGGCGTCACGCAGACCAAGCCGATTCAACGCTTTGTGTTCGGCGCGCGCGTACAAGTGTGCGAGGGTTGAGCGTGCGGCTAAGTTGCAATGGGCAATCAATAAATTTACACCTAAGTGTTTGATTATTAATTAATACCTGCGCGATGTGGCCCTCGGAAAAATCGCTAGTTGTTGTTTTTACGGCGCGCAGCGGCGCGGCGATCCAGCGGCTTGCTCGCGGCTGGCAAGGGTGCGAGAGAGCACCCTCACCCCCAGCCCCTCTCCCAAAAAGGCGTGGGAGAGGGGAGCAAAGCGCTCTCCCAAAAGTGCGCGCGACACTGCATCGCGGTCCATGGAAAACGGACCGTCGCTGGACGCGATGCAACCGGCGGACCGTGAGCAATTTCTTAACAGCGCGGAATGGAGCCGCTGTGTGCGTTCGCTAGCGCACGGACAACGATCGACGCAAGGCTTGAGCCTAATGCATCCGCGGTCCGCTAACTCTCGTTGGAATCCGCTGCCACTTGCGAGGAGCTTCCATGATCAAGTTCAGTGTGCTTGCGCTAGCACTTTTATCCGCCGCTTCAGTCGGCGCGCAAACGCCGGTCAATGCGCCGATTCGCCCAACCACCGCAACGCCGTCGACGCAATCGAATCCGACAAGCTCAGCCAATTCGGCCACGACCAATACGGTCGCCCCAACGCCGGCAATTACCAGCACGCTGACCACGCCATCGCGTCCAGACGCGGTCTCCGCGCCGAACTCCAGTACCAGCAATGCCAGTCCAGCCGATTCCAACGGCGTCGTGCCGCCCGCGACCACGCTGATTCAGACTGCGCCCGCTGCAACCAGCAACAATCAGCAGGTGGTGTCTCAAGGCGTGCAGACCTATGCCGCGGATGGCCAGGGTGTGGCAAATCTCAATTCCATGGACGCTAACGGTGACAGCATGCTTTCCAAGCAAGAATATCTGTCGCACTACGAGCGCCAGTTTTCCGGCATGAAAAAGAACATTGTGGGCTTGGTGGATCTGCGCCGTGTGGCCGAGAACGGCCAGCAGTAATCGTGGCGCTTTAGGCGCGCCAGCCGGCTCGAATGCCAGCGGCGCGTTCGGCGAATTTGCGCTTAATGCCGGGCATTCGATTGACCAAATTGAGCCCGAGTGCACGGGCGCCAATCAGCGGACCGTCGGTGACGGAATAGAGCCGGTTCAGCGCATCAAAGGCGCGCGCAGCGAGCGTGGCTTCGCTACGACGTTCGCGCGCCCATCGGGCCAAATCACCGGTTGATAGAACTGGCCGATGGCTCGCTCGCGCACGCTCTACGCTTGCGATCAGCGCAGTGACATCCTCAAATCCAATATTGACGCCCTGCCCCGCCAGCGGGTGAACCACATGTGCCGCATCGCCGATCAGTAGCACTTTGCCCTCGGCAAATCGTTGCGCAATTTGCAGGCGTAGCGGAAACAGCGCTCGGCTGGATGACAATCGCGTGCGCCCGAATCGGTCGGCACTGGCGCGCCGCAATTGCGACTCGAAATCCGCTTCCGAAGCGGTCAATAGTGCTTGCGCACGCTCCTCGGGCAAGGTCCAGACGATGGACGCACGGCCATCTGCCAGCGGCAAAAAAGCCAGCGGGCCGGATGGCAAAAATCGCTGCCAGGCAATGCTGTCGTGCGCGCGCTCCAAATCGACGTGCGCGACAAGTCCATTCTGGGGATAGGCGTAGCCATCCACGCCAATCAATAAGTCATTGCGTACTTTGGAACTGATCCCATCGGCCCCAATCAGCAAGGCCGCGTCGAGCACGCCGCCACTGGCCAAGGTCACGCGCACGCCATCGGCCTGTGTCTCAAAGCTTTCCAGGTGATCGGGTGCCAGCAGCCTGATGTTGGGCTCGGCAGCCAAGACCTGCCAAAGCGCACCGGCGACTGCCCGGTTCTCCACGATATAGCCGAGGTGGGGCCAGGCGTATTCCGCCGCATCAAATTCCAGGGCCGCCCCGCCCAGAGCATCGACCACCTGCATGCGCGCATAGGGTGCGATGCGCTGCGGATCTAGGCGCTGCCACACGCCCAGATCGGTCAGTAAAGCTTTGGAATGCGGTGCGATGGCGACCACGCGCAAATCGAACTCAGCGCCAGCGGCTGGCGAAGTGGCAGGCTTATCCTCGATGACCGCGCAGCGCAGATCGGCACGCGCCAATGCAAGCGCCGCAGCCGCACCGACCATGCCCGCGCCCACAACAATCACATCCAGACGTTCGCGCGATACGCGTTTCATCACTGCAGCCCTCGGGCTGCGGCGGAGGCAGTGCCGCGTAAACCGATTCCAACCAGCATTAGATGTTCCTTCAATGGCGATACTCGATCAGCGAGCACGATCGCGGCCGAACGCAGCCAGCTTGCGGCACCCGAGCGTTGGGTGCTAGTCAGCGCCAATGCGTGGCTCAGATCGGCGGTGATTTTGCGATCCGGCGCGCGCAGCTCAGCATAGGCCGCAAGAGCCGCCGGCTCCCCCAAATCGGTTTGCGAGCGCCAACTGGCGCGCAGATTTTCGGCCAGCGCAGCCGCATCGCGTAGCCCTAAATTGAAGCCTTGCGCGCCGACCGGATGCATCGTCTGCGCGGCATTGCCAATCAGTACTTGGCGCTCAGCGGTCAATCTATCGGCGTAAACCCGCCGCAAGGGATAACTCACGCGCACGCCGGCTTGCTGCAAACGTCCCAGCCGATAGCCAAAGGCACGCTGCAGGGCGGCCAAATACTCGCGCGTTGGCAAGCTCGACAGCGCCACGGCATCCTGGCTGCTGGCAATCCAAATCGAGCCGCAACGCCCACCGGGCTGCGGCAACATGGCCACCGGACCGCTGCGCGCGAAGCGCTCATAGGCAATTCCGGCGTGATCGCGCTCCGCCTCGACGACGCAACAAATCGCATGTGCGCGGTAGTCGTAGCGGTCGACTTGGATGCCGGCGCCATCGCGCAAGGCCGAATCGGTGCCATCGGCAATCACCAATAGGCGGGCGTCGATACTTAATCGTTGCTGCTGCGCGTCGACGATCACCGCTGTCACGCCAGCCGAATCGGTTTGTACCGAATCAACATAAGCGCTGGCCTGCCAATGGATGTCGCTGCGCGCAGATGTTGCCGTTCGTAGCGCACCCAGCAATCGTTGCGCGGGCGCAACCAAGCCGAATCGCGGCAGGCCGATATCCGCAGCCAACCAACGCGCGCAACCGAAATCGCCCGCGCTAGACACATGAATCCCACGGATCACCTCCGCCGCTGACGCCAGCTTTTGCAGCGCGCCCACCGATTCCAGCGTGCGACACGTGATTTCCGATAGCGCCAGATGGCGCTCGTCTGAACCCGCGGGCGCCAGCTCCGCCGGCATGCGATCGACCACGCGTACGCGTATGCCGGAACCGCTCAGCAGCAATGCCAGGCTCAAGCCGACCAAGCCGCCGCCAGCAATCAAAACATCGGTTTGCGTGTCGATGGTGCGCGCCCGTTAAGATATTGCTCGCAATCATAGGAGACTGATCGGCAGAGGAAGTGAGGTTGGGATAAGCGTCCGCCGCCTGTACATACCCATCGTGGCGGGCTGCCGCGCTATGCTTGGGACTTAAGCGCCTTGTGCGGCTATTTCGGAGACTTACATGCAATCTGACACCGCAGGGCGCCACTATCCGCATATCGCATTGATCGGCGGGCTAATTTTCCTGGCCGCTTTGTCGCGTTTGATTCCGCATCCGCCCAATTTTACGCCGGTAGAAGCGATTGGATTGTTCGCTGGCGCCTACTTGGCCGACCGCCGCATGGCACTGCTGGTGCCTTTGCTGGCGATGGCGATTTCCGACGCGATTTTGGGCTTCCACAGTGGAATGGCCGTGATCTACGCGTTAATTGCATTCACGGTGTGGCTGGGTTTGCGCATGGGTCCACACCCGAGCGCGCTCAAAGTCGCGGGCTTCGGCAGCCTGTCGGCCGTTATCTTTTTCGTGGTCAGCAACTTCGCCGTGTGGGCGAGCGGCGGCGGCGTTTATTACACGCACGATCTAGCCGGGCTCACGGCTTGCTATGTGGCCGCCATTCCCTTCTTCGCCAATTCGCTGGCCGGCCTCGCGCTGTATTCGCTTATGCTATTTGGCGGCGTTGAATTGCTCGCACGTCGGCCGCAACTTGCGGCCTGAATCGCAGCATTAGGCGCGTACCTTGGGTGCGCATCGCTTTCAGGCTGAATACGGATCGGGCGTCGCATGGGTAATCGTCTCTCCAAGATTTACACCCGCACCGGTGACGATGGCAGCACCGGCCTCGGCGACGGCTCGCGTGTGCCCAAAGACAGCCTGCGTGTTGGCGCGTATGGCACCGTCGACGAGGCCAATAGCTGCATCGGCGTGGTCTTGTGCGTTGACAACATCCCAGACGATGTCCGCATCTGTCTGACGCGCGTGCAACATCAGTTGTTCGATCTCGGCGGCGAGTTGTGTATTCCGGGGATGGAATTGATCCAAGACGGCGATATCGACGGCCTGGAACGCGATCTGGACGGCTTCAATGATCCGCTGCCCGCACTCAAGGATTTCATCCTGCCGGGCGGCGGTGCAGCAGCCGCGCATTGCCATGTGGCGCGCACCGTCACGCGGCGTGCCGAGCGCGAGACCATCGCCCTCGCCCGCGTGGAGAGTGTGCGTCCGCAAGTGATTCGCTATCTCAATCGGCTCTCCGATCTGTTGTTCGTGATCTCACGCGTGCTCGCGCGCCACAGCGGCCAGGGCGAGGTGATCTGGGATCGCAAGCAGCGTGGCTGACGCCGCCGCACGATGCTGATCTTCTTTCACGAAGCCTGTCTGAGCCACGAGCCAGGACAAGGCCACCCGGAGCACCCCGGCCGACTCAGCGCGGTACTCGACGCTTTAAGCGCACGTTTCGAATCGCAATTGCGATGGCATGAGGCCCCGCAGGCAACAGTCGCGCAGATTGCGCGCGCGCATTCGGCGCAACTGATCACTCAGCTTCGCCAAACCGCGCCGCAGGAAGGCTTTCGGCGACTGGATGCCGACACCGTGATGTCACCGGGCTCTTGGAATGCGGCCTTGCGTGCCGCAGGCGCCGTTTGCGCGGCCATCGATGCAGTCATCGCCGGTGCGGACAGACGTGCCTTCTGCCCGGTTCGACCGCCCGGCCACCACAGCACTCGCGATGTGGCCATGGGTTTCTGTTTATTCAACAACATCGCCATTGGCGCCTGCCACGCCCTTGCGCAGCACGCCGTCGAACGCGTCACCATCGTCGATTTCGACGTGCACCACGGCAACGGCACGCAAGACATTTTCGACGCAGACCCACGCGTGCAATACGTCTCCAGCCACCAGTCACCACTCTATCCCGGCACCGGCCGCTCCAGCGAACGCGGCGTCGGCAACATCGAAAACGGCGAACTGCCCCCCGGCAGCGGCGCGCGCCTGTTTCGCCAACTCTGGCGCGAAACACTATTGCCACGCATCGACAACTTCGCGCCGCAGCTCATCCTGATTTCCGCCGGCTTCGACGCGCACCATCTAGACCCCCTCGCCGACATTAACCTTGGCGCCGAAGACTTCGCCTGGATCACACGCGAACTCGTCGACTTAGCCCACAAACACGCTCAAGGCCGCATCGTCTCCGCCCTGGAAGGCGGCTATTCCCTCGCCGCCTTACGAGAATCCAGCGTCGCGCATGTGCAGGCGCTGATGGATGTGCGCTAGCTAGCTGAGAGCGCAACGCCTCCCCGTTTTAGGGCTTATTGACCGCGCGGGCGTGTGCCGATCTTCCGGCAAACATCCGAGCGTTGGCCATGTCGACCGCACGCCGGTCTACTTACGCGCTGCAAAGCGGACTCTCACCGTAGCTTATGTCGACCCGCTGTACACGTGTCTTGCTATGGACGCAAAATCAATGCCCTAAGAATGTGCTCATGCAGGTAAAGCGCGCCAAATCGCCCCCCTCTTACACTAGCCGACGCCGTAAAACACTGGCGGCCAAGGCGTACTCAGTCCGCCATTTCGACCGCAAGCCGCGCGTGTTGGCCAACGCTAAGCACGTTGGACCACGCGCGATCAGTGCCCACAACAACCGTCAGCGCCCGCACCTCATGTACAATCCGCGCCCGCAGGAGGGATGGCGGAGCGGTCGATCGCACCGGTCTTGAAAACCGGCAGCCATGCAAATGGCTCGTGGGTTCGAATCCCACTCCCTCCGCCAGATCGATCAACGGCGTGGTCACTAAGCATCCTCCAACCCCGCCTCGCGATCGGCCGCTTTTAGGCTCATCGCCGAGCGGTCGCGCGTCAGCTCGACAATGGCATTGCTGATCGCCTCCGACGACAGGTTCGCGTTGAGTTCGCGCAGCGCCATTCGCTAGCGGCTGGGCACCGCCTCTTCGCGCCGCGTCTCGCGCTCCCAGGTTCCGCTGTAACCAAAACGCTCATATTGCGGCCACAGCGCCTGCCCAGCGAACGCGGTAAACACGCCGATTGCGGGCTGTTTTACGAGTTGGTTTTCGCCGTATGCGTGGGTGCTGTCACCTTTGCCACGGGTTGATCACGAGCAAACCGGCGGCTGCGAACGGCGCAGCGTCGCGGGTGGCGACAGCGAAGCCGTGGGTCGCGGCTGTAGCGGCGATGTAGGCATCGGCGCCAGTGATAACCCGCCCGACCTTGCGCGCCGTGGAAACACGTTCCGCAAACGCCTGACTGCAGGCAAGATCAAATGCGAGCACACGGTCCGCGAACAGCGGCAACAGCCGCAGCTCCAGATCCTCGTGCAAAGCGGCTTTCCGCTTGCCGTCTGGCAACTGGGCGACGCCCACGCGCAGCTCTGCGACCGTGACGGCGCTGAGATACAACGTGCCCAGGAGCTGCGCGTTGATCCATGCGACGACAATGGCTGCCGGCGCGGGGCGCAGCGGCTCGAAGACCACATTGGTATCAAGCAAGATCACTCGAAGCTGATCGGCTCAGCGGGCGTGCGATCGCGCACGGCGTCGAAGACGGCGACGTCCTCATCCGTCAGCTCGGCTCGGCGCCCCATCTCAAACAGCAGTGTGCCGAGCTGCACCCGCTCCGGTGGCTTGACCACGCTTTCCAGGATCGCCCGCACTTCGGCTTCCGTACTGCGTCCGTGTTGCGCGGCACGCACCTTCAAGGCCCGATGCACCTCGTCTGGAAGGTTGCGCACTGTCAGGACGGCCATGCTGTCACCTCGATGCAACTGCGCACAATGACAGCGAATGTATGCTCATGCTGTCGGCCTTGTAAGATTCAGACGCCGTGCTGCGCTAACTTTTTCTCGGCGCACTTGCTCGCGCCTTCGGGCGCTTCCCACTCAATTAGTAATGTTGCCTTGCTGCACTTGGGAATGCTGTAGACGAAGCACGCGCCGCCACTGCTTTTGTACGATAACAAGGCAGTAAATCAGCCTCAGCTCCCAGTAAAGATTCTTGCTACAAGCTGCTAGTAGACGCATCCGCACACAGAAGCATTGGCTTTGCGTGCGTGCATCACCTCCCCATAGCCGCCTCCAATAGCGGCTTTGCCCAATCCGGCGTGGTGGCCAGCCCGTCGACGTCCAACGGCCATTCCAGCTTTCGAGCGACGAGTCTGCCGACAAGTACCGGATCTGGGCACGATTCGCCCAAGGCTGCGTTGACGCTGTTGTCGTAGATCATCACTTTCGCCAAGTGTGGCATCAACGCGATCAGATTCATGCGCGATGACTGATAGCGCTCGCGAATCTTGGCGTTTTCAATGGGGTGGCCGCCGGCTGCGACGCGCTGGCTGACGCGTTCGGTGTGTTGTTCAGGCGATGATAATCCGCAGAACCAGACCACAATATCGTGCGTTTTGCTGGCTTCGCTAAGTTTGGCCGCTACGCTGTTTCCGCCAAGGGTGGTTTCGAATGCGTAGGACTGGTGATCGGTGATGGCGGCTTGCAGGCGGCGCATGCCCTCTTTCCAAGCTTCGCCGTTGGCAGTCGTTTGGTCTTTGGCGGTTTTTTGCATCAGCTCGCGTGCGAAGGAATCTGGGTTGAACCAGTTCAGGCCCGCTCGAACCAATTGTTGGCCACCGATCGAGCTTTTCCCAGCGCCATTGACGCCCGCAAGCACGTAGATGACCGGGCGAGCCACACTCAGTAACTCGCGCCAGCCTTCACCGCCCCATCGAGCTTGGTCGGCTGATTGATCAGCGACCGCAAACGATCAGCGGCATCGGGCGCGCGTAGTGACGCGAGACGTTCGTCGAAACTTACGCGCAGCGCGCCCAATGCGGACTCGTGCGCAGACTCACCGAGCGCCGATGCCCTGACCAGAGCGGTGTACTCTTTGATGCTAAGAATTACCGCCTCCGGTTCCCGGTGATTGGTCACCAGCACCCTGCCCGCACGCTCCACCCCTTTCATCACGCCACGCCAGCCCAAACGCTTCAGATCGGATGCCGGCGTCTCGGTGATGTTTTCCAGCGGATTCAAATTTGCAGTAGCGACCATGCGGCTGATCTCCCGTGACAATGGTCAAATATACCCTTATTGGCTATTTTTAGAAATTGGCGCCGGCAACGCGTCGAAAGCGCTTGGAGGGATACGGCCATTCCTTTGTCGGATCGGCGATGAAGCCCTCAGCAAAAAAAGGTCCAGATCCCGTCATCTGGTGGCCGCGGCCGTGTGCGGTCGCGTCGATCAGGGGCCAGCGAGATCTGCGCGTTCGCACATTCACACGCCCCACGCAGGCAGCGTGCGCAAACGCACCGCAAGCGTCGATGCTGATGAGGCAATCTGTGCGCCAGAGTAGCGCAGCGTATTCGCTAAAGGACATCCATGTTGGATAGGCTGAATTTCTTTTTGAACCGCCTGCGCGAGCGGCTGTGGATCAGGCCGTTGGTTATGGCGCTGGTATCTGTCGGGCTGGTCTTCGTTGCCGAGATGGCCGACGACACCGGTCTGAAGGACCTGGTGCCCAAGGTGAGCCGGGATTCAGTGATTCAACTGCTGCAAATCCTGGCGTCGAGCATGCTCGTGATAGCGACGTTCTCGGTGGCGTCGATGGTGGCGGCGTACTCGTCAGCCGCGACCACCGCCACGCCGCGTTCCTTTGTGCTGGTGATTGCCGATAATGCATCTCAGAACGCCCTGTCCTGGTTCATCGGAGCCTTCATCTTCAGCGTGATTGCGTTGATCGCAGTGGAGAACAGCTATTACGCGAAAGCCGGCACGTTTGTGCTGTTTGCGGTCACGATGATGTACTTTCTGATCGTCGTCCTGACCTTTTTGCGCTGGGTGGATCGGATTGCGCGGTTGGGGCGCATGGGCAATACGCTGAGCATGGTCGAGAAGGCGGCGAACGACGCCCTGCAGCGCCGTCGTCTGGCACCGGCCTTGGGTGCCGCGATATTGCGGCAAGCAGCGAACACCGGAACGGTAGTTCGCGGCCAGAAAATCGGCTATCTGCAACGTGTAGACGTACACGCTTTGCAGGATTTTGCGACACGTTGCAACGTGCGCATTGCTGTCGACGTGTTGCCTGGCACTTTCGTCGATTCGCGGAGCGTGTTGGCTCGGGTGACCGCAGACGCTGGCGCGGACGCGTCACTGGATCTGGATTGGGTTGTCGACGCGTTCGTGATCGACAGCAACCGCACCTTTGACGACGACCCGCGCTTTGGCCTGATCGTCTTGTCCGAGATCGCCAGTCGGGCGCTGTCTCCAGCAATAAATGATCCGGGCACCGCCATTGATGTGATTGGGCGCTTGGTTCGGCTGCTGTCCTGCGCCACCAAACCCTTAGCCGAAGACGACGACCTCGACGTGCAATGTGATCGGGTGGAAGCGCCGACAATCGCCATTGCCGATCTGTTCGACGATGCCTTCCATGCAATCGCGCGTGATGGCGCGAGCATGGTGGAAGTCATGTTGCGCCTACAGAAAGCCTTGGCGATGCTGGCCGCATGCGCGGGTCCAGACATGCGGGAGGCAGCCGCCAATCATTCGCGGTGGGCGCTGGCGCGTGCGCAAGACGCGCTCACATTGCCCGAGGATCTGGCCCGGGTCCGGGCTGCAGCGCTGTTTGCGGTCGAGGGTTGATCACAACATAACCGGGTGTTGGGCAGCGCGACTATCGCTCTGCTGGGCGCGCGTCAATGGCTCTGCTGCGGGCTGCATCTGGGCCGTTTTTCCGACACCGCGCACAGTTTCCGCTTCCGATAGGCCTTGCCCGGCCCTATTTCCGACCAACTTGCGTAACCCCGGATACACCCCCTGCGGAGTTCGGCGATGAAACCCATTGTGACCACCCTTGCACTGTTGCTGGCCAGTCCCGCTTTAGTGGCGGCTACTTACCAGCCCACGCGATTTGACGATCCGACGCCATCTGGTTGCCTGCCGCTTGACTGTTCGCTGCGTGAAGCCGTGATCGCCGCTAATAGCAATCCCGGCGCAGATAGGATTGTGATGAAATCAGGAACATTCACGCTAACGCTACCGGCGTCGACGCCCTTCGCCGCTTTGAACGGCGGCCCGCTCAAGATCACTGAGTCAGTCGACATTATCGGTGCTGGCAGCGCCCTGACTCGCGTGATGTGGTCATCCTCGGTGACGGCTGCGAACCCCGTCTACGCCTACGATAGCTTCCAGAACGCCCCGATCAATCTCGGCCTGCACCAGCACTCAGTTTCCGGCGGACGCAATAGCTGCATCAGATTTCTCGGCAATTCCAGTATTCCGCGCAGCCATCTCACGCTGAACTCGACAACGGTAGAGAAATGTTCTTTTACCAATGGCTCCGGCGGCGCGATCCATATGAGCAACGCTAACCTCACATTAGACAGGGCCGTCCTGCGTGACAACAGTGCGACCTTTGGTGGCGCGCTGGCGCTTCGTAGCATTGTCGACGTCGACAGCCGCGCGAGCGAAATCAGCGGGAATCGAGCCACCAGCGACGGCGGCGCCGTACATCTTTACGGATTCGACGCAACAACGTCCGTGGTTTGGGTGGACAGTGATGGCACGCAGATTACCGGCAATCGGTCCGATGGCAATGGCGGCGCCATCTTCCTATCTGGGAACGTCACGCTCGCCTTGTCCTCGCTACCCTCTAGCAGGCAGATGACCTTGTCTAGAAACGTCGCCACCGGGAACGGTGGCGCGATCGGCTCCAGTTCGCCTATCGGTGCGCCGGGGCGCAGTTTGATTAACCGCGTGAGACTCGTTAGTAACACCGCGGCCAGCGGTGGCGGCGTTTACGCGGCGGCACCGCTGTCTTTTAGCGATAGCGAGATCAGCAGCAATACTGCGACCAGCGGCGACGGCGGCGGCGTGGCTTTCGTTGCCTCCTATCTAACCGCCCCACGGCAATTGGAACGAGTCAGTCTGCACAACAACAGTGCGTTACTGGGCGGCGGTGGCGCGCTCGCCACCCAGTGCGTCGACGTGGAAGCCAACAATCTCTCCATCGACGGCAACTTGGCCGCGGCCAACCGTGGCCAGGGCATCGAAGCGCTGGGGCGCACTACGCTGCGCCATATCAGCATGCTGGGGACTGCCGGCATTTCACCGGCGATCGCTAAGCGTTCGAGTTCTAGCTGCGCAGCTTTGCCATTGCGAATTTCCAACAGTGTGCTCGTCGGCGCCTGCGCCAGCATGGTCGCCGGCGAGATTGTCAGTGCGGGTGGCAACCAACTGGGTGCAAGTGCCAGCACCTGTCCGATGCTGTCGGGCTTGGACCAGCAGCAAGCGACCGATACCGCGTTCTCGCTGGTTTGGGCCAGCTACGGTGGTCCGTTCAGGCTGCTGGGATGGGCGCCGGGCGCTCCGGCACCGCAACGCAATTTTGGCTTAGGCATCGAGTGCACCAGCACAGATGCGCGCGGTTTCCCGCGTGCCGACGGCCTATGTGATTCGGGTGCGTTCGAGCAACAGCCGTAAGCTCGTGTCAGGGCCGCGGCGACTGATTATCGTCGCCGCGGCGCATGGCAGCGGTTACCTTGCTCTAGCAGCCTGTCGGACTTAAAGGAAATCGGCTGCAAATCCGCCTGGACGATCCATATTCCGCCGCTTTCACGGGCAATAGAAGAGCTATTACCCTTCAAAATCGACGAAATCTGGCTTCGCCCAGTCAGATTTTCGCTTCGATTCTTCAAGTCCGACAGGCTGCTAGGTCATACGTCTTCGATTGCCAACCGGTGAGCGGAGAGAAACGCATCGATGGAAGCGGCTCCAATATTGACACTGCGGCGTCCGCGGCCCATGCACAATCGATGCGGTTCGTGCCTCTGCGCATCCTACGCGGGCTGCGGTACGTCAAACGACGCTTCGTGCAGCAAACGTGCGGACGGAAGATCGCGGGTTTCGGCTTCTCGAAAACAGTTCTTGAAACAGTATTCGCGATTACCTACTGCGGTCATGCGTTTTGACAAGGAATGGGTCATGGGTCAACTCAATCGCATCACGCAGCAACCCGGGGTGATGGGCGGCAAGGCGTGTATCCGCGGCCTGCGCGTTACCGTTGGCATGGTGGTCGGTCAGATTGGCGCGGGGCACAGCATTGATGCAGTTCTCGCGGACTATCCTGACTTGGAGCGTGAGGACATATTGCAGGCGCTGCGCTATGCCGCGTGGCTTGCGGATGAACGCGAGGTGGTGCTGGCCTGCGCATGAGGCTACTCGTCGACATGAACTTGTCACCGCGTTGGGTGGCCACATAGATCGATGCGGGCTTTGACGCTGCCCATTGGCTTACGCTCGGCCCGCACAATGCGCCAGACATTGAAATCATGGCCTACGCCAAATCCAATGACCTTGTAGTGCTCACCAACGATCTGGATTTCAGCGCCATCCTCGCCGCCGCGCACGGAGAGAAGCCGAGTGTGGTACAGATCCGCGCCGAGGATTCAAGTCCGGACGTGATCGGCGCTCAGGTCATCATCGCGCTGCGCCAAATGACCGCCGAGCTCTCCGACGGATCTTTACTCACCATTGATTCCAACCGTACTCGCTTGCGCGTGCTGCCCTTGCGGCGACCGCAATGAGCCCAGACGATTGTCGAACGCGGACATAACCTCAATCCAAAGCGCCGATGCCGACCATCAGTATGCACAGGACGTATCGCTGATGACCTTCAACACATGTAGGCGACGCTAGTGACGACGGCGTACCAACCGGCACATCGATCGCCGGTTTCCCGTCGCGGGTGGACTTCCCAAAGGCGCAGCCCCGCGCCGCTTCCGCACTACGCGGGCCGCATCAACACGAATACCTGCAGATAACGCCGGGCGCCTGCTACAACCGTACCTTGCACACGGCACGCACGCGCCGCCGGACACGCGAAGAAGCGCGAGGTGCCGGTATCCGCCAGCGCCGCGAGTGGTACGCCGTCGACTGAGATTGCTGCCTCGGGCGCGGCAAAACCGTTGAGCAGGCTGGTGAACACCAGAAACTCGTCGGCGTGAAGCAAGGTGTCAATCTCGATCGGCTGCACGCTAAGTTCCGCCGCCGCATACGGCGGATAGCGAGTGTTGTATTCAAGAACGTGCCCGCTTACCGGCGCGATGACACGTTCCACCTCGACCAGCAAAAGATTGCTCCATGCAACACCCGCGAGGCCAAGTTCGCGCGCGACCCCTAGCGGCACACCTGCGGTATTCCGCGCCTTCGGTGCTGGCCCGAGTGAAGGCCAGCGTTCGGGCGGACAGTGCTCCAGTTTGAGTGTTGTCCCTTGGGATGCCTCGGCGAGTACGGCCAATTCGCCAAAGAGGGCCAGACGCGGCATCGCTGTGCAGACCATCGATCCCAACGCGTCGACCGCTCGCGGCGGAAGGTGCGGGGCATTGACCCCGGCGAGTTTGGGGGCGCGAGTCACGTCCGCCACGCGTGCGCTGGCCTGCCGCTCGAAACCTGCGCTAGCTCGTTGCGCCCGCGAATGCGCAAACGCAAATGCGGCCGCCACACTAGCGATGAGAAGTAAGCCGAACACAGTCAGGCGTGATCCGCGCGCAGGCAGGCGTTTGAGTAAGGCTACAAATCCGAATGCCCAGATCGCATAGCTAAGCGGCTGCACCGAATAGAGCATCCACGCGGGCGTGGTTGGACGCGAAATCGCAAGCGCGCCGCACCAGGCGATCAGTGCCAGCAACGCGACAGCAAGGGGCGCGCGGTACTCGCGCGCGGTGCCCAGCAGCCCAATCCCCGCGAACGCGAGCAGACCCATGTAAGCAATCCCTAAGACTCTCGAAAGCATCGGCGAGTCCATTGCAATCTGCTGCAGCATGGAACCCTGCGCGTCGATCATCAGCGCGTAGATCACACCCGGCCAGCGCATGAGCCAGCCCGGTTCCGGCAATCGTGCCAGGAAGGAACCACCGGCGCTGGTTGCTGCGCTCGCGTCATGCAGGACACTTGGCACGCTCGCGAGCACGAGCATGAGCGCGCCAATCGCGTAAGCGCCAACCTGCCCGCGCGTCGGCCATGTCCTGCGCAGGCACGGCAACAGCAGCAGCGGCGTAATCACCAGATTGGTCGGATGCACGGCGATCGCGAGCACAAAGGCGGCGAACATCAGCACGATGCGAAAATCCGTGGCTTGCGCGCGAGCGCGCAGAGCGGCGAGTGCACACAGTAGCCCGCTGGCCTGCACCAGACTCGTATGCGAGACCACCACGGGCTCCAGGTAGGACCAGCCAGGCCAGCACATCCAGACCGCAAAACAGCACGCAAACGGCGGCGCGGCGATCCGCGATCCGACGCGCCACGCGAGTAGCAGCTTGGTCATCGACAGCGCGCCGATCGCGATGTGCACCGCCGTGATCGAAGGCATGACCCCAAACAGCAGCGCGACGACGTAGTACCAGATCGGATTCGATACAAAGGTGCCGTAAAGCGAGGGACCCGCTACAGGAAGTACGCCATCGACCAATACGTGACTGGCCGCAACCATGAGGTACGCCGAGTCCGCGACCAAGCTACTTTCGCGATAGGAAAGCGCGGTCACCACCCCTGCCATCGCGAGCCCGGCAACACCGGCCCAGCGCACGCTGCGTTCGACTTGCTCCTGCGGTCTGCTCAAGTCGCGCGGTCCAGTGGCCTCTCTGGCACCACGCAATCCAGGTTCGAGCCGAAATGTGCGCGCGATCGCGTCGACACAGACCGGGTAAGTGTGCGTTGGACGAACTCCGGCGCGTTTCGAATTTGGTTCATCACGGCCATCTATGTCACCTCGTTGCGTGTTCAACAGATGTTAGCGTGTCGAAAAATGGTGGGCGCGTGAGCCTATGTCGATGCTAAAAACTACATCGCCCCGCGCACCATAACCCCCTTGCCAAGCCGTTTGCCCGCATACATCGCCGCATCGGCCGCCTTCAGCAGAGCGGCTATCTGGGTGCCGTCCTGCGGCACCAGCACGTAACCGATGGTCACGCCGATTTGGCAATCTTGCTCACCCTGCTTGAACGGCGTTTGCAACACCGCAAGCAACTCGTTGCCGATCTCAGCGGCCCTTGCCTCGCTGGTCACTTCGGTGGCCACGATGACGAATTCGTCGCCGCCAACGCGCGCCACGATATCCTGCGTTCGCACGGCAGCGGTCAGACGGCGGCCGATGGCGATCAGCAAGTCGTCGCCGATATCATGCCCGTACTGGTCGTTAACCGGCTTGAAGCCATCGAGGTCGAGCATGTAGATCACCAACAGCCGCTCCGGGGTCGCATGCGGCACCATGGTGGCAAGCGCCTCATTCAACCCGCGCCGATTCTTAAGCGCGGTCAACGAATCGGTGTTGGCGAGCGACTTCATCATGTCGCGCTCATGTCTGGCAAGTTGCGCCACGCGGTGCTCGGCCGCGGTGCGCAGGGTGACAATGCGCATGAACAACAACATGTCGAATGTTGCGCCGAACTGCAGCGCATGCAAGGTCCAGAAACTGACGCCGATATGGCCGTTAATGGTCAGCGAGAGGACCACCCCGGTCAGAAAGTAGCCGGCCCATGCCAGGATGAAATAGGTACCGACGATGTCTCCGCGGCGTACCCGAGCGATCGCACCCTGCATACCGATCAGCGCGGGCATCAGCCCGAACACGGCGGAGACCACGCCCAGCCAGCGGTTATTCATCAAATCCAGCGCGAACAGAAGCGCAAACAACACGAGGACACCCGCAAGTGCCTTCAGGGCCAGCCGCGCCCACGGATGCAGATCGTCCGTCAGCACCGCCTCCACAAACAGGGCCATTGTGGCGGAGACCATCAGCAACGAAAGCCCCGCCATATGCACTTCAACCCATGGCCGATCGGTCCACAGGTAGATGGCACCCAGACCGAACAGATGCATGTTGAACAGCAGGTGGCAGACGATGACAGCCGCGTATTTTCCGTAAACCGCGTCTTTGAGATTGATCCACTGTTGCACGCTGAAGACCAGCAGGCACAAGCCGATGGCGATCAGGATGCCCTGCAACAGGAACTCGTGATTGGCGCGCGAGTGGAACGCGGCCGGTTTCAGAAATTTCACCGGCACAATCACTGAGCTGCGGGTATCGACGTGGAACAGGATGTCCACCGTCTGGCCCGGCTGAAGATCAAGCATCACGGCCGGCGTGCGCGAACCCAGCGGGCGATCACGGAACGGCAGCAGGCTGCCCATCGTTGCGACGTGCTCGGCGCGGCCTTCGCGAGCAATGAAGACCTCAGTGCGGTTCAGCAATGCATAGTCGATTTCCATCACCCAGCGACCGTCCGAATGGATCGGGACCGCAATCGGCACGTGAAACCACAACGCATCATTGCGAAAACCCATTCCCGCATGCGGCGAGGCCGGCGGCTTAAATTCCGCCAGACGTTGAAGCGCATCGGCTGCGTCTATGGTCCGATCAGGGTCAGACAACACCTGCACATGCGGCCATGCTTCGTGAATGTGCGTCGCATCGTCGAGCAGCAGCGGTGACGCGGCAGCCGCCACCGCGCTGAGCGCCCACAAAAGACACAAAAGCCCCATACGCCACGCCCGGATGCACAGCGTCATTGGCAGCAAATCGATGGCGCGGTGCGTAGCAGCATGTGGACTTCAGTCCCTGTCGTTGCCGGTCAATTTTGAGCCAGATTGTACCGGCCACATCGCGCAAACCGGCGGCGAACGGCGTATTTCAGCCTTAGCACTTGAAAAGAATCGGCTGCGAGCTTGACCGTGATCGGCACGCTTGTGGGTGGGCGACGTTGGGCCAGCTTCAGTGGTTCGTGACTCAAGGCAGTCGATTTATGAAAGCAGCCGTTAAGCAGACGTGCGTATTGGGCCTTTAAGTCTTTATGCGTTTTTTTTCTTGGTTCCTTTAGCATTCTCTGACATTTGCACGCAGCCGACAACCGCGCATAAGCTATTGATGGGGCAGATTAAACAAGATGGTGCTTCGCCGATGACCTTCGAAAAATCTCAGACGATCGCGGTGATCGGTGCCGGCATGGCTGGAGCCACATGCGCACGAGCGCTTCAGTTGGCCGGGCACTCGGTGCATGTGTTCGACAAATCTCGCGGGCCGGGCGGTCGCCTTGCTACGCGCCGCGTCGAATGGATCGACCGACAAGGGCTGAGCAACACAACACGCTTCGATCACGGTGCCATCGGCATCTCAGCGCGCTCCGAGGCTTTCAGAGAGTTTGTGGATCGCTGCGTGCACGAGAAGCGTTTGGCTATGTGGGAACCCACGCTGGCCGCCGGCAGTTTGCCGCTTGATGATGGAGATCGCTTTTACGTACCAGTGCCGGCCATGCCTTCGCTGTGTCGCCATCTGTTGGATGGAGCGTCTGTGACCTTTAGTTACGCTGTTGACGCGCTGCACAAGAGCCCGCTCGGCTGGCAGGTCGAGGCCGCTGGGGAACGCCATCCTTTGATCTTTGATTCGGTCGTGCTGGCGCTGCCACCCGCGCAAATCGCACCATTGCTCGGCTCGCACCGTCACGATTGGGCCGAGCAGGCAGCGGTTACTAACATGCAGTCGTGCTGGACCTTGATGGGCATCACCGAGGGCCCGGAGTCTGTGCTGAGTTGGGCGATTGCTCGGCCACCCACGGGGCCGTTGGCATGGGTGATGCGCAATGATGCGCGCCCCGGCGTTGAGCGTACGCCTGGCAGCGCGCAATGGGTCATACATGCCCAGGCAGCATGGAGCTGCCAGCACCTCGAACAGCCGGCCGCGTGGGTCGAGCAGCAGTTGCAGGCGGCGCTTGGCGAATGGCTGCGCCGGCCAGTTAACTGGCTGCACAGCGTGGTACACCGATGGCGCTATGCGCTGCCGCCGGTGACGAGTGCTACGGCGTCCGACTCGTGCTGGTGGGATGCGAGCATGAACTTGGGCGTTTGTGGCGATTTTCTCGGCGGTGCCGGCATTGACGCAGTCGAAGGTGTTGAGAGGGCTTGGCTGTCTGCGCAAGCGCTTTGCGCGGCGCTGCTCCAGCGTGCGGCAAATATGGGTGATGAGGACAAGGCGTCCACCACTCATGAGACAGGGCACGACCGAGTCGCATGATTAAACTTTCATATAAATTGTGCTGTGCAGCGGCGGCGTCGCCGTGACGCTTCGCAACACGGGTTTTCGTGGCAACAAGTCCACGCTGCCAAGCAAGCCCTGCGTGGTTTGTGGCCTGCCGATGAGCTGGCGGCGGCGCTGGGCAAAGAACTGGGCTGCGGTGAAATATTGCTCCGAGGCGTGCCGACGCAAGAAGGTCGTGCGTGACTGAGCTGCGCTGCTTGATCATCGTGCTCGGCGATCAACTCGATCTTGATGCGGCCGCCTTTGACGGCTTCGATGCGGCTGTCGATGCCGTGTGGATGGCCGAGGTAGCGGAGGAGTCGACCCACGTGTGGTCGAGCAAGCCGCGGATTGCGATGTTCCTATCGGCGATGCGCCATTTTGCGCTCGCCTTGCAAGACATTGGACGCCCCTTGCAATACACACGAATGGGCGAATCGCGTCAGAACGGTCTGGCTGCACAGCTTGAGGCCGACATCCTGCGCCTGAAGCCGACACGATTGGTGATGACCGCGCCAGGCGATTGGCGCGTGCTGCAGTCGATCAAAAGCATTGCCGACGCCAACGCGCTGGCGTTGGACATTCGCGAAGACCGTCACTTCTTCAGTAGCGTTCGCGATTTTAAGGCGCATGCCAACGGTCGAAAGTCACTGCGCATGGAGTATTTCTATCGCGAACAACGCAAACGCCATCAGATCTTGATGCAGGATGACCAGCCGCTTGGCGGGCAGTGGAACTTCGATGCCGACAATCGCAAATCCTTCGGAGCGAGTTGTCCGGACGCGGTGCCCCCGCGCGCAAGATTTGAACCAGATGCCATCACGCGCGAGGTGATCGCGCTGGTCAACGACCGCTTCGCCGATCATCCGGGTCAGCTTGACAGCTTCGCTTGGCCGGTGACGCGCGCGCAGGCTCTTGACGCCTTGCAATCCTTCATCCAGGAGCGCCTGCCGCTGTTCGGTCGCTATCAGGACGCGATGTGGCCGGGCAACCCCTGGCTGTATCACGCGCATCTTGCTTCAGCGCTGAATCTGAAGCTGCTCAACCCGCGCGAAGCGGTCGCCTTGGCGGAAGCGGCGCATCGCGACGGACACGCGCCGTTGGCAAGCGCCGAAGGCTTTATTCGTCAGATTCTCGGGTGGCGCGAATACGTGCGCGGCATCTACTGGACGCAGATGCCGAGCTATCTCAAACGCAACGCGCTAGATGCACAGCGTGATTTGCCCGCGTGGTATTGGACCGGCGCCACCGATATGGCCTGCCTGCGCGACGCGCTTGCGCAAACACTGACGCACGGTTATGCAAACCACATTCAGCGCCTGATGGTCACCGGCTTGTATGCGCTGATGCTGGGCGTGCAGCCAAAGCAGGTACATGCTTGGTATCTGGCGGTGTATGTCGACGCGGTGGAGTGGGTGGAATTGCCCAACACGCTGGGGATGAGCCAGTATGCCGACGGCGGCATGATGGGCAGCAAGCCTTACATCGCCACCGGCAAGTACATCCAGCGCATGAGCCCGCATTGCAAGGGTTGTCGCTACGATCCGGCCAAGCGCAGCGGAGATAGCGCCTGCCCGTTCACCACACTGTACTGGGATTTCCTGATGCGCCACGAAGCGAAGCTGGCGACAAATCCACGCATGGCGCTACAGGTAAAGAATCTGCTGCGACTGAGCGACGACCAGAAGCAGGCGGTGATCGAACGCGCAGCGGCTATCCGTTCTGGAAAGGTCGGCGTGGCGCATGCGTGAGATCTTCGCGCCAACACTGGCCGCCGCACAGGCCCGCATCGCCGCCATGCAACCGGCTGTCTATGCGCGCACCCGCAACGCGCTCGATGGCGCCGTGAGCACACTGTCGCCGTACATCACGCACGGCTTCGTGTCGCTCGCTGACGTATTAGCTTCACGCGCCGGGTAATGAAAGACGCCGGCCTCAGCCTCAAGGCGCCGCCAGACTACCGTTCCAGGCATGAGCGCGGCAAAGCCGGGTCCTGAATCGCGATATCGCGGCGGCCCTGCGGTGGCGACGGAGTCAGACTGCGTCGTCTTTTGAAACGCGTGCAGCTTATGCACAGCATTGGCGAGGCGCGCATGGATCACACGCTCGGGTGCCTGTGTCATCCCAGACTCAAACTTCTACCATCTCCGTTGCCGACGGTGCGCATGGACTTAAGTGGCGAAGCTCTCTACTCCGCCGGACGACTTCGAGCTGCTAGCTCGCATTCTCCTACGGTATCGCTGACCTTGGATTTGCTATCCATGCCGAATGCGGCAAACTCGACGGTTCAACCCATCGCCGCCAATCACCCATGCGCACGGCATTGCCCGTTCTTGCCCTCATGCTCGCGGCCCGCTCCAAGCCAGGAAAACTGCCAATGACCGATATGATCGCCGCACCCTATGGCAGTTGGCCTAGCCCGATCAGCGCCGCCAGCTTGGCGGAATCGGGCGTGTCGATGAGCGACTTGCGTGTGTACCAGGGCGAGGTGTTTTGGCGCGAGAGCCGACCGAAAGAGCGCGGACGCCAAGTGCTGATGCGCCTACAAGACGGTGTGGTGAGCGAGCTGACGCCGCCCGATTTCAACGTGCGTACACGCGTGCATGAATACGGCGGCAACTCCTACTTGCTGTTCGACGCGGGCATCGTGTTCGCGAATTTTGCCGACCAACGCCTCTACTTCCAAGCCGCGGGCGCAGCGCCGGTGGCCATCACGCCCGACGGATTTCAGTACGCCGATGGCGTTGTCGATATGGTCAACAGGCGCATGCTGTGGGTGCGCGAAGACCATCGGCCGCAGACCACAGCCGTCAATGGTGAAGAGCGCAATCAGATCGTTTCGCTACCGCTGCCGCCAGGCGGAGAAAACGCAGGCACAGTGCTGGTTACCGGCAGCGATTTTGTTGCTAATCCGCGCTTGTCGGCGGACGGGAAGCAACTCGCGTGGATCGAATGGGACCATCCGTCGATGCCGTGGGATAGCACACGCCTGAAAGTTGCCACCCTCGACGATGCACGCGTCGGCGATGTGATCACGCTCATCGACGACGCCAAGATCGCCGCGCTTGAACCGAGCTTCGTTGGCAGCGATCTCCTGGCGATAGCCGACGTTGGCGACTGGTGGAATCTGTACCGCTGGCGCGACCAGCAGCGCGACAGCGTGGCGTCCATGGACCGCGAGTGGGCCGGACCGCTGTGGCAACTGGGCGGGCAGTCTTACGACGTCAACGCGCGCGGCGATATCGTCGCCCGCAGCAGCCGGCAAGCCGTCGACGAGGTCGGCATCGTGTCCGCTGGCGGCGACTACCGGCGGCTGGATCTACCCTTCCAGAGCTTTGGCGAAGTCGCGTGGCGCGACGACGATACGATTGTACTGTTTGCCAACGCCGCGGACGACACAGGTACGCTAATCGAAATCGAGGCCGCCTCTGGCAAATATCGCGTGCTGCATCAACCGTCGGTGTTGCCGGTCCCAAAGGCGTACCTCTCGGTGCCGACGGCCATCCTGTTCCCAACAAAGTTGGGTCAAGCGCATGCGTGGTTCTATCCACCAACGCATCCCACACATCGCGGACCGGCCGGCGCCAAGCCGCCGCTGATAGTGACGATTCATGGCGGCCCCACGGCGGTGTCGAAAGCCACTCTGAATCTGTCACGCCAATACTGGACGAGTCGTGGCTTTGCATTGGTGGACGTCAACTATGGCGGATCGACGAGCTTCGGTCGTTCGTATCGCGAGCGACTTAACGGTCAGTGGGGCATCGTCGACGTGCAAGACGCGATCGCGGCGGTCAACTTTCTGATCGCACAGGGCCTCGTCGATGAGAACAAGCTGGCGATTCGCGGCGGCAGTGCTGGCGGCTTTACGACCCTTGCAGCGCTCGCATTTCATCAGCGATTCAACGCGGGCGTCAATCTTTATGGGGTGTCAGATATCGCCGGACTGGCTGCCACCAGTCACAAGTTTGAGCGCAAGTACGATGTGTCATTGGTTGGCGAGCCGAGCGAAGCGCTGTACCGCGCTCGATCGCCGATTTTTCATCTCGATGGCTTTACCGAGCCCTTGCTCACGCTGCAAGGCAGCGAAGATAAAGTGGTGCCGCCCGAACAATCGCGAATGATCGTCGAGGCGCTTAACGCACGTGGCGTGGCGAATGCCTACATCGAGTTTGCCGGCGAGCAGCACGGTTTTCGCCAAGCGGCGAATATTGTCCGCGCGCAAGAGGCGGAACTGTATTTCTACTCACAAATTTTCGGTTTCACGCCGGCCGACGCGATCGAACCCGTTGAGATACGTCATTGGCCACGTCCTGCGCAATGATCAGCAGCAGCACGCCTGCATCGTACTTCTTGGCAAAAATTGCGGCAACCCAGTCGCATGGCTAGCCTTGAAAGACAGAGTAACTGAGCTTGCCGCCACGCACAGAAGAAATTCTCGTCCGGGTTCGGGTGCTGTTTCATTGCCTGACGGCCGGCGCGGACAAATGCGGCATTAGGCCTTCGAACGAATTGGCGAAAATGTGCTCGTTTGTGTTCATCGGCGTGGAGTTTCGTTGGGATTCTAATTCATACCGACTCCGACCAAAAGCAGAAACAGTGATCCGAGCAAAAGCATGATCAGCGCAGAAATCTCTGGGGGATATAAAAACGCTCTTTTAGGGTCCTTCGGATCAACGTAGACGTCCACAGTTTCGCCAATCGGAAATTGGGCCATGATGGATCGTGCGGGTTTATCGTTAGTGAAGCCCATACGTGTTGGTGAATCGCAACGAACACGGTGCTTGCCGCCAGCGGCCGAATATTCGACGAACACCGTGGGTCGGTGGTGGCCCGGCCCATGAAAGTCGCGATGCGAATGGACCTTGTGTTCGCGCACGACGCCGCGGATCCGTGGCCAACGCTTCATCGAGATACGCAGGTGGATGGCTCGCACAAAAAGCCAAAACAGCAGCGCACTCCCAGCCCATATGAGTAGGGCCACGAGCAACTGGGCTAGATTTGTCAAAGCTTGGGTTCACTGAATTGAGTTAAGCGACGTTAGCATGGGCGGCCGTGCTTACTAAACGCGATTTCGCATACCGATGATGTCTGAGGGCTGCGGAAAAGATCCCGCGTAGCAACGTGCGGCGCTGGCAGGGTGCAATCGACTAGATCAGCGACAGCTATTTTTGCGTTTCGAGGATTGGCTGCCGAAGCGCTGTTCATCGCTCGTTGGGACTGCTAGTGGGCCGCGTACGGCCGTGCTCCTCGCGGCGAGTGACCGATTGGGGTCTATAAAGCAGTAACTCGCTTCGCGCTGCGACCCTCGTCCGAAAGCCGCAGTACATGGCGTTGTGCATCGCAATTGAGCTTACATCACTCGGTGAGAACGTATGAGACATAGGGAACGACATCGAACACATCGAACAGGCTGGCTTCGAGCCGCGGTTCTGGGCGCAAACGACGGAATCGTTTCCACTGCGAGCCTGGTACTCGGCGTTGCGGCAGCCGGTGGAACCACAAGAGCTTTACTGGTGGCCGGTGTTGCTGGCCTCGTAGCGGGGGCTATGTCAATGGCGGCGGGCGAATATGTCTCGGTAAGTTCGCAAGCCGACACCGAGCGCGCGGATTTGGCGCGTGAAAGCAACGAGCTGGCCGAAAATCCCGAACAGGAGCACGAAGAACTGGTGTCGATCTACGTCCAGCGTGGGCTCGATAGGTCATTGGCGTCAAGTGTTGCCACACAACTCATGAGCCATGATGCACTGGGTGCACACGGCAGGGACGAGCTTGGAATATCCGATACATTGGCCGCTAAACCAGTCCAAGCTGCCTTGGCCTCCGCTGGAACATTCGCCGCGGGAGCTTTGTTGCCACTGTTGATGGTTCTTCTGCTTCCGCGTCCTGCGCTCATGTGGGGCCTCGCCGGTAGTTCACTGCTGTTCCTCGCGCTATTGGGCTTGCTGGCGGCGCGTGCCGGCGGTGCCCCCGCACTCACCTCTGTATTACGCGTTTCCTTCTGGGGCACATTAGCAATGGGCTTGACCGCGGCAGTCGGGGCACTCTTTGGAGTGTCCGCATGAAGAACGTCAAGATCATTCGCCCCGGGCTGTGAAAATTTGCGCACTTAGCGCAAAAGAAAAACGTGGCGAGGTCGCGGCGACGGTTTTAGAAAGGCTTATGGCTGCCTATTATTTTTTGCACTCGCTAAGGTCGTAATCATTATCGAATAACACTTTCCACTGCCGGTCCTGCCGGCGCTTCCAAACGGAGTAGAGCTTCGCGAACTCAGAGCTGTCGGGCGCCAGCAGCGGACCTTCCGTATAGCGCAATCCATCATTCTGGTTAAACTCGGCAGACAGACCACCAGAAAATCACGCTGGGCCCTCGGAATAGCGCTGGGCCGGATATAGGCGGCGCTTGAGGGAACAGTAACGAATGCTCTGAAGCAGGTCAGAATTCCTGCGTCGCTTTTAATGAAAGCATTTTAATAGTGAAATTTACCGAACATGAAGAATACAGATCCGCACCTTTTGTGAGGTGTGTGAGAAGTCAAAAAGAGAACTATTCCGACCGCCCTGCCCTTTTTTGGTTCAAATTCTAAATTTCGAGTCATTCCGATTTTATGGTTCAGGCGTGCCCGTATCTTGATTACCAAGATCCAAATCTGCCCGAGCTGCTGCGGCGAGTGCGTGGTACTTCGCCCGAAAAACGTCGAGATTTTTTTCCTCGATGTCTTCCAGATCCAAAAGCGCATTGTGTGCGCCTTGAGTTGCTCGTATGAGCTCATCGAGCTTTATTTGAATAGCCTCAGTGTCGCGGTTCTGTGTGTTTTGAATGAGAAAAACCATCAAAAAGGTAATGATGGTTGTACTCGTATTGATCACCAATTGCCAAGTGTCACTAAATCCAAACAGTGGCCCAGTGATTAACCAAAGTGCGATCAGCGCCACCGCGAACGTGAACACACGCGGCCTCCCGCAAAAACGCGAGGAAGCTTTTGCGAACCGAGTGTACCAAGATGCATTTGGCATTGTATCTATACTCCAATCATGCACCAAATATAACCTAAAGCTTGCAACCCAACGCTTAGAGCTAGGCCTTCGCCGTCAAGGGTGTTCCGATCGGCATTTCAATATCAATTGCATAGAGGCCAACGCCGTTCTTCTCAGGATTGAAGTGGCTGGTGGTGCGCCAAACGAGGAAGGATTTTCCAGGCTCAAACGGGAGAATGTAGTTCGACTCTCTAAGGTCCGGAAATACACTGCGCTTTAGGGTTGGGCCTGCCGGATCCGGCTTGCACTCATCGGGTCCGTGAAAAGTCGCCACGTTATTGGCTCCAGCGTTAGTGGCCACCGCCAGCAGGAGCGCCATAAGGGGCCGGGTGATGATCGGTGACATGCCGAGTCCTCATACAACTACAGGCTGAAGCTTGAGTTGTTGCCAAAAGCGGCAACCCGCCGCGCCGTCCACGTGGCTAGGTTAAGCGAAGAGAGTTCCCCGCGTCGGCGTGAACATGACCTTAGACTCCAGCCAGCAAATGCGGTCACTAGCGCCTTCGCGCCTTCAAGGCTCGTCATTGGCTCAGAGCCGAACCACTTCATATGCTGCTCATGTCCAAACACTTTAAATAGGTCTTCCGCGTCGGCGTCAAGAATCTCGCGCAGAACTAATCGATCAGTTTCTAGCGGTGGAAATTCAATCATGTAACGTGGGGAGTATCGTCGGGGCTAAACGGAGCGCGGGGGCTAGCCCACACTCGCGGCGCGCCGGGAAGTACGCATTGCCAAATTGTGACCTAGCCAAGCGGCCGGCAAATAGGCAAGTAATAGATCCGCAGCGGTAAACCATGTGGGTGCAGGGAGCATGACGGCATTTGCGATGCCTCCCAAAAGAAACAGGCCGCCGACCACGTACGCTGGCGTGGCCGACACTCTACGCACGAGCATTGTGGCGACAAAGGCACCGACCATTGTGCCGACTGCGTGCGCCAGGAATGGGAAGATAAAATGCTTGGGTTCGAACAGGTGGATTGAGGCCTTCAGCCCGTCCATCGACGCGACGTCAGCACCCGCGGGCGGCGCGATGACTTTGCCGCTAAGCATGATGAATGCCATGTTCACGGCACTCCCGATAACAAAGCCGAGTACCACTGCCAAAATTGGGCGAATGAACCTGGGCATGCTAAGTCTCCGTTTTAGGGTGCCTGAGGAGTGGTTTTAAAAGCCTACTGCGCGTTGTGCGGCAAATGCACGATCCTATCCGCCACGTTTCAACAAGGCTAAACCAAAAATCGCGCCAAAGGCCACACCCAATCCAACACCCACCGCAATGTTCCCAAAGACAACGCCTAAGCCGCAGCCAATGGCAACGCCCACCGCGATACCAACACCCATCTTCTGCTGCCGAGATCGGCCTGTCGCTGTGTTCATGGATCTCTCTCCGTGACAACTTGAACTGATGAGGGCTGACGTGGCCGAGCGCAGCGCGATAGTGCTCAAAGAAGCTTAGCGGGACTTGTTAGAATGACACACGCTGGCTTAGCGTCGAGATGCAATAGCTGGGTGGAACTTGCCGCATAGTAAATATTGCTTGCCGCAACCCGACCTGACAATGCCCTCCTTTCTTTGCTGTTTTCGGTGTCTTTGCTCCTTCGTGTTGCACGTTTGATCGTTATTTACGTGGATTACGCCGTGGCGTCTTCGAGCAAGTGGCGCGCTAGCTCGCGGTCTGCCGAATGAGGGGTGTCACAGCGATGGTCTGGGTCTCGCTCAGGAGCTGCACTTCGCCATCCTGGATCAGGCATTGCAGGCGCATGTTGCGGTCAATCAGTGCGCCAAGGGCGTCGGCGTTGCCCTCGGCAATCTCGATGACTGATAGGTTTGAACAGCGGGCGAGGTTCGCTGCCATCTTCTCCCACCAGATCGCGAAACTGCGCCCGCTATAGCCGATGAGGATCACCCGGCGCGCGCGCCCGCACGCCTTGCGGATGCGCGCTTCCTCGGGCTGACCGAGATAAATCCAGAGCTCGAGCTCGCCGCTCAATGAACGCGACCACAGGTCTGCCTCGTCTTCGCTCGAGAGCCCGCGTCCAAATTCCAGCCGATCCTCGGCAAAGAGCGCGAAGGCGAGCACACGCACCATCACCCTCGCTGCGGTCTCGGAAGGGTGCTGGGCGATGGTCAGCGCATGCGTCGCATAGTAATGACGATCCATGTCGCTGATAGTGAGCTCGGCCTTATAGACCGTTGCCTTGAGGGCCATTCGTCTGGTGTCGGAACGCGGGACTGCATTGTGCCTGCATCCGGACACACTACTCACTGACCTGACAACGACCGCTCCTTGAAGTTGGTCGTATTGCCGCGCGGTCGGCTGCCAGACGCTGTCGCTCATCTGTGACCCATCGGCGAACAGGACTGCTCACTTGGATTTATCGTTGGCGCGCGTTCAGGCGCTTATTTCACATTAGCCTCACCGCAAAATTATCGACGCGACCAGACCAATTACGCCGCGCTGTCCCTGCCAACAAAAAAACGCCTCGGCGCATCGTCCAAAATCCGCGAAAAAAAACCTGCCATTCATCTACGCGGGAAACTTTCACGCTGTTCATGCGCTTGTCGTGTAGAAGGCTATCGAATAGAGAGCTTTCTCTCTACTCAGCCGGGGGTACATGAAAATCGTGAACGTATCTAAAGCCATGTTTTTGTCAAGCTTGGCCAGCGTGTGTCTATCCGCTGCATTCGCGGCAAATGCTGGAAATGACTTAAGCATGAACGTCCGTGCACAGCATGCAAGCTTGCCGATGCGTTTTGAGCCGAATGTCGGACAAACCAATCCGCGCGTTCGATTTCTGACACGTGGAAATGGCTACACTCTTTTTCTTACGCCAAGCGAGTCGGTACTGGTATTTTCTGGCGGCCTGAAAAATACCGCAGTTGAGCACGCCGTAAATCCGGCAAAAATCGCCGAAAATGAGCCTGCGGTGCTACGCATGCAATTTGAGGGCGCTAACCCTGCGGCAGTCATTGACGCCAGCGAGGCGCTCCCGGGAATCACCAACTATTTTGTCGGCAATGATCCGGAAAAATGGCAGCGCAATATCGTGGCATTTGCCAAAGTGCGCTACACGCAAATATATCCAGGAATCGACCTGGTATATTACGGCAACGGCCGTGATGTCGAATACGATTTTGTGCTGGCAGCGGGCGCCGACCCGGCACTGATCCGCATGAACATCGTTGGTGCCAAGCATCTGGCCATAGATGCCGACGGCAATCTGCTGCTGGCGCTGCCCGGTGGTGAGCTGCGCCAGCCCGCCCCGTTGATCTATCAGGATGGCGCCGAGGGCAAGACGTTGGTTGCCGGCAACTATGTATTGCGCGGAAAACAAGTCGGTTTCGAGCTCGGCAGCTATGACCGCTCACGCCCGCTGGTAATCGATCCGATCCTGATCTACTCAACCTATCTCGGGGGCAGCGGCTTCGATCAGGCCAATGCGATCCACGTCGGCGCTACCGGCGACGCATACATCACTGGCGTCACCGGCTCGATCAATTTCCCATTGCAGGGAACACCTGCGTCCACCCTGGGTGGCAATCAGGATGTGTTCGTCACTAAGATGAGCCTTAGCGGTAACGCACTGACCTATTCAACCTATATTGGCGGCGTCGGCGCCGACATCGCCAATGACATCGTGGTCAGTGGCGCGGGCACCGCCTACATCACCGGTTCGACCACCTCGATCAACTATCCGGTCGTCACCCCGACCATCGCCGCCCAGATCGGTGGCACCGACGCCTTTTTGACCAAGCTCACCGCGGCCGGCAATGGCATCGTCTACTCGACTTACTGGGGCAGCACCGGCTTCGAAGAGGGTACCGGCGTCACCGTCGATCCGGCCGACAATGCCTACATCACCGGCAACACCAGTGCGCCGAACTTCCCAACGCAGACACCGTTTCAGGCGGCACTGGGCGGCGGCATGGATGCCTTCATGACCAAATTCAGCGTAGCTGGCAATTCGATCGTGTACTCGACCTATCTCGGCGGCGCAGCCGACGATCGCGCGACCGATATGGTCGTGGCCGATGATGCGGCTGTATTCGTGGTCGGCAGCACCACCTCAGCCAACTTCCCGATCAAGTCTCCGGCGCTGCAGGCCGCGCTCGCTGGTGGTCGCGACGCGTTTGTGACGCACTTCAGTCTCGCCGGCAATGCGCTTTTGTATTCGACATTCCTCGGCGGCGCTGCGGACGATGAGGCCTTCGGCATCGTTATTGATGCACCGATGAATGCTTACGTGACCGGCCGCACCAGCTCGATCAACTTTCCGACTCAGGTGCCGATGCAAGGGAGTCATGGCGGCGGCCTTGCAGATGCATTTGTCAGCAAAATCAGCCCGGCCGGCAGCGCTTTCGTGTTCTCGACCTTTCTCGGCGGCGCAGGTTTAGATGTCGGTCAGGGCGTCGCGCTCGATACCGGCCGCAACGTCTTCGTCACCGGCAGCACCACCTCCGCCAACTTCCCTACCCTTTTGCCCATTCAAGACGCCATCGGCGGAGCAGTCGATGCCTTCGTCAGCAAATTCGAATTGAGTGGCAGCGCACTGATCTGGTCCACCTATCTCGGTGGGGCTTCCGCCGACGAGGGCCTCGGGGTTGGCGTCGATCTGGTCGGCAGCGCCTATGTCGCCGGCTTCACCGAGTCCAATAACTTCCCGACCACCGCGCCCTTCCAAGCGTCTTTCGGCGCCGTTCGCGATGGCTTCGTGACCAAGATCGGCGAGGGAGTAAGCCCGGATCTGATCTTTGCCGATGGCTTCGAGACAGTTGGGAACCCCTAGAAACCTACTGCGCGGTCCGATGCTTAAGTTGCGCGGTGCGCGCTACCCGGCCCGCCAGCCCCGAGCTGGCGGGCGTTCAGCGGCTCACAGCATGCTGCTCGAAAGCCCGCTTCCCCGCCCCGCTAGCCCCGAGCTGGCGGGCGTTCAGCGGCTCGCAGCATGCTGCTCGAAAGCCCGCTTCACCCCCTCATGTACCCCCTTGTAAACTGCGGTTCCGATGCACCATGGATGTGCGAGTGTTGCGTAAGGCAGGATGCCGGAAGCGACCCAGCTCCGTGCGCCTTGCACTCGAACCGCTCGGCTTAGGTTTCTTCAAGGTTCCCAGTTGTCGACTAGGGTGGGTATTTAGAAGACATCCACCGCTAAGCCATAGGCATGCCGAGCAAAAGCCTTAGCAACGGACAGGTTGTTGCTTCGAGGTTGTTGGTATGAAGCCGCGTCAGTACGTTCCCATGAAGTCCTTCTTGCCGACCTCAATGCCGTTGTGGCGCAGCAGGTTGTATGCGGTAGTGACATGAAAGAAGAACTGCGGCAGCCCATAAGCCAGCACGTAGGCCTGTCCACCCATGCGGCGTTCCTTCGGCGTGCCGGGGCGCAACAAGACCTCAAGTTCCCCGCTGCCTTCGAAGCGCGCTGGATCCAACCCACCAACGAAGGCCAGCGTCGCGGCGATCCGCTGCTGCAGGTCGGCAAAGGTCTGGTCATCACCCTCATAGGCCGGCACATCCACGCTCGCAAGTCGTGCTGACACGCTGGTCGCGAAATCGCAGGCGACCTGCACTTGGCGCGCCAATGGGAACATGTCGGGGAACAGCCGCGACTGCAGCAACGCTGCCGGGTCGATCTTGCGTTCGGCAGCGTGCGTTTCAGCCTTGGCCAGAATGCCACCAAGCGCAGTGAGCATCTGCTGGAACACCGAAACGGACGCGGCATGCATCGAGAGGGACATGGAAGGTTTCCAAGGTTGGGGGAGGACCATGCTATCCGGCAACTCGGCACCGGAACGAAAAATTTATCTGACCATTCTTTGAAGTCGACGACGACAGTCGCATAGGCGAAGCGCGCAGCAAGCTCGCCGCATCTCGTCGACCGAATACTCGTATCCCAAAACACAACGCCCGGCACAAGGCCGCGTTGGGAAAACAGGGCGTCCGATTCTTCGCAGAATCCGCGCCCCGCGGTGGAATCCACGCGATTAAGCCCGTGCGGGTTCCGCCCTACGCCAACCGTGAATCGGCCTTACGCGAGTTTGGACTGTCATCGCCTGCGCCATCGCCGCCCGCGCCGAGATCATCGTCACCGGCGATCGCGATCTGCTCATCCTTGTACGCCAAGGCGACATCCTCATCGTCAGCGCCGCCAGCGCGGCCAGCGCGGTGGCGGAGATCGAGGCGAAGCCGTAGGCCCGATTCGACCGCCGCGCGACCGCGCGTGGTTACAAAATCATCGCGGTAGGGCCGCCGATTACCCGGCGCCCCCGCACAGATCCGGATGTACGCACACACGCATCCGGCTCCTGCATTGAGTTGAACGCGCAATAGCAGAATGGATGACATCGATGGCCTCGCCCGATCCTTCGAGTCCAGCTCTCGTGCCAAGTTTGTCTCCCACGCCCACCACTCCGCGCGCCCAAGTTTGCCATCGTCCGATTCCGCAGGACGCCGCAATCCTGCCACGGCGTGTCCCACCAAGACTCCTCGCTACCAAGGCCCTTCGCTCA
>Ga0105044_10000842_pt1 | contig 39264 bp, 31 predicted proteins | sample MAT01_FD_78092 | JGI IMG/M metagenome (GOLD analysis project Ga0105044, IMG submission 78092) | Freshwater microbial communities from Lake Fryxell liftoff mats and glacier meltwater in Antarctica - MAT-01 | ecosystem: Environmental > Aquatic > Freshwater > Ice > Liftoff microbial mat | place...
GCCGAAGCCAGTCATGATGCCCGCCGCACGGCGGTGGTGTTGTTAGAAAAAAGCAATGCCAAGTCGGACAGTGACACCCCAGAGCTGTACAGCGTGGGGGTCGAAGTCGCCGTAGGACGCATCTTGCGGATGCCAGATGAAACACGCGGTGCCTTGTTACAGGGGCGACGCCGTGTGGAATTGGTGGAGATCACGCAGCATACCCCTTACCTGATCGCCAAAGTGCGCATACTGACCGAAGAAAATCGCCAAACATCCCGCACTAACGCCACGATGCAAGTGGTCACCAATTTGTTTCGGCGTGCGGTCGAGTTAAATGAAAATATCCCCGAAGAGGTCTTACTCTACGTCTTAAATGCCCATAACGCCGGTTGGTTGGCAGATTTAATCGCCTCCACCTTAACGGTCTCGCTGGAGGAACGCCAAGTTCTCCTCGAAACGATGGATATTGAAACCCGTCTTGACCAAGTGGCAGATCTGCTCAATCAAGAACTCAATATGCTGGAGCTAAAAGACGAGATCACCAGCCAAGTCAACCAAGAGATGGATCGTTCGCAACGCGAAATCTATCTGCGCGAACAAATGCGCGTGATCCAATCCGAACTCGGTGAAGAGGACATCTTCCAGCAAGAACTCACCGAGGTTCGCGAACAAATCGCTAAAGCGAACATGCCCCCCGAAGTTCACGACAAAGCCATGAAAGAATTACTGCGCTTGTCGATGATGGCTCCCCTTGCCCCCGAAGTCGGCATGGTGCGCACCTATATTGATTGGCTCACGGCACTGCCCTGGGCTGCCGTCAGCGAAGATCAACTGGATGTGCAGTTTGCACAGCAAACGCTGGATCGTGAACATTACGGTTTGCCAAAGATTAAAGATCGGATCTTGGAGTACATCGCTGTGCGCAAACTTGCGCCCGACACCTCTAGCAGCCCGATCTTGTGCTTCGTTGGACCGCCCGGCGTCGGCAAGACCTCGCTCGGCAAATCCATCGCTACCGCGCTCGGACGCGAGTTTGTGCGCGTTAGCTTGGGCGGTATTCGTGATGAAGCCGAAATTCGCGGGCATCGGCGCACCTATATTGGCGCGCTCCCCGGCAGGCTTTTGCAGACGATGCGGCGTGCAGGAACGATCAATCCAGTGTTCATGCTGGACGAAATTGATAAACTGGGCACCGATTTTCGCGGTGATCCGTCGTCAGCACTGCTCGAAATTCTCGATCCTGAGCAAAACAATGCCTTTTCGGATCATTATCTCGATGTGCCCTACGATCTGTCGCGCGTTCTATTCATTACGACTGCCAACGATCTATCCCCCATCCCTGCGGCACTGCTGGATCGTTTAGAGATCATCGAGTTCAGCGGTTATACAGAAGAGGAAAAGATCGCGATTGCGCGGCAATTCTTGATCCCCAAGCAGCATGAAGCCAATGGCTTGGTGAGCTATGGGGTTAGCTTCGAGACTTCGGCACTTCAAAAACTCATCCGTGAGTATACCTATGAAGCCGGTGTGCGCAATCTTGATCGCGAGATCGCCAATATCTGCCGCAAAATCGCGCGCTTGATCGCCGAAGGCAAACGCTTCGCGCGCGGGGTCAATGCGACTCACGTCGATCGTTTCTTAGGACCCCCTCCTTTCCTCGATATGCGTGCCAATGACTCGGACGAAATCGGCATCGCCACCGGCATGGCATGGACGCCTTACGGTGGCGAAGTTCTCACTATTGAAGTCAGCGTCATGGCGGGCAAAGGCACGCTCTTGTTGACCGGATCACTAGGGGATGTTATGCAAGAATCAGCCCAAACCGCGCTCAGTTATATGCGCGCGCGGGCTGAGGACTTCAACGTTCCCTTTGATGATTTTGAAGATTTTGATATTCATATCCACCTGCCCGAAGGTGCAGTCCCGAAAGATGGACCCTCCGCTGGCGTCACCCTCGCCATTGCGCTCATCTCCGCGTTTACCGAACGCAAGATTCGCAGCGACTTTGCCATGACGGGCGAAATTACGCTGCGCGGCAAGGTCTTACCGGTAGGCGGGGTCAAAGAAAAAGTATTGGCAGCACGACGTGCCCGTATCAAAAATATCATCCTGCCCAAGCAGAATGAACACGATCTTGTTGATATCCCGCGTGAAGCCAAAAATGATCTGAATTTGCATCTCGTCGAAAATATGCAGCAAGTGATCGACCTCGTGTTGATGGAACGCTCCGATAGCGAACGCAATCTTGACCGGATTCGCCGTGAGCGCGATAAAGACCAACACGAAGACGAATAAGACAACTCATGAACGCGGATGAAGTTCTATCCTCACTCAACACAGGACGTTCACGAGTTTTCGATTGGTTAGCGGATAACACCCCAACCGAAACCATCGCCAATCTCCTCGCTGCTATGGGCAATACGGCGGGGGGACGGGTCGTGATCGGCATCTTCGGTCAACATGGCAAAATCCTCGGCGTTCGGGAACCCGCTGTCATGATCGAGCGGGTCTTGCAGGCTTCGCTCAATATTACGCCACCGATGATCCTGCCCCTGCCCAAAGTCGTGATGGTCAACGAAAAATCGGTCATTGTGGTGGATATCCCCGAAGGAATGCCCGGAATTTACGCCATCAACGGGCGTTTCCTCGGCAGAAAAGAGGGACAAAACACACCGCTTAGCCCCCATGATCTCCATCGTCTGTTGATTGAGCGGGGTGTGATGCACTTTGAAACCAATGTGCCGGATGGCGCAACCCTTGATGACATCAATTGGGTCAAAGCACGTGCCTACGCCAACCAAGTGATGGGGGGCACCAACGCTGATGCTGAACAACTGCTGCTGCGGCGGGGGTGCTTGGCGCGGGTCAAAGATGTTTTAAAACCTACCCATGCCGGCATTTTGTTGTTCGGTAACGATCCCCAACGCTTTATCCGCAATGCCGAAATCACCGCTGTGCGCTTTGCTGGCAACGCCATGAGCGATCAGTTCTCGCGCCAAGATTTGACCGGCACCTTGCCTGACCAAATCACCCGCGCGGAAACATTTCTGCGCGATCACATGCGCAAGCAAGTCAGCCTCGGCAAAACGATGGCGCGCAACGAAGCCTACGAATACCCGCTGGAGGCGGCGCGCGAGCTGTTGGTGAATGCCGTCGCCCATCGCGATTACAGCATCATTGGCGATGGTGTGCGTCTTTATCTCTTTGCCAACCGTCTGGAAGTCACCAGCCCCGGCGAACTTCCCGGTCCGGTTACGATTGATAACATTAAAGACGCTCGTTTTTCGCGCAATCCGGTGATCGTACAGGTGTTGGCGGATATGGGCTTCATTGAGCGTTTAGGTTATGGTATTGACCGCGTATTCACGCTGATGGCGGAAACCCAACTGCCCGCGCCCGAATTCACTGAAATCGCTGGCGTAGTCCGAGCAAAACTACAAAGAGCAGAGATAGACTCAGAAACCCCGATTCCCCCTGCTCTCGAAACAGTTGCCCTTCTTGTCGAGGCACGATATCAAGGGGTCTCACTCAATACGCGCCAAGAAGCTGCCATCCTCTTCCTCACCCGTGATGGCAATCCACGCATCACCAACAGCAACTTGCAAAGCCTGTATCCCGAGGTTCACCCCGAAACAATTCGGCGCGATTTATCCGACCTTGTCACCAAAGATCTCTTTGAAAAACATGGTCAAAAACGGGGATCATACTATATCCTCAAAACCGAATCTGCTTCTCTCCCTATCGCATAAAGCACAACAAACGGACATTGCCCCATTCCAAAAGACACCCCGCCACGTACAGATCAGTTGCGGTCTTCACTTGTCTGGCATATAGTGAATAGAGCGAGATAAAATTTTCAAGGAGGAACAAATGCACTTTGCACCTTTGCGATTTACGCATGGCTATCGGTTACTTGCCGTGCTTCTAAGTTCATTTCTTCTGATTGCAGTCCCGGCGTTTAGCGCCCCCCAAGACGCGCCCTCAAAACAAGGCATCACCTGCGATAATCTAGTCACATTAGCGACCAGCACTGTGGGTTTAGTGTGCGATAGTCTAGGGCGCAATCAAGCCTGTTATGGCAATCGGCGCGTCGATATCGAATTTACACCCAATTCTAATTTTTCCTTTAACGCCGCTGGGGATACCGTCGATTTATTGGCGATTCGTCGCCTATCGACAGCGCCTTTCAGCCCCAATACCGGTGATTGGGGGATCGCCGTCGTCAAGGCACAGGCAAATCTACCCGATGCCCTACCGGGTCAAAATGTCACCTTCTTCCTGTTTGGGGAGGCATCTGTCGAAAATCCAACTGCGGATATGCGGGCAGTCAAAGTGCAAACCGGAATCACCGGCAATAGTTGCGCCGATGCGCCCGATGGCGTCATGATCCAAACGCCATCCGGTCAGCAGGTCAGCATGAACATCAACGGCGCGGATGTCATCCTTGGATCAACGGCATTTCTCACCTCCGAAGCCAACAACCGTATGAAGTTGAGTACCCTTGAAGGCTTAGCGGTCGTCACCGCCTTTGGCGAAACGCGCATTGTGCCCCCTGGCGGCGAAGTTGGCTTCGTCTTAGGCGGTCCAGATGGGCTAGAAGTCGCGGGTCCGCCTTCGGCATTACGCGGATTCACACAAGAAGATATCCCCTTCTTGCCACTTGAATTGCTGGATGAACCGGTCGAACTCCCAGAGTCGCTCAACATCCCCGGTGCCAGCACAGCAGCCCTGGTGACGGCTGCCCCCAGCAATAACGTCACCAGTACCCCATCAACGTGTACCCCCCGCGGCGATTGGACATCGCGCTATGTGATCCAGCCCGGTGAAACTCTTTCGAGCATTGCTGGGCGTGCCAACTTGCGCACCGAGGACCTTGCCGCTGGCAACTGTATTGTCAATGCGGCGCGCATCTTCGCAGGGCAAAGCTTAAGCGTGCCCTTTGCCTTGCCGACACCACGTCCGCTTGCCACAGCGACCTCCACAAGACCACCCATCACCGCGACGGTAATAGCAGGGAGATTGATCGGACCAAACTTCCGTGTGGACGTAAACCCGATCTATCTGGGTTCTTGCACGACTCTTCGTTGGGATGTCTCTAATATCCGCGAGGTCTATTTTCAAGGGTCACCCGCCATCGGCAACGAAGCCCGCCAAGTCTGCCCGCGCGAGACAACCACCTACACCTTACGGGTGGTGATGACCAATGGAGTAGAACAATCCTTCACACTCGTCCTCTATGTCGAAAGCACATGCGGCAACCAAACCTGCGAGTCGGGAGAGACCTACAACACCTGTCCGTCCGATTGTCCCGATCCGAATGGATAATTGAGTCATCACGTTTATGGGTATCGTCATCCGTGTCGGTGCCCATAAGTGGAATTTCATTGCTCCTCATCTGTGGTATGCTATTCCACTAATTTATCTTAGGATGCAGGTGAAAAAGTAATAATGTGGTTCCGGCGCATACTCTTGGTGGTCGCGATGCTCGTTTCTTCGTGCAGCGCACTCTCGCCAGCGACACCTCAGCCGACGGCGACAGCCACGCTGCCCCCGTCACCGACGCTTACCCCCAGTGCTACCAGCACATTCACACCCATCCCGCCTACCGAAACGGCAACCTTGACGCCTTCGGCAACTTTCACGTTGAGTCCAACGGAAACCGCCACTGCTGTCCCAACCGCAATCCATACCCCCCAAGCGAGCGTTTTATTCACTTATGACAATTGGGAATTTTTGGAGTTGCCGAGCAATATCATTGCCCGTCTCGACACGCCCTTGATCGCATTCCTGAACACCAATAACCGCACAGGATCAGCCGCTACCCCACTGCCGGGTAACAATATCCAGACACTTTATTATGTGTCCCCCACCAACTCGGCAGCGCGCATCACCATCAAACAATTCGACTCCTCAACGGGGGATGAAATCTATATTGCTCCATCCGGTGATGCGTTCGCCTATATGCGTTATGACGGCGGCAGTATCGCCAATGGATTGTATATTGCCGATTTTAATGTTGGCATTACTGGTCGTGTGCTGCCACTGGCGTCGCTGACCCAACGGGGAATCTTTAATACCCCTGCATGGAAAAGCGACGGTTCAATGCTGGCGTTAGCAGTCGCGACAGGCTATGACATCGACATCTTCACGATTGAACGGGATGGGGCATGGGCAAATCTGATCAATTCGGGGGCTTATGATTTCTGGCCCGTGTGGTCGCCGGATGGTAATTATCTCGCCTTCGTGTCCGACCGTGTGACTTGCCCAAGCTGGCGTCCGGGCGAGGTCGGCACTTGTGATGGTAGCAGCATAGAAGCCCCCACCGGTGGGCACGTCTTTGTGCTGAATATTGCCACAGGGCAGATTACCCAAATCTCTGACGTAGTCGTCCACGAGCCACCTAAATGGGCGACCCCACGCCAAATTACTTTTGCGTCTGGCGATCCCCTGTTCGGCGACCCAGAGCGCGTACTCTACAGCGCCGATATTTTTAGCAACGAAGTGCGCCGGATCCGTCTCAATACCAGTGACATTCCGCTCAAATTATCCGAGGTCTGGTCGCCATCTGGGCAACAAGTCCTGTTTCAAGCTGCCGAAACCTCTAGCTCGATTGTATTGGCACAGATTAGCGGTGCCGAGATCGCGCGGATCACAGATCGGACATTCGCGCGTTATGGGTTGCGCGCCGATTGGTCACCTGATGGAACACGTATCGCCATTGGTGGGGTCGCTGGGCAATGTCCGTATGGCATTATTGTGACGGATAATCAGTTCACCTCGATTGCAAGCGGCAATCCACCTCCCACCATGTGCGAACCTCAATTTTCGCCAGATGGACGTTGGGTCGCTTTTACAGGGGTCGTCCCTAATCGTGACGGGCGGGTAGATGTGTATGTCGCCAATCAAAATGGTTTTGGGGCGGTCAACCTCACTGGGAGTTTGACAGGTAATGTCAAAATGATCGGATGGGCGGGCGGATAGCCCGAACTTCACCAAAAGGCAAAACACGGATGGTTCAGTTACAAGATAAAATTGCTGTCGTCACGGGCGGCAGCCGAGGCATTGGGCGCGGCATTGCCTTAGAGTTGGCACAGCGCGGCGCGACCGTTGTCGTAAACTATCATCATAATACCGAGGCAGCGCATGAAGTCCTCGACAAAATCGCGGATACCGGGGGCGTGGCATTGGCAGTACAGGCTGATGTTAGCCAAGAAGCGGGTGCCAACGAACTGATCAAAGCGGCAATCGACAATTTCGGCAAAATCGACATTCTGATCAATAATGCAGGCACAACGCGCGATAATGTGATCATGCTGATGAGCGCCGAGGATTATGACACCGTTATGGATACCAATTTGCGAAGCGCATGGTTGTGTTCCAAAGCCGCTGTCCGCGCCATGATGCGTAAACGTTATGGACGCATTGTGAATATCACCAGCATCAGCGGTATTGTGGGCAACGGGGGGCAAACCAATTACAGCGCCAGCAAAGCCGGTATCATCGGGCTGACAAAAGCACTCGCGCGCGAGGTTGGGTCGCGCAGTATCACGGTCAATGCCGTCGCCCCCGGCTTTGTGCAAACCGATTTGACGGCGAATTTATCGGAAGAACTCCTCAAGAAAATCAGCGACAATATCCCCTTGGGACGATGGGCAACCATCGAAGAAATCGCCTATGCGGTGGCATTTTTAGCATCCGATGAAGCCAGTGTGATCACGGGGCAAGTCTTAAGCGTGGATGGTGGGATGGCGATGTGATCGCCGCGCTATCATTGCCAAGATCGCCTCATTTCCCCTTAAAAAGGACAGGTGCAACTTGAGTACCCTATTTTCCAAAATCATCACCCGCGAAATCCCAGCAACTATCGTCTTTCAAGATGATCGTGTGACCGCCTTCAAGGACATCAATCCCCAAGCGCCTGTGCATATTCTGATTGTGCCCAACAAAGAAATTCCCACCGTCGATGACGTGACTCCCGAAGATGAGGGTGTTCTGGGACATATGTTTGTAGTGGCGCGGCAGGTGGCTCGTGATTTGGGGATCGCTGAGGGGGGCTATCGGTTGATCATTAATTGCCGCGATGATGGGGGGCAAGAGGTCTATCACTTGCATATGCACCTTGTCGGTGGACGCAAATTGGGACCCATGCTTGCCCGACGCGATTAGATACAACTAGGCAAGCCTGTTGATTAAAAAAGCACCCCTTTCCTGAACTACTCAGGAAAGGGGTGCTTTTCCTATCGAAAGTTAACCGCCAACAGCAGGCGTGGCTTCAGCGGTGGCTTCCACCGTTGCCATCGCCTCTAGTTCGGCGGCGGCTGATGCTTCCGGCGTGACTTCCTCACCCCCCAGCGTATCAGTCGCCTCAGCGGTGGCTTCGGCATCCGGGGTGGCTTCAGGCGTTGACTCGGCAAAACCAGAAGCGATCCGTTCGACTTCACGATCAATCGCAGCGAGGATATCCGCCACTTCGGTATAAGCTACTTGTTCTTCATTGAGCGGGACAACGCCATTGATCGTAATGGTGGGCGTGCCGCCAAAATTGAGCAAATTGCGGGCTTGTTGGCTTGCAGTATCCAAAATCGTCTGGGCTGCCCCATTGCGAACACACGCCCCATGCTCGCCTTGATCAAGTGTCAATTGGTTCACACCCGCAACCAAACGGTTATTGGTAAAAGCTTGATTGCCATAGCGCCCTTGCCAATCAAACAAAGCGTCATGGAATTCCCAAAATTGATTCTGTTCCGCTGCGCATGTTGCCGAAATCGCCGCACCTTGACCGTTGGGCACCGATCCATACCCTGAGAGGGGTACGTAAATAAAAGCAATTTTGCCATCGCGCACCCGTTGCACAAGTTCATTGATCGATTCGTCGTGGAACTCGCGACAATGCGGGCAGTCAAAGCTCGAATACTCCGCCACTTTGACAGGCGCATCTAGTTCCCCTAACAACGGATAGCCCTCTTGCGTGCGAGACCGGGCTAAGCCATCGTAACGCGCTGCTAAGTTTTCAGGAAGTGGCGCTTCGGCTGGCAGAATGACCAAGATGATGAGTATCAAGAAAACGACGGCAAACCCAACTACACCAATAATGATGCTGGTGATGCGCCGCCGTTGATCTTGCTGATCGCGTTCCCGCTTGCGTTCAACGGCACGGGCAGCCCCACCCGCCGATTGTGAACCGACATTTCCGGGGCTTGGGGTCGTGCTTTTTGCGCGCGATGAAGCGCCTTCGCTACGCGCACTTTGCTGTGGTTTTGCGCCTGAACTACTTTTACGATTGCGTCCCTGCTGTGACATAACACCCTCAATCCATGCGTCCAAAAACTGTTTCAGTTTACAACGCCGAATGAGCATGTCAAGCAAAGTTCACGGGTTGATAGCGGTTGCGCAATCAAGACAGGGACGCAACCAAAACAATTCATCCGGTGCCGGTTCTCAAGTTACAGGGTGATTGGCACTAGATTGATCTGACAAATTGCGGGCGATTACAGTAAAATGTGAATCATTCAGCATTACAATTTTTGCGCCCCACCCCCCCAACACATGGTCGGCAAACGACATCAACACTCAGCGCGATGTCGTCAAAACGAACTAAGGATAATCTCGATGAAGCTGGACACCTTTGGCACACGCGGAACTTTCGACACTGGCAGCGGGCAAGCTGTCATTTACCGCTTGAACCAACTAAGCGCGCACGGCGTTGGGCATGTCGAACAACTGCCCTTCAGCATTAAGATTTTGCTGGAAAACGTCCTGCGCAACCTCGATAACTATGAAGTCACGGAAGACTCAGTCGCCGCTATCGCCAATTGGAACGCGCCCAAACCCCAAGAACTGGAAATCCCCTTCAAGCCAGCGCGCGTGATCTTGCAAGATTTCACGGGGGTGCCGGTGGTCGTCGATCTAGCGTCACTGCGCAGCGCGATGGCACGTTTAGGCGGCGACCCGCGCCGCATTAACCCCCAAGTGGCGGTTGATTTGGTGATCGATCACTCGGTACAGGTCGATAAATTCGGCACTTCCGATGCCATTTTGGTCAATGCCGAACGTGAATTCGTGCGCAACCGCGAACGGTATGAATTCCTGAATTGGGGGCAAAAAGCATTCGAGAATTTCAAAGTTGTACCGCCTGCCACCGGCATTGTGCATCAAGTCAACTTGGAATATCTGGCGAAGGTTGTCCAAATTATTCAAGAAAATGGTGAACGCATCGCCTTGCCTGATACGCTGGTCGGCACGGACAGCCACACAACGATGATCAACGGTTTGGGCGTGTTGGGATGGGGTGTTGGCGGTATTGAAGCTGAAGCCGCGATGCTCGGTCAGCCTATTTACATGTTGATGCCCCAAGTCGTCGGCGTCAAACTAGTGGGCAGTATGCGCGAAGGCACCACCGCCACCGACCTTGTATTGACGGTCACACAAATTTTGCGCAAGCGTGGCGTGGTCGATAAGTTCGTAGAGTTCTACGGCGAAGGCTGTGGCAAGCTGGCGTTACCTGACCGTGCTACCATCGCCAACATGGCACCCGAATACGGCGCGACGATGGGCTTCTTCCCTGTCGATGATGAAACTTTGAACTTCCTGCGCCGCACCGGACGCACCGAAGATTTGGTACAGTTGGTTGAACGCTATAGCAAGGAACAAGGACTCTTCCGCACCGACTCGACCGCCGATCCGGTCTTCACGGATGCGCTAGAAATTAATCTTGATGAAATCCAGCCGAGCATGGCGGGACCCAAGCGTCCCCAAGATCGTGTCTTGCTGAGCGATATGCAGCCTTCCTTCCGCAAGGCACTCAGTACGCCCGTTAAAGAGCGTGGATTTGGGCTGTCGGATGAAGCGCTCGAAAATAAAGCCATCGTCGGCGAAAACGGACACAGTACCGAAATTGCACATGGCGTAGTTGTGCTGGCGGCGATCACCAGTTGTACCAATACCAGCAACCCGATGGTCATGGTTGGCGCGGGCTTATTGGCGAAAAAAGCGGTCGAAAAAGGTTTGAATCGTAAGCCCTATGTCAAGACCAGTCTTGCCCCCGGTTCGCGCGTCGTCACTGAATATCTGGATCGGGCAGGCTTGACCCCCTATCTCGATCAACTCGGTTTCCAGACGGTTGGCTATGGCTGCACCACCTGCATCGGCAACAGCGGCCCCCTGCCCCAAGAAGTCTCCGATGCGGTGCATTCCGGCGATTTGGTTGCGGCAGCCGTTCTCAGCGGCAACCGCAACTTTGAAGGACGCATCAATCCCTTCGTCAAAGCCAATTATCTGGCATCCCCGCCGCTGGTCGTGGCGTATGCGTTGGCGGGCACGGTGGACATCGATTTCGCCACCGAGCCGCTCGGCATGAATGCTGCGGGCGAACCCATTTATCTACGGGATGTGTGGCCCACCCAACAAGAAATTCTGTCAACGGTGCAAAACTCGATCACACCAGAAATGTTCACCACGCAGTATGGCAATGTCTATGACGGCAATCCGATGTGGAACGCCATCAGCAACGCGGGTGAAGATGTCTACGCATGGAACAGTGACAGCACCTATGTGCAAGAGCCACCTTTCTTCTTCGATTTCAGCCCGGACGCCAACAGCATCAGCGAAATTCATGATGCCCGTGTCATGGCGCTGCTCGGCGACTCGATCACAACGGATCACATCTCACCCGCAGGCGATATCCCGTTGGATAGTCCGGCTGGTAAATACCTCGTCGAACATGATGTGGAGCCAATTTACTTCAACAGCTACGGCACTCGTCGAGGCAATCATGAAGTGATGATTCGCGGCACCTTCGCCAATATCCGTCTGCGTAATGGTTTGGTGCCGGGAAGTGAAGGCGGCATCACTGAGTACCTGCCTACAGGCGAAGTGATGAGCATCTACGAAGCCTCGAAACGCTACCTTGCCGCCAAGACACCACTGGTCGTACTGGCAGGCTTGGAATACGGCACTGGGTCCAGCCGTGACTGGGCGGCGAAGGGTACAGCGCTCTTGGGCGTCAAAGCTGTGATCGCGCGTTCTTACGAACGTATCCATCGCAGCAACCTCGTGATGATGGGCGTGCTGCCGTTGCAATTCAAAGAAGGCGATAGCGCTGAAGCGCTCGGCTTGAACGGGCACGAAAGCTTCAGCATCGTCGGCATTGGCGATAACCTGCAACCCAAGCAAGAAGCGACCGTCATCGCCACCAGTGCTGACGGCAGCCAAAAGACCTTCCAAGCGCTGGTTCGCGTCGATACCCCCGTCGAAGTGGATTACTACCGCAATGGCGGTATCTTGCCGACGGTTCTGCGCAAGTTTATGAGCTAAAGCGACACCAACACGGCACCACCGTGAAATCAGGGGCGCGCAGTGTGCGTCCCTGATTTTTTATCTCTTATCGACATTCACATGGGTGTGAAAGGACATCACTTGAGTGAAGAAATATCCCTTGTCACCATCTATACAGATGGCGGGGCAAAACCGAATCCCAATGGACCCGGTGGTTGGGCAGCATTGCTCATCTTTGGAAACAACGAGAAGCCCTTGAGCGGTGGCGAACCCAAGACCACCAATAACCGCATGGAATTGACGGCGGCAATAAAAGCATTGGAGGCATTGCAACGGCGTTGTAAGGTGGTCTTTTACACCGATTCGCAGTATTTGCGCAACGGCATCACCGAATGGATCAGCAAGTGGCGCAAAAATGGCTGGTTAACCGCCAAAAAAGAACCTGTCCTCAACCAAGATTTATGGATGCGCCTCTATGACCTGACCTTACAACATGACATCCAATGGAACTGGACGCGCGGACATGCGGGTGATCATTACAATGAACGGGTAGACCGAATGGCAACAGCAGCGCGCGAAACTATTCAAAGACAACGTTAGCCTTGTGGAGCGATCATGGCAAAGATAGCGGAACGTGTCGCCGGGTTTGGCACAACTATTTTCACCGAAATCAATCAACTGGCGATGCAACATAACGCCCTGAACTTGGGGCAAGGCAAACCCGATTTTGACAGCCCGACCGACATCATCGGCAGTGCCGTGAAAGCGCTCCAATCGGGAACGCATAATCAATACGCACCGGGGCCCGGCGTCGGGGATTTGCGGCAAGCCGTGGCTGATCACAGTAAACGCTTCTATAACCTCGATATTGATCCAGCGGCGGGTGTGGTCGTCACGGCTGGCGCGACCGAAGCGATCTTCTCCTCAATCTTAGGATTGGTGGATCGCGGTGATGAAGTGATCGTCATCGAACCCTATTTTGATAGCTATGTGCCCAACATCATTATGGCGGGTGCCAAACCTGTGTTTGTGCCGTTGCACCCTCCCCTATGGACATTTGACCCTGTGGAGCTACGCAAGGCGTTTAATTCGAAAACTCGCGCCATCATCCTGAATACCCCCCAAAACCCGACTGGGCGGGTCTTCACGCGCGAAGAACTAACTTTAATCGCGTCACTTTGCCAAGAATTTGATGTAACCGTGATTTCTGATGAAGTCTACGAGCATATCGTTTATGATGCGGCGTGCCATATCCCGATTGCCAGCTTGCCGGGGATGTTCGAGCGCACCGTCACGATCAGCAGTCTAGGCAAATCTTTTAGCGTCACGGGTTGGAAAATCGGTTGGATTTATGGCGCTCCCGATTTGGTGCGTGGGGCGGCACAAGCCCATCAGTTCGTGACCTTCGCGGTCAATCATCCTGCGCAACATGCCGCCGCCTATGCACTCAACCTACCCGATAGCTATTTTGCTGACTTCCGCGCCATGTATACCCAAAAGCGCGATCTGCTTTTAACGGCACTTGTCGGGGGTGGGCTTAAACCCACCAAACCGGAAGGCACCTACTTTATCATGGCAGATTTCTCGTCCGTGTTCGACGGTGATGATATTGAATTCGCCCGCTATCTCACCGCCGAAATTGGCGTCGCCTGTATCCCACCGACATTTTTCTATAGCAACGACCACGCGCATATGGCAAGCACCCAAGCCCGTTTTGCTTTTTGCAAGTCGGACGACATGCTCAAAGAAGTCGCTGGACGCCTCGCAACCTTGGTCCGCTAAAAACGTGGATATGGGGCGCTTGCGCTTGCTTAAAATAAAGCAAAAGGTAGCGCCCCGCCCACGATCAAGCCGCCGAGGATCGTCCGCAATAAGGCGATCACAACCAACATCACCAGAAAAGTGATCGCCGGTACTGCGTATTTTTTATTGGCATCGTTGATGAGGTAAAGACGTTCATAACCATCCCCCATGATATACGCGGCGAAAATCATCATGAAGATGCCCGTGAAGGTGCCGCCCACGCCCAAGAGTGAAAAAACAAATGTCAACACACTGCTAAACACCAGAGATGGTGCCCACACCACCGCTGCGGTCATGGCATGGCGCACGAATAACGCATTCCATCCCTGTGTTTGAGCAAAGCGATAGGAGGCATAGCACCCCGCGAAAAAGGCGCTCATCGTTACCGGGATGGCAAGTAAGGGCGTGAACAAAATACTGAAAAAACTGAGCAGGGATGCCGATGACAAAATTTGAATATACAGCGCAATCAACAAACTGAGCGCAGCGCTAAACACGCTTGCCGTCAAAGTCAACAACACAAAGCTCCACCACGTCGCTTGATCGACGGCAGCAGCATAATCCCCCTCACGCCGTAACAGCACATTCCAACCCGTGCGCAGCAACGCAAAACCGTCTTTTGCGACGTTTTCAAGAGAGATATATTCGGGCGCACCGGGGATTGTGAAGGGCAATTTGAACCCACCTTCGGCGCCGTCTGCAGCGCCGGGGCGATGCCCAGCAGCGGGGTCAATTGAATGAATACGCGGCGGTTTGCCATCCTTAGCTTTGTCGCTGCCCGTGCGTTTGACTTCATAAATGTCTGGGTTGGATTGTGGTGAAGTCGGATCGCCCCCCAGTTCTGCCTCACGCGCCTTAATACGATCTAAGACCTCGCGCGCTTTTACATGGCTAGGGTTCAATACCAGCACCCGTTCCAATTGTTTTTTGCGCACACGCGGATCGCTCTCTGTGGCAGCAAGATAGTACCAGCCTTGTTCATTGTCGGGTTCTTGATCGACCAATTGTTGCAACAGTGTGTGGGCTAAAGACCGATTGCCCGCCTGAAATGCCGCAATACCTCGTTGCAGAAGGTCATTATTTGCCTGCATAATCGCTCCATCCAACTTCGTAACTGTGCGATCCCCATTTGAGATCAACATTTCTATTATAAAGAGTCCGTGTCCTAAACAAGTTACAAAAACCCCACTAATCAGGGATTGCGCGCCAAACCAGAGGTCGGTGTAAACTTAGAACATCTATTTTGCCATCTTTTGGACACGACCACCGAATTCAACATGAAATCAACTTCAAAACAGTTCATCGCCATCGCGGGCAATATCGGCGTTGGCAAAAGTACCTTTACGCGCTTGTTATCCCATGAATTTGGTTGGCAGCCCTTTTATGAAGCGACCGCCGAAAACCCCTATTTGGTCGATTTTTACGGGGATATGCGCCAATGGAGTTTTCACTCGCAAGTCTTTTACTTAGGTAAGCGGCTGGAGCATCATCGACTGTTGGTCGATCACCCGGGTAGCGTCGTGCAAGACCGCACTGTGTATGAAGATGCGGAAATTTTTGCGCACAATCTCTACGTCCAACAACAAATGTCCGAGCGCGACTATGACGCTTATCGACGCTTATATGAAGCGGTCTCTAGTTTTCTGCCGTCCCCAGACCTGATCGTGTATCTGAAGGCAGAGGTACCCACTTTACTGCATCGGATTCAACTGCGCGGCAATGAGTACGAGCGCAGCATGTCACCCGATTACCTAGAGCAGTTAAATCGTTTGTACGATAGGTGGATTCAACGGTGGACGCTTTGCCCGGTCTTGACCATCCCAACCGACGACCTCGATTATGTCCATCATCCATCAGATTTGGGTCGGATTATCGAGCCGATTCGCGACATGCTCAAGGGTACTTCTGTTCAGTTGGTATAGCGGTCTCGACATTTTGCTGCCAAAAGCGCATTGGGTCTCCCTGTAGAAACTAGCATATGGGGAAACCCAATGCAGGTTTTCGATTATTTTTGCTTATAAAGTCATTTTTATGTTGCTATCATCAGAAAATTTAACCTCAGAAAATGGACTGTGAATAGACAAGTCAATGTCTTCGTGATAAAATTGCTCATATGGATTATTCTGATTAATCCGATGAATACCTAATAGAGATTATGTTGATGTCTCGCATTGAGCTTGATTCAGAACTTCTCAACTACATCATCCTCGCTGGCTTCCAACCGGGTGACCGCTTACCGACCTTGAATACCCTTCAAGATGAGGAGCATCTGGGCATTGGCATCAGCAAGGTACGGGAACAACTCGAAGTAGCGCGGGTGCTTGGGCTGGTTGAGGTCCGGTCTAAGACGGGCATGAGGATGAAAGAGTATAGTTTTGCCCCAGCCGTGCGTTTAAGCCTCTTCTTTGCGCTGGCACAAGACTCCCGTAGCTTCGAACTGTTCGGCGAGGTCCGTAATCATATCGAAATGGCATTTTGGCACGAAGCGTGCGAACGTTTGCAATCCGATGATTTAGCGCACATGCGGACGTGTATCACCCAAGCCTATGAAAAACTCAATGTAAACCACATTCGTATCCCCAATGAAGAACACCGCAATTTTCATTTAACGGTCTTCAAACGCCTTGAAAACCCCTTCGTGATGGGGATTTTGGAAGCCTATTGGGATGCTTACGAAGCGGTTGAGATCACGCGCTATGCCAGCTACGAATATTTGAAACAAGTATGGAAATTCCACGAGCAGATCCTTGATGCGATCAGCGCGCGTGATTTTGAGGGTGCCCGGCAATTCTTTATCGATCACACGAAATTGATACGCTACGAGACGAAATCTTCGCCCTAGCCCTCGATAAAGCTCCCAATGAATCGGAAAGAAGAGTCGTTAGAAGGAGTATTTTGCGTCTCTGCCAATCTTAAGTTCACTTTTTGTGTTGAGTGTTATCTTATGTTCGTGAGTCGGTTCAAATTGTTAAGGATAATTCATGGCGATCAATCTTCAGCCCGGCGTACAGTCGCAATTGCGCGGCTATGAACCGGGCGTCAACAACTTTTCATTGATGGTGGCGACCAAAAACGGGTCGGGCAGCCAAACTTCTAATCTCGTCATCATTCGTTCGCTCTTCAAGATGGGTATTCCCGTCAGCGGCAAGAACCTTTTCCCCTCCAACATCAAGGGGTTGCCGACATGGTATACCATCCGTGCCAGCAAGGACGGCTATACAGCACGTCGTGCGACCACCGAGATCGCCATCGCGTTTAACCAAGAAACCATCACCGAAGACATCTTCAATCTGGCAAGCGGCGGCGTGCTAATCACCAACCAAGACCTCAAATATACGGTCAACCGCACAGACATCACCGTCTACGAATTGCCGGTGAAGGACATCCTTGAAGATGCCGAATATCCCAAAGACTTACGGGAACGCATCATCAATATGGTCTATGTTGGGGCGTGCTGCCATATCTTCAATATTCCGCTTGAGATCACCTATGAGGCGCTCTTGTCGCAATTCGGCAAGGAAAAACCAGCGCGCATCAATCACGCTATCATCAAGATTGCTTACGAGTGGGCACAAGCAAATCTGAAAAAACAAGATCCCTTCTATTTTGAACCGATGGACAAAACCGCTGGCAAAATCCTCATCGAAGGCAATGAAGCTGCTGCCATTGGGTCGTTGTTTGGCGGGGTCAGCGTGGTAGCATGGTATCCAATCACCCCATCCACTAGTTTGGTCGATTACGTCATGAGCCATATGGCGCTGCGTCGGGACGCCGAAACCGGCAAAAATACCATCGCGATTGTGCAAGCCGAGGACGAACTCGCTGCCGTCGGCATGATCATCGGTGCTGGTTGGGCAGGTTCCCGCTCGATGACTGCCACCAGCGGTCCCGGCATCAGCTTGATGGCGGAATTCACGGGGTTAGCCTATTTTGCGGAAATCCCAACGGTCATCTGGGATGTGACCCGTATGGGTCCCAGCACCGGTTTGCCCACGCGCACCAGCCAAGGCGACCTATTATTCCTCTATACGCTCAGCCACGGGGATACCCATCAAATCGTGTTGCTGCCGGCCAATGCCGAAGAATGCTTTGAATTCGGGTGGCGCTCCTTTGACATCGCCGATCAGATGCAGACGCCGGTCTTTGTGATGAGCGATCTCGACATCGGCATGAACTTGTGGCTCAGCAACCCATTCACGTATCCCGATACCCCGATCAATAAGGGCAAAATGTTGGATAAAGCTAAGTTGGAGGCATTCTTCGAAGAACACAAAGAATGGTTCCGTTATCGCGATTACGACGGTGACGGCGTGGGCTATCGCACCATCCCCGGCACTGAACACCCCCGCGCCGCATTCTTCACACGCGGCACCGGTCACAATGACATGGCGACCTACAGCGAACGTGGTGAGGATTGGGTGACCAATATGACCCGCCTGCGCCACAAATTTGAAACCGCGCGTGGCGTTGTCCCCAAACCTGTGGTTGATTACAACCCGGCAAACCCTATCGGTATCCTGTCCTTCGGCTCCAATGATGTGGCAATTGCCGAAGCTCGTGACATCATGGCAACCAGCGGCATCGAGACCAATTACTTGCGGGTGCGCGCCCTACCCTTCACGCCCGAAGTATGGCAATTTATCGAACAACATGACCGCGTTTATGTCGTGGAAAACAACTTTGATGGGCAGATGGCACAAATCTTGCGCATGGAATCGACCATGAAGACCAACAATATGATCTCGCTGGCATTGGGCGACACCTTGCCCATGACGGCGTATTGGATCCACACCCAAATTTTGAAACATGAGGAGGCTCAGTAAATGGCGAACGCACTCGGTCTTGAAAGAGCAGATTATCGCGGTGGCACCAGCACCTTATGCCCCGGTTGTGGTCATGACTCCATTTCGGGTCAAATCATCAGTGCTGCTTACGATCTCAACCTGCCCATGTGGCGCGTTATCAAATTGAGCGGTATCGGTTGCTCCAGCAAGACCCCCGCCTACTTTCTCAAGGGGTCGCATGGCTTTAACTCGGTACATGGACGTATGCCTTCGGTGGCGACGGGTGCCACGCTGGCAAACACCGACCTGATCGCGCTCGCGGTCAGTGGTGACGGCGACACGGGCAGCATCGGCTTCGGTCAATACAAGCACCTCATCCGCCGCAACGTGCCGATGGTGTATATCATCGAAAACAACGGTGTCTATGGCTTGACCAAAGGGCAGTTCTCCGCCACTGCCGATGAAGGGCAATTCTTGAAGTCTTATGGCAAGAACGACTTGCCCCCGATTGATTTGTGCATGGAAGCCGTGATCGGCGGCGCGACCTTTGTCGCCCGAAGCTTCTCCGGTGACGCCAAGCAAGTACAATCGCTGTTGAAGGCGGCAATTGGTCATCGCGGTACTGCCGTTATCGATATTGTCAGCCCGTGCGTGACCTTCAATAACTCCCCAGAATCAACCAAGAGCTACGATTATGGCAAGGAACATGAAATCCCATTGCACGAGATTCAGTATATCGCCCCCGGCTTCGTCCAAGACCGCGAAGAAATCACGGTTGGCGAATATAGTGAAGGCGAAATGATCGAAGTTGAGATGCACGATGGCTCGTTCATCCGCCTTAAGAAGCTCGATAAGGGTCACGACCCACGTAGTCGCAGCGAAGCCATGCGCATCCTTGATGAAGGAGGACGTGATAACTTGCTACTCACCGGCTTGATTTATTATGAAGAACCGCGCCTAACGTTGGCGGAAACCATGAACCTCACCGCGACGCCGCTAGCGCATTTGAATGCCTCACAGATGCGTCCGTCGGCACAACAACTTGAAGATGTGATGAAGCAGTACATGTAATCTTGGCATCGCCTAAAAGGGGCATTTTCAAATGTCCCTTTTTGATTTCTAGCCTCCATCGACGATGCCACAATAGGATTTTACGCCACACAAAGCAGGTTCACCATTTACGGCGGCATCATTTCCGCATAAGATTTGACTTGCTTACCGAAAAAATCACAGAAGCGGAACCCGATGATCAACACGATCAAAATTGCCCCCTCGATACTCGCCGCCGACTTCACACGCTTGGGCGAACACGTCCGTGAAGCGGAACAAGCGGGCGCGGATGTGATTCACATCGATGTCATGGATGGACGTTTCGTCCCCAATATCACGATGGGCCCGCTGATCGTCGAGGCGGTGCGCCGCGTTACGTCGTTACCGCTTGATGTTCACCTGATGATTGTTGAGCCAGATCACCTTTTAGAGGCTTTCGTCAAGGCAGGGGCATCACGCATTTCGGTGCATTGGGAAGTATGCCCCAACTTACACCGGACACTGCAAACGATTCGGGCGTTGGGTTGCGAAGCGGGTATCGCTATCAATCCGCACACCCCTGCCCTGCTGCTTCAGGAAATCATTCCTATGCTAAGCGGGGTCACGGTGATGACGGTGAATCCGGGCTTTGGCGGGCAATCATTTTTGCCGGAAACATTGCCGAAAATCAGCGCAGTGCGCGCACTTTTTGGGGAGCGTAACGCTGATGTGGTGGTGGACGGCGGTATCAACGAGACCACAGCTGCGCGCGTCGTAGCGGCGGGTGCCAATGTCTTGGTGGTCGGCAGTATGCTGTTTAACAATAGTTATTCGGTGCATGTCGGATTTGAAAAATTGCGCGTCAGCCTAAACAAATAAAAAAGCCGGTGAACACCGGCATCTAAAACAGAATGACGCATTTAGGAAATCAGGATTACGTTTTGGCGAGCGTCTTAATACACTTGGTACAAAGAGACTTGCGAACGTATTCGCCATTTTCCATGACGCGAACCTTTTGAATATTCGGATTGAACCGGCGGCGGGTCGCGCGCAATGAGAAGCTGCGCGTGTTGCCGAACATCGGCTTCTTTCCGCAATTTTGGCAAGTCGCCATGAGAAGTACACCTTTACTACAAATTCCGTCTTAACCGACCGTCATGTTATCACAGACGAGCAATCGCGACAAGGGCGCTCCCTCGTTTTGGAACCCACCGATTGCATCAGAAAACACTTTTTCTTTAACGGATGAAATGATAATGTTGCCAGCGTCGCCTCAGATTGAGCAAACTAATCACACTATCGATGGGTCTCTTCTAAAAAAACTGCTCCATGCGGGCACTTTGTGGTTAGAACATAACCGCGATGCGATCAATCAGTTGAACGTCTTTCCCGTCCCCGATGGGGACACAGGCACCAACATGACGCTGACGATGCGCTCTGCTTATGCAGCGATTGCTGAGATGGAAGAAGCCCACATCGGCAAAATCATGAGCGCGCTTGCGACTGGGGCATTATACGGCGCACGCGGAAACTCTGGCGTCATCCTCAGCCAATTGTGGCAAGGCGCGGCGGGGGTGCTGGCAAATGCCGACAGACTCACTATGGAACTGTTGGTACAAGCCGTCGAAGCCGCTGTTGAGCAAGCTTATCGCAGTGTTGGGACACCCGTCGAAGGTACGATCCTGACAGTGGCGCGCAAGATGATGGAAGCAGCGCAATCGGCTTACCAAACGAACCCTCAAGCCCACTTACATTGGGTGTGGCGGCGCATGGTAGTCGCAGGACGACTGGCGGTAAAAAACACGCCTAATCTGTTGCCGATCCTGAAAGAGGCTGGTGTCGTGGATTCCGGTGCGCAAGGGTTACTCATATTTTTTGAAGGGATGCTGCGACGACCGCTTGCGAATCAAGCCAACCTCCCTCAGACGACCTCCCCGACTTGGCAAACTCGGCTGGATGCTGAAGATGAGCGCGGATATGGGTATGATGTACAATTTTTGATGCACGGCGTTGACCTTGACATGGACGCCATCCGTCAAGCATTGGAGGCGATGGGTGGTTGGTCTACGCTGGTGGTTGGTACCCCCCGTTTGCTCAAGATACATGTTCATGTCCATGATCCGGGCGTGCCCATCAGTTATGCGATCCAATCCAGCACGAGCATCGATGATGTCGTGGTCGAAAACATGCAGCGCCAATATGAAGCCAACTTACAGCTAGAAACGCCACCCCAAGAACCGTCTGCCCTCCCTAATGCCCCCTTCCATAGGGATAGCACAATGGAGATCACGGGGGCAGCCATTATTGCCGTCGCCAATGGTCATGGGATGCACACCTTGTTTCGCCAATGGGGTGCCGTCACAGTCATCGAAGGCGAACATACGATGAACCCAAGTGTCGGCGATTTTTTAGACACTATCCGCCAAGTTCCGTATAGTGACATCATCTTGCTGCCTAATAATCCCAATATCATCCTGACCGCCCAACAAGCAGCAGCACAAATGGCGTCAGAAAAACGCATCCGGGTGGTGCCAAGCCGCACCTTGCCACAGGGGATCGCAGCCATGGTGGAATACTCAAATCGGTTGCCCACAGATGACCTGCAATCCATCAGCGATACCATGACGACCGGTCTTTCCTTCGTCACGACGTGCGAAATCACGAACGCCACACGCACGACCAAACTTAACGGACTTAAAGTGCGCGAGGGGCAGCATATCGGTATAGTGAATGATGCGTTGGTGGCGGCAGATGATGATATCCTTGTGTTGGTCAAGAAGTTGCTGACGCTGACAGGGGCAGAAAATAAAGAACGGGTGACATTTTATTGGGGAGCCGCCATGAGCGTCAATACGATCCAAAGGCTGGTCGCACAGATACGCCCTCACTTCCCGATGCTAACCTGTGAGATTATTGACGGCGGTCAACAAGTTTATCCCATAATCATAGGCATTGAATAAATGCTCAACTTGCATATCGTGACCGATAGTTCAGCGCACTTTTCCAATAGCCCACTGCCCCACAATGTCACTATCGTGCCCAATAAGTTGGTCATTGGCGGCAAAACCTATCGCGAAGGCGTGGATATTACCAATGAGGAAGCTTTTCGCTTCATCAATCAAGCGAATCAGGGGGTCGAAGTCATCCCCCCTTCAGTCGCGGAGTATACGGCTGTCTATGAACGTTTAACCCGTCATTGCGATGGCATTATCTCGCTCCATCCCTCGCGCGAAATCCTCGACAGTTGGCAAAATGCCCAACTTGCCGCGCAGCCCTTCAACGGGCGATGCCGCATCGCCGTCATCGACACGCAAACCTTGTCGGGCGCACAAGGCATGATCGTGCGCTTGGCAGCACGGGAAGCGCTCCGCAATGAAGATTTTGAGGACATCGTTCGTATTACTCGTGGGGCGGTAGATCACAGCTACTGTGTGTATTTTGTCGAGACCCTCGACCATCTTATGGTTCATCGCATCCTCCCCCCCTCGCAATCGATCATCGGTGCCATGTTGAACATCAAGCCTGTGTTGACGATTGAAGATGGGCGGTTGATCGCAATCGAGAAAGTCCGCACCCGCCTGCAAGCCATTGAGCGACTGGTCGAGTTTGTGATCGAGTTCACTGAGTTTGAGGATATGCTCATTATGCAGCATCGCTCAGGGCAGACCGAGCAAACCCGCATGTTGCAAGACCGCCTTAAACTCGACTTCCCTGATGTGCATTTCCCCCACGCCATGTATGGGGCGTCGTTGGCGGCATTGATCGGCACCGATGCGACCGGCTTAGCAGTGCTTGAAAACCAAAATAGTCATGGGCTTGATGATGAATTCTAAAACGATCCATTTTGTGACCGACAGCACCTGTGACTTGCCCCCCGACGTATTGGCAAAATACCCGATCACGGTCGTCCCCACCTATATTAACTATGGGGATGCCAGTTACGCCGATGACGGTAAAGCGCTGATCCGCGAAGATTTTTATAACGCCTTGCCGGGCATTTCGCCCTACCCGACGACTTCGGCAATGTCCCCCGGCATGGCAGAAGCAATGGTTACGGCGGCGTTTCAAGGGGCAGACCATCTATTCATTATCACAGTCGCATCTAAATTGAGTGCGGTTTATAATACGTTGAAGTTGGGAGCGCACGCCCTGCCACCAGACCGAGTGACTCTGATCGATAGCCAGACCTTGAGTTTCGGCTTGGGCTTTCAGGTATTAATCGGTGCGGAGATCGCCGCCGCAACAGGGGATGTTGAAGCCGTGCATCATGCCATCCTGCAAGTGCAAAAACATCAACGGGTTTTTGCAGCACTGGATACCATCAAATATTTACACCTGAGCGGGCGCATCAATTGGGCAGCCGCCAGTCTTGGGAATTTGTTGCAAATCAAGCCGATCATTTACGTCAGCGCAGGCGAAGTGCGTTCTGCCAGTCGTGTGCGCACCTTTAGCAGGGCGCTTGATGAGTTGGTGCGGCTGGTCAGCTTGCAAGCGCCGCTCGACCGCATCACCCTGTTGTATGCCCACGAGTCAGAGGTACTGCAACAGTTACACGAGCGCTTGGCACCCATGGTCACCAATGCAATCATGAGCGTATCCATCACACCGACCATTGGCGTTCATACTGGACCTGATGGCGTCGGTGTCGTCACCTTAAGTAGTGCGTGGAGAGAGTAAGCGATGCCATCGGCATTAGAAACATTAGTAAAAATCCTAAAACTGGAACGTGAACAAGGCTACCGAGACAGCGCCGTGATTGGTGGGCTGGCGTCATTCGCGGGGCATTGGCAACACGATGCCCACAGCCAAGCGCGTCGTCCAGAGCATCATATCCTCGTCGATGAACTGAACGATTTGTTGAGCAAGTACGAACAATACGAACAGCGCGATGAACGCCATCAGCGCGTCGGTTACATGCTCGACCGCATTACCGGACGAGTTCCAGCCCCGCCGACCTACATCGAACGTTTAGCATTGTATGAAGTGAAAACCGAACCACCCCTTGTCGTTGCACCAGCGGTCACGCCCGAACCAGCCATTGAACAACCAGCGACGCCGCCTAAAGGTAAAACCGCCCCTGCTGAAAAAGCCCCCAAAGCAGAGCTACTGGCAGATGCCGAGTCTGAAGCGCAAGAAGCGCAAGAAGCGCCCAAAGCGCGTCCGAAAAATAAACGGGACCGAAAACGCGAAGAAAATACCTTTCCAGAGGTCAGCGCAGAACCAAAACCAGCGCCCGAAATGAAGGCAAGCGTTGAGCGTCCAGAACCTAAACGTAAACGAGCGGAACCCAAAGAGTCGAAAGACGATTTGGGGGGCGATGATTTCAAAGAAACGACCGTCAGCACTGCCGAGTTTAGCCAACTTGATGAGATGGAGTTTTCCTCCAAACCGCAGAAGCGCGACCTGCCGCCACCAGCGCGCTTAGCGCGCCCACCCCGGCACGCCCGCCCAGTGATCGACATGAACGAAGCCGTGGATGTGATTCGCGGGTTGAATGCCTCGGTCGAGCGCATCAAAGGGATCGGACCCAAACAAGTAGAATTGTTGGCGCGCTTGAATATTCGCACCATCAATGATTTGTTATTCTATTTCCCATCTCGCTACGATGACTATACGCAAATGCAGACGATCAACCGACTGCAAGCGAAAATGCGCGCCAATGTCATTGGCACTGTGCGCGAAACCCAATTGATCGTGGGCGCAAAAGGACGACGAGACTTCTTCATGCGTGTCGAGGATGGCACCGCATCTATCGGTGTTACCTGTTTTGGGCAAGCCTTTTTGCGCCAAACCATCAAGGTCGGGCAGCAGGTTTTGCTGCGCGGGCAAACCTCCATGTTCCAAAACCGTATCCAATTGACCAATCCCGAAATTCAAATCGTTGATCTGGAAGATTTGCAGGCGGCGAAGATCATCCCAGTCTATCCCTTGACGGAAGGCTTGAACAATCGCCAATTGCGCAAAATCATCGAAAAAGCCCTCGATTTCTGGGCAGAGCGCATCCCCGACTATATCCCCGAAAACACCTTAGAGCGGCTTGATCTGGCAGATTTAGGGTGGGCACTGCGCAATATCCACTTTCCAGAAGGCATGGATCATCGTGACCATGCGCAAAACCGGCTGATCTTCGATCAATTGTTGATGCTTCAGTTGACGATCATGGCGAATCGACGCAAATGGCAGTCAATCCCCGCCCGCGCGCTTGATGTCTCCGACGTCCAAATCAACAGTGTCATTACGGCGATCTTCCCCTATCCCTTAACGGGAGCGCAACGCCGCTCGATTGAGGAAATTCGCCAAGATGTGGTGCGCCCTGTGCCGATGAATCGTCTTTTACAAGGGGATGTCGGTTCAGGGAAAACAGCAGTTGCGGCGGCAGCGCTGGCGATGGCATTCCTGCGCGGCACCCAAGCCACCCTGATGGCACCCACCAGCATTCTTGCCGAGCAGCACTATCGCGGCATCAGTGCCATACTGGATCGCATCCCTGATGAGCTGTTGCCAAAGGGTCGCAAACCAGTCGTCGGTCTGTTGACCGGTTCTATTTCTAACGCTGATCGCGAAGCAGTCTATCAAGGACTGAGTAATGGCAGCATCGATATCGCCATCGGTACCCACGCGGTCATTCAATCCGTCGTAGAATTTCAAAACTTATCGTTGGCAATCATCGACGAGCAACACCGCTTTGGGGTGGAACAACGCGGTGCTTTGCGGGGAAAAGGCACCAATCCTCACCTGTTGGTGATGACGGCAACCCCAATCCCGCGCACATTGGCATTAACCATGCACGCTGACCTCGATCTGTCGGTGATCGATGAAATGCCACCGGGCAGGATGCCGGTTAAGACGCGCGTGATCGAACCCCCACAGGTGATCCGCGCCTATGAACTGATCACGGATCAAATCAATTTGGGACGGCAAGCCTTTATCGTCTATCCGCTGGTAGAAGCCTCCGACCGGATTGATGCCGAAGCCGCTGTCGATGCTTTTGAGGAAATGAAAGTCATTTTCCATCGTCATCGTGTCGGGTTGCTCCATGGGCGGATGCGGTCGGACGAAAAAGACGCGATCATGAATTCCTTCCGCAATCACGAATTCGATCTCATGATCACCACCTCGGTCGCGGAAGTCGGTGTCGATATCCCTAATGCCAGTGTGATCCTAATCATGAGCGCCAATCGTTTCGGGCTGGCGCAGTTGCATCAATTTCGTGGGCGGGTCGGGCGCGGCGGGTTTGTTTCCTACTGTTTACTGGTATGTGACAGTGATTTACCAGAAGCCATTGAGCGCTTAATCGCGCTGGAACGCACCAATAACGGCTTTGAACTGGCAGATATTGACTGGAAGCTGCGCGGCGCGGGCGATCTCATCGGTACCCAACAAAGTGGGCATGGTGCCCTACAACTGACGGACAAAATCAACCTGCCCCTTGTGGAACAGGCACAGCGCGAGGCGCGCACGATTTATGCCGAAGACCCCGATCTCAACAGTGCCGATCTGCATTTGTTGGCGACCCGCATCCGAGCGTTGCAAGATGCGCGCAGTGATGTGAGCTAGGCAGTTAAGAGAAGGCGTACCGGGTAGCCTGTGCGCCTTTTGTAGTTTTGGTTTATCCTTAAAGTATTCATAACTTTTGGAGTGACTATGGTGCGCGCGTTTTATCCCGGTTCATTCGACCCCATCCATAATGGACATATTGATATCGCTAAACGGGCGGCGCGCTTATTCGATGAAGTCATCGTCGGCGTTTATGATATGCCCAAGAAGAAATTGTTGTTTGATGTGGACGACCGTCTGCAAATGGCAGAACAAGCATTTGTCGATAGCCCAAACATCCGAGTTGCGAAATTTTCCGGTTTCACTGTAGACTATGCGAGAGAACAAAATGCATCTGTCTTGGTGCGTGGCTTGCGGGTCTTCTCAGATTTTGAGTTTGAATTCCGCATGGGGCTAGCCAATAAAAAGTTGGCACCCGAAATTGAAACCGTATCGATCATGACTGATATCCAGCACATTTATATCAGCAGCAGCACGATACGAGAGATCGCCGAGTTAGGCGGTGAAGTGTCCAGCATGGTGCCAGATTTCATCGCCCAAGCACTAAACCAACGCTTTGCTGAATTGCGCGAAAATCAAAGTAGTCCGGGCTATACCTACAGTATTCGGGATTGAAAAAGGGAATTAGTATGGATATTCAACACTTGGTTGATCGGCTTGAAGATTTGATCGACGAAGGACGTCATATCCCCTTCAGCAAGATGACCATGATCGACGAAGAACGCGCGCTCGAGATCATCGACCAAATGCGTATTTCAATTCCAGAAGAAATTGAGAAAGCAGCGCGGGTCTTAGCACAACGAGATCGCATCTTGGCACAAGCCAATGAAGAGGCAGCACGGGTCGTTCAACTAGCGCGCGAACGTGGCGATCAATTGATTGACCGAGAGGCGCTGGTACAGGCGGCGCAAAGCCGTGCGGCGAACATCATCGAAGCCGCCCGCCAAGAATCTCAAGGCATCACCACCGACGCCGATCATTATGTAGTGGACTCATTGGGCAGCTTAGAGCAACACTTGGTGAAGATGTTGACGATTGTACGCAACGGCATTTCTGAAGTTCACAAGACGCCTGTTGCTAACAATACTTCACAACCTGCTCAAGCTCAGCCCGCGCCAGCACAACCCGCAGCGCTCCCGGCAACCGCGAAACCGCCGGCGGCGACCATGCCTGTGCCCCAAATGGTCGAGGCAAATGGTCGGAAACAAGGGAAGGAATAGGCGACAGGCGCTTTAGAGTCCGGTTTGGGCAGCGATGCGCCTCGTTTATTGGGTTATCGGTTGGACGCTGGGGATTCTCATCAGCGCGGCAAGCTTTGCGAATGTTTCGCAAAGTTTTATTTTGATTTGTTGCCTCATCGCCCTGATGTTGGCAGTCGGGTTGCGTCGATCTGAATACCTCATCGTCGTTGCCTTTGCCTTGGGGTTCTGGCGGTTCGCGGCGATGCCCTCCCACGAGGCGCTCACGGTCTTGAACGGCACAGGTTTCTATGCCGTTGAAGGGTGGATCAGCGCCGAACCGGATCAACGTGATACGCGCGTACAAGTACGGGCGACCATTGATTCTGTACGGACGGCTGGGCAAAGCCATCCGCTTTCAGGGGATATCCTCATCCTTGCCCCAGTCAGTTTTGAGGGGGCATACGGGGATCGCATCCGCGCATGGGGCGCTTTAGAGACCCCCGGTGAGGGGGATCGCTTTTCTTACACGGATTACCTCACCCGTAACGGCATCTCGGCGGTGATGCGCTATGCCGATGTCACAATCACGCAAAAAGCAACCACTCCCGACATCTTCACCCACTTGATCATGCTCAAACACCAAGCCAGTGTCACTATTGCTCGTGCCCTGCCAGAACCTTATGCCGGTTTGCTGACCGGCATCTTGCTAGGGGATGAGCAAGGCATCGCGCCCGAACTGCGTGAAGCATTCGCCCAGACTGGTGCTTCGCATATCATCGCGATCAGCGGCTTTAACATGGCGATCTTGGGCAGCGTGATCAGCACCTTGTTCAAACGATTGAAAGCCACACCGTTCATCACAGTAGCCGCCAGCATTACGCTCATCACGGTTTATACGATATTGGTCGGTGCCTCCCCTTCGGTCATGCGCGCCGCCCTGATGACGAGTATCGTCCTGATCGGGTCAGCATTACGGCGTAAAACTTTTGTTCCCGCTTCACTGGCATTTGCGGCATGGGTGCTAACGCTGCTGAATCCTTATACGCTTTGGGATGTCGGATTTCAATTGAGTTTCTTCGCGGTCTTGGGCTTGGCGTTGTTTGCCACCCCGTTCACCCGTTTTTATGATCGCATCATTACGAATGTCCCGAAACCCTTGTCCCTCATCAACAACACGCTTCGCGAAGCGACAGCGATCAGTGTGGCAGCACTTGTCTTCACACTCCCCCTAAGCGCCCTATATTTTGGACGCTTGTCCCCGGCAGTCCTATTGATCAATGCGCTGATCGTGCCTGTGCAACCAGCCGTGATGCTCATCGGCGGTACAGGCGTGTTGATAGGCATGTTTGTGCCGCTTATAGGACAAATTTTATTGTGGGGAAATCTCATTTTCTTGGCGTGGACAATCGAAATCGTGCGGTTATTCGCGCGTTTGCCAACTGCTGAAGTGACTATATCGCCCAACTTCATCGCATTTAGTTTTTGTATTGTCTTGGGGATCGCCATCGTCACTGCATCTCGTCCCCCTTTTGTAGAACGACTGGCACAGTTCGCACGGTCTAAACCGGTCATCTTTGGGGCATTGATCACGGCGTTCTTGGCAATAACGATATTAATCATGGATTTACGAAGCCGCCCCGATGGTTTACTACATATCTGGATGTTAGACATCGGCAGCAGCACCAGTTTGATCCAAACCCCCGGCGGCGCACACCTCCTCATCGACGGGGGACGCTACCCTACGCGCTTGCTCACCGCGTTAGGGGATCGGTTGCCGTTTACGGATCAAACACTTGATGTGCAAATCATCACACAACCAGATGTGCGCTTGATCAGCGCCCTGCCCTCAGTCTACGAGCGGTATACCAGTGCCTCCATCATCCTCAATGGCTTATTAGCCGGCGAGGATGCCCTCGAAGCGATTGCCGAGAAAGTGGCACCCCGCGCCCCAATACCGGCATTGGACGGTTATCAAGTTCAGTTTGGGGATGGTGTCCGCTTAACGATTGAACAAAGTACGGCAATGGCTATCGATGGCGACAGTAGCGATGCGGAACGAGATGAAAATGCGCTGGTGATGCGGCTCAGTTACGGCGAATTCTCAATGCTCTTCACAGGCAATCTGAACATCAATGGGCAAGCACGTTTGAACGCAACCGATCAGCTAGCCCCTGTAACCGTTTTGGAAGTCCCGCGTAGTGGGCGCAGGGGCAGCCTAGCGGCAGACTTCATCACGCGCCTACGCCCTCAAATTGCGGTGGTGCATCTGGATCGCTTAAACGATGCCATCACGCCTGACCCCGAAACCTTAAGCATGTTGGCAAACGCCGTCATCTATCGGTCAGACGTGCATGGCACCATTCATTTAACCTCTGACGGAAAACAAGTGTGGGTCGCAGTGGATACGGTTCGCTAGCCGTCGCGTTGCACAAGAAGCCAATATGTAAAGAAATAGATGAAACCCAGAAAACCAGTGATGATAGCGGGTCCAATCGCTGTTTTCTTCTTTGCACGTATAGTGGCAGCAGCAATCATGGGAAAGACAAGCATCCCGACATTAATCACCAACATGCCAAATTCGCGGCGGGTCAAAATCGGATTTACTTTGGTCGCCAAACTCAGTTTCGCAACCATAGCAAATAGCAAAACCCCGGCAATGAGCAAAGTCGGCACCATATTCTTATCGGGCATAATGAACAACGTGATCAAGGCAAAGAAGAAAATCAAGTAAAGCATGACGTTAAAGATAACGTCTTGCCCTTGTCCGGGACCTAAAATACGCAAAATTTCTGAAGTATCCATGCCAAACCTCCATCAGCTACTCGTGGATAATGAGATCACATAAGGGTTATCTTATCATGAGGCATTCACTTGGTCGCCATGATTCGGACAATCTCTGAACACTTTTGGTGCGTATAGTATATTGAGATGCGCTGACATCCTCTTTATCAAAACGCCCTCGCTCTTTGGAAGGCGCATAATGGGCAAACTGCATAATCTCAAGTAAACTGAATAGCATGTTTTCAATCCATGTAGCGCAAAGCGTCTTAAAACCTGTGAGTACCTTAGCAAACAAAAAGAAGAACCAACCCGATGAACCTTTGGGCAAATTGCTGAGCGACAGCACCATCGCGCGGTATATTGCTTTACAAACCTTGTACGAGGTGGATATCGCCAATCATGCTCCGCTTGTGGTGCTGAAGCGTCACTTCAAAACATTAGGATCAGACAATCGTTCAGCTCGCTTTGCCCAATTGCTGGTTACGGGCGTGATTGAACATAGAGAAATGCTTGATACTGTAATCGAAGGACGTGCTTCGGAATTCCCGGTCGATTTATTGGCATTTATCGACCGCAATATCATGCGTATGGCAATCTTTGAATTCGGGGTTTGGGGTGGAACTCCTGTTGGGGTCGCCATCGATGAGGCAGTTGATTTGGCAAAAGAATTTGCTGCCGAAGGCGCACCCAATTTTATCAATGGCGTATTACGATCCATCAGCATCGACAAAGATCTGCTTAAATCCCTAGAACGTCCAGTCGTAGGCGATAGCGATCATGACCAAAATTAAAGAAAGCACCACCGCCAGCATCAAGACAACCATCCCGGTGATTGAACCACCAGGGGAAGAGCATGAACTCAAAATGTCCTTGCTCGATCATCTGGATGAACTGCGTATCCGCTTGTTCCGCGCGGCACTGTCATTAATCATCGGTGTCGCCATCGGGATTCCAATGGCAGGACCCCTATTGAAGTATTTGCAAGAACCCTATGGGGATCGTTTTCAGGCGCTTGACCCCACCAACCCGGTCGTCTCTTATTTTCGGGTCGCGCTGCTCATCGGCGCAATCATCACGATCCCGTTGACAACCTATCAAGTGCTGATGTTTGTGCTGCCCGGCTTGCTGCCCAGAGAAAAACGAGTGCTGTTCATGTCTCTGCCCGCCGTGACTGGGTTATTCCTGATCGGTGCCCTGTTCTCATGGTTGGTTTTAATCCCGCCTTCGCTCAATTTCCTCGCCAACTTCCAATCCGATCTGTTTGTCGCCCAGTGGACAGCTGACGGCTATTTGGGGTTTATCACCGCCTTGATCTTTTGGATGGGGGTCGCCTTTGAGACACCGCTGATCTTCTTTGTGTTGTCACTATTGGGCTTGGTACGCGCCAAAAGCCTCGTCAAAAACTGGCGAATCGCGATTGTGGGCACGGCAGTAGCCGCCGCATTCATCACCCCCACCGTCGATCCCGTCAATCTTTTTCTTGTGATGGGTCCCCTGCTCACCCTCTATGTCATCAGTATTTTTTTGGTCGGCTTAGGCAATCGCATTAATAGAACGGAACCGGTATGACGCAGAAACCAAGACGGCGCATTCAAATTTTTGGGGTGCCGATGGATTTGGGGCAACAACGGCGAGGCGTTGATATGGGTCCGTCGGCATTGCGTTATGCTGGTTTACAAACCCGTTTAGAACGTATCGGCTTGACCGTGACCGACAACGGCAATATCTCGGTGCCGGTGGTCGAAGAAATTGACAACCCCGCCAATGACGAACGCGCACATAATGCCAGAGCCATTGCACTGGTGTGCAACGACATTTATAAACATATGCGGCAGGCGCTCGCCCATGACGACTTTGCTATTTTCCTCGGCGGCGATCACAGTATGTCAATGGGGAGCGTCGCGGGTGCCTTACGTCAAGACGTGCGTGTGGGCGTGTTGTGGATCGACGCCCATGGGGATTTTAACACCCCCGAAACCACCCCCTCAGGCAACGTGCATGGGATGGTGGTTGCTTCCCTGATGGGTTTATGCCCGCCAGAATTGACCATCGGCGATACCCGCCTCTCCACCATTGACATCGTTTATATTGGCATCCGCGACTTAGATGTCGAAGAGAAGCAAGCGATGATTCATCACAACATCAAGGTGTTGACGATGCGGGATATCGATGAACGCGGTATGGCAGGCATTGTGCAAGAAGCGCTTGATGCACTAGGAGATGTTCAATATATCCACGTCAGCCTTGATCTTGATGCGCTCGATCCCACCGTCGCCCCCGGTGTCGGAACCCCGGTGCCGGGTGGATTATCCTATCGTGAAGCTCATTTGTTGATGGAGATGCTGGCGGATGACGGGCGTGTGCGTTCGCTGGATATTGTCGAAGTCAACCCTATTCTCGACTCTCGAAATTCAACGGGGCAAGTCGCCGTAGAACTGACGGCAAGTCTGTTAGGGTTACGTATTCTCTGATGGTCAATTTATTACAACGCCGCCGAAATCAGCGCGTGCTGGTCATCGGTTTGGACTGCGCGAGTCCTAAATTGGTCTTTGACCAATTCCAAGATAGCCTCCCCAATCTAACCCGCCTCCGCAATACCGGCACATGGGGACGGCTCCGGTCGTCGATTCCCTGCATCACGGTTCCTGCATGGGCAAGTATGCTCAGCAGTCGCGATCCGGGGGTTATGGGAGTCTACGGATTTCGCAATCGTGTCAATTATTCCTATGATGCTCTGCAACTGGCGGACAGCACCGCCGTCCGTGTCAAACGCATTTGGGATTATTTGGGGGATGCGGGCAAACAATCTGTGATTGTGGGTGTGCCGCAAACCTATCCTGTGCGTCCTCTGAATGGGCACCTGATTAGCGACTTTATGACGCCCAACACCGACGCCACCTTCACCTTTCCGGCATTGCTGAAACAAGAAGTGCTGAAACAAACCCCTGATTATCGCTTTGATGTCCGCGAGTTTCGTACACCGGATAAGGACGATCTGCTGCACTCTATCCTAGAAATGACCGCTCGGCAGATGCAAGTGGTCAAGCAGTTGATCCGCACTAAACCGTGGGATTTCTTCATGTATATGAACATCGGCGTAGATCGAATGCATCATGGTTTCTGGCGTTATCACGACCCCGAACATCGTTTTCATGTCCCCAATAGCCCCTATGCCAATGTCATCTTCGATTACTATCGCCAGATGGATAGTTTTATCGGTGAACTTATCACCCTAGCCGGAGACGATACGACGGTGATGGTGGTCAGCGATCACGGCGTCACGCGCATGGATGGCGGCATCTGCATCAACGAATGGCTCTGGCACAATGGTTGGTTGACGTTTAAGTCGCCGCCGCCGGAAGGTCAATTGACCCGTTTTGAGGATTGTGATGTCGATTGGAGCAAAACAAAGGCGTGGGCAAGCGGCGGCTACTATGGACGCATCTTTCTGAACGTGCGTGGACGCGAACCGCAAGGCACGATTGCCCCCGAAAATTATGAGACAGTGCGCGAACTGTTGCGGGCAGCCATCGCCGCTATCCCTGATGCGGATGGGCAGCCCATGAATACCCAAGTCTTTAAACCCCAAGCGATCTATCAACAAGTCAACGGCATCGCGCCGGATCTACTAACCTACTTCGGGGATTTGCACTGGCGCGCAGTTGGCAGTTTAGGGCATGGACGGCATTATACCTTTGAGAATGACACCGGTCCCGATGACGCCAATCATGCAGAACACGGCATCTTCATCATCAACGATCCGCATCAGCGCGGGATCGGACAAGTCGAAGGGCATCAGCTTATGGACATCGCCCCAACCCTGCTAGAAATGTTTCGCTTGCCGATTCCATCCGCGATGCAAGGCACCGCTATACGCCGGACAAGCTAATCAAGCGTGACGTTCGGCTCCGCAATGGGCGTCTTTTTGCGTGCCAGCACTGTCGATTTCAACTGACCACACCCCGCATCAATATCGATCCCTCGGCGAATACGGACGGTGGCAGTCAAGCCATAAGTCGTTAGAATGCCGATAAAGGTATTGATGCGATCCGTCACTGAGGGATCACCCTCAAAGCCAACAGTCGGGTTCAGAGGGATCACATTCACATGGCAATGGAGACTTTCCAACAGTTTACCAAGCGCATGGGCTTGCTCAGGCGTATCATTCTTTTCATGGATCAGCGTCCATTCAATGGAAAGACGGCGTCCGGTCGTTTCAATATAGTAATGACAAGCATCGATCAGATCTGCCAGTGGGTAACGTCGATTGATGGGCAGCAAAGCATCACGTTCTTCATCGGTCGCCGCGTGCAAACTCACTGCCAGTTTGACTTGTAACCCCTCTTCAGCAAAACGCCGGATCATCGGCACTAGCCCCACGGTGCTGATGGTGATGTGGCGGGCACCAATGCCCAAATCACTCATCAAACGCCGGACGGCTTCCAATGAATTTTCGTAATTGTGAAACGGCTCGCCCATCCCCATCAAGACGACATTGCTTAAACGCTCACCGCGCGCTTCAAGGTCGCGCGCGAAATAGAGCGCTTGCTCAAAAATCTCCGCGCTTGTCAATTGGCGAGCAAATCCCATTTGCCCAGTGGCACAAAAGACACACCCCATTGCACAACCCGCTTGGGTCGAAATACAAGCGGTTCGCCGTTCGTCATCATATTCCATCAACACGGACTCGATGAGTTGACCATCATGCAAGCGATACAAGCGCTTCACGGTGCCGTCACGACTGGATTGCTCTTCATCAAGTGTCAAACTGCCCAATGTTGTTTCAGCCGTCAATCGATCCCGCAACGCCTGCGGAAGATTGGTCATGCGTTCAAAAGAATCAAGCCGCCCTCTATACAGCCATTCCCATAACTGATTTGCTCGATATACGGGTTGTTCCCATTGTTGAAAAAGGGTAGTGAGGTCTGGCTTTGAAAGTGTGTATAGATCGATCATGACCGATTTCCTGTGCGTAATAGCAAAACAACGAGAATAGCAAGCAAAACAACCAGCAACCCAATGACAATCAATCGTGTTGATGCGACCTCATTGACCACGACGGGGGTAGCAATGGACACCGCTGTTGGACGCATTAAACTCCCCGGGGGGCGCGGTGTAATAGTCGGCGGGGGTGGTAATGGGGTACGTGATGGCGTCAAAGACGGGACACGAGTGGGTGTGGCAGAACTTTGTGTCGCTATGGGTGACGGCGTTAGAGTAGCACTGGCGCTGGCTGAGGGTGTAAAAGTTGGCAGCAATCTGGTGGTATAGACACTATAAGAAAATGCCGTCTCGGCGGCATTAGAAAACAACCATTGTTGAAGATTAACGAATAAAGCAGCGGATCGAACTTCTAAAATAGTGAAGAGTGCCTCGTCAAAACTCGGCGCATTCTCGATGCCATTCACGAGTTCAACTAAGCCCGCTTCTCCTTTCAGATCAAGCAGATAGGCAAGCAAGCCATAACTTTGTGCGCGCCACTGATCTGAGTTTTCACGAGTCGCCATGCGTTGCTGCGGATAACTTTGCCGTAAACGCAGGACTTCACGCGCGATGGGCAAAAGCACCGATTTTGAAGTTGGCGAGTAAAAAGCTGCCAACCCGTCATAAAACCAGTCAGGAACGGCTTTATCGCTCCAACGATCTCGATAAAATACCTCCAAAAGTCGGAAAGCCACAAAATCGAGAATGCGCTGCTGGTCAGCGTGATGATAAACCATGCGCCCTCGATAACCGAGACCGACATTTTCAGTCGTACAGGGGACTTGAAATTCACCATTGGCACCGACTGCAATCGGCGTCGGCGGGTGAGACAGCCCATCGGTTTGGATGATGACTTCACAGCCGGGCGGCACTTCAGGGGGATAAATCAGCCACGATAACTGTGGCGATAGCCCACTGTCGTTTTGCAACTGATCGACCATCGCCGGAAAATCATAAAACGCACGTTCATACGACTCCGGAATAATCAGATCATAGCGTCTATCAGGATCAATCAAGCGTTTCCAATTCACTCGAGGATCGGTAAATATGAATTCATCCATCACGGTGACGGTGCGTCCATCGCGGGTTTCAGCCGTCCATGTGTAAGACAGCGTATCAAACCATGCGGGCATGAAATCAGGCGATAACGGCAAGATAAAGCGGAGGCGTGCCTCTGGTTCTTCATAAACGAGGGCTGAGGCATCGACATCAAGTTCAAAAACTTGCGCGGGATCATTGGCGATTTCGATACTCAACGAGGCTGAGGCAACATCGGCAGCAGTCACGGTGAGATCAAAGGAGAACCGAATCACTTCAGGAAAAATAATCTCCGCCGATATACTGCGCACCAAATCAGGCGACTCTTGTGCAACAATTTGCGTCGAAAACACGATGAGCATTGCGCTGAGAACACAAAAAATGCAGTTTCGGCGCATCAGCCACTCACCAAAATATTCATGAATAATTGCGTGAAGTTAAAGACAAAATGAGCAGTCATAGCAGCGCTGGTGCTGTAGCGATTGCGCAACCATCCAAACGCCAGTGAAGTCATGAACAAGGGAATTGTCGCTGGTGACAGTGTGTATTGGGTATGCAAAATGAGAAAAAACACACTGGTGACGATATTGCCAAAAATGGGTTGTAGCGCCCCTCGAAAGAACAGTTCCTCGCTGAAACCGACCAAGAGCGACAAAATCAGCGCCGACGGCACAGTGACAAACGACCGTGCCAATTGTGCCGAAGCAGCGGTTTGTTCAGCAAACAGTTCCGGGCTGGTAAAAGTAACCCAAATCAGGGTAAAGGCGATAGTCACACCGACCATTAAAAACCCGATGCCGATCCCCCAATTCAAATCTTGCGGTGTCGGCAAACGCACGCCCAAGCGATTGATCGACGTGCCGACGGTACGCCGAATGAACAACCCAACGCCCAAAACGGCAGCGATCACCCACAAGGCAAATGTCAAAAACACATCACTCAAGGAAACACCAGCAGTTTGGATATCTGTCGCCAAGCCGTCAATGCCGCCAGATGCGACAAACTGCCCTAGCGTCATCGAGATCAACAACAGCGATAGGATGATCGCGGTGGTGTGGACAGGCGATTGGGGGTCATACTGCGCCCCACTGGGCAACCACTGGCGCAAGCGCATACGCAGATTCGGAGATCGTACTATGCTCAATGCCACTCCAGAGATCACGAGCGCAATGAGTAAAAATGATACTTGTGCAGGCGAGAACAGCGCCAACCCAGAAGGCGGTTCAGCACTTTCGGCAAGCGAACCTATTGAGATGAAGAGCAAGCCTCCAAAGGTGGCATTGGCGACGATCAGCAGCACCCACAAGCTATTGAGTAGTTTTAAACTCGTTTCAGAGTGTTCCGCTTGGTTGGCAACATAGATGGTTCCCATAATCACGAGCAGCCCAACGAGTGTCAACAACACATTAAAAACATCCATATCTCAACTTTTCAAACGCTCTATAAAGCAATCGCGTTCATTATACCGCGTTCATCTTGTCAATTTATGGATTGACCGCCTCCTGTCGCTGTGTTATTATTTCAACCACTACGCTCCATTGGGAGGGATGGCCGAGCGGTTTAAGGCGGTGGTCTTGAAAACCTCTGTGTCGGTTTCCGGCACCGTGGGTTCGAATCCCACTCCCTCCGCTCAATGTGGGCTAGTAAAACAATTTAGGGGAGATGCCAGAGTGGTCGAATGGGCCCGCCTGCTAAGCGGGTATAGGGTGGTAACGCTCTATCGAAGGTTCGAATCCTTTTCTCCCCGCAGGATTGGAGCAGACTCGAACATGCTCCGGGTGAAACGGCAGACTCCGGTCCGCCGTTTTTCTTTTCCGTTTTTCCGCCATTGCGCCCCGTGCTGACCGCTTTGA